>Ga0137403_10000820_pt1 | contig 39810 bp, 42 predicted proteins | sample CZOMad2_1_16fung_FD_122057 | JGI IMG/M metagenome (GOLD analysis project Ga0137403, IMG submission 122057) | Vadose zone soil fungal communities from Angelo Coast Range Reserve, California, USA - CZOMad2_1_16fungal (Hybrid Assembly) | ecosystem: Environmental > Terrestrial > Soil > Vadose zone...
GACGTATCGGCAATGGAGGACCACACAGCTCCGGCTGCTGGAAACCGGCATCTTTTCGAATGTGGGCATTGAAGTCGAACCCTCTCCCACGTCGAGCCGCTACAACCCCATCATCCTGACCAGCGGCAAGTCCAACGACCTGGCAAATCTCGCGTTCGGTATTGTCAAAGGGGCGTTGATTGAAACGACGTATCTGGATTTCTGGAACATTGGAAATTCCGGCATCACGGTGAATTCGAAATATCGGTGGGACTACAACCGGAAGCGCGGCGAAGTGCAGCTCCACGCGCCGGTACCGGTGCCGGGCATCCTTTTCCTCAGTGCCACGGGGCTGTGGCGCTCCGAGCGCTGGGATCTGACCCGCGTTCTTCAAACCGATGCGGGTGCGGATGACCGCTTTGACTTCAAGTCCACAGGCGCGCGCGTGGAATTCAAATACATTCCGCACTACCGATTCGATTTTGGCGGAGGATTTGAATACACGAATCGCGCCGTCAAAGGTGGACTAACGCCGCTGGTGATGGACAGCAGGAATTCCGGGAAAGTGCTTTTTCAGGGAAGTATTCGCCTCGCGGACGGGCGTTATCGAAATCGGCTCCATGTGGAAGGATCGGTCGCCCGCAAGAACATCATGGGAGACCTGAAATACACCGCTGTGACGGCCGAGATGAACCATCAGTTCCTGGTCTCGAAGGAAGCTAATACAGTGCTCGTCTGGAAAGTCAAAGGCGGAAAGGGCGCGGTCGGCATCGGCGAACGGAATGTTCAAAATGAGAACCGGCCGGACTTTCTCGACCATGCCGCCCTGTCACGCCAAAGCTAGAGCGACGGCGGAAGTCAAACAGCCAGACTTCCCCGCGCCTAGGAGGCACGTTCCTCCTCATCCAGCATCCCGGCCAGCGCGTCCCCAGCGTCAGCGGCAACGTCATCGTTGAGCGGGCCGGAATCCCACGGTGGAAGATGCTGAATGACTTCTCGCACGAACTCTTGCTTTTCTTCGACTGGCAGTGCCTCGAACTCGGAAAGCAGTTTTGCTGTGGCTGTACTCATGCGGAATATTAGCGAGCTTTGGCGAGGATGTCAGCCGCGGAGTTCATCCCTCTCTGTGACTGTGAATCTTCGACCGTGTCGGTATTACGAAAGCTTTCGCGTTCGGGATTGAAACTCGTTCGCTTCCCACGCTTTTCGAAAAGTAAGAAGGAAGAAGTAAGAATTATGACGCGCGCTCGGCGCGGTTCGTCTGTAGTCGTAACTGACCGCAGGCGGCGGCAATGTCGTGGCCCTTCTCGCGGCGCAAGGTCGCGGCCACACCGTGCTCCCGCAGGATGGATTGAAATCTTTCCTGCCGCGCGCGCGAGGGGCGTGACCATTCCAGGCCTTCGACGGTGTTGTATGGAATGAGATTGATCTTGGCCGACAGACGCCGCGCGATTTTCGCCAGCTCGCGGGCCTGCTCGTCGGTGTCGTTGACGCCGGCGATCAGGATGTACTCGAACGTCATCCTTCGTTTTTTCGCGACGTAGTAATCGCAAGCTTCGAGTAAAACTTTTAGCGGATACCTCCTATTCACCGGCATGATCCGGCTGCGGACTTCGTCGGTCGCGCCATGTAGCGAAAGGGCGAGACGAAACTGCGTGGATTCGTTGGCCAGCTCGCGGATTTGCGGCGCGAGGCCGCTGGTCGAAATGGTGATGTGGCGGGCGCCGATGCCGAGGCCCCATGACGCATTGATGATCCGAATCGCGCGCAGAAGATTTTTCAGGTTGGCGAGCGGTTCGCCCATGCCCATGAAAACGACGTTATCGATTTTTTCTCCGCTCTTCTGTTCAATGGCGATGAGCTGTTGCACGATCTCGCCCGCATCGAGATTGCGCGTCCAGCCTTCCAATCCGCTGGCGCAAAATTTGCAGCCATAAGCGCACCCGACCTGGCTTGAGACGCAAATTGTCCGACGATCCGAGGGTTGGCCATAAAGTGCGGGCGACGCTGGAATGAGGACCGACTCGATCAGGTTTTGGTCGCGTAACCGGAAAAGAAATTTTTGTGTCGTGTCTTTCGAGCCAAGGACGCGGACGACTTCTGTCTTCGGGGTCTCAAATTCCGCTGCGAGCTGAGCGCGCAACTCGTTAGGCAGATCGGTCATCGCGTCGAAGGAGGCGACGCGTTTTTTGTAGATCCAGTCGGTAATCTGTTTCGCGCGATAGGAAGGCGCGCCGCGTTTTTCTAGAAAATCCGCCAGTTCTTCCAGGATGATTCCGGTGAGCGAGGGCTTCACGCGAGAATCTACTGTGTCGGATGTCAGATGTCAGATGTCGGATGTCCGATGTCCGATGTGGAAAGTCGAATCAGGAACCCAGGAACGCAGGAACTTAGGCGTACAAGGTCAATAACGCCGCGGCCTGTCTAGGGGGGATTACTTATCCGATTCAGCCCTGAGTCTTTGCATCTAGGGGAATGTGGTTCGTGACAAGCTCGCGCAAGTTCAGCTTTTGACTCGCGTGGTCAATATCAATTCCGACTAGGTTTCCGTCAGCGTCATAATCCGACACCACTCCTTCGGAAACTTCCTGGCTCTCGGTGCTCTGCTTGTGAGAGAGGTCGATGTCAAGAGAATCGGTATCTGGAAAATAATTGAGTTTCCCGGCCTAAATCCCCGGTCCAGGAATGCGTTGTGTACCGTCAGTTTATCGGAAAGCGTGATGACTCGTAAGAAACGCCCGCCAAATGGGACAAGTAAAAATTAAGAGGGAAGAAACGGACGTTTGATGGGCGATGTTTGAGGCTTCATGCGCGAACAAGTTTTCCCTAAGAAGGAACCTTAGAGTTTCTTTGATTCCTTTCCTGGCTTCCCGGGTTCCTGATTAACTCTTGCTCTGGGGTATTTTCGAATTCGCACGCGCGAGGGAACCAAATGCCAGCGATTACACGAAGTCTCGGTACGTGATCGATGCCGCGTAACTCCGAAAGGGTTCGCGAGCACACGGCTGAGGGAAATTACAGGAAGGACTCTGAATAGATCTCGGACATTCAACGACTAAACACTATTAATATGAAAAAACTTACTAGTTTACTGATAGGCTGTTCACTGGCATTGGCTGGAGCCGCGTTGGCACAACAGCCAGTCGAACAGCAGTCACCAGCAAAGGGCAAGCGCGCCCCGGAAAAAGCGCACGCGACTCAAGCACAACCCGGCGCGAACGCAGCGAAGCCTCAGGAGAGGCCAGCGAAGCAAACCGGAGCGATGAAGGAACGCGGCACGACAAATGAGCGCGGTGCCATGAATCAGCCTGGCGCGGAAAAGGGCCAAAAAGCTCACGCGGGCCACGAACCTGCGAACGCCCCGGAAACGAACGTTCCCGGTAAATCGACTAATGCAGCGACGACTGAGCCCGGCGCTGGAAAGGGCCGAAAGGCTCGCGCGCACGAGGAATCTGGGAATGCTCCCGCGACGGGAACGGATGTTTCCGGTCAAGGGGCGGGAATGCCGACGCACATCGGGAAGGAGCAGCAGGTTAAGGAGCGGAAGCAAGGTCAAAGTGTGAAGCAGCCCGCCACTGAAGCCGGCGCAACTTCGGCAGCCGGCCAGCAAAACGCGCAGGCTAAAGCGGGGGCCAAGGGGAAGAAGCCCGATCCGCAGCAAGTGCAGCAGGTCAAATCGCAGCACGCGAGTTTCCGCGCACAGCCAAAGCCGCAGCAGGTTCAGCCGGTTACTTTCAACCAGAACCATCGGATTGAAGGAAGTGATCGCTGGCAGGGTGGACAATACGAAGTGTTCCGTTCGTATCATCCGGAATGGCACGATCAGGGGTGGTATCATTCACATTACGCCCGTGTGGAGCTGATCGCTGGCGGTTACTATTTCTTCAACAATGGCTATTGGTTCCCAGCGTGGGGCTACAGTCCTTCGGCTCAATATTATGCTTACGATGCGCCGATCTATGCCGGTCAGCATGCTGAGCCGCCGGACAAAGTGATCGCGGACGTGCAAGCCTTGCTACAGCAAATGGGCTATTACACAGGTGAGGTGGATGGATTGCTCGGACCGTTGACTCGGGAGGCGCTCACCGCTTATCAAGGCGACCAGGGGCTCACGACGACAGCGGTAATCGACCAGCCGACGCTCGATTCCCTCGGACTGGCGTAAGGCAAGCTATCTAAAACAAAAGCCGCCGGGTGCGCGAATGCCTCGGCGGCTTTTCTGTTTTAGGTGATGGGGCCTCTTTGATTTGAGGTCACAGTTTGTGACCTGGTTCCGCGATGCAGCCATGGCCCTAGGGTGTGCGCGCCGCTTTCGTTTTATATGGAAGTCGACGGTGCTTGAGTCCGGGTACGCGGTCAAACTCGGGATCTTTGTGAACGAGGGTCGCGCCAGCATCGAGGGCCTGCGTTGCGGTGATTACCCCCACTATTTGAGAGTCGGCTTCACGGCAAAGTTCAGCTCTGCGGGTAACGGAAAAGACAGGGAAGCGGCAAAGCCGCGAAGAAGTGATCAATGATTAGTGATCGGTGATTCGTGATCTGGAAGGAAAGTCAGAAGGAAGAATGGAGCTTAGGGATAAGTGACATAGAAGGCAAAGTCGCGATGGTAGCGACGAGCGAGTGCGGGGAGGAAGCGAGTTTCAATTAAGAATTAGAAAGGATTCAAACTTTCGGCTTTCTTTTGGCGATGCCGGAAACTAAGATTTTGCCGCCGACTCAACGCATCCGCGGCGTACTGGCGCCGGTCGTAACCCCGTTCAAGGCCGATCTTTCGCCGGATAGCCAACGGTTCATCAGGCATTGCCAATGGTTACTTTCGCAGAACTGTGGGCTAGCCGTGTTTGGCACGAACAGCGAGGCGAACTCGATGGCAACAGACGAGCGCATCTCCTTGCTCGATGGCCTGGTCGCGGCCGGAATCGATCCGTCCCGGATGATGCCGGGGACGGGTTGCTGCTCAATCACCGAGACAGTCGAGCTCACGGCGCATGCGGTAAAACACGGTTGCGCCGGTGTGCTGATGCTGCCGCCGTTTTATTATAAGAACGTCAGCGAAGAAGGTCTCTACCGTTACTTCAGCGAAGTAGTACAGCGCGTCGCCGATACGCGCCTGAGAATTTATCTCTACCACATTCCACCAGTGGCGATCGTTGGTGTCACAGTAAAATTGGTCGAGCGCCTCCTTAAAGCTTATCCAAACGCAATCGCGGGGATGAAAGACAGCTCCGGCGATTGGAACAACACGAAAACTTTTCTCGACGCTTTTGCAGTCCGAGCTCGCCACGGGACGAGTCCGTCCGTTGAAGGAACCGGCCAAGTAGTATTTGAAAATGCCCGTGCGGCTCGCACTTTCGACGTGTTTGTGGGCAGCGAGTCGTTCTTGCTCGCCAATATGCGCAATGGCGGCGCGGGCACCATTTCCGCGACGGCCAACGTGAACCCGGCGGCGATTCACAAGCTGTATCAGCAGTGTAGCGGTGTTTGTGTCAAACACCGAGGCAATAGGAAGGCGCTTGGCACAAGCGCCTCTACACCTGCAGAGCTGGAGGCTCTGCAGGCGCGGTTAAATGTCGTGCGTGAGGTGTTCAGTAGCAGAAAGTTTTCTTCCATGATCGCGGCGTTAAAACAGGCGATTGCGATCTACGCGAACGATCCGGAGTGGACGAGAGTGCGGCCGCCGCTGGTCGAGCTCACGACAAAGCAGGCAGAGTTGCTTGCCGCGGAATTGAAACCGATCGGATTCGCGATGCCGGGCATCGGGCGATTTCAGAAGTAAGAAGTAGGAATTACGAAGGAGAAAGCCAGGAGACAGCCGGCAGAAGTGAGCGTCAGCGATCAGGACAAGCGTTTGAGCAATTCGGAGTTCTTTTTGATCAGGCGCTTTGCTGTTCCTGCCGCAGTCTCGGCATCGATCGTGGAATACGATTTCGACCCGCGCCGAATGTCGAGAGCGCGCTGGCGGAGCGCATCGAGCATCCGCAATTTCTCAGCGATGGAAGCATTCGCGAGTTTTTGGCGAAATGCTCGTTTGCTTTGCAGAAGCCGCGCAGTCTTCATCACTGTTATTTGAGGAATTGTCGCTCGAATTGCTCCCAATGGCCACTTAAACCGTGGCGCGCCAGGATTTCTTTTAACCGCTCCGGATCAACGGCGCTGGCTTCGATGAATTGAAGCACGCGGGCCTTGTCCTTGGCGCGACCGGTTTCGAGCGCGACGGCGGCAATGTGCTCAGCCGTGAAGACACAAACGGGCGTTCCCTCCACGTCCTTTTCCACGGCGGTCGCGAGCGCTTCCTGTAGAAGTGGAGTTCCTGCGGGAAGAAATTGCACCGGCCAATCCGCAATCACGACGTGATCGCCTTCCATTTTGCAACTGCGGTCTCGCAGGTAGTTGAAAATGTGCTTCGGACTGACGCCGCGTGAACCCGGCCCGGTGTGAAATTTAACGAAGACATCGACATCGAGCGTGGCGACCGGTTCTAAATAGAAAGTTGCTCCAACTGCGCCGCTGATAGCATAGCGTTCAATCACGCCATCAGACTGCATGCGATTGATGGTCTGGATCGCGTCTTTTATCGCCACGTTGCGCGAAGTTTCGCTGAAAAGGTTAAATTAAGAAAGAGGACTGCATGCAAGTGGCTTCAACCCGGCAGACCTTTCCGGGCGATCACTTCCATCTGGTCGCAGAAACGGTCGAGCTCGTTGAGCGTCGTGTAGACGTTGGGCGTGATGCGGATGCCTTGGAATTCTTCGTGCATGATCGGCGTGGTGAAGATGTGGTGTTTGTCGAACAAATATTTCACCACGGCTTCAGGATTGGTGCCGTCGATGTGAACATTGCCGATCGCGCACGATTGGTTTGGATCGAACGAAGTGTTGAACCCAATTTTGGGCACGTCTTTGAGCCGGTTCATCCAGTAACGGGACAGGTACCGCAACCGCGCTTCCTTGCGTTTGCCGCCAATGCCATTGTGAAAGAGGAGTGCTTCACCGATGGCGAGCTTTGGCGCGGCTGAGTGGGTGCCGATCTCTTCGAATTTGCGGATGTCGGATGTCTGCTTGGCTTCCGCGGCCATCAGCGGCCAGAGTTTTTCGATCTTGTCACGCTTGACGTAGAGCATGCCGGTGCCTTTGGGCGCGTACAGCCATTTGTGGAGACTTGTGCCGAAGTAATCGCAACCGAGATCGCTCTGTTTGAAATAGAACTGCGCGAAGGAATGAGCGCCATCGACGATAGTCTCAATACCGCGGGCGCGCGCCATGTCGCAGACAGCTTTCACCGGCGTGATCTGACCGGTGATGTTGATCATGTGCGAAATGAGGATGAGCCGGGTGCGATCGGTGATTCCTTTTTCAAACGCCGCGGTGATCTCGTTGAGGTTCTTCGCCGGAATCGGGATCTGAATGAGCTTCAGCTTGAGGTTTTCTCGCTTTTCCCGCTGACGCAACGTAGTGAGCATGCGCGGGTAATCCTGGGTGGTGGTGAGAATTTCGTCGCCGGGCTTGAAGTCCATGCCCATGAGCAGAATCTCGAGCGACTCGGAAGCGTTGCGCGTAATCGCGATCTCTTCACGGTCGCGCCCGAACAGTTCGGCGAGGCCAGTGCGAATGGTTTCCGATTGTGGCTCGAGAATTTGCCACATGGTGTAGGCGGTAGCGTCTTCCTGTTCCCAGATGTAACGCACCAATGCTTCGGTGACTATTCGCGGGCTGGGCGAAACGCCGCCATTGTTCAGGTTGATGATCCCGCGAGTGACGCTGAAGGATTTTTGGATGGTCGCCCAGTAGTCTTCGTCCGTGGCCGCTTCTTCCGGCATCAGATGCGCGACATTCTTCGTCGCTGCTTCGACATTTCTTAATAACGACGCGACCGTTGCAGAAGAAAGCGCGGCCAGGCCGAGGCTTTTGCCGGCGAGGGAAAGAAAATCGCGACGGGAGCGCACCGAATGGAAAGTATGAATTAAGAATTAAGAAGGAAGAAGGAAGAAACGCGAACGCGATTGTATCTCGGCAGCTCCCGCTGGCCTCGACCGCTACCTTCGCGGCTGTACCGGCCATGTCGCTTTTCCCAAAAGCTTCATTGTATCTCGACTCCTCCCGCAGTGCTCGACCGCTTCCCTCGCGGCTTTGCCGGCCATGTCGGTCATCCTGGTAACTCCATTGGGGAATGCGGATTTCGGAAAGCAAATTGCGGCAAGGGGAGGCGGCGAAGCCACGAAGATGTGATCCCGCCGTCGCTAAAAGCTATGGCGTGGCAAGCAGTGAACGTGATTAGTGGTTGGTGATCGGGCCGCTCCGATTTGTCTTTCTGCTTTGCAGCAAGTGATCGACTGAAAACCTGCCAGGGCCGGTGAAGGTCAAGCCGATAAAAATGATGAGGTAAAGCGCGGCTCTCAGCCAATCTTCGCCCAGCCGCACACTGGTATAAAGCGCGCCGATCATTCCCACGGCGACACTCGCCGCTGCGAATCGACTGAGAAAACCGATGCCGATGAAGAAAGCGCCGATCGATTCATTGAGCGTGATCCACAACGCGAGAATGACCGGTAACGGGAAACCCACGTGTGCAATCAGCGGCGTCAACCCGATGGATGAGAAGGGTTTCCCGGCATGGAGCCCCGTCACGTACCATCCAATCTTTTGTATGCCGAAAGTGAACGCCAGCAGGAATCCGGCTGCGCGCAAAAGCAAAAGGCCACTATAGATCATTTGTAAAAGTATTGAGCTCGAAGGTTAAAGGAGAAATTAAGAATTAGGACAAAAAGGGTGCAACCGGCGGGCGAAAGCCTGAAACCAGAGATACTTAACCGTGTTGAATAATTGGTTAGGCAGTCTTGTCTAACCTCTCAATGGAAAATTAAGGGAAAAAATCATGAAACGAATAATTCTATATTCAGCATGCATTGGAAGTCTTGCGCTGGCGCTCACAGCGTCGGGTGCGCAAGTCAAAGACAGAACGCCTGATCGAGCAAAGGCGCAACGAACAACGAATGTTCGGGCGGCCAGGCCTGCGAACACCCACGCGGTGATGAACGCGCGTCATTACAGTTCGACTGCGCAAGTTCGGCAGCGGGCGCACATGACGGCGCCGCGCGCTAGTTCGCCCGCGGTGGCTAATCAAAACGCCCGGATGCGCGCGTCTCGCGAGCGAAACTTGGCGAAGAACCAAGAGCTTCGCGCACGACGTAACGTTGCCGTCAACCGCGATAGAAACGTCGCGGTGAATCGGACGCGGAACCTCGACGTTAATCGTAACACCAATGAGTTTCGTGCTCGCAACAGCGCAGCGGTTAATCGCGAGAGAAACTTAGCGGTCAATCGGACGAGGAACTTCGATGTTAATCGTAATCGAAACGTCAATGAGTTTCGTGCGCGCGACAGCGTAGCGATGAATCGCGACCGAACCACCGCGACTAATCGGACCAGGAACTTCGCCTATTATCGTGGACGCAATGTGGGAATTAATAACAACTTCCGCAGTGAGGCGTTCCGCGGCCAACAGTATGCAGTCTTCCGCAATTATCACAGGCAATGGCACGATCGTGGTTGGTGGAGAAGCCATTACGATCGGATCATCTTTGTGAACAACGGCTGGTATTTCTGGAATGCCGGCTACTGGTTCCCGGCATGGGGTTATGCCACGGACGCTTACTATCCATACGACGGCCCGATCTATGGCTACAATGGATTGACGCCCGATCGGGTAACTGTCGATGTTCAGGAACAACTGCAGCGCGCCGGTTACTATGACGGACCAATCGATGGGGTCCTTGGGCCCATGACCCGAGAGGCCATCGCAGCTTTTCAGGCTGACAACGGATTGTCGGTCACATCGGTAATCGATGAGCCGACACTTGCCACGCTCGGCGTCGCGTAAGTCATCGGAGTCACATGGAGAGCCGCGTGATGTGTTTCATCATGCGGCTCTTTCATTTCTGCGAAACCAACGTTTCAATATTTCAACGCTTTAACGCTTCAACAATCCAACGGAACACCGGCTACGACATCATGTTGGAGGAAACGCGAATCGCCATCTGGCTGTAGTGTGCGCTCTCCTCAGCGCAGAATTTTCCCGAATCCGAGTGACCGGCAGGTTCAAAATTTTTAGGAGACACGAATCATAACGTATGAAGATGTTGATAATGATAGTCGCAATGGCGTTACCGCGCATGGCCTTGGGCCAGACAGCGGAACCGCCACAGACGCAGACGCAGGGGCAGACGAAAGAAACGGAGACGACGGCGCCCGCGAAGGTGAAGAAGGCGCGCAACGCGCAGGAGCCGGGCAAGCCGCAGGCAAAACCTGAGACGAGCACAAACCTCCGTGGACAGACGAACGTTAAGGATCAGGCTCAGGACGTTAAGGGTCAGGCTCAGGACGTAAACAGGACTGAAACTGGGGCGCGTTCGAGCGCGAGTCAGACGAACGTAAGGAACACCAATCAGACGACGACGGTGAACAAGCAAGAGGTCAGGTCGCGGCACACTGAAGTATTCAGTCTTGGCCGGCATCCGAAAGAGTTTTTCGTCCAACGATTCGGGGCGAACCATTTTCGGTTGATCGGCAACACCTACTTCGTATTCGTGGATAGCTGTTGGGTCGCGGTTGACGTGGACGGCTTCGTCTATACGGAACGGGTGATCTGCGCGGGCGATCCGGACTTTGTTCAGATTGATTAGCGCATCCTCTTCTCGGCACAAAAGCGCTCCGCTGAAAATGCGGGGCGCTTTTTTTTTGCGATCGATAAGGATCTCGGATTGCGGAGAAATTAACCAGGAACCGAGGAAAAGGGATTTCCGAGATAGAAGGCAAAGGCGCGCGGGCAGCGCCGAGTGACTCGGGAAAGGAGCGAGTTTCAAACCAGGAACCCAGGAAAACAACTAAGCAAGTGTTGGGCTGTTCTTTCATCTTTCCAGATTTTTTGGCGGAACAGGCAGATTTTCACAGAGCGGCCAGGGTAATGTATTCTCGTCCTGGGTTGGCATAGGCGAAAACCAGCCGATTTCCGGGAACCAAGTTCAAAACGTGCTGGGCTCCGACCAAGTCAACGCACTCGCCGCAAAAATGGGAGTGGATCCGGCCCAAGCCTCGCATTTTTTGGCTGAATACCTGCCAAAGATTGTCGACAAATTAACGCCAGCCGGAAAAGTGGACCCCACGGCGGACCACCAGCAGGGGGTTGGCCGCGTTGCTTCCGGCGTTGTTGCAAGATCTCCGTGGCCAAGCTCCCAGCGGTCAGTCCGCAGAGGCATAAAACTTCTGTCGGTTCCAGTTGCTGCCGTCGGAGGCTGCTTAAGCATTCCTCTCGTCAGTAGACGAAGGGCAGCAATCGCCATTGGGTACGCCGTTGATAGGCGCGATATTGTTCAGCGAATTCGCGCACGAGAAAATCTTCTTCGGCATGAATGCGCGCAATGATGGGCACGAACGTCGCCGCTATTAAAAGCAAACCAATGACGCTTCGAAAGACGAGCGCCCAGCCCGCCATCGCCAGTAACATTCCGAAGTAGCTGGGGTGCCGGACAAAACGATAAAAGCCGTCGGTTTTGAGTCGGTGATCAGGTTGGAGCGCGACGAAGATGCTGAAGCGATGGCCAAGATCGAACACGCTAGCAACGCGCACGAATCCACCGATCGCGGTGATGATTAGCCCGAGATAACGAACAGTGTCTCCACCGATCGTCCAGCGATTAAGACGATCGAGATGCGGCGGCAGCCACGCGAACGCGACGGCGATGATAATCAAAGGAATGAAAATCCAGCGGCTGGAGGGATCTTCTCGCCGGCCAATTCCGAAACCGCTGCTTCCGGAAAAGCCGTAAGCGATTGCGCCGGTCAAGGCCAACATGACTACGCCTGTACGCGCCGGATCCGAAAAGAACGTTGTCCAATCGCCCCAACCCCAAATAACCAGCGACAGAAACAGCAGTGTTCCGCCGACTGCAAAAGCGAGGTTCTTAATGATGTGATTCAAAAGAAAGTCAGAAGTAAGAAGGAAGAATGGAGCGCGCGGGACGCGCGACATAGAAGGTAAAGTGACGAGGGTAGGAGCGAGTAAGCCGGGAGGCGAGCGAGTTTCAATTAAGAAGTAGAAAGCAAGACCGACGAATCTGACCACGGTCAGCGTAGAAGTCCGGACAAACGCGCAGCACTTAGCGGCCAACAGTTACGAGTCTAATCGCGCCATCAAGATTTGAAACTCGTTCGTTTCCCAACTCGCTCGTCGCTTACCGCTCGCGACTTCGCCTTCTATGTCACTCATCCCTGTCGCTCCATTCACAGTGCAGCCGAAAGGATTTCACAATCGCTGCCGTAGTCTTTCGCAACGCAGTTTGTAAAGTAGATCACTTTGCCGTCGTGAGACCATCGTGGCGCTGTTCCGCGTCCTTCCGTATTCGCCACTAGCCGCGGGTTGGCGCCATCTGCGTCCATTACGAATATCTGGTAGCCGTGGCCACGGCGGTTTGATGCGAACGCGATCTTCCTGCCATCAGGCGACCACGCCGGCCAGCCGTCGAAGAATGGGTTGTTCGTTAGGTTGCGCGGGTTCGAGCCGTCGCCATCGGCAACAAAGACCTCCGAATTCTCATCACCAATGATTTTGCGGAACGCGATATGTTTCATGTCGGGCGACCACGAACCGTACGTATTGATTCCGCCTGTGATAAGGGGCGTGACTTTCTTCGTAGCGAGATCGACCGCGTTTATTACCGCGGAATTTTTCTTCGGCGGCTCCAAGTCATCATTCGTGCAATAGATCACGCGCTTGCTATCCGCAGACCAATTTGGATGGATTGTATTCTGCTCGGGTGGCGTAAGCACTTCCACTTCCACGTTGCTGCCATCGCTTCCCATGACGGCGATGCTGTGATGGTCCTTGGTGATGAGGACGAACGCGATCCTGGTCCCATCCGGTGACCACGCGGGATCCTCGTGATCGGCATGGTCACGGGTAAGCTGGGCCACATTGGAGCCATCGGCGTCCATAGTGAACAACTGTTCCTTACCGGAAATCGTTGAGATGAAGACGAGCTTTTTGCCGTCCGGGGACGGGAATGGATCGAAATTCTGGGCATGGGTGATCTGCACCGGAATAGAAATTGGTTTGTCAGCGGCATGCAGCCACGTCAGCGATATCGTTAGTAGAACCGAGAAAAAAGTAAGAGAGAAGAAGGAAGAATTAAGACGCGAAGTCATGACTGCCCCGGTGGCGGTGAACCTGTCACAGAGCAAAGAAGTAGAAAGGACAAAAACAGGAAAAAAGCGGACACTTGAAAAGGGCGGATGTAACAAGCAGAAGACGAATTGAGAACTAAGAGTGAGGAATCCGATTATTCTTCGATTGCGCCGCTTATTTCTTGCAGGTGTTCCCGAAAGGTATGCCTGGGATCGGTTGCTCGCTTCTCGAGATACCGCGCGAACTCCAACTGTTCTCGCAGAGAGTGGCCGCTTTTGATCGCCTCCGCCTGATGGCGTTCCCGTTGCCAGATCTCATGTGCAACGCGAAGCAGTTCGTCGACACGCTCCGCACCAGCAAACAAACAGCCATCGTCGTCGGCGAAGACGACATCGCCGGTTTCGACTAGGAAATTACCAAAGCGCGCGGAGCCTAATGCCGAGGAATCACGAGAGGCGAGCCGTTGCGGGCCGGAAGGACACATTCCATAGCTGAAAATGGGCAGATGAATCTGCCGAAGCTCTGGTGTATCGCGATGCGCGCCCCAGACTATAATTCCAGCCAACCCGCAGTTCTCAGCTTCGAGCGCGGTTAAATCGCCGATGCAACCTTCGTCCAAGCGGCCGCCGTTATCGATTACCAGAACTTCGCCGGGTTGCGCGCCCTGCATTGCTTCCAGGAAAACATCGACGCTTCCGAAATGTCTGACTGGCAGCGCCGGACCCACGACACGTTGATTGCCCGTCACCGGCCGAATGCCAGGCGGACTGACTCGGAGCGGAACCTTCAAGCGGAGAGCGGCGTCGGCGATGAGCGGAGCAGAAAGTTCGGCAAAAGCGCGAGATAAGGATTCCGCTTCCACGCTGCAACCCTGCTCGCAGTCGACCGGCTTTGCAAAAGACAGGAACCGCGCTGAGCGCGCCATTAGGAGGGGAGAGTGAGCAAGATGTTAGAGGTCAGATGTTTGATGTTTGGTGGAAGGTAAGTAAAACAAACCCGTGAACGCGATTCGGGTGCATGAATTTGGGGATCCGGAAGTTCTTCGGCTCGAAGAAGTGCCGACGCCGAGACCCGGTCCAGATCAGGTGCTCGTTCGGGTGCACGCGATCGGCGTTAACCCGGTCGAGACTTACATTCGTGCGGGAACTTATGCCTTTAAACCGGCATTGCCTTACACGCCGGGCAACGACGGTGCAGGCGTGGTCGAGGAGGTGGGTCCCGATGTTAATGAATTTAAGCCGGGCGACCGTGTTTACATCGCTGGATCAGTGAGCGGGGCGTATGCCGAGTTTGCATTGTGCAGAACGGAGCAAGTGCATCCATTGCCGGCAAACGTTTCTTTCGCGCAAGGCGCAGCCATGGGCACACCGTATGCGACGGCGTATCGCGGGTTGTTCCAGCGCGCTGAGGCTAAGCCAGGCGAGACCGTGCTCGTGCACGGCGCGAGCGGCGGTGTCGGCACGGCAGCGGTGCAACTCGCGCGCTCTCGCGGTCTGCGCGTGTTCGGCACCGCGGGCAGTGACGAAGGACGCAAGCTCGCGCGTGAACAAGGCGCGCACGAAGTGTTCGATCATCGCGTGCCTGACCACTTCGAGCAGATCATGAAGGCGACCGATGGGCGCGGTGTTGACGTGATCGTGGAATTGCTCGCGAACGTGAATCTCGGGAAAGATCTGACCATTCTCGCCAAGGGCGGCCGTGTCGCGATCATCGGCAGCCGCGGCCGCGTGGAGATCGATCCGCGCGACGCGATGCAGCGCGATGTCGATCTTCGCGGAATGGTGATGCCGAACACGCCGCCGGCTGACTTGGCGAGCATTCACGCCGCGCTCGTTGCCGGTCTACAAAACGGGACGTTGCGTCCGGTGACGGGCAAAGAATTTCCGCTGGCAGAAGCGGCCCAGGCGCATCGCACGGTTATGGAGCCGGGAGCGTTTGGAAAAATCGTCCTACGGACAAGTGACAAGTGAGAAGTGAGAAGTAAAAAAGATCGTTCTTGCAGAGAAACTGTCGGCTCTAAGGCGTGAATGTGACGAACTGATCGCGATTTTCGTGACAATCGTAAAGCGATCAAAAGACACTTCTTAATTGAAACGCGCTCGCTTCCCGCGCTTGCTCGTCGCTGACCTCTCGACTTTGCCTTCTATGTCGCTTATCCCATAAGCTCCATTCATCCTTCATCCTTCTAACTTTACTGCCTATGGAGTTTCACCAGCTGCGTTATTTTGTCGCGGTGGCAGAGGAGGGGAGCTTTTCCCGCGCGGCCGCTAAAGTGCGCGTCGCTCAACCATCGCTCAGTCAGCAGATTCGAAAGCTGGAAGCTGAAGTCGGGCAACGGTTATTCGATCGCCTCCCGCGTTCAATCGTTCTGACCGAAGCCGGTCGTTGTTTGATCGATTACGCACGGCAAATCCTTGCCTCGGTCGGCGACGCCCGGCGATGCGTGGACGAACTCAAAGACGTGGTGGCCGGCAAGCTGGCGGTGGGCGCAATTCCTACGATCGCACCATACATTCTCCCGGAATTGGTCGGGACCTTCCAAAACCATTATCCGCAAGTGACGCTGGAAATTGTGGAGGACGTGACCGACGGCATTGCTCGGCGGGTGGAAGCTGGCGAGCTCGATGTGGCGTTGGTCTCCACCTGCCAGCAAACTCCAAGCCTGCGACGCGAATCTTTGGGCAACGAGCCGTTGCTGGCCCTGGTGCCGGAAGGGCATCCTTTGGCGGAGAAGACTCTGGTTGAGTTGGACGATCTCAAATCGCAAAGATTTCTGCTCCTCCACGAGATGCATTGTCTCTCGCAACAGGTGCATCATCTGCTTGAGGCCCGCCGGCTCCGGCCGGAGATCGCGCTAGCCGGGAGTCAGCTCAGCACGATCGCAAACATGGTCGCGGCGGGGATCGGTGTTTCAATTGTGCCCCAAATGATGGTGAAACACCATGCCACCCCCGGCTGTGTCAGTTTGCCATTCGCTGTGTCGGTTCCGGAGCGAGAACTGAATCTGCTTTACAATCCACTTAGATTTCAGAGTAAGGCAGCCGCAGCATTTCGTCAGGAAGCCGCGGCTGCCTTGTCATGCCAGGATTCGTCGATCGCCCCGAACGCGGAATAGAAAGCCTCTTATCGCATTGTCTGCAGCGCCGTCGCCAGCAGCGATAGCGCCGGCCAGACGGCGAGGATCAGGATTATTCCAAAGATCGCGAGCTCGGGAAAATAGTGAGGTCGCGCTCTGTGCAGATATCGTTCCTCAAGGAAGCGTGAAATGCGCTGTCCAATCGGCTTTGTAGTTTTCATATAGTCAACCGGCCACAATCCGAACGGCTATTGAAATACTTTATGCGTCTAGTAGCGATAGGAGTTGCCTATGCCCGCGAAAAAAGTAAGAAGAAAGACGCAGGAAGGAAGAAAAACTCTTCATTGTTCCTTCACCCGGCTGCGTTTCCGAACGCCTATTTCGTTTTGCGCCAGATCACGTCCTCGTTATTACGACGATCGATCAAAGCGTCGACTTTGCCGGCGGCGGCGTAACGAAACAGAATTCTGCCTTCGACACCTTTGCGGAAGAAAATCTCTGATGTTTCCGGGAGCAGTTCCTCCTTCTTGCCTTTTCGCTCGACAAATAGCTTGTCGCCTTCGGCAATGGCTGACCTCGTTTGGCCGGGCGCCAATTCGTAGATGCCGATGTAGTCCGCAAACTTTTTTGGATCGGCTTTTCCCGTCGCTGGATCTTCGTAATAGCGATGTGCCTGGCTCGCAATGATCTGCCAATTGCCGTTACGCTGGAGCCAAGTGTCAGTGACGTGATAACGCGCTTTCAAGTTTTGGCCGAAGATCGTCTCGCTCTCGTCCGCGTCGTAACTGAGTATGGCGGTGTTGCCGATAATCCGGCTCTGGGCGTTCACGATCTTGATGGTTCCGGAATACCCGGTCGGCACTGGGGTGATGTCGGCGATCAGTTTTGGTTTATCGAGGAGGCGCCCTTTCTCGTCAGCGAAGATGCAGTCGTCAGCGAAGTATTTCTTCCACGGCGCTTGATTACCGGGAACGATGGCATCGTAAAGCTCCTGAGTACGATGGACTAGCTCGTCCTGCGTTATAGGGAAATCCGCGGCGCAGGCGAGGGTTACGACGGAGAAAAATGTGACAAGTACAGGTTTCATAAGAAAAGATGAAGGCTGAAAGACGAATGGAGCTTACGGGATAAGCGACATAGAAGGCAAAGTCGCGATGGTAGCGACGAGCGAGCGCGGGAAGCGAGCGAGTTTCAATTAGGAACTAGAAAGCGAAAGGAACAGAGCGTAAGGGAGGACTCGTGGGAATGGCACTGGGAGAACGGTCGCACCTAGCATCGATCGATATGGTCTTGCATCTGAGAATTTCCGCGCACAAATTCGCTGATTGTCGAACGGTCCACGTCGGAGCTGGGCGAAGGAAAGAGGGACTAATGGCTTGGGAAGCTATTCCATTTACCGTGTTCGGTCGTGCATTACAGGCCAAGATCCGGTCTGCTTGGGTCTTTCTCCTGTGCACCGCTGCCGCGTTCGCCGGGTCACAGTTCGCGCGAGCCCAAGATGCGGCCTCGCCAACGCTTTTGGAACCTTCGATAACCGTGAAGGCAACGCCAACACATCGGCCGACAAAGCGAACATCGGAACCGAGTGTGGAAATTTCAACTGAGCCGCCAAGCGAAAAGCCGGCTGCCGTCGCTGAGGAGACGCCGCCTGCAGAAGAGCTGGCAACTCCGGCTCCGGTCACAGAAAAGAAAACCCGGGTAAAAAGGCGCACGCCGACCACTGCGCAACCCGCGGCGGCCGAACTTCCCATTGCGAGCACGATGTCCCTATCAGCTGCAAAGGCCGTGGCAGTTAGGACCCCTATGCCTCAGTATCCGTACGAAGCGAAGCGGGCCCATATCACCTGGAGCGGCGTCTGCGTCATGACCGTTGATGCCGCTAGCGGCAATGTTACCGGTGCCGTGATGGAGCAAAGCACAGGCAATGGGATTCTCGATAAAGTCACGACCGAAGCGTTTCGAAAGTGGCGGTTCAAACCCGGAATGGTATCGCAGGTTCGAATACCGATCAGCTATGAATAACGGGGGGAGATTAGGAATAAGAAATAAGAATTACGAAGTAGGAAAAGAATGACATCAGAGGAACGCTCGCGCCTTGAGTCGCTCGACGCGGTTTTGCGATCTGAGAATGTCCGTGAACAAATTCGCCCGATTGTAGAACGCGTCCGCGCCGAGCTGGCCCGCAAGACAGAAGCGGTGATGACGTGGGAATCAATTCCGCCAATGGTTTTCGGTCGTGCATTGCCACCTGGGATCCGGTCTGCGTGGGTGTTTGTCTTGCGCGCGGGTGCGGACACTGGCGCGGAACGTCACCCGAACAGTCATCAGCGCATGATGTCGTTCAAAGGGAGCGGAGATATGCAGACCGGAGAGCCGGGAGGGTGGCAATCGAATGTTTTGGTTAGCGATCCGGAGGCGCCGCTCGAGCGACGTTGGATTTCAATCCCGCCGAATGTCTGGCATCGGCCCGTCGTAGGCACAGACGCGGATTGGGCGGTTGTGTCGTTTCACACCGTCCCTGCCGACGAATTGATTGAAGAGCGGCCGGATAACAGCAGGAAAAATGGAACGAAACAGATGAAGTATCTGGAGCCAGAAAAGGAAGAAGTAAGAAGGTAAAATTAGGAATTAGAGAAGGAGTTCTTAATTCATCCTTCACCCGTCTGCCTTCCTCATACAATTGCTTCGGCGATCAACTCCGCCATGTGTTTAGCATGAATGTTCGTGAGATCGGCGATCTGGTGCCGACAACTTGTGCCTGAGGCGATGATCTCTGTTCCTGCCGGTTGATTGTCGATGTTGTCGAGCAATCGTTGCGCGACCTGGACCGACAGATCGTATTTGTCCGCAAGCGCGCCGAACGCGCCTGCCATTCCACAGCAGGCGGTATCGAGCACAGTCGCCTTTCTTCCCGGCAAACGTTCCGCGAGTCCTCCCATGAACGCCGGATTCATGATCGATTTGGCGTGGCAGTGCGGATGAATCGCAATTGTTGTCGGCCGGAGGTTGAATCGAAGTGCGTCGGGTTCTTGCGCCAGTAGATCGTCAACGAAGTTCTCGAACAGGAAACAGCGCTTACCGACATCATCGGCGCCTTCGATCTTCAGCTCGCGATAATCTTCCACGAACATCGACCAGCAGGAGGGTTCAAGGAAGAGAATCGTCGGTGCGAATGGTTGAGAGTTTAGAGATACAAGTTGAGAGACGTTGTGTTTTGCGAGTTCTGCAGCGCGTTCAAGATTGCCCACACTAAACGCCGGGCGACCACAGCAACGTCGGTTTTTCACGAGCGATACTTCGAACCCAAAGGCTTCCAGCACTTTGACGGCGGCGATTCCGATGTGCGGTTCGTGATAGCGCACGAAGGTGTCGTCCCAGAGGATGATTTTGCCCCGTCTGGGGAGCGCGGGCGCCTCGCCCGCTGTTTTTGGTGCCTCGCCAAAAACTGCTGCATCGATTCGGTAACCGCGGTGAGGTATCGTGTTGCCCCGGGTGTCACGCGAGGCGTGTGACATAGCGAGCGAGGCGCCCGCGCTCCCCAGATGTTTTGCGAACCATTTGTCGAATCGTTCGCGTGCGTAATGCGGCAATGATCGTCTCGCTGAAATGCCGAGCGCTGATTCCATCAATGCGCGTAACGGCTTAAAGGTAAGAATCGGATTCGCCACGGCCGGCATCGCGCAGCCGATTCGCCCGAGCAAATCGACGTTGCTCAACATTCGTTCACGCAGCGGCAAGCCATCACGCCGCCATCGCGCGTGCATCAGCTCGGCTTTCAACAGCGCCAAGTTGACGTTGGATGGGCATTCCGGTGTGCAACCTTTGCAGGAGAGGCAATTGGTTAGTGCGGCGTCCAGCTCTTCGGATTTCAGCGGATCATGTCCGTTCACTCGCCTCTCGAGCGCCGCGCGCATGATATTGGCGCGTCCGCGCGTGGACATGACTTCTTCGCCGGTGGCCATGAACGTCGGGCACATGATGCCAGTTTGTTTGAGACAGCCGCCGCAGCCGTTGCATTGCTCGAGATTGCCGATGAACGAGCGGTCCTTGAAGGCAAACGCGAGCACCGGCTGGAACGGGAGTTCAAGCGGACGCGTAAAGTCTTCGCGCAGATGGTCGTCAATTTTGTGCCGACCATCGGCGAAAATCTTTCCGGGATTGAAAATATTTTTTGGATCGAACGTGTGTTTGATCTCACGCATGACCCCGAGCAACTCGTCGCCGAGTTGATCGCGCAAGTATTCGGTGCGCGCGATGCCGACGCCGTGCTCCGCGGAGAGCGAACCTTTGAATTGTCGCACCAGCGCTGAAGTTTGATCGGCGACTTGCCGAAATTTTTTCAAATCACCCTGGCTATGCAGATCGAGCACAGGTCGCACATGCAACAATCCGCTGGCGGCATGCCCATAATAACTCGCCTCGAGTCCGAGCGGTTTCATGATCGATTGCAATCCGCGCACATACTCGGGCAACTGCGCCGGTCGAACGGCAGCGTCTTCAATGAACGCGACCGGCTTCGCCGGGCCGATGCAGCCGGTCAAAAGCGAAAGTCCCGATTTGCGCACCGACCAGACGAGATTCATCTGCGCTGGATCGGTGAGAATTTTTTTGCGCAGCCCGAGATTCTTCGATTGCAAAAGCGATAATTTTTCGGCGACAGACGATTTGGAGTGCGGCGACATGTCGCCGCTTTCAAAGCGCGGACGTGTCCGCGCAGTCCCAAAATCATAGAACTCGACGATCAAGATCGATTCGCACGGCTGCGTATCCAGTTCGAGCAAATCGCGCGCGGCCTGAAAATGCAGCTGGCCTTTGGTTTGGTCCAGCAACGGGCGGTCGATGTGTTCAATCGCCGCAGGTTTCAAATCGAGGAGTTCGACCGTTGCCTGCATCGCTTCTCCCACTGATGCGAAAAAGATCACGCCCAAGCCTTTCTCGTGCGGCAGCGGCGAGATTTTCAACTCCGCCGAGAAAATCGCGGCGAGCGTTCCTTCGCTCCCCGCGAGAATATTTGTGAGATCCTTCGGCGCGCCCAGGAATTTTTCGATCCCGTAACCGGGCCAGCGTTTTATCAAACCGGCCGGCCAGCGCTCGGCCATTTCATTACTCGCCGCGCGAATCAGATTCTCGATCTTCGCGCACTCAGCCCGCATTGATTCATGCATCGGCCCGATCGTTTCAACTCGACCGTCGGCCATCACGATTTCGAGAGAAAGAACGTGATCGGCAGTCGTTCCGTAGACCGGGCAACGCGCGCCTGAAGAATTATTTGCGATCATGCCGCCGAGTGTCGCGCGCGAGCTGGTTGCGACATCGGGACCGAAAGAAAACCCGTGCGGTCTTAGAAAATCGTTCAGCTGATCGAGGACGACGCCCGCGCCCACGCGCACGCTGTGCTTTTCGAGATCAAGATCGGTTACGTGGCGATTGTAACGCGAGAGCTCAACGATTAATCCTTCGCCAACCGCGTTGCCGACCAAACTTGTGCCGGCGCCGCGTGGTGTAACCGAAAGATTTGCATCAGCCGCGGCGCGGATCACTGCGCTTGCTTGTTGCGCGCTTTTGGGAAACGCAACACCGACCGGCTGGATTTGATAAATGGAGGCGTCGGTCGCGTAAAGTTGACGCATCAGGTTATCAAAGCGCGCGTGGCAGCCGGTTTGCCTGATTTTTCTCTCCTGCGCGGAAGTCATCTCGACTTCTTAACATTAACTGTGGGACGCAGATTAAAAAGTATAGAGGCGGCTGTCAGTCAGCCGCAGCTGTCGCCTCTGCCGGGCGATACGCCCGCCGTCTCAGACAGCCATTGCGCAATCGCTCCTGGCTGTGATTTGATGCCTGCCGTGAAATTCACGCGGTATTTCGAAGCCGTGAGACAACGGCCGGACCGTGCCACCATACGTCTGGAGTGGATTGAACGCGTTATCGCCAATCCCGTACGCGAGGTGATTCAGCAGGATGGTCGCATTCGGCGTTGGGCGCCGATCGCCGAAATGGACGGGCGTTATTTGCGCGTTAATACTGCTGTCAGACGGTGCGACGGTGTACAACGCTTTCTTCGACCGCTCGTTTCAGCCATGAAAATTCGCTATTTCCAAGATACCGACACGCTCTACATCGAGTTTCGGCCCGCAAAGGTTTCCGAGACGCGCGATTTGGATGAGAACACGCTTTAGACCCAGAAGGAAACATTTGTGGGATCACCGTCGAACACGCTCGAACCAGAGCGGATATTCCGCACTTCTCGTTTGAGCAAGTCGTTGCGTAGCGACTAGGAAAGCAAAGAAATGGAGTCGTCGGTCGCGTAAAGTTGTCGCGTCAGATTATCAAAGCGCGCATCGCAACCGGTTTGTCTGATTTTCCTTTCCTGCGCGGACGTCATCTCTTGAGACAACATTAGCGCGTCTATCGTGCGCAGCGAGCAACGACGTGCCTGATTCCTTAGGCGATTACTTCAACCAATTCAGACTTTTGGGCCAGATGACGCAGCGGCGCGTCAAACGTGAGGAGACGTGCCCCGTGACACAACGCCAGCCAGATCAAAAACGCGTCGTTGACCTGATTATGTCCGTGGCATCGTTCAAGCAGTTCTTGTAATCGTTGCAGTCGCCTGGTTTTGGCTTCAAGAAACACATGATTCGGATCGTTAATCAATTCGCCAAGTAGATGACCAGCTTCGGCTGGGGATTTTGCACCAGGAATAACTGCGGGATTGCTAGAGAGCCGGACGAAAGCCGCTTGGGTTAGCAAACAGGTTGCCCAACGGTAGCGTTCGCGTCGCGTGAGACGAGCGACAGCGCGCTGATAAAATGGGTGGTTTGGCCAAGCCAGTGCCAGCAAGACATTTGCGTCAAGCAGGAATAGTTTCATTCCTCTTCCCATGCCCGGCGTACAGCCTTGAGCGAGATCATTTGAGCGCCCGGTGGAACGTCAAACGTAGGAAAGCGTTTTCCGCCCCTGGGTGCAGGGCCTTGTGGCTTTTGCATGGCGCGTCGGATGAGATCGGAAATAACCTCCCCCAATCGTTTGCCTGAAGTTTTGGCAAGGGTAACGGCAGCTTCATATGCTTCGTCATCCAGCGTCACGGTGGTTCTCATGGTTTGATACGCTGATGTAATGATGCGAAGATGTCAAGCTGGGAGTAACGGAACTGGTCGCGATGTTTCCTGCCCGACGCTACAGCAAATCCATCTGCGCGTTTTTCGGCATAGGCTCGGCAAAACGGACGCCCACACCGATGAGACGCACGGGCTTTCCGGTGCGTGCAAATGCTTCCGCCAGTAGTGTCCGAAAATCTTGCAGAGTGGGCGCGAGTCCCGCGCGCTCAGCAGTCGTGCGGGTGAAGTCGTTGAATTTCAGTTTCACGAAGATTTTCGGGATCTCGCGTGTTGATTCCTTCTGCGCGAGATCAGCCATCAAATCCTGGAAGAGTTCTTCCAGTTTTTCTTCGCATTGCTCGAGCGTCGTCAGATCGATAGCGAAGGTTTCCTCTGTGCTTAGCGACTTGCGTGGACGATCGGGTTCGACAGGCCGATGATCAATGCCGCGACAGAGATCGTAGAGCTCGAGACCAAACTTCCCGAAAACATCGACAAGCTCGGAACGCGAAAATCGCTGGAGCTCGCCGCAAGTCTTGACGCCGAGTTCTTCCAACTTTCGCTCGCTTTTCTCGCCGATCCCCCAAATCTTCCGGACCGGCAAGTCCCGCATGAACCCGGGAACTTCACCCGGTTTCACTTCAAGCTGGCCATTGGGCTTGTTCATTTCGCTGGCGATCTTGGCAATGAGTTTGTTCGGACCAATTCCTGCAGAGGATGTCAGCTTCGTTCTCCGAAAGATCTTCTCGCGTATTTCGTGCGCCAGCGCTCCCGGCGTGGTCGGGTGCGCAGTGACATCGAGGTAAGCTTCGTCGAGCGACAGCGGTTCGATTGTTGACGTGAACTGGTAAAGGATTCCCCGAATCCCTGCGGCTTCGCGCCGGTAAACGTCGAAGCGCGTGGGCAGCACAATCAGATTTGGGCAGCGTTGCAGAGCCATGAAAGTCGGCATGGCCGAGCGCACACCGAACTTGCGTGCCTCGTAATTGCACGTCGTCAGCACGCCGCGTCGATCGCGAGCGCCACCCACGCCCACCGGTTTGCCGCGCAACGAGGGGCGATCGCGTACCTCGATGGCCGCGTAAAAGCAATCCATATCGAGATGGATGATTGCGCGCGGCTTCGGCTCACCTTGCACACAGAAATCTCGCACAACGCAGGGAGGACAGCATCGGGCGTTTTCTCGCTCCGATTTCAAATTTCGGGCTTTGCAAACCGCCCTTCTCTCTAGATATTGACGTGCAATTCTTTTCTGAAATGGACGCTTCCACTTCTGTCGAAACTCCTCATCACCCGCACCCGCACGCGGGCGAACACGAACATCACGAGCTTGGGTGGTGGCGAAAATATATTTTTTCCACCGACCACAAAGTGATCGGGATTCAGTACGGGCTTTGCGGCCTGGTGTTCCTATTCTTTGGCTTTTGCCTCATGATGATGATGCGCTGGCAACTGGCCTATCCCGGCCAGGCCATGCCGGTGATCGGCAAATGGCTCCCGCACATCTTCGGGGCTGGCTCGATGCCGGATGGAAAGATGACGCCTGATTTTTACAACTCGTTAGGCGCGATGCACGGCACGATCATGATTTTTTTGGGCGTCGTACCGCTGGCGTTTGCCGCTTTCGGCAACTTTGTCGTGCCACTACAAATCGGCGCGCCCGACATGACGTTTCCGAAAGTGAACGCCGCAAGTTTTTGGGCGTTCGCAGTGGGCGGCGTAATCATGCTGATCAGTTTCTTCGTGCCCGGCGGCGCGGCGAAGAGTGGCTGGACTTCTTACACGCCGCTGGCAGCGTTCTCGGACGCCGGCCCCGGATATAATCCCGTGTTCAACGGCCAGACCCTTTGGTTGATCGGGTTTATTTTTCTTATCACCTCGTCATTGCTTGGCGCAGTTAATTTCATTACCACCATCATCCAGTTGCGCGCCAAAGGGCTGACCTGGATGCGGCTTCCATTCTTTGTGTGGTCGCAATTTGTTACCGCGTTTCTGTTGCTGCTGGCTTTCCCGCCGCTCGAAGCTGCGATCGTCATGCAATTGATGGATCGGGTTGCGCATACGAGTTTTTTCCTTCCGGCTGGCCTCGTCGTTAATGGCGCGCCGGTGTCCATCAGTGGCGGCGGCAGCCCGCTATTGTGGCAACACCTGTTCTGGTTCCTCGGGCACCCCGAGGTTTACGTGCTAATTTTGCCGGCATTCGGCATTGTCGGGGAAATTCTGGCCAACAATTCGCGCAAACCGCTGTGGGGTTACAAGTCGCTGGTTTTTTCCGTGCTCGTGATTGGATTTCTCTCGTTCATCGTGTGGGCGCATCACATGTGGATGACCGGCATGGGCACCGCGGTCAGCGCATTTTTCCAGACGACCACGCTCATCATCTCGATCCCATCGGTAATTATCTTGAGCGCGTTTTTCATTTCACTTTGGGGCGGCTCGATCCGGTTCACCGTGCCCATGCTTTTCGCGACCGCGTTTCTGCCCATGTTCGGAATCGGTGGACTCACCGGTATTCCGCTCGCTTTCAATAGTGCTGACCTTTATTTGCACGATACTTACTACATCATCGCGCATTTCCATTACATCGTTGCGCCTGGCACAATCTTCGGACTTTTCGCCGGTATTTATTATTGGTTTCCGAAAGCGACCGGGCGAAAGATGAACGATTTCTGGGGCAAAGTGCACTTCTGGCCAACGCTCATCTGCATGAACGTGATTTTTCTGCCGATGTTTTTGCAGGGAATGGCCGGGATGCATCGGCGCTGGTATGACGGCGGGCAGGGATGGGGTGTCTCGAATGAGCACACCATTTGGGGATTAACCGGTTTTCAGTGGAACGCACCAATCTCGTGGGCGGCATGGATAATGGGTCTCGCCCAAATCCCGTTCATCATTAATTTCTTCTGGAGTATCAAGCGTGGCCAAAAGGTCAACGACAATCCATGGGAAGCGACGACGCTGGAATGGACTGCGCCTTCACCGCCACCGCATGGGAATTTCCTCCACACGCCTATCGCCTATCGTGGGCCTTACGAATACAGTCTCCCCGGGCGCGAACGCGATTTCACGATGCAAAACGAACCGGTGGAACCAGCCGAGCGAACTCGCCGCAAACCCGCCGCAGAACCCGTCCTCGTCTGACCAGCGGGCGATGGAAATCCCGTACACAATTTCGACCCGTCCCGATACCGGGCTCTGGAACGCCAAGATCGGTATCTGGCTTTTTTTAGCCTCCGAAGTGATGCTCTTTGGCGGGCTTTTCTCCGCCTACATTTTCCTGCGGATCGATGCCGCGCCCGGCATGTGGCCGCATGGATTGCTTAACGTGCCAGTTGGCACCATGAACACAGCCATACTCATCCTATCCTCGGTGACGGTGGTGCTGGCGTGGGCGGCCCTAAAGATGAGAAGATATCGCGCCTATTGGTGGTATATGCTGGCCACCATTTCGTGCGGCGTGATTTTTTTAACCGTGAAACTCGCTTACGAATGGCCGCAGAAATTCGAGCACTTCGGTGCTTACATTAAGCCGGAGGCACTCGGAAAATACGAAAAGTATTTGGGAAATCAGCGGCGCGCTGAAAAAGGATTGGAGCCCCGAATCGAAATCACCGGCCATTTGCATAGCCAGAATGCAAAAGAGTACGAAGTCGCACTCGATCCGGTGAATGCCGAACCAGACAATCCGGCGATGGATCGGCCGCACTTTTTCCCGCTGCCGGTCACAGACAAGATCGCAACGATCGAGAAGGAAGACGTCGAGCGCGCGACGATGTTTTTGCCGACGCACAGCGCCTATTTCGCGAGCTATTTCACCATCACCGGTCTGCACGGCATGCACGTGCTCGGCGGCGTGCTGGTGTTTACTTACATGTGGCTCCCGGTGAGTAAAAGACTTTACCAGCGCAACCCGGAACACCTTGCCAATCGCGTGGAGGTAAGCGGACTTTTCTGGCACTTTGTCGACCTGGTCTGGATATTTGTGTTCCCGCTTTTTTACCTGCTCTAAGCCATGAATAATCCGCCTGATATTTCGCAAGACCCCAAGGAGTACGAGGAATACGCCCACGGCATACAGAAACACGTCAGAGGTTATCTGATGGTGGGCGCGCTTCTGCTCACGTTCACTGCCATCACGGTTGCGCTTTCGTATGTCGACTTCGGAACGCGGAAAGCCAACATCGGCATCGCCATGTTAGTGGCGACGTTGAAAGCGGCCGCAGTAGCCGCGGTTTTTATGCATCTGGCGGCGGAAAAACGGCTGATTTATCGCATCCTCATCTTCACCGGTTTTTTTGTGATGGGACTTTTCTGGCTTATCTTATTGGCGTGGTACGACTACCCGGTCTTTCGGTAAATGTCGCTTAAGGCTTTCCATATCATTTTCATTATTTTCTCGACGCTGCTTGCGCTGGGGACCGGAGCATGGTGCGTCTGGGTCGACCTCGTGGAAGGCGCACCGATTTATCTTGCAGGTGCGATCGCGTCCTTCATGTGCGCGTTTGCGCTGATCGTGTACGGGTTCTGGTTCTACAGGAAAATGAAACGGCTGCGAATCATCACATGAGCGCGAAAAGTTTTTCGATTTTGCTTTTGCCGATTCTATTTGCAGCGCAGGACGTGCTGGCGTGCTCGTTTTGCTACGGTGCGAAGGACGGAAAATCGACCGAGCACATGGCGATCGCGATCTGGTTTCTCTTCGGTGCAGTTCTCTCCGTCATCGGTGGGATTGGCGCATTTAGTTTTCATTTGTGGCGCCACGGGCGCATGCCAGCCGAACCTCACCAGCAGATTACCGAGGAAGATCTGAGCAAATATGAATAGCCTGGCGCTAATCAATGAATTTCTGGGCCTGCCCCCAAACGCCTCGTCGCATGGATATCAAATTGACCACATCATCGAGTTTTGTCACTGGTTCATGGGCGCGCTCTTTGTTGGTTGGTCGGCGTTTTTTATTTTTGTTCTGATTCGATTCAGGAAACGGCGGCAGCCGGCTGCTGATCACGCCGGCGTGCGCAGCCCAATATCGACGCATCTGGAATTCTCTGTTGTGCTGATCGAGGCGGTGCTCCTGCTCGGTTTCGCGATTCCGCTTTGGGCAAGACGCGTAAACCAGTTTCCGCCTGGCAAAGAGGCGTCGGTCGTTCACGTGGTCGCGCAGCAGTTCAGTTTCAACTATCATCTGCCCGGGTCGGATGGACAATTTGGCCGGCGCGATGTTGGTTTTGTGAGCAATTCAAATCCGCTTGGCCTCGATCCGAATGATCCTGCCGGAAAAGACGACATCGTGACGACTGGCGAACTTCATGTGCCAGTGAATCGCCCAGTTATCGCCGAGCTTTCCTCAAAGGATGTGATCCACGATTTCTTTCTGCCTGCCATGCGTATCGCAGGCGACGCAATTCCCGGTTCGCTCATTCCGGTCTGGTTCACGCCAGTCAAGACCGGGACCTACGAAATAATTTGCGGCCAGCTGTGCGGTCTGGGCCATTACGGAATGAAAGGCACGCTTGTCGTCGACACGCCGCAGGATTACCAGTCGTGGCTGAAAGAACGCGCCGAACTTTCCGGAACACAAGCGCCGCCGCCTCCGCCGACGCAGCGTCCGTCGGGAGAACCGCCAATGGGTCCGACGCCGGGTACAATCCCGCCGCCCGGTGCGCCCAAACCTCAAAGCTCCGGCGAACAGCCGCAACCGTCGCCGGGCGCACCGCAGCAGCCGCAGAACAAACCGCCTGCGCAAAACGCCGCGTCGCCAAGTCCCAGCGGGTAATCTTCTCTTCTGTAGCGGCGTGTCTATGACCGCCGCATTTGTCGAGTACGCGTTGTGCGGCCTATTGTTTTGGCCGTGGCTGAATTGATCTCCAGTGAGTCGGCGGTCATAGACCGCCGCTACAGTGCCTGGCTGAATCGGTTCGCGTGGCTCACGTGCATTGCGACGCTTTTGCTGATTTGCAGCGGCGGGATGGTCACCAGCAAAAACGTCGGGCTCGCGGTGCCCGATTGGCCGACAACATTCGGCTACAACATGTTTCTATTCCCCGTTTCGAAATGGGTTGGGGGAATCTTATTTGAACATACCCATCGTTTGATGGGCTCAGTTGTCGGACTTCTCACCATCATTCTCGCGGCATGGCTCTGGGCTAGCGAGGATCGGCAATGGGTGCGCACGCTCGGTGTGATCGCGCTTGCCGGCGTGATCTTGCAGGGCATTCTTGGCGGGCTTCGCGTTACCATGATGAAAGATGAAATCGGCATCTTTCACGCCTGTGTTGCGCAGGCATTTCTCGGACTGCTCGTGTTCATCGCACTTGTTACGACAAAATTTTGGCGATCAATCTCCAACGTGATTGTCGATTTGAAAAAGTTCGCGCCAGTCAAAGCACTTGCGATTGCAACCACGATTGCGATTTATGTGCAGCTCGCGCTCGGCGCGACGATGCGCCATCAACATCGCGATTTGGCGATTCTCGATTTTCCCACGGCAAACGGCGCGTGGATACCGGACATGAGCGCGACTGCGCTTGGAAAGATTAACGCGTGGCGCGACAGCCGGGGCTTGTCGGATGTGACTGCATTTCAAATTTGGTTGCAAATGGCGCACCGCTTTCTCGCGTTGATCATAGCTATTGCTGTGGTCGCGTTTTGTCTTCGCGTCTGGAGAGATGCGCCCCACCTTACCGCGCTGAAGCGATTGTCGATCTTTTGGATCGTGTTGGTCGCTTGTCAGATCATGCTCGGCGCCTGGGTAATCTGGAGCAACAAGGCAGCCGACATCGCGACAGCGCATGTCGCGCTCGGCGCGGTCATGCTATCTTTTGGCGTGAGCATTTCTGTGATTTGCTGTCGAATTTCACAAAGCCAATTTGGTAGGGCGCGTCCGCCGGGCGCTCCCAATACCGAGCCCGTTTCCGCATGAAAACTGCTGCGCTTGAAAATCCGAACCTTGTGCCTTCACGCAATCGGGTCCTTGCCGATCTCGCCGAGCTCGTCAAAGCGAGATTGACACTGCTTGTTCTGGTTACGACCGCCGTTGGTTTTTATCTCGGGTCCGAATCGCCGATTGATTACGTGGCGCTGTTTCATGTTGTCTTTGGAACAGCTGCGGCAGCAGCAGGCGCAGCGGCGCTCAATCAGTGGTGGGAACGCAGCACCGATGCGCTGATGCGCCGCACAAAAATGCGCCCAATTCCGGCGGGGCGAATGCCGCCGCTGCAAGCGCTCGTCCTTGGCATCCTCTTCTCGATTTTCGGAGTTGGGTATCTGGCGGTCGTCTGCAATCTGCTTAGCGCGGCACTCACAGCGATAACGATCGCGATTTACATTTTTGCTTACACTCCGCTCAAGCGCGCCAGCACTGCGAACACGGCGGTCGGCGCAATTCCGGGCGCGATTCCGCCGATGATCGGCTGGGCGGCTGCGCGCGGAAGCATCGGCGCCGGCGCGTGGAGTCTCTTCGCGATCGTTTTTTTGTGGCAATTACCGCATTTTTTCGCCATCGCCTGGATGTACCGCGAAGACTATTCGCGGGCTGGGTTTCGCATGATTTCGAGCGATGACCGCAGCGGCGAGCGGAGCGCCAGCCAGAGCGTCTTTTTCTGCATCCTGCTCCTGGTGATAGCAGGTCTGCCCGCGTTTCTTGGAATCGCCAATTCTGTTTATCTTGCCATCGAGCTTTTCCTCGGTGGTGTATTCACTGCCGTTGCCATGCGGTTTCTAAGGATGCGCACGCAAGGCGCAGCGCGTTCATTATTCATTGCGTCGATTGTTTATCTTCCCGTGTTACTGGGCACCCTCGTCCTGACGAAATCATGAACACAACTGTTGCGACAACAGATCGTGCGCCGACGCGCAGCGGCATCACTTGGAAGGTGACGCTGATCCTGATCCCGCTGATTACCCTCGGACTCTTGCTTTGGCTGCGTCAGCTGGAAGTCAACGCGCTCCGGCAGCGCACTGTTTCTTCGTACGGCACGGTGCCCTCATTTCAGTTCACGAATCAAAATGGGCAGCCGTTTGGTTCAGCGCAATTAGCCGGCAAAATCTGGATCGCCGATTTTATTTACACAACATGCCCGGGACCGTGCCCGATGATCAGCAGTCGAATGAGCGAACTGCAAAAGCCGCTGGAAAAGACCGATGTGCATCTCGTCTCGTTCAGTGTGGATCCGGAGAAAGATAGACCGGAGGTTCTGCGCAGCTACGCCGAGAGATTGCGGGCCGAGCCCGGGCGCTGGGATTTTCTCACGGGCCCAAAATCTGCAATCTATAGACTTTCGCGTGACGGCTTCAAACTTGCGGTCTCCGATGGCAGCGAAGCCCAGGGAATTCCGGTGCACAGCACGCGCATGGTGCTGGTAGATCGATATGGCGAAATCCGCGGCTACTACGATGCCACCGAAGCCGAAGCGTTGACCAAATTACTCGCCGACGCGAACCATCTTCTGCGCGAACAACCGAAATGATGTTGTAGCCGCGGGCGCTGACCGCGGCAGCCGGGGTCAACGGCCCAGGCTACAGGTTCGCTAACCGACCGGCTCCGGGCTGGCGGTTGGCCCCTCGTCGCAAACCATCCGCAGATACTCGCGATATTCGTTCCTCGATAATCCGTCGATGATTTTGGCGAGATCGGATTGCGTAATGAAACCCATCCGGAGTGCGACCTCCTCCAGGCACGCGATTTTCAGTCCTTGGCGGTGCTCGATGGTGGCGATGTAATTGCTCGCCTCGAGCAAGGCGATTGTCGTGCCAGTGTCGAGCCAGGCCATCCCGCGGCTGAGCAGCTTCACGTGCAGCTCGTTGCGCTGAAGGTAAAGCAGATTCAAGTCGGTGATCTCGAGCTCGCCACGTGCCGATGGACGCAACGTCCGACAAAGATCCACGACGCTATCGTCGTAAACGTAAAGCCCAGGCACGGCGAAAGGGCTCTTCGGCTGCTTCGGTTTCTCTTCGAGGCTGATTGCTTTACCGTCGGCGTCGAACTCGACCACGCCGTAGCGCTCCGGGTCGCGAACTTGATAGCCGAAAATGCAGGCACCCCGATCGAGCGCGAGCGCGTCGCGATAGAAATCGAGTTTCCCGTAGAAAATGTTGTCGCCAAGAATGAGCGATGCGCCCGAGTCGCCAATAAATTTTGCTCCGATCAAAAAAGCTTGTGCGATCCCTTCCGGCTTCAGTTGCTCAGCGTAATCGATGCGAATACCGAGTTGCGCGCCATCGGCCAAGTAATCCTGCAGCATCGGCAGATCTTTTGGCGTCGAGATGATGAGCACCTCGCGCAGCCCGCCGAGCATCAAGGTCGCCAGTGGATAGCAGATCATCGGTTTGTCGTAGATCGGCAGAAGCTGTTTGCAGACGATTTTCGTCAGCGGATAAAGGCGTGTTCCGGCGCCACCAGCGAGAAGAATGGCCTTTTTCATTTTGGAATTTGGATCCATTCGACTTGCTCTGCTCGCTCAGGACAAGCTTTCGATTTTCGATCGCTGCCGCTCCAGCGCAAAAGCAACTCCGTCCATTCCTGCCAGAAACGCGCTCCAGTGGTCAAATCGATCCCGGTCTTGCGAGTGATCAACCCGAGCGCCCTGCGCGGAGCAGAACGGAATGTGGTCTTATCAACAAGAAACGAACTACCGCGTCCCTCGAGTAATTTCCGATGCGCCAAACGACCACCCACACATTCTGACAGCGCTTCTTGGATCCAGTTTCGCGGTAATTCGGATCGCGCCTCAATTGTGGCGCTCACTGTAACGTTCAGGAGTTTTTTTAGCATGAGCGCACACACCAAGGCACGCGAACTCGTGGCGTGGACGTGCGCCACGTGTTTGTGTCGAAGGAGTGATCGTAAGGCGAGAGCAAAACGTGCCTGCCGCAAAAAAATTCCACCTGGTACGCGGTTCCTTTGCTGTGCTCGTTCTTCTTCGAAGCTTTGCGCCTCTCCACGATTCGCCCGCCGTTCTGCTTCTATCACCATCGCGTCTGGCAAAAATTCAAGCGACGGCGCGATTTGTTCCATTGCTCGACTTAGCCGGGCGCTGGAATTCAACTCGCATATGAATGGGGCGATCGGCACATTGCGGCGTTTAATTTCCTCGATTTCCCGCTCGAGGAGCGGCAAATCATTATCGGGCCAGCGGTCGATCAGATATATGATTCCTGTAGCCGCTTCGTTGCCTGCCGCGCCGAAGCTGTGCGAAGGCGGGTGCGAAGCGCGGCGCTGACTAGATTTGCCAGAGTTGGCCGGCGCTCTCTCGAAGAGTTTGAGCAGTGGCGCGACAGTATCTTCAATTCGGAAATGCTGCTCCATACGCGCACGCCCGGAACGGCCGTAACGCAATCGCAATTCACGATCGCACAGCAAGCGTTGCAGCGCCTCCGTTAGCGCTGCAGTGTCGCCGGGCGAAACTAATATGCCCGTTTCGCCATTTAGTACCAATTCGGGAATTCCAGCGAGGCGGGTAGAAACGACCGGGCGCGCACAAGCCATGGCTTCGAGGATCACGGTTGGAAAAACGTCGCTTGCTCCTTGAGCATCGATTACAGAGGCGAGCGCGAAAATATCCGCGGCTTGAATTTTTTCCAATACCGCCCGTTGCGACAAAGAACCGAGCAAATTGATTCGCGACGCTAGATTCAACTTCTCGATCTTAGCTTGAAGCATGTCGCGCAGCGGGCCGTCGCCAATGATATCGCAGGTAAAATCAAATCCGCGGCGTGCAAGCTCTGCACAACTGTCGACGAGATGGTCGAAACCTTTGAATGCGACGAGTCGGCCCACGCTGATGATGCGCGGCACGGCATTGACGTTGGCCGAAACTGGTGTCGGAAAACGTTCGAGATCAATTCCGTTATAAACGCGATGAATTTTGGCGGCGGAATCCGGACAGCGCTCGTGAAGAAGCTGGCGACTGTAATCGGTTTCAGCAGCGATGAACTCCGCGGCGGCGCAGATTTCTCGCAGTAGATCGTCGCTGCCGAGGTCTTTCATGAAATCCTGTCCGTGCGCGGTGACGCTGAAGGAGATGCCGGAAATTTCTTTCAGGAAAAGTGCCGTGTGCGCCGCCCGGTTTGCGAAATGAACGTGCACATGATCAACGTCGTTGCGCGCGAAGAAATCTGCGAAATAGAGAGCATTGCGCGCGCGCTGCGCTGCCTTGACGTCCGATCCGTATCTACGCTCATGCTGCTCGACCAGATCGCGCGGCCATCTACCGGCGATTTTCGCGTCCTTTTCCGAGATTCTCAGGATTCCTTGCGGCGGCGCGTAATGAATGGACGCGCGCAGGCGGGCGATATGTTCGTGGCGCAGACTCGTAAGCGGCGGATAAACCGAGCCGATCGTCAGTTCGAAGCCGCGGCGCTCCAGCGCCAACATCTCCGTATCGCAAAATGTTTGGGAAATGACAGGATACCGAGAGTAAAGATAGCCGAGCCGCATCGGGACCGATGATTACGCGCGAGAGGGCTGAATAGCAATGGATTGTAAATGCGCTCGCAATTCAACACCGAACGCTCAACGCTCAACATCCAACGCTAAACGACGAGTCCCTCTCCGTTTGAACGTTGGACGTTAAGCGTTTCTGCTTGCTAAGAAAACTGGACGTCCTTGCCCGGATCCATCTCGAAATCCAACACCAGGGAATCCTCCGTGTTCGGCTTAATAATCTCTTCGTTGAACTTCACGAAGATCGAGTCTTCGCGAAAGATTCCGTATTTGTCCATCGACTCAAAATCGATGGCGATGAAGAACGGCCAGTCCAATTCGGGGTCGATCCGTTTCCCGCATTTGATGCTGAGGACCTCCGGAATTTTCAAAAGCTGCATTCGTGCGTTCATCATCATCTCTTCCACACGGGCAGGCGTGACCTCGGGCTTAAGTTTGTAGAGAACGACATGATGAACCATGAGGGTAAAGCTAATAGGCGTTTCTGTTAAGACGCGCAAGCCCGAATCCGTTGCCGTAGCGACGACTGAATTTGCTCGTTCCGGAATGCCATGACTGACGAGCCCACGTGGTCCCGGGTTGGCGCTTGTACGCTTTCATGCAAAAATGCGTTTATGAGGACAACGCTGGACCTGCCTGACGAACTCTTTCGGCAAATCAAAGCGAAGGCGACGTTGGAAAGAATGAAGCTGAAAGATTTGATCACCAGGTTTGTAGAGAGCGGCTTACGTGAGCCTGTCCACCGGCCGCATCGCCGCCGAAGCAAGTTGCCTGTAATCAAGCGCCGAACCAGACAGCCGATTCCGAACCTGACGTCGGAACACCAGAGCCATCTCGAGGAAGAGGAGGACCTTGCCAAGCTCAGGCGATCTTTTGGACGCTAATGTGTGGCTCGCTCTCACTGCCGAAGCCCATATACACCCCCCCAGCGGGCTGAGAAATATTGGTACGGGGAAGCAGCTCCACTGTCGGCTTTTTGCGGAGTGACACAATTGGCACTTTTGCGATATGACGAATAAGTCAGTTATGGGAAAGCATGTTCTGACTCCAGCCGCGGCTTGGCAAAAATGCAGAGAATTCCTGGCGCTACCCGAGGTGCGATTATTGACCGAACCTGCGGGCTTGGACGAAGGGCTGGGCAAATCTTGCAATCTCGGACGGACTTCGCCGAATCTGTGGGCCGATGCCTATCTCGCAGCGTTTGCATCCCGCGGCGGTTTGCGGCTTGTGAGTTTTGATCAAAGCTTTACCAGATTCGCGGGGCTGGATCTATTGGTTCTTGAAAATTGAATATCAACTCGTGCATTACAGAAGGATTCTGCAGCGTAGGGAGAAATGATTTTTCAAGGAACAGTCACAAACGCGGCGATGTAACGTCTGTGTGGAGGGTGCGGCAAGAACATGAGCTAATTTGACACATGAACGCCGCTTCTCGTAGTCCCTTGATTTCCATCGTTATTCCGCTTTACAACGAAGGCTCTCACGTAAGCGCATTGTTATCCGATTTGAAAGCCGCCTTGCAGCAGATCGAATGCAGTTTTGAGGTAATTCTGGTCGATGACGGCTCGCCGGATGATATGTGGAGAAAGATTAAGGATGAGGCGCGGACGTTTCCCAGCCTGCGCGCGATCCGGCTAAGTAGAAATTTCGGAAAAGAGTTGGCGCTTTGCGCGGGTTTGGAACGCGCCGACGGCGATGCAGTCATAGTTATGGATGGAGACGGACAACATCCGCCTTCGCTCGTGCCCGTCATGGTCGAGAAGTGGCAGAGCTCAGGCGCAGACATCGTGCAAGGCGTGAAAGTGAGGCGTGGCCGCGAATCGTTGACGAGTAAACTTGGCGCGCTGTCCTTTTACGTCATTTTGAACAAACTGTCCGGGTTTGAATTGAAAGGCGCCTCAGATTTTAAGCTCATGGATCGCAAGGTAGCCGATACATGGCTAAAGATGCGTGAGCGCAACGTGTTCTTTCGCGGTATGACTGCGTGGATGGGTTTCAATACAGTGCAGATCCCATTTGAGGTCGTGCCCCGAAGAGAAGGAAGATCAGGTTGGTCATATTTCAAGCGATGGAAACTCGCTTTGATTGGGATAACCACCTTTTCATCCTTTCCATTACACCTGGTGACGTTTGCCGGATTGATTTTTCTTCTCTTCGCCCTTGGATTAGGAATCCAGACACTGTACCTGAAGCTGGCTGGCCGAGCCTTGACTGGTTTCGCCACAGTAATTCTACTGGAACTCATCATTGGCAGTCTTTTGATGATCAGTCTCGGAATCATTGGTGAGTATCTGGCCCGCATTTACGAAGAAGTTAAGGGCCGGCCTCGGTATATAGTGACTGAATCGATCGACCCCGAGCAATGATTGTAACGGTCGCCCCGAACCTTGCGAAATTGGTGGTCGAAGGACTTTTCTACTTCGCTCTGTAAAGCAGGTAACACCCGCTCTTCTGGATGGCTTGGCAATTCTGGCACTCTGAGTTTGAGCTAAGGACGATCGCGCCTGCTGGTGGCTTCGCTCCATCGACAAGATGAACAAACTGGGATAGAGGCCTGCCTTCCACAGTGGCATACCAATACGCATGCATATACGCCGGACCCCACTGGCCGTTCTCCAAGTAGATTGGCCGCTGTGGCTGCGCGACCGCTGCGTCATAAAGGGGCTTGTACAGAGTGTCGAACTCGTTGACGCGCTCTGGTCCTTTGCGCCAGAAGGTGAGTTGGAAATCAATCGCTTGGGCAACGGTCGCCGTCAGCAACATTACCAGAATAGCGAGTCGGATTGGGCGTGACAAGCCGTGGCTGACAGGTGCGCCACGGCCCGGTTCCCCACTGAGCCCTTCAGCGCTTGCGCGGCATGCACTCCGTCTTACTTCATCGGGAGCAAGCAGCCATTCCAGCGCTGGGATTGTAAGCACCAGCAGGAAGACGGCGTAGCCCATCAGACGCAGTTGATGAAACGGCTCGTTCGTGATCGCGCCTGGCAGAATGGAAACCGCAAGCCCATAGATAACAAAACGCCACCAAGGCTCACGCCAGCGGCGGGCAATGATCAGCCCCAGACCAATCATTGCCAGAATGAAGGTCGCAAAAAGTATTGCTCCGCCCGAGCCTGTCACGTGATGGCGCGGGTGGTAGTCGCCCGTGATAAGCAAAGCGGTCAAGCTCTGATCTTCCAAGTAGCGCCTGATCAACTCAGATGCGCTTTCCTTGATTTGTTTCCAAGGTACGCCAGGCCTGATGTAGGAAACCTCGTAGAGCCGCTTTGTTAGCACGCCAGGATGCGACCGATTGAACAGAATGAGTGGTGCCAACGTGACGCCGTAGGCCAGCCATGCCTTGAGCACGCCAAGGAAACGGTGCTTTGTGGTCGCAAACAAGACTAATCCTAACGCGAACAATGGCGCCAAGACGCGCCCGCTGGGATAGCCATACGTAATTGCCGCGAGACTGCCGGCGACCATTGCAATGTCTTGCCAGTTCCACGTTTCTTTGGATTGAATGCGGTAGGCGGCAAGCAGGAACAGGACAACTGTGAAAGTAGAGAAATGCGGCTCCCAGGCCAATCGGCTGGTTTCGAACAACCAAGGCGTCAGTAGTGCAGTGGCCCCAACAATTATGCCGATCTTGCGCTGGCCGGAAATACGCGTCGCCAACAGGCCGAGCAGCAGACACGCCGCAAACATCCAGAAAGCAGCGAACATCCGTGCTACGAGAATGCTGGGGGGAAGGAACCGGAAGACGATTGCTAACAAATAGATCGCGAGGGGGTTAAGATAATTTGGGTTGCTGACTGCAAACTCTTGAAAGAGTATAGGAAACCGCGGGCCGAACTCGCCAGCCCCAGTTCGGGAGACGAGATAAGCGTTGTAGGCGTTCGCTGATTCGTCGAGGCAAAAACCTCCTGGGTTTTGTGAAATGCCCCAGGTGTAGAGGCTAAAAAGGACAACGACAGCCGCGACGCACAGCAATATTCGCAGGGCTCTTTGGGCCACGGTGGGGGCGGTTAGTCTCAAAAACATATCATCGATCGGAGGCACGCGGAACTTGCGGTTACCTGTTCTGCAGAACGATCAGAGACAATCGCTCAGAAGCGGTGTTGAGAACAAACAGTTTATCTTTTGACAGCGCGAGCGCCGATGGACCTTCCAGTTTGTCTGGCGGCGGCGGCGCTAAGGTCCCGATCCTGTTCCCTTGGAGATCAAAAACCAGAATGGTATTCATATTCACGCTCGACGCGTACAGACGGCCTTTGTCGGGATCGATGGCTAAATCCTCGAAACCCTGTGGCCGTCCCCATTCGGGCACTAACCATTTGGTCAAAAACTTACCATCCGAGTCAAAGACCTGTATCCGTCTGTTGATTGGGTCGGCGACATAAACCGTGTTGGTATTTGGATCAACTGCGACCGAAGTATGGTCGCTGAACTGTCCATCGCCACTTCCGCTACTGCCCCAGGTCGCGAGCACCCGTCCATCGGGACTGAGCTTAACGATTCGGGTTCGCCCCTGATCGACGACATAAATCGAGTCGTCAGGACCAATGGCGATCCTTCGGGGCCCATAGAAGCCCGAGTCGGGGCCTTTCCAGTCAGCGATGGACATCCCATCGGGCGCCAGCTTTCGCACGGAATGATTGGAAACCTCGGCGACGTAAATGTTACCTGCGCGATCAATTGCGATTCCATTCGGCTCTGCCAACTGTCCGTAGCCCGTGCCCTTTGTCCCGATGCTGGTAATGTAAGTTCCGTTTGGCGAGAACTTCTCTATTCGCCAATTGTTTGTATCCGCGACAAAAATATTCCCCGCAGTATCGACCGCGAGGCCGTGGGGGTTGTCAAACTGACCTCTTCCACTTCCGTGCCCGCCTTTGAAAGCTGTCACCGACGGCTCCGATAAATCGATGCTTGCGACATTCGCAGGGATCGACTCTGGGACCTTGTAAATGACCAATTTGTGATATCGATTTTCCTTATCGTCATAGACCTTCGCAAAATACCTAACGTAAAGGTACTCGTTCGGATCCTTGATTAGTTCGCCA
>Ga0137403_10000821_pt1 | contig 39799 bp, 35 predicted proteins | sample CZOMad2_1_16fung_FD_122057 | JGI IMG/M metagenome (GOLD analysis project Ga0137403, IMG submission 122057) | Vadose zone soil fungal communities from Angelo Coast Range Reserve, California, USA - CZOMad2_1_16fungal (Hybrid Assembly) | ecosystem: Environmental > Terrestrial > Soil > Vadose zone...
GGGCGGCGGTACAAAACAAGCCTGGGGCAATCCCCCCACCCGTGCCGACATAGTCCTCTCCACTAAACGCCTCGATAAAATTCTCGAGCACGTCTGGTCGGACATGACCGTCTCCGTCGAAGCTGGCTGCACCGTCGCCACTCTGCAGCAAACTCTCGCGCAACACGGCCAGCGCCTGGCCATCGATCTACTCTGGCCCAGCACCGCCACTATCGGCGGTATCCTCTCCACCAACGACTCCGGCGCTCTCCGCTTGCGCTTCGGCCCCCTCCGCGATCTCGTAATCGGCGCAACCATCGCACTCCCCGACGGCACCCTGGCCTCCAGCGGCGGCAAGGTCGTAAAAAACGTAGCCGGCTACGACCTGCAAAAATTAATCACCGGAGCATTCGGCACGCTCGGAGTAATCACGCGCGCCGTTTTCCGTCTCCACCCGCTTCCCAAAGAAACCCGCACCATCTCGTGCCTCGCGCGCGATACCGCCGAAGCGCAGCGTCTCCTGCTCGCCATCCAAGACTCCAAGCTGGCCCACTCCGCCCTGCAAATCCGCTTCATTGAAAATTCCCCGCCGCAACTCGACGTACTCTTTGAAGCCACCCAAGCCGGTCTCAACGCGCAAACCGGAAAACTAAGATCCTTAGCCGCTCCAGTGCCCACCAGCGAATCCGATCCGCCCGTCTGGAAAGCGCGCCAGGAACTTTTCACCGCCGCCCGCGACGATTCCAATTGGTCAGCGCTGGCGAAGATCACTTTTCTTCCGGCAGAATTGGCCGCAGCCATGGCAAATGTCTCGCGCACAGCAACAGCGAATCGGCTTAGCGTCAATGCCGTAGCGCAAGCATTCGGCATCGCCATCGTGCTGCTGCGGGGCGCCCAGCCAAATCTGCATTCTGCTCTTGGCGCAATCCGCGCGGAACGCGAAGGCAGCGCCGGCTCGCTAGCCGTGCTTCATCGACCCGAAGCGATGCCGCAACTCGATGCGTGGGGCACGCCCGGCGATTCCCTTCCCATCATGCGCGCGATCAAGCAACAACTGGATCCGAAGAGCACTTTGAACCCGGGCCGTTTTTTGGCAGGTATTTAGCCGCTTTCCTGCGGCATTTGAAGGAGTCTTACTTTGAAAAAATCCTCGATTCTGATCGCCGCGGCGCTCGTGCTTTTCCCCATGGCAATGCCGAGCTCCGGGCAGACTGCTGCTCCGCCTCGCGCGGAAGTTCATGCGCTTAAAATCACGATTCTCTCGACCATGCTTGCTGATGACGGCATCGGGGAGTGGGGCTTCGCGGCGCTGGTCGAAGCGGACGGGCACAAAATCCTGTTCGATACCGGTGCGCGGCCCAACACCGTGCTCGAAAACGCTCGCGAACTTAAGATCAATCTTGCCGATGTGCAAGACGTAATCCTCAGTCATTTTCACGATGATCACACCACCGGGCTGATGACGCTGCGCCGCGAATTCGCAAAGTCCAATCCCGCGGCACTTTCGCGCGTGCATGTTGGCAAGGGCATCTTCCTGGAACGCCGCGGTCACAATCCCAATCCGATGATCGCCATGAAAAAAGAATTTGAGGGCACCGGCGGTATTTTCATCGAGCATGATGACGCCGCGGAACTATTTCCCGGTATTTGGCTGACCGGTCCAGTCCCGCGCGTTTATCCCGAGAAGAATTATCCGGCCGGCACGGAAGTGAAGATCGCAGGCAATTGGACGGAAGACAACATTCCCGACGATCAATCTTTAGTCTTCAACACGGCCCATGGACTGGTGCTGCTCTCCGGCTGCGGCCACTCTGGAATCATCAATACGTTGCAATACGCGCGCAGCATCGTCCGTCCAGCGCCCGTCGACGCCGCCATCGGCGGCTTCCATCTGTTCGCCGCGAGCGATCAGACGCTGGCTTGGACAGCCAGCAAGCTGAAGGAATACCAAACCGCTCGCATTCTCGGCGCGCACTGCACGGGAATCGAGAGCGTCTACCGGCTCCGCGAACTGCTTGGCCTAACACGCCAAACCTGTTTGGTGGGCACCATCGGCGCCGTCTACAATCTCGACAGTGGAATCAAGACCGGCCCCATCGCGCAGTGAGTCTGAGGTCGTTTGATGAAACAATTCCTTGCGTTTGTCTTTCTCTTTTCTCTCACGTCGGGAGCGCAGTCTCCGACCAAATCTCCGCCGCAGCCGGCCATTCTTCTCGAAACGCTCACCTGGGACGAAGCTGAGCGCGTCCTCACGCCCGAGACCGTCGTGGTGATTCCGCTCGGTGCCGGCTCCAAGGAGCACGGCCGGCATCTGCAACTCAACAATGATTTTCTCACCGCCGAATATTTCAAGCGCCGCGTGCTCGCCGCAGCACCGCAAAACGTAGTGGTCGCGCCCACCATCAATTACAGTTTCTACCCGGCGTTCCTGGAATACCCCGGCTCGACGTCCGTCAAACTGGAGACCGCACGCGCCATGTTCACCGACATCATTCGCTCGCTCGTCCGCTACGGTCCCCGCCGCTTCTACATCCTGAACACCGGAATCTCCACGCTCAAGCCGCTGGCCCTCGCGGCCGACGACCTAGCCAAAGACGGCATCGTCCTCCGCTATCTCGATCTCACCAAGGACGATCCCGTTGAGAAGAAGCTGCGCCAATCCGGCGGCACGCACGCCGACGAGATCGAAACCTCGATGGCCCTGTATATCGCCCCCGAAACGGTGCAGATGAAAAAAGCTACTCGCGATCTCAGCCCTGATCAACCAGGCGGCCTCACTCGCGATCCAAAAGGAAAGGGCACCTACTCCCCAACCGGAGCCTGGGGCGACCCCACGCTGGCCACCCGCGAAAAAGGTCAAGCTGTCGTCGAGTCCCTCGTGGCTACCATTCTCAAAGATATCGACGAACTCCGCCACAATTCTGCCGTCATTCTTCCGCGGCCGGCGCCTCCGCCGTCTTGACGTGCTCTGGGCGGAAGCCTACGCCGACGATTCGGGCGGGAATGCGGCGCAGGCTTGGCCAGCGGCGCAACATTTTCAACGGCCACGGCAGGGTGAGTTTCTTCTTGCTACCGAGCACTTTGCGAATCACATTGTTCTGGATGAGCACCTGCATCCGCTGTGTCGCCCGGGTGGGAAAGTTTCTCCGTGCTTGTACCCGGCTGAGATGTTTCTCGGACGGAACGCCGCGCAAAAGGCGGCGGCTCAGCAGATTCGCCGTGGCTACGGCGTCCTGAATCGCCAGGTTGATGCCTACGCCACCGATGGGCGACATGGCGTGGGCGGCGTCGCCGATGCACAAGAGTCCGGGCTTGCACCACTTGGCCAGCCGATCGACCACGACGGTAAGGAGACTCACCTCTTTCCAGTCGCGCAATTCGCCGACGCGGTCACTTAGAAACGGCTCGAACGTAGCGAGCTCTTCGCGAAATGCTTCCAGCCCTTTTGCCTTGACGCGTTCGGCTTGGCCCTTGGGAATCACCAGCGCGCATTGCCAATAGGCCTCGCGATTCAGCAGCACCAGGATCCTGCCCAAGTCCACATGGCCGAAGGTGCGCTCGGGATCATTCGAGTGGCGGCTGAGACGCATCCACATCACATCCATTGGCGCGCCGAGGTCGGTCACTTGAAGCTTGGAGCGATGGCGCACCGCGGAATGGCGGCCGTCCGCCCCGACGGTGAGTCCGGCGTGAACTTCCAGCGTGCCGGTGGGGGTTTTTGCCCGGACACCGGTCACCACGCCGTTTGTTTCCAGCAAGTCCACTACTTCGGCCTGGAGCTTCAGCTGAAATGACGGATACCTGCTGGCTTGCTCTTTGAGGAAATCGAGAAAGTCCCATTGCGGCATCATGGCGAGGAATTTGCAATGCCCAGGGACGTGCGAGAATTCGCCAATGGTGACGATTTCGTCGCCCACCTGGCCAGCGATTTCGTGGATTTCCTGATGCGGGCGCTTCAGAAACTCCTCCAGAAGGCCAAGCTCGTACATCAGTTGCAGCGTGGACGGATGAATGGTGTCGCCGCGGAAATCGCGAAGGAAGTCGGCGTGTTTCTCGAGAACGAGCACGGGCACGCCCGCGCGGGCCAGCAGGAAGCCAAGCATCATGCCAGCGGGGCCGCCGCCAGCGATGCAGCAACGCGTCTCGATGGTCTCCACCATGCACCAGTGTGATGCAGTGCCAGAACTGATTCGGTTCAGCCGTTCCCAGATACAGCTGGTTGCCGAGAAGTCATTTTAACGCTGTTTGGCCTTGTATTTCTCAAACCAGCCGTTGACGTACAACACTTTGGTGATTAGATGGCTGGGGAAACGCTGAATGCCGTGGGGTTCGTTGGGAACGCGAACGATCATGCTGTCCACGCCTTGCAATTTGAGAGCAGCGTAGAACTGCTCACCCTCGGAAATCGGCGTGCGGTAGTCTTCCTCGCCGGTCATGATGAGCGAAGGAGTCTTGACCTTGGCGACGAGATTGGTGAGGGAGCGGTCCATGTAGTGATCGGTTTTTTCCCAGGGATTCGATGGGAACCAATATTTGGCGGTCCAGGGAATGTCCGTGGTGAGGACGAAGCTGTACCAGTTGATGACCGGATAGAAGACCACGGCGGCACGGAAGCGATCGGTGTGCTCGATCATCCAACAGGTAAGCACACCGCCGCCGCTGCCACCGGTAACGAACAGATTGTTGGCATCGATATAGCCTTTGGCGATGACCGCGTCGACACCGCTGTTCATGTCGTAGAAATCGTCGCCGGGATAGGCGTGGTGAATGAGGTTGCCAAATTCCGCGCCGTAGCTGGTGCTGCCGCGTGGATTGGTATAGAGCACCACGTAGCCCATGGATGCCCAGGATTGCTTTTCAATATCGAAGCGGCTGCCGTAATCGGCAAATGGTCCGCCGTGAATTTCGAGGATTAGCGGATATTTCTTGGCGGGATCGAAGTCCGGGGGCTTGACGAGCCAGCCTTCCACTTTGCGCTTGTCTTTGGAGGACTCCCACCAGATTTCTTCGACGGCGCCAGGTTTTTTCTGCGACAGTAATTCACGATTCAGCGTCGTGAGCACCCGCGGCGCGCCGCCGGCAGCAACAGCAATGTCTCCGGGGATGAGCCCGGTTCCGTAGGTGAACGCAATCGTTCCCGATCGGGAAACAGAGAACTGGCCGCCAAAGCCATAGGCACTGGTTCCCGAAGCAACGTGCTCGGCAATTTTCTTGAAGGCGCCATCGTTGGAGTAGAAGCCGACTTTCGTCTCGCCTTGATCGACATACTTGAAATAGATTCCGCTGCCGTCTCCGGCCCACAGGGGATTGGACACGTCGCGATCCAGTTTGTCCGAAATCGACTTCGCGCCGCTGCCGTCGCGGTTCATCACGTACAGCTTGGTGATTTCGTAGCCTTGGTAGCGGTCGTCGAATCCGGTGTAGGCGATGCGCTTTCCGTCCGGCGAAATTGCCGGATCGTTGTCCGGGCCTTTGCGAGAGGTGAGCGCCCGTGCGCTTCCATCCGCGACGGAAAACTCGTAGATGTCTGTATCAAACGGCTCGGTTTGATAATTGGCGTGGCGATTGATCGAGGCGATCAAATACTTGCCGTCGGGCGTCCACACGGGCACGGTATTGATTTCCACCCAACCACCATTGTTGAATTCGCCGCTGGAAACCTGGCGCGGTGCGCCGCCTTCCGCGGACACGACAAAGATTTGCGTGTATCCCGGCTTCAAATATCCGATGTCGTTGAAGCGATACACGAGTTGATCGTAAGCCTTGGCTGGGCTGGCCCACTTGGCGCCCTCGGGCGGCGCCGGCAAATCCGCAAGATGCGGGGCTTTGCCCGCGACGAGCGAGGTAAACGAAATGGTCTTGCCATCGGGCGACCAGTTGATTCCGCCGGGCGCTTCTTCGAGATTTGTGAGGACCGCGGTCTGAGCGGAATCCATCCAGCGCACGAGAATCTGCGCGTGCCCCGCGACCATTCCCACGAACGCGATTCGCGTTCCATCGGGCGACCAGCGCGGCGAGCCATCGTTGCGCGGCCCGGTTGTCAGCGCGCGGTGACCGGTGCCGTCGGCGGCAATGACCCACAGATCGGTGTAGCGCTTGTCGGTCATTACGTCGGCCCACTCGCGCACGTAGACAATCTGTTTCCCATCGGGCGAAACCTGCGGATCCTCGGCGAGCTGAATATTGAAATCGTCCGTCGCTGTAATTTTCTCCGGCACGACCTGCGCCCGGGCCATCGTGATTGATAGCGCCAACATCACAACGAAAATAGCAACCGCGTGCACAATTCTATTTGCACCAATCATCAGTTCCTCCACTCGCGTCTCCACTCGCATGGCCATGCGGCACCACAATTCAAAAGTGCCGCGCATTTTACACCCGCGCCTCCGATGCGCAAGCCCGTGACGCCAACGCCAATGACGAGCGCTCGCGTATCACTCAAAATTTCCGCGCTTCAGATAAGTCGCAGATGCCCGGCGCCCCGCAAGAAGAACCCCACTCTGCCGTTGCATACCACGCGAGCCGGATGTATGTTACCCCTCCTCGTTGTAACCACAATCTACTGAGGATGAAAGGTCGCGGATCATGATTTTGGGCATGACCACTTTGACTTTCGCACACGTCTTGTTGAGCCTGATCGGTATTCTCTCGGGACTGATCGTTCTCTTCGGTATGTTTTCTTCCAAGCGCATGGACGGCATGACCGGGCTGTTTCTGGCGACGACGGTGCTGACCAGCGTCACCGGTTTCTTTTTTCCCAACAGCACGATCACGCCGGGCATCGTGCTGGGCGTTCTTTCGCTGATTGCGCTGGCCATCGCCATCTACGCGCGCTACAGCCGCAAAATGGCCGGCGGAGCGCGGAGCGCCTACGTCATCACCGCTGTAATTTCCGAGTATTTCAACGTTTTCGTGCTGATCGCGCAGGCCTTCATGAAAGTGCCAGCGCTGCATGCCATGGCGCCTACAGGTTCGGAGGCGCCTTTCAAGATCGCGCAGGCCGTTTGTCTGGTTATTTTCATTATTCTCACGGTTGGCGCGGTCAAGAAGTTCCACCCCGCTTGATCGGCTAAAATTAAGGAGCCAGTAACCTCCCGCCCCGATCCATTGCGCAGGGCCCCCTCGCGCCAAGATTTCGCGGCACCGCCGCACACAACCTGCAAGTGAAAGCCGACCGCGCCGTTAACGGCGGGAAGCTGACTGCCGGCGAAAAAGGACAAATCAACAAGGAATAGAATCAAGAGTCGAAGAAAATCCATAACAAGAAGCACGACGCGCACGCCGGGCGGCACCAAGCATTAGGCACCAAGCCTGTCGATTCGAACGGCTGCAAATGAAGAGGCACTCCTTCGCCGGAGTGCCCTTCTTGTTTTTTGCCGGCCTCGTTTAGCTATCCGCGGGCCTTTGTGCTTTTACCCGGCATTGACACAACATTCGCGAAATCTTAACCACGCTGGCCGGCAAACGTGTGATTTTCCAACCCTCCCTTAAGGAGGGACACTTGAAAAGAAATCACGTTCTAGCCACGGTAGTAATGATAGTTTTAGCCGCCACGACGGCGGTCCGCCTTTTCGCGGACGATGACAAAGATCGCCGCGATGCTCGTCACTTCGAATTCAAGTCCGATTCCCTGGTCCTGAGCCGCAGCGTGTACGTCGGAACGGCTTCGACGGTCACGCCGGGCCAGACACTGCCTCCCGGTTGCGTAGCGGGCACCATCACTTTGCCGTTGCTGGCCGGCGGCACGGTGAACGTCAAGGTGAAATGCGCGGTGGCCAGCGACAACGGCGAATATCCGAATCCGCTCGACAATCACAACGTGTTCAACAATGACGGTCCGGACGGGAGCTTCGGCGTCACTTCACCGATTTTTCTGGACAACATCACGACGCGCGGGGATATGCTGGGTACACTGGCCGTTCCTTCCAATCTGATTGTTACCAGCTTCAGCTCGAAATCCGAGTTGGCGGTGAACCGGTCGACCGACGGGAAGTCCATCACATTTGTGGGCTATCACGGCGGGCCGGGTTTTGTGACGGCGGCGAATCAGCTGGACGTCTCGAACTCCAACACGCCCGGCGTTGTGGATCCGACCAACCCGGTGGTGTCCAATTATTTCCGCTCGGTGGCCGAAGTGGATGCCGATGGTCACATCACTCTTACTGATGGCAACGCCTACAGCGGCAACAACGGCCGCGCAGCGATCAAAGCTAACTGGTTGTACTATCTGTCTGGCAACGACAACAATGGCGGGCTCTCGTCGAGCCAGCTTACCGGGACGCAAGTCGGCGTCAATCTCATCACGTCGACCGGCGCCGAACTTCTGGTGCCTGGCCAGGCGCCGCCCATCCCACCGAGCATCGACAAGCTCGGCGATTTCGAAGTCACGCAAGCCGGCTTCAGCACTCCGGATAAAGCGGGCAAAGACAACAATTTCCGAGGCCTGACGGTATTTCACAACACGCTTTTCGTTACCAAGGGCAGCGGCGGGAATGGCATCAATACTGTCTATCAGGTGGGAAACGCCGGCGAACTTCCCACGCCGTCGACCGGCGCTGCTGCGCCCATCAGCACCCTTCCAGGCTTCCCGAACACTCTGGCGAGCGGGGTTGCGCAGGACGGTACCTCTGGCCACGCAGTGATGTTCCCGTTTGGCTTGTTCTTTGCGAACGAACACACGCTGTACGTATGCGATGAAGGAGACGGCGGGCTGGTGGCGGCGCGGACGATCAACGGACAGCCGAACGTAGCGGATGATTCTGAACTGGCCACCGCCGGGATCCAGAAGTGGACCTTGTCGAACGGAGCCTGGCATATGGCGTATGTTCTGCAAGATGGGCTGGACATTGGCGTCCCATACAGCGTGGCAAATTATCCGGCGGCGCTGAATCCGGCGACCGGCGGGTGCCGCAATCTGACCGGGCGGGTTGACGATGGACGAGTGACACTGTTCGCGGTCACGTCGACGATCAGCGCCAACGTGGATCAGGGAGCTGATCCAAACAAGTTGGTCCGTGTGACGGACCGGCTCGATGCCACTGCATTGCCTAGCGGCGACGGCAATCACGATCGCGACGACCGCTTTGGACACTTCACCACCATTCGCGCAGCCAAAGCTGGCGAAGTGCTCCGAGGAGTGGCGTTCGCGCCCGCCGATCGCGGCGACGACGGTGACCGCGATTAGCTCAACGCGATACTCGATGACGGCGCGCTTTTAGGACAAGTCGACCACTCGCAAGCCGGGCCTCCCAACCGTTTTGTTCGGGGCCCGGCATTTTTGCCTGGCGCGGCATGTTGCGCCACCACAAAGGCCGGGCGGGGCATCACATCAGGTTAATCGGGTCGACATCGATGATGGCGGCAGTTTGCGGGATTTGGTGGGCGTCGGCGTAGGAGATGGCGCCGGAGAGGAGTTTGGTGAGCAGGGCGCGTTTGGGAGATTTGAGGAGGAATTGGAAGCGATGCTCGCGCTTGAGGCGCGAGAGCGGGGCGGAGGCTGGGCCGAGGACGCGAAGGCCTTGACCGTCGTGCGGGGAGAAATATTCGGAGAGTTGGCGGGAGTAGCGGATGGCGTTCTCGAGGCTGGTGTCGCGGACGATGATATTGGCGAGCGCGGTGAACGGCGGATAGGCCATCATGCGGCGGAAGTGCAGTTCGCGCTCGAAGAAAGCGGAGTAGTCCTGGCGGACGGCGTCCTGAATGGCGTAGTGGTCCGGGTAGTAGGTCTGGATAAGGACGCGGCCGGGGAGATCGCCGCGGCCGGCGCGGCCAGCGACCTGGGTGAGGAGTTGGAAGGTGCGCTCGGCAGCGCGGAAGTCTGGCATGGTGAGTGAAGAGTCCGCGCTGATTACCCCTACTAGCGTGACGCGGTGGAAGTCGTGGCCTTTGGCTAGCATTTGCGTGCCGACGAGGATGTCGAGAGCGCCCGCGGCGAACGCGCCTAGCGTTTCCTGGTACTGGCGTTTGGTGCGGGCGGTGTCGCGGTCGAGGCGGGCGATGCGTGCCCCGGGAAATTCTTTGCGCAGGCGTTCTTCGATTTGCTCAGAGCCTTCGCCGAAAAAATAGACGTATTGCGATTGGCATTTCGGGCATTGCTTGGGAATTTGCTGCGTGGAGCCACAGTAGTGGCATTCGAGGCGGTTGCGGGATTTGTGATGAGTCATGGAAATGCTGCAGTTAGCGCATTGCACGGAGGCGCCGCAACTGCGGCAGAGAACAGACCAGGAATAGCCGCGGCGATTGATTAGGATTAAGGCTTGGGTTTTGTTGGCCAGGCATTCTTGCAGGCCGGCATGGAGGGCGGCGCTGATGGGGCTGGTTTGGTGGGTTTGTTTGAAGTCTTCGCGTAGGTCGATGATTTCGACGCCGGCGAGCGGGCGGGCGGCTACGCGGGAAGCCAGGGTGATGAGTTCGTACTTGGCGGACTGTGCGTGGTGATAGGTTTCGAGCGATGGCGTGGCTGAGCCTAAAAGAGCTACCGCGTTTTCCAGTTTGGCGCGGACGATGGCGGCGTCGCGGCCGTGATACTTGGGAGTTTCTTCCTGCTTGTAGCTGTTTTCCTGTTCTTCGTCCACGATGATCAGGCCGAGATTCTGCAGTGGGGCAAAGATCGCAGAACGCGTGCCGACGACCACGCGGGCTTCGCCGTTGCGAACGCGCCACCATTCGCGGGCGCGTTCGACGTCGCTTAGCGCGGAGTGCAGAACCGCTACACCTTCGAATCGCGCGCCAAACCAGGCGCGGCACTGACGGCCGACCCACAGAGTCAACGCGATTTCCGGGACGAGGATGATGGCGGTCTTGCCGCGAGCCAGCGTTTCCTGGACGGCGCGGAGATAGACTTCGGTTTTGCCACTTCCGGTGACGCCGTGGAGGAGCAATGTGCCAAATTCACCGAGTTCGAAGCGGGAGCGGATCGCCAGCATGGCGGATTCTTGCGCCGCGTTGAGTTCGTGGGCCGGCGGAGTGTAGCCCGTGTCGAAGGAATCTTCGGCAGGGTCGATGGTTTCTTCCCAGGATTCGAGGAGGCCGTCTTTTTGCATACGGTCGATTAGGGCGCGGGAGACTTTCGCGAGCTTGAGGAGTTGCGCTAGAGGGAGGGCACCGCGTTCGGTGGTGAGGAGGTGGCGGACGCGTTCTTCTTTTCCACCGAGAGGTGACGGGGGATCGAACTTGGGCGCGTGGGATTGCGATTTCCAGGCTACGACGCGCTGTGTTTTGCGTTCGCGCAACTGAATGACCTCGCGCAGTTCGATTAGGCCGCGACGCTGGAGGCGGGGGATTACGGTGTCGAGATTGATGCGGTCGGAGGGGCGGAGTTGGATGGGAGATTTTTTGATGTAGAGGATGGCTAGGAATTGGGCTTCTTCGAACGATAAAGAAGTGGCGAGTGACGAGTGGCGAGTGGCGAGTAAATTTGAAAGCAAGGCGTCTCGGGGGTCCAAGGACGACAAAGCTTCGGCGTGTTCGGCAATCAGGTCCGCGCCGGCTTGGGTGATCGCGACTTGGCGCTGGGTTTTCAGTTCGACCAATGGAGGAAGCAGGGTACGGAAGACTTCGCCGATGGGGGCGACGTAGTAGTTGGCTAGCCATTGGGCGAGTTCGATGAGCTTGGGAGTTAGCGCGGGAAGGAAGTCGAGAAGTTTGGTGAGTTCGCGGATTTTGGTGTTGAGTGGCGCAGAATCCGCGAGTTCGACTACTACGCCGACCATGGATTTTTTGCGGAAGGGGACGAGAACGCGGTGGCCGGGTTGGAGTGAATCACTGAGGTTGGCTGGGATGGCATAGGTGAAGAGAGTGCGGAGCGGAACGGGGAGGGCGACGTTGCAGTAGGGAGCGGACATTAGGAGTGGGTAGTTTAGCAGGGGCCGGGAGGTGACGAGGTCGTCGAACAATCTCGGCCGGGCGGCCGGCGGAAAGCGGCGTCGAGCCGCCGCAGTCCAAATTACCGGGAGATCAGGAGAATGCCGGAGAAGATGGCGAGGATGCCGAACCACTGGAGGCGGGTGATGCGCTCGTGGAGGATGGCGGCGGCGTAGGCGACGGTGACGGCTCCATAGAGAGAGGCAAGGACGCTGACGACGCTAACCTGCTCGAGTTGCATGCCACGATTGTTGAAGCAGTAAGCGATGGTGTCTAGGACGGCCATGCCGGCGACGAAGGAGCGCGCGCCCCGAACCGGCGGGGCAGCGGACTGGCGGGAGACCAGCATCACGGCGAGAGTGGCGACGGCGCTGACGAGGCGGATAATCCAGACGGAAGGAAGCGCGCCGACGATGGGCACGAACCGGATACCGACGAGCCAGAACATGACGCCCATGGCAACCGCGGAAGCGAGCGCCCAGCGGAGACCGGCTATTTCTCTCGCCGCGTTATGGGCGGAGACGGGCGTGGATTTGTCGAGGGAAGAAGCGTCTTCGCGGGCTACGAGAATCGCCCCCGCCAGGACAAGGACAATGCCGAAGGCACGGGCAGCGGTGAGGCGTTCGCCGGTCAAGATTGAGAGCAGCACGGTGATGACGGGATAGGAAGCGGAAAGCGGGGCGACGACGGCCATTTTGCCAAGCTCGAAAGAGCGATAGATGGAAAGCGTGGCAACGGTGTTGAGCGCGCCAGCGAAAAGGCCCCATACCCAGGGGCGAAGGCCGGAGCCATCAGCAAGATGCCCCCAGCCTCCGAGAAATGGAAGAGCGGCCGAGAGCAGGGCGAAACCCAGAAGCTGCATGTAGAGTGTGGTGCGCAGCGTGCCGATGCGGCGAGTGGCGAAACGCGCGAGGAAGTCCGAACTGCCCCAACTGAACGCCGTGAGCAAACCGAAGAGGACACCCATTGTGAGTTAGGCGGGTTTGCCCTTTTTCACTTCGAGGCCGAGAACGGCCATTACCTTTTGCAGATCTTTCCAGACTTCGGTTTTTGCGCTGGGATTGCGGAGCAGATACGCGGGGTGATAGGTGGCCATGAGTTTGTGGCCGCGGAAGTCCAGCCACTGGCCGCGGAATTGGGAGATGCCTCGGTTGGTCTCGAGAAGAGTCTGCGCGGCGCAGGCGCCCAGGCAGACGATGACTTTTGGCGCGATGGTATCGAGCTGACGCAGCAGAAACGGCGAACACTTTTCGATTTCGTCTCTTTCCGGCAGGCGATTCTCCGGCGGGCGGCATTTGACGACGTTGCAGATGTACACGTCCTGGCGGCGCAGGCCCATGGCTTCGATCATCTGATTGAGAAGTTTTCCGGCGCGGCCGACGAAGGGGAGGCCCTGGGCGTCTTCATCGGCGCCGGGACCTTCGCCGACGAAAATCAGTTCGGCTTTAGGGTTGCCGTCAGCGAAAACGATGTTCTTGCGCGTTTTGTGGAGTTTGCAGCGGGTGCAGTCGCCGAGGTCTTCGCGGATTTTCAGGAGCGTGTCGCCGGGAATTTTGTTGACGGCGTCGAAGAGAGAAGGACCGGCGGCGCGGGCCGGAAATGCGGGAGTGGGAGCCGCGGCGGAAGATGCCAGGCTAGAGACTGGCGCTACGGGGTTGGTACGTGGAGTTGGCTTGGGCAACGGAGATTCCTCGTAAGAAATTGTGGATGCGGCCGCGGGCGGTTGGGACGCGACGGATGTTGCCGTGATGGCGTCCGTAGCAGACGCCCGAACGGCGTGATCTTTATAGAAGTGGTGGATGCCGAGATCTTCGTAGTAGCGCAGGCGGGCGGTGAGTTTTTTCTCGAGAGCTTCAGGGAGGCGCGGCGGCATCGGCTAGGCTCGCGAACGCTGCACAGCGGCGCTGGAGCGAGCGGAGGCGCGGAGACGAATTACTTCGTCAAGGATGCGCTGAGCGACTTCTTTTTTCGTGAGCTTGGGAAGCGGGAGGTCGCGGCCGTCCCGGCTGAAGAGCGTGACGATGTTGGTGTCAAGTTCGAAGCCGGCGCCTTCGGCGGTAACGTCGTTGGCGACGATGAGATCTGCGTTTTTCGCGGTGAGTTTCTTGCGCGCGTTTTCGGCGACGTGATCGGTCTCGGCGGCAAAACCCACGACGATGGTTGCAGCTTTGTTGCGGGCTACGTCGGCGAGGATGTCGGTAGTTGGCTCGAGCGAGATCGACAACGCGTTCCCACTCTTTTTGATTTTGGTCGCAGATTGTTGCGCGGGGCGATAGTCGGCAACAGCGGCGGCGAGAACGGCGATAGAGCTCGAGGCGAAGTGGTCGATGACGGCGCGGTGCATGTCTTCGGCGGAGCGCACATCGATGCGCTCGACACCGGCTGGCGTTTCGAGCGCAGTCGGTCCGGTGACGAGAAAAACCTTGGCGCCGCGATTGGCTGCGGCTTCCGCTACGGCGTAACCCATTTTCCCGGACGAGCGATTGGTGATGTAGCGGACCGGGTCGAGATCTTCACAGGTGGGACCGGCGGTGATGAGTACGGTATCGCCTGCGAGGTCGCGCTGCGACTTCAGTGCTTCGTGCACGGCGGCGACGATGGCTTCTTGTCCGGCGAGGCGTCCAGCACCGGTCATGCCGCAGGCGAGGTAGCCTTCGTCGGGATCGACGATTTTTACGCCGCGAGCACGGAGCGTGGCGATGTTGTCCTGCGTGGCCGGGTGATTCCACATGTTCACGTTCATCGCGGGTGCAAGAACCACGGGTGCCGCGGAAGCGAGATAAAGCGTGGAAAGAAAATCATCGGCGATGCCGCGTGCGAACTTGGCGAGAATATCCGCAGTGGCGGGCGCTACGAGCAGCAAGTCCGTACGCTGCGCGACAGCGATATGCTCGATGGCGCTTTCGAGATTGGCTTCGCCAGCGTCGCTGAAAAGATCGGTGATGACTTTCTGACCGCTGAGAGCCGCGAAGGTGAGTGGAGTAACAAATTCGCGCGCGGAACGGGTCATGACGACTTGCACGATGAAGCCATCCTGCTGCAGACGACGTACCAGTTCCGCGGCTTTATAAGCTGCAACCCCACCGGTCACGCCAAGAGTGATGCGCATGGTTCGCCCGCGCGGCTACTTGCGCCGCTTGTTGCCGTCCTTATCGGTGTCGATGGATGCCGGCTCGGTGAAATCGTATTCAAGCAAGCCGTTCTCGACCTCCTCGCAAGCGATGCGAGTAGGTTTCAGTGTCCTGGGATTCTCCATGAGCGGCGGCGCTCCAGCCATCAACTGGCGGGCGCGCCGAGCCGCGAGAACTACATACGCAAACTGGCTCTCGGGAGCTTTGGTTAGCACGGTCATTTTCAGTCTTTTCCTCCGAAGGATGCCAGAAGATGCTCGACTTGGGGCCTACGCCGGGCGCTGCTGCAGCGCAAGGCGGTTACAATCGACTGCGCTTCACGACCCGCGCTGTCGACATTTTCGTTCACTACGCAAAAATCGTAATACTTGCCGAAGACGGCAATCTCATCGCGGGCCTTGGCCAGACGCCGGGCGATTTCTTCATCCGCGTCCTGAGCGCGTCCACGAAGCCTGCGTTCCAGTTCTTCGCGCGAAGGCGGCAAAATAAAGATCGCGACCGATTCCGGCAGCTTCTCTTTTACCTGTGCGGCACCCTGTACGTCAATTTCCAGGACCAGGTCCAGGCCGGACTTGCGGGACTCCTCGAGCCATTTCTTCGGCGTACCGTAGGAATGCTTGCCGAAAACCCTGGCGTATTCGAGAAAATCGCCGCGAGCGACCATGGCATCGAATTCTGCTTCCGTCACAAAATCATAGCACTTCCCACTGGCCTCGGTCCCGCGACGGGGCCGGGTAGTACATGAGACGGAAGGCATGGTACCGGGCAGTTCGAGAATTTTCTGGACGAGCGTGGACTTTCCCGAGCCGGACGGACCCGAAACGATCAGTACGAGCGGGGCGAGTTTGGTGTTCGTACCGGCGGTCATTCGATGTTTTGTACCTGCTCGCGCAATTTTTCGATCTCCGCTTTGATTTCGAGCGCCAGGCCGGTAATGGCCAGCGCTTCGCTTTCGACACCGGGCGTCTTGGAAAGCATGGTGTTGGCCTCGCGATGCATTTCCTGCAGCAGGAAGTCGAGTTTTTTTCCGAGTTCTCCGGCACCCTCGAGCAGTTTGGCGAATTGCTGCAGATGGCTGCGCAGGCGATCTAATTCTTCACTGATATCGCTACGTTGCGCAAGGAGTGCGGCTTCCTGGGCGATGCGCGCCGGCTCGATAGCCACAGTGGCCAGCAAGTCCTTGAGGCGCGACTCCAAGCGCCGCGCGAAGGCGGGCACAAGTTTGGTGGTGAGATCGCGAACCTGCTCGGTAAGGCCGACGATGCGCGCGACACGCTCGCGCAAATCGGAAGCGAGGTGGCGGCCTTCGCTGCGGCGCATATCATCGAGGCGCGAAAGCGCATCGCGCAGGCAACGGTCGAGGGCTTGGCCCAACTTTTCTTGTTCCTGCTCGGAATCTGGAATTTGCGGCGCGAGGCCGCCAATGACGCCGGGCAGCCGAAGCAGGGCGACAGTATCGACTTCAGCGGCGCCGGGAGTCTCCGCGCGCAATTCGTTCGCGGCACGAAGATAAGACTGCAAAAGTTCGCGATTGACCTGGACCGGCGCTCCGGAAGCCGGCTCGACGCCGACGTAGACGTCCACGTGGCCGCGGGCAATGCGCTCGCGCACGGTTTGGCGCAGGCGAATCTCGAAAAGGTCGAAGCCTTCCGGCAAGCGGATTTTGAGATCGAGAAAGCGGTGATTCACACTCTTGACGCTGACGCGCAATGCCCAGCCGCTGAGGTCGCCGCGGGCCTGGGCGTAGCCCGTCATCGATAAGCAATCGGCGGCTTTTGCTGGAGTAGCGGTTTTTTCGCTCATGAGGGATCGGCGGAAACGGTCAGATCTACGGCAGCAGCAGACGGCGCAGGCGCGAAATCTTCGTCCGCGAATTGCAGACTGTGCAAACGGGCATACGTGCCGCCACAAGCCAGAAGTTCAGCGTGCGTGCCGCTCTCGCGAATCTGCCCTTCCTCCAGAACCAATATTTTATCTGCGCGGCGGACGGTGGCAAGCCGATGAGCGATGACGAAGGTGGTGCGGCCAACCATCAGATTGGCGAGAGCTTTCTGCACGAGCATCTCGGATTCGGTGTCGAGCTCTGAAGTAGCTTCGTCAAGAATCAGGATCGGGGAATCCTTCAAGATGGCGCGGGCGATGGCGATGCGCTGGCGCTGTCCGCCGCTGAGACGAGTGCCGCGTTCGCCGATGACGGTTTCATACCCTTGTGGAAGCTCCATGATGAAATCGTGAGCAAGGGCGGCCTGGGCGGCGGCTATCACTTTTTCCTTGGGCGTGTCGGTCCGTCCATAGGAGATGTTGTTCCACACCGTGTCGTAAAAAAGAATATTTTCCTGGGCTACCATGGCGATCTGGTCGCGGAGCGAGCGAATGGTGACGTCACGGAGATCGACGCCGTCGATGCGAATGGCACCGGAAGTAACTTCATGGAAACGCGGCAGAAGGTTGACCAGAGTGGTCTTGCCAGCTCCGCTGGAGCCCACGAGAGCAATGATTTCGCCCTTACGAGCGGTCAGCTCGATATTTTGCAGGATCACAGCGGAATGATTTTCGTAAACGAAACACACGCGGTCGAATTCGATTTCTTGAGCAAAAGGCCGAAGCAATCTCCCACCAGGCTCCTCGATCTTTTCCTCTGGCCGATCCAAATAGGCAAACACCTGCGTGCTGGCGCCTTGGGCAGCTTGAAACTGCTGGTACACATAGCCCATTCTCTTGAGCGGCATGTAGGCGTTGAAGAGGGCAAAGATGAAGGCAAAGAAATCGCCTTCGGTCATGGCGTGAGTGCGAATCTGGTCCCTCGCGTACAGGAGCAAGAGAGGAATCACGATGGCGCCGAGCAGGTCCATTATGGGAGAGGTAATGACGGCGGCGCGGACCCAGCGCATGTTCTCGCGCAAGAGGCGATGAGCAGTCTCGCGAAACTTGCGAATCTCGAAGTCTTCCATGCCGAAAGCCTTGACCGCCCGGTTGCCGCTGATGGTTTCCTGAAGAATTTGGCTGAGGTCTCCCAGCCGCGCCTGACTGCCCTCCGCCGAGCGGCGGATTTTTCGACCGAACTTGTTCACAGGCAGGATAACCAAAGGCAGGAGGACGGCTCCGCCCAAGGCCATCTTCCAATTCAGGAAGAACAGCACGCCGACAAAGACCAGGAGGGTGAAACCCTTCTGAAAGAGGTCAGCGAGATACTCGCTGAGCGCGATACGAGTGCGTTCGACGCCTTCGATAACACCGGAGATCAGACGACCCGTGGGATTGACCTGAAAAAATCCGATGGGCTGGCGGATGATGCGAGCGTAAACCTGATTGCGGAGGTTGGTGACCGCGGCCTGGCCGACATACTGAATTTGCGTAGTGCCGAGGTATTCAGCGAGGGCTTTCGCAACGTACAGGGTTACAAGGGAGAAAGCAAAAATGGTCCAAACGTTGTGGATGCTGGACGGAAAGAATTCGTTGAGAAAAACGGTTCGGCCGTGGGGAATGGTAAACAGAGGCAGGCTGGTTACCGTAACGGAAGGCTTCAGGACGTAGTCGACGGCGACCTTCAGCATAAAAGCGACGGCGCCTTCGGCCAGCGCTACAAAGGCGACCAACACCACGCCGACAGCCAGCCGGAAGGCATACGGTCGAACGTAGGCCAGAAGTCGTTTCAATTGCGGCGAAACCAACGAAGGCAATTCTGAAGCTCCTCTGAATATTCCTTTAGGTACGCTATTCGCCGGGTTGCAGCATGTCAAGTTTCGGGGTGCACACCAATGCGCGTTCCAGGCGCCTACTTTTCGATATCGCGGTGCACGACTTTCGTGGAGAATTTGTGCTTGGCGAGATTCTTCTGGATTTCTTCGGAGAGCATCACGGAACGATGCTTGCCGCCGGTGCAGCCCAGCGCGATGGTCAGATAGCTCTTGCCTTCCTCGATGTAATGCGGGATGAGATAAGCCAGCAGGCCGCTGATGCGGCGCAAGAATTCGCCGGTTTGCGGAAACGATTGGATGTAACGGCGAACCTTTGAGTCGCGGCCAGTGTATTCCCGCAGGCGCGGAACAAAGTGCGGGTTTGGCAGAAAGCGGACGTCGAAAACCAAGTCAGCATCGGTGGGGACCCCATATTTGTAGCCGAAGCTGACGAGCGAGACCAGCATCGGGCTACGATCGGGGTTCTTGAAGCGCTCGGTAATGAAATGGCGAAGCTCGTGGACGTTGAATTTTGTGGTGTCGATAACTACGTCCGCGAGTTTGCGGATCGGCTCCATCAGAGCGCGCTCGTGCGTCAGGCTCTCACGGACCGAGAAGTTCTTGCCTAACGGATGCGGTCTGCGCGTCTCACTATAGCGGCGCAGCAGCGCGTCTTCGGCGGCGTCGATGAAGACCAGCGTAATCGGGTGGTCCTTTTTTAGATGGCGCAGGAGCGGCGGAAGTTTGTCGAGTTGCTGTCCTTCCCGAGCATCCACGAGCAAGGCGGCGCGGGCGAAATCGCCGTCACCGGCGGCGTGCAGCTCGGCAAAAATCGGAATCAGTTCGACGGGAAGATTGTCGACGCAATAAAAGCCCATGTCTTCAAAAGCATGAAGAACGGTGCTTTTGCCTGAACCGGAGAGACCGGTCAGAATGACGAGCTGCCGCGCACTGGGCCGCGTCTGCGTTTTGACGGCCAGGTGTCGGCTAGTTTTTGACACGGCGTTGGTGAGTGCTGGGGATGCGCATGTCTTCGCGGTATTTGGCCACAGTACGGCGAGTGACGTGAATGCCAGCGTCATCGAGTTTCTTGGCGATCTGCTCGTCGGTGAGAGGCTTGGTGCCGTCTTCCTCTTCGATCATTTTCTTGACGAGCCGCTTTAGGGTGAGCAGCGACATGCCGCCCCCTTCAGGGCCATTGACGGCTTCGCTGAAGAACGAGCGCAACTCGAGAACGCCTTGCGAAGTGTGCGCATACTTGCTGGCGACGGCGCGACTCACGGTTGAAGGGTGCACGCCGACTTCTTCCGCGACTTCCTTGATCATCATGGGCTTCAGCGCATCCTGCCCAAGATCGAGAAACTCGCCCTGGCGCGCGATGATGGATTGGCAGACGCGAAGGATGGTGTGCTTGCGCTGCTCGATGTTCTTCATCAGCTGAATGGCAGCGGTGAAGCGCTCTTTGACGTAGTTGCGAACGTCGCGGTCAGCGGCGTCGCGGGCGAGCAAGCGGCGGTATGTCGGGCTCAGGCGCAGCTGCGGCATGTCGTCTTCGTTCAGGAAGGCCTGCCAGGCGCCATCGACCTTGCGGAAGTAAACGTCCGGCTCGACCAGGCGCGGCTCGGTTTTGTTGTAGCGCAGGCCGGGCCGTGGATCGAGCTTCTTGATGACGTCGAGCGCGCGCTTCAGGACTTCGACGGGACGATTCAGAGCGCGGGCGATTTCCTTGAGCTGATTCGACTGCACTTGCTTAAGATGTTCGGAAACAATCTGCTGCGCGAGAGTGTTCTGTGGATCGAACGCTTTCAACTGGCGCAACAGGCATTCGCGAAGATCGCGTGTGCCCACACCGATCGGATCGAAATCTTGCACGACTGCCAGCGCGTCTTCCAAATCGTCCTGGGAATATTTTCCGTTCTGCGCCAGTTCTTCGGTCGAGGCCGTGAGATATCCGTTTTCGTCGAGGTTGCCGATAATGCTTTCGGCGATTTCGCGCACGCTGTCCGAGCAGACCGTGACGCTCAGCTGCCAGGCCAGATGATCGGTAAGACCGCTGGCGGAGGAGAGGAATTTCTCGAAGGAAGGGCGTTCGGAGACTTCGCGTTCTTGCGACTGGCCACCATCGCCACCGGTATCGAGATACTGGTTGAAGAAGCTGCCAACGTCGAATTCGTCGAAGGGATTTGCTTCCGGTTTGTCCGGCACTTTCTCGACTTCGGTCTTGAGAAAGTTTTCGTCGCTGTAGTTGTCAGTCTGGGTGGGTTCTTCGTTCTGCTCTTCCAGGACGGGATTGGCGATCATCTCCTGGTTAATCATCTCGCGCAGTTCCAGGCGGTTCAGCGCGAGCACGCTGACCATCTGCACGAGGCCCGGCGTCAGGATTTGCTTCTGCGCGACCCTAAGATTGAGTTTGAGTCCCTGCCAAGCCATGGACGCCGCTCGCCGGTTCCTTTCTCAGTTCAGGCGAAAATGATCGCCCAGATAAACGCGCCGCACTTCTGGATCGTTACTCAATTCTTCCGGGCGGCCTTTACGAAATATCTTGCCATTTTTCAGGATATACGCGCGATCCGTAACGTTCAGAGTTTCCCTCACGTTATGATCCGTAATCAGAACGCCAATACCGGAACGCGCCAACTCCCGAATGATTTCCTGAAGGTCCTTCACGGTGAGAGGGTCAATGCCGGAGAAGGGCTCATCCAATAGTATAAACGAAGGTTCAAGGGTGAGCGAACGCGCGATCTCCAAGCGGCGTCTCTCGCCGCCGGAAAGCATGTACGCCTTGCTGGTGCGCACGGTCTCGAGCCCCATTTTGACCAGCAACTCTTCCAAGCGATCGCGTTGCTGCTCGGGGGTGAGCGGAAGCGTTTCAAGAACGGCAAGCAAATTTTCTTCGCTGGTGAGTTGCCGGAACACCGAAGGTTCCTGCGGAAGGTAACTGATTCCGTTGCGGGCCCTGAGGTACATGGGTAGATCGGTTATTTCCTCGCCGTTGAGGAGAACGCGGCCGGAGTCTGGCCGGGCGAGGCCAACGATAATATAAAACGTCGTAGTCTTGCCGGCGCCGTTCGGTCCGAGCAACCCGACGACTTCACCTTGACCGATTTCCAGCTCGACGTTATCAACAACCCGGCGACCACGATAGGACTTGCTTAACTCGAGGGCTTGAAGCTTGAGCATTCCTCGTCACGTGCGGCTCTCTGCCGGCTGCATTATCGATCGACTCGGTGCTTGGTCAGCGTGCGCGAACCATTTTCAGAGTCGACGATGATCGTATCATCCGCTAAAAAGAAGGTCAATTGACGGCCCGTCGTGGTGCCCACGGAGCCGTCGAACAACGTCGGGTTGCCGCCGGTCATCACAAATTTTCCTTCGGCAGCGGTATATTCGCCGCGCTCGGCGATTGCCTTTCGAGGGCCTTCCTCGACGATGACGCCTCCGATGGCCAGGAGACGGCTGATTTGTTGCGCTCCGGCGGCTCCCGAGGGCGGCGGCGAATTGGTCGCGGCGCTGCGCGTGAAGTAGATGTCCATTGCTGCGCTGCGCATTTTTTGCGAGGCCGACTGCGCCACGACATCGCGCTCGAGGTGCGCACGGTTCTCCGTATCATAATAGTTGAGCGTTCCAGCAGTGACGTGCCAAAGGCTGGACTGCTTCGCGGCCGCTTCGGGCGCGGTGCCCGCTACCGGCGTCGGCGTTTGCGGGAAAACCGCCCGGACATGCTCGCTGGCGTTGAGCGTTCTGGTAGCGCGAAGCAATTCGATGGAGCCGGCCTCCAGCACAGATTCCCCTTGCCAGAGCCGCGCGTGACCGGAGTACAGGGCGCGGCCCGTTTTCGAGTTTGCCTGCATCGAATCGGCGGTGACGTTGGCAGGTATCGGAGCCAACTGTATCGAGCTGCCGCGAGCGGAAAGGTCCGTTGACCGCACCCCGCCGTCGGCCGAGATGTCGCCGGTCTGTTGATGGAAGACGATATGTGGAGCCGCGGTTTCCGTGGTGGCATCGCGCACGATTGCCTTTCCGGTCAGCGTCGCGGTCTGTTCATCGCGGCGCAGTTTGGCGTGATCCGCTTGTGCGCTGCGATCTGCTTCCTTCATCTTTACGTCACCTTGCAGATCCATCTGCGACCATCCGCCGCTCGCCAGCAACTGCGCGGTTCCCGCTTTTGCTGTCGCGGTCTGCGGGGCATGGCCGGGAACGATGCGCTCGGTTTGCACATTGCCGGTCGCGATGAGTTGCTCCGGCTTGCCTAGGGCGCCGAACTTCGTTTCCAGCCTGTTGGCGCGCAACTTGGTCCGTGGCGCGACGGCTCCCGCGGCGGCGGCGTCGGTCCACTCGAGCGTTCCGGGCGCCAGCGTTTGCACCAGCTGCGGCTTGTTGGCTCGATCGGCAGCGCCCCCTGAAAAGAGCATCTGGAATGCGCTGGTCTGCAACGTTCTCGATTCGGAAGACTGCTTGGATTGCGTCTTCAAAACTACGCCGCCATTCAGATTGAGTTCTTTGGGCTGCGAAATTTTCGGCCACAAATCGAGAGAACCCGTGGCCGCGCTGAATTCATCCTGCCTGGCATCCGTATGTCGCGAGCCGCGCACGTCTCCAGATGCTTCCGCCTTGGTCGCCCAGCCTTCCGGCGCGAGATACACCGTTAGCTGGTCGGCGGACATCGCACTCGAACCGCCGCGCGCCTGCAGTTCCAAGGTCGGACGCTGACCATCCTTCGTTGTTTGTGCACGAAACACCTGCGCTCGAAAGACCTGGTCGAGATCCAGAATCATTTCGCTCGAGGACAGGCGGATATTTTGTGTTTGTGCTTCGGCGGGTCCGTGCAGAGACATTCTGTGCGTATCCCGGTCGAAATCAAGACTTGCCCCTCGGACCTGAACGTCGTGTGGCGGCTCCAACTGGTCCGGCTTTTTCTTGGCGCTGGTGTCTGTGGAGGGCTTCAGCGTGAACCGAACATCGCTCAAGAGTCGCACGGAGCCCTGTTCCGAGCGGTACTCGACTCCCACGGCGCGGCCGGTGCCGCTGGGAAATACAAATTTGACCGGCTGATCCGTTCGCGCCACACCGTTCGCGCGATCGAAGGTCAGCGCACGCGTCTCCACGTGGACGATCTGCGCAGGCTGGGCTCCCGTTCGCGCCGCTTTTTGCGCATCCGCCGCGCTCTGCAAGTCCATCTGAACTTCGCCGCTGCAAGCCACCGAACCATTGTTCTTGCTGTACCGGCAACTCTGGGTCTGGATGACGTCGTTGCGGTCGCCGGCCTTGCCGAAAATCGTGATCTTCACAGATTCCAACAGGCTGGCGTCCATGTCCTTGAAATCCGTGGACCTCGATGCAGTAACTGTAAAGATTTTTCGATCACCATCGACCTTGGAGAAAGTCAGCCCATTCGACTGCCGCTCGACGTTCAAAGGAGCGGCTGCCGGCGCATTCTTGCGGTCGACATGCTGCGACCACTTTCTCTGGAGGTAAACGCCGGCTGTCGTCACCGCCAACAACAATGCGACGCCGGCAGACCACTGCGCGTACCTCGCGGCTTCACTTCTTCGCATGGATTCAGTTAAGCAAAATCTGATTGCGGTGTATAGGCGTACGGGAGTTGCGCGAAGCGCGGATCAGCCAGCGGACTCGGCAGCGGCAGTCGTTTCCGGAAGAATACCCATATTCGCCGCGGCGACGCTGTCGCGGTTCGTGTTCTTTACCAGATACATCGCTTCGTCGGCCAGGTGCAGCAAGCCTTCTTTGGTCCGTGAATCAACAGGATAGGACGCGATGCCGACGCTCGGCGTAACGTGTATGTTCAAGTTTTCGTCAGGCAGCCAAATCGCTTCGCGGATCAGCTTGTGCAGCCGCTTCGCCACATTGATGGCATTGTCTTTGGAAGTTTGCGGGAGCAGAATCACAAACTCGTCGCCGCCGTAGCGGAAAGCGAAATCGATGAGCCGGCAGTGGGTCTTCAACGAATTGCCAATCTCCGCGAGCAATCGCGAACCGACCAAGTGGCCGTGCGTATCGTTGACCTGCTTGAAGTGATCGAGATCGATGAACACGATCGAGAATTCGTAGTTGTAGCGCTGGGACCGGTAAATTTCCGTCTCCAGGATGAAACCCATATGCCGCGCGTTGTATAGCGTGGTGCAGTCATCGGTAATCGTCAGCTCGTGAATGCGTTTTACGTGCCGTGCATTCTCCAGCGCGATGGCCGCAAAGTCGGAAAGGGCCTCGAGCAGCTTGAGATCCCGCGGATCGAATCCCTCCGGCCCGATGCAGTTGATCAGCTCGATCACACCGAGACAATGGTCGCGGAACTTCACTGGGACCGCGACGATGGATTGTGTCTCCGTTTTGGTTTTCTCGTCGACCTGGGAGAAGAATCGAGTATCTTTGGAAGTGTCCGGGACGACTACCGTTTCGCCGTGCTTGGCGACCCAGCCCGCGATGCCCTGTCCAATCTTGACCCGCACATCCTTCAGCGCCTGAGACGCCTTGCCCACGGCTAACTCAAAATAAAGCTCTTGCGTCGCTTCATCCAGCAGCAGCAATGACCAATTATCCGGCCGCAAAAACTCGTCGATTTTCTCCATGATCGTCCGCAACACCTGATCCAGTTGCAGTGACGACGTCAGCGCTTTCCCCAACTCCTGGAAAACGGCTACTTCACCGGCTTCGCGGCGCTCGCCCGGGCTCCCGGAGCTGCGGCGCCGTTCGACGGCGGGGAACTGCTTAACTTCTTCGACTCTGGGTTCGTCCTGAGGCATAAGATTAGTGGACGGGCCTCTCCCTGTTCTGCTCGGTTTCCTGGCAATCGGATTTGGCCCAAGAAAATGCGAATCTCCGCCAGTATAGGCGTGTGCCAAAAACACCTGCAAGAAGGTCGTGGTACAGGCGTTGCCATCTTGCCATCCTCGTGCCAGCAACGTGGTGCCAGCGTGCTGGCCGGTGCCCACGGATCCCCGCCTGACGAGCGTTTGACAGCTCCGAGCCCGCCGCCTATAGTGCCGCGCAGGACCTCGCGCCACTTCCTTGACTGCGTCTCGTGATCGGATCCCCGGGTGGCCACCGCGGTCGATCGCTGCATGACTGCAACTGCCGTCGGCGGTTTGTATGGCCGCATCTGCTGTCGATCGTTTGTACGGCCGCATCTGCTATCGTTAAGCACAGGCTTCCATTCATGGCGAAGGGTATTTTTGGCGAACGGCTGAAGCGCGAGCGCGAACTGCGCGAAGTCTCCATTGAGGAATTGACTAAAGCGACGCGCATCAGCCAGCGCTTTCTCGAAGCCCTGGAAAATGAAGACTGGGCCAAGCTGCCCGGCGGGGTCTTCGGGCGCGCGTTCGTGCGCACGATTGGACGCTATCTGGGACTGGGTGAAGAAGCGTTACTCGCCGAGTACGACTTGGCTCGCGGCGACACTGCGCAAACCGCCAGGCCGCTAAGGCCCGAGGAACGCATTCCTTCGCCGCCCAAGTGGGTTCCGGTTGCTGCTTTGTTGGCTCTGTTGGCTGTTCTTGCCGGATTGGTCTACGCCGGGCGCTACGCCTGGCATCGTTACGCCGCACGACATGCAAGCCAACAATCCTCCGGGTCGGATGGGAAGCCCGAGTCGCTTGCCCCGGTCGCCGCTCTGGCCCTTGGCTCATCTGCGGGTTCGAACACCCTGCCGACCCTCGACGCGCCAACGCGGCCCGCGCTCCAGCTTTCACTCTCCACTTCTGCCGCGGCCCGCAACCGAATTCTTTCTGACAATATGCTGGTTCTGGACGCCGAAGTTCCGGCTGGCGACACCCGTCATTTCACCGCCAATCATCAGTTCGAAGCCACCGCGGCAGATTCTTCGGCCGTGTTGCTGGAATTGAACGGGCAAGCCATGCCGCCCCTCGGTGCTCCCGGCGCCTCCGGTACAATATTGCTTAGCCAAAAGGATTTGAGGCAGGCACCCAGTGGAAACTCTCAGCCCTGAAATCGTAGAGGACTTGCGCCACGGACGGGCGACGCGCGAACGTAAGATGGCCGTGTGCACCGGTGGAGCTCACCTGGCGCCTGTTGACCGCGCCGAGGTGCTCACGGTAATCGCGGCTGATCCGGACGAAATGGTCGCCAATCGGGCTCAGGATGCGCTGCTTTCCCAGCCGTTAGAATCGTTTGTTGAAGCACTCAAGCGCGAAAGCGCCCTGCCGGCGCTTTTTGCCTACGCGGGGAGAAATCTGTCGGACAAACCTGGCATCTGCGATGCCATGGTCCAGAACAAGAACTGCAAATCGGAATTCCTAGTGCCCGTTGTGCGTCACCTTTCCACCTTGGGAATTCAAGCGTTAATGGACGAGCTCGATCGCGTTAGCGAGTCGCCTGCTCTCGCCGCCGCTCTCGAACATTCCACTTCCCTGAGTGCGGAGCAAAAGAATCAGTTGCACGAGATGCACTTCGAAGGAAATGCTCCCGATCCGGTGGCTCTAGCGGAAGCCGCAGCCATTGCCGAGCCGGATGAGGGGCGGCGTCAGACGCTGCTGCAACGCCTCTCGAAAATGACCGTCGCGCAACGCGTCCAATTCGCCATGAAGGGCGGATCGGAAGCGCGACGCACGCTCATTCGTGACAACAACAAGGTGGTTCAGCGGGCCGTGCTGCAGTCGCCGCGTCTCACCGATCAAGAAGTCGAAGCTTTTGCGGCGATGCCCAATCTGACCGATGAAATCCTTCGTTTGATTGCCAGTAATCGCAATTTCCGCAAAAACTATGTGGTTGTCCGGAATCTGCTCACCAACCCGAAAACACCTCTCGACGTCACGCTGCACATGCTTCCGATGCTGAACGCCATGGACCTAAAGCGTCTGGCCACGAACAAGAACATTCCTGAGACACTCCGCACCTCGGCGATGAAGCTCCAACGCACGCGAGCCGACCAGAAAAAATAGCGAATCGTACGCTAGGACGCCTCGAACTGCTTCGGATGCCTGCGATGGAAGCCTGTCGCTTCCTGGTACGCTCGCGCGAATGCGAGCAGCTTTGCTTCGTCGTACAAATTCCCCAGAAACGTCAGGCTGGAAGGCGTGCCAGGCCCGCCGGAGTTCTGGAACTCCGACGGATCGTCAATCGGGTACTTCGGCGCGTCGTCTCCGCGGAATCCATTGGGCATGATCACGGAGGGATGACCGGTCAGGTTCGTGATCACCAGTTGCTGGCTCTCCGTCGGCGTCACAATCACGTCCACATCTGCGAAGACCTTGGCAACCGCTTCCATGGCCAGCTTTCGCGCGCGGCTGGCCTGAATGTATTCGACCGCCGGTATGAACCGGGCCGTCCGAAAAGTATTTGGCCAGTCGAAATCTCTCTGTGCTGTCAACAGTTTGTCGCGTCCGCTGCGTGTCAAATCGTCGAATGCCGCGGCCGATTCCGCCACCAGCATTGCCACCATCGCCTGATAGGGAAACTTCGGCATCTCCACGGGAATTAGCGTTACTCCCATCTCCCGCAATTTCACCAGCGCCGCATCGTTGAACCGCTGGTCGTATTCTCTGCGAGCCCGCTGCGCTTCGCGCCGCTTCTTTTGATCGTCACGCTTCTTTTGCTCTTCGGGCGTAGCGGGTGGTTCCTCCGCGGCGGCGGGTTGATCGCTGGGCGGCGTGGGTTCAAAATCGTTTTTCAGATAGCCCACGCGAAGCTTTTTCCAATCCAGGCCGGCGTCCCAGTTGAACGCCGCGTCATGCACCGTGCGGTCGTGACCGTCCGGCCCATGGATCGCGTCCAACACCAGCGCGCAGTCTTCCACGGTTCGGCAGATCGGCCCCAGCTTGTCCATCGTCCAAGACAAAGCCATAGCCCCGGTTCGTGGGACAAATCCAAACGTGGGGCGCAAACCCGTGCAACCGCATCGCGTTGACGGCGACGAAATCGAACCCAGCGTCTCCGAACCGATGCTGAAGGCCACGCACCCAGCCGCTGTCGCCGACGCAGGGCCCGCCGACGATCCACTGGACCCTTGATTCGTGTTCCACGGATTTCGCGTAATGCCGCCAAACCACACGTCGCCTTGCGCCAGCGCGCCGAGCGTCAGCTTCGCCACCAGCACTGCGCCGGCTTTGTCGAGCCGTTGCACCACCGTTGCGTCTTCATCGATCACTTGAGTCTCAAAGCCGCCCGCCCCCCAAGTCGTCCGATAGCCTTTCACGGCCAGCAAATCCTTGGCGCCCCATGGCACACCGTGCAACGGCCCGCGATATTTTCCCGCGGCGATGTCCTTATCCGCTTCCTTGGCTTGGGCCAGCGCCCGTTCCTCGGTGAGCGTCACGCTACATTTGAGCACCGTGTCGTAGCGCTTCAGCCTTTCCAGGTACATCTCGGTGAGCGCCGTCGACGACACTTTTTTCGTCCGCACCAGCTCGGCCAGTTCTCGCACGCTCGCAAACGCCAGCTTGTCCAGATTCTTGGGCACATCGGCGTTCGCCACCGTCGGCGACTTCGAAATACGCATCGGTTTGTGCAGCCTCTCGAGCTTCATTCCGGGCAGCACCGGGTCAAAGATCAGCGCCGGATCAACGGAGTTGGGAATGCGCAGCGCATAAATATCTTCGTAACCCTTCGCCTGCTGATTCAAATTGTCCAGCATCATCTGTTTGTAGTCGTCCGCGATGCTCACGTGCGCGATCGACGCTGCGTTGTCGATCATCTCTTTGGTGATTTTCGGCTTGCCTTGCGCTTGCGCCCACAGCACTCCAGGAAAGAGCGTTGCTCCCAGACCCATTCCCGTACACACCTTCATGAATTCCCGGCGGTCCACCATCATTCGTCTCCTAAGTTTTGTTCTCCAAGCGCGCGCCGCACTATATCACTTCCCTTATGCGCTCCCAGCGCAAAGCAAATGGGCGGTCCTGCCGACAACCAGTCTGTCAACGCGGTTCGCGAAATATCGTCGATTGATTTCTTCGCCGTCCAGATCTTCGATCGTCTCGTAGCCCATCGCCCTTAACTCCCGCGCGAGTTCCTCTGGCGCAAAAAATCCGCGAAACGGTTCTCCTGCTGCTGCCACACGCTTCAGAATTGCGTCCAGCGCGGCCTGCTCGAAGGCATCGAGCGAAGAACGTGGCACGGCATAGTCGAAGACCACTCCATTGGAAGGGTTCATCGCCAGAATCAGCCGGAGCGTGGAGAACACCGTTTCCGGAGTGAGATATGGCGTCACGCCCAGCCACGAGAAAAATCCCGGCTCGGCCGCGGCAAATCCAGCACTGGCCAAACCTTGCTCGATCGTCTGTTTGTCGAAATCAACCGGCGCAAACCGCAGGCTCGCGGGAATCGGGATCGACCCCGCCTCCAGACGTTGGCGCTTCCACCCCTGCGTCGCGGGATAGTCGATTTCGAATACGAGCACGTCCGGATAGGGATTGCGATACGCAAACGTGTCCAGCCCTGCGCCAAGCACCACGTATTGCTTTACACCACGCGAAACCGCCGTAGCGAGTTGCTCTTCGGCATAGCGGCTGCGCACCACCATAAACGCCCGCAACCGCCTCTCCAGTTCATTTTCCGGTTCTGCTTTCAACGCCGCCGCAATCTCCGGTCCCAGAATTCGCACTGCCAACGCATCCTCGAACACTCGCGGATTGTCGATTAATTGGTGTGCCGCCCGGCGCATCGCTACGCGCTGGGCCGTCATGCTGGGTCGCCCCTCGATCATGCTTCTTCCTCACAAGGCAGAATTGCCTCACCTGTTCAAACGTCCAACTGTAGGCGAACTCCGGCGCGAAAGAAACAAAAGGCCGGAGCGGATGCTCCGGCCTTTAAGCCGACTTCCTGATTTGTTCTGCGGGGGTTCTTCCTCAGTACTTGAGGCAGACTGGAGCATGCCGCGCACGATGATGCAATGAATTGAGCGCATCGCGAACCCCGATTAGCTTTACCTTCATAATCCGCTCCTTTTTGTCCGATTGGCTCGGACCGCTAAGTTTTCCCTTTCCCGTCAGCACCTACGAACACTCTGGCTTGCGCGTGCTCCCTGAGAGCTGCCGATTCTGTTTCGGCTTCCCTATTTTTTGGACTACTCGGTGGAAAATCAGGAGGGAATCTCAATCGCTGCGCCGGAAGTGATAACAACCAGGTACCGGCGGGGCCCATACTTATTATCGAGCGGAACGAACCCCGCTCCCGCTGCTGCTCCGCCTCGCGGAATTTGGCGAAACGAGCTTGAGCATTTCGCGCGCTTGATTCAGGTGCTCCCGTAGCATCGGCAGCGACTGCAACGCAAAGGTTTTTATCTCTGCGCTCCTGCCCGCATTCGCTTCCTTCTGAAACTCCGCCAAATCCGCAGCATGGTCGTCAACCATATCTCTAGCGTAGGCGCGATCGAAATCGCTGCCGCTCAGCTTCGACAGCTTGTCGTAGGTGCTCTGGTCCTTCGCGGAGATGTCCGCAGGCAGGCTGATATTCGCTTGGGCGGCCACCTGCTTCAATTGATCGTACGCCCGCGAGTGCTGCGCAATCATGCGCTGCGCAAAGCTCTTGACCACATCACTCGACCCGCGATCTTGCGCCAACTGGCCCAGCTTCACTTCCGCCATCCCGCCCTGCGCGGCGTTGTGCGCAAATTGTTCGTCGGAAACCGCCTGACCGGCGGGACGGCCATTCGGCAACGCAACATCCTGATGCGCCAGCAAGGTCCAGCAACCCAAAAGCGTCAGAAACATCGTCACGCAACTCACGTAGACCAGCTTGGCGACTTTCGTTTCCAGAGACATGAGCGGCTCCTGCTCCAACCTAAGTCCCGCTCTATGTCCGCACCATCGGGTCTTTCGTGTATCGCGCCCGCGAACTCACCTCAACCGGCTTCCCATCCAGGTCGCTGGCCCTTACTGAGCAGCCTGATAGATCTCGCGCTACGCGCCCTTCCTACCGGCGATCTTAGCGGTCCCGTTCCAAGTATTCCTCCGGAACATCATCTTCGTTGACCTCGTGCGCTCGAACCTCTTTCTCATCCGCGTCGCCCGCCCGTTCCACGCCAGCCACCACTTCCGCTTCAAACGAGTTCCCTTCCTCGAGCAATTCCTCAACGCTCTCAGAAGCCGCGCCTTCCGTGTCCGACACGCCTTGTAAATCCCCGGATTGCCCACCTGATCCAGCCCCCAAGCCTTTCCTGTCGAACAAGACGGTTCCAGCCTTCTCGCTCGCGCTAATCTGACCGCTGCGCACACGCTGCCGAACAGCAGCCTTCTTACGCGCACGCTTTGCCTTTACTTTTTTCACGGCCTTCGCAGCCTTCTTCTGAACTCGCTTCCCAGAAGCCTTTTTCACTTTTCGCTTGCCGGCCATTTCAGGTTCCTCTTTCTCCGTTTGACGTCCGCCAGGAAACTCGTGCCGCTTTCACTGCCTTGGATACTCTACAACCCTCGCCGGTTTCATCCAGAAGCCGGGCCCGCACAAGCCAGGAACTCCACCTGCCAGGGTTTTTCCCCAACTCGCAGTCGCGCCAACCCAATCGGCAGCTCAAACCTGCGCGGCCCCGCACTCCCAGGGTTGATATACAGAACACCGTCCTTCTCGAATTGCACCGGCCGATGGGTATGTCCTGTAATTACGATATCGAACCCCGCCGCTCGCGGATTCAAATCAAGGTCACTCAAATTGTGCAGAACGTACAGTCGCGCCTCGTTCGCCTCTACCACCTCGGTTAACGGCAAAGCTTCCGCCCATTCCGCAGTGTCCACATTCCCACGGACCGCAACCACCGGCGCGATCCCCCGCAGGGCATCCAGAATTTCGGCACGGCCTACATCGCCGGCATGCACGATCAGCTCGGAACCTCGCAGCGCGGCCAGCGCTTCTTCGCGCAACAGTCCGTGCGTATCGGAAATCAGGCCGATGCGAGTAGGCAGCGCAATCACGCTTCAATTCTAATGCAGCGATTCAGATTTCCTGGAATAGAACGGCTCGAATCAAGCCATATTTGCGGAAGCTTTGGAGGAAGGCAGCGGGCGGCGCAACGGGCGCGAGCCGGGAGCGGGAAAAACCATGTGCCAGAAATTCGTTTCAGCGGAGACAAACTCCACGCCGATATGCGTCTTGCCATCGCGCGCCCGGCGCACCGCAACCACCCGGCACTCGATTCCCTGCGCGGTAATGTCGTTCACCAGCAACAATGCCTGCCCGATCTTTACCGGCGTCTCCATCGGAAACAAAGCGCCATGCCGGTTCACCGATTGCGAGGTCGTTTGCGCGCAGAATTTCTCGCCAGTATCCATTTTCCCATGTACCGTCAAAGGTACGCTCAAGGCGACTCTCAGCGTCCGGCGGCGCTCTTTGTATCGAAAATGAAGTAGCGACATCTGCCCGTTACCTCAGAACTCGGGTCTTTGCGACCAAACTAGACGACTCGGCGGCAGTCGGCTTCACGCTTGTACTGCGGGGTCCAACAGCGCGGAACCGGTGGGCGACAAGAGCGGGAATCCACTTCGAACTCTGTCGACGTCCGCAATTCTGCATTGCTCGCCGACCAAACGCAATGGAGAGACGGTACCACAAACCCGGGGGTCTGCCCAGTACCCACGTACCTCCCCCTTTTGGCCCACTTTTGACCGTTTTCCGCGTTCCGCGTCGCGGCTTGTACCAGCAAAGCGCCGCGGCATCCGAGTAGTGCTTCTAGGTACGAAATCGTTACAGATGGAATCGGCGTAACGGAAGGAAAACGCTAACGTGCGCCGAAAATCGTTGTCAATTGCACCGCGTTCACCCGCGCGCGGTTTACGCTCAACGCCCAATGCAGGTGTGGCCCCGTCACCCGCCCGGTAGCACCCACTTTGCCAAGCACCTCGCCAACCTCAATCGCCTCACCACTCTTCACCGCAATCTCGGAGAGGTGCCCATAAAAAGTGTAGATACCCAGCCCATGGTCGATAATCACCGTATTTCCGGAGAAAAATAGCGGCTCCGCCAGCACCACTTGCCCGTCTTGCGTAGCGTGTACCGGCGTTCCTGTCGGCGACGCAAAATCCACACCCGCATGTGGCGATCGGGACTGCCCGTTGAGCACCCGGCGCCGGCCGAAATTGCCCCCGGTCGTCACCCCGTCCAACGGCAAACGAAAAGGGCCCTTCCAGAGCCGGTCCGGGGTCACGGTGTCGTAGATCCCTCGCAGCCAGGCGCTCTCTTTCTTCGCGCGGTCCGCCTGCTCGGGATCCGGTTCCACAAACTGGTTTTCTACCTTCAATCGTTCCGTCGGAAACCGCCCGACGACCACTGTTACCTTGGCCCCGCAACCGACCGCGTCGCCATCCTTCCGGCTCACATACACCGTCAGGTCGTAGATGCCGGCTTCCTTCTCCAGGTCCACTCCAACCAATCCCCGCCAGCGATCAATCTTGCCGCCAGACTCCGCCCGGGCTACTTCCCAAAAGCCAACCTCGCGCCCGGTCCAATTCCCTTTCACGCTGGTCAGCGCTCCCCCGCTGCGGACCTCGGCCAGCACCAGGCTTCCCTGGCTCACCCGCGACGAACTGACGCTCAGGGTTACACCTTTGCCGCATGACGTAACCGCTGGCCCAGCCACCTTTTTCGGCCCACTTGGATGAGAAGTTTGCGCCATGGCAGGCTGATTCAACCCGTGGAAGACCGCCGGTGCCAGGAAGCAGGTTAGCCAGATAACTCGAATCATGAATTTGCCGAAGCCATTGTAGCGGCCGCGCGTAGTCTGCGTGGGCGCTTTCTGTAAGGCCAAGGACCACCTGTCTAGAACAGCGCGGTCGGCCGTCGTGCCCAACTCTTGCCCTTTTCCTTGGCAATCTTCTCAACGTCGTTCACATATGCTCCAGCCTGCGTCAATACGTGATGCAAATCGTTGCCAATGCTGATGAACGTGAATCCCTTCTCGAGAAACTCGCCCACGCGTGCCGTCCCGAACAGGAACAGCCCCAAGATCACATTATTCTTCCGCGCTTCCTGCACCAGCTTTTGCGTCGCCGCGTTCAACTCCGGCGACGTGTACATATTCGGGAACTCGTACTTTTCGTACAGCCCCATGGACATGCACAAATCATTCTGCCCCAGGAAAAGAATGTCTACGCCCGGCACCGCTGCGATCTCCGCGATGTTCCCAATGCACGACGCTGTCTCCACCTGCAGCGCCACGATGGCGTTCTCGTTCCATTTCCCCGCATACCCCAGCAAGCCTTCCTTATTCATGCTGCGCTGCGGAAAATACACTGACCGCGTGCCCTTCGTTGGATACCGCGTGCAGCTCACCGCTTGCCGCGCCTCGTCCGCCGTATTGATGTACGGCACCAGCACGCCGTCCGACCCCAAGTCCAGCGCCTGCTGAATCCCTGGCCGGTCGTCATATCCGCCCACCCGCACCATCGACTTGGCTCCGCCGCCGGAAACCCCGGCCAGCATCGCCGACAACTTCTCGAACCCCATCGGCCCGTGCTGCGTGTCTACCAGCAGCCAATCGTATCCGCTGTAGGCTAACTGCTCCGCCACCGTCGGGCTGTGCGCGTTGAGGAATAACCCTAGTTTTGGTTTTCCGTCCCGCAATTCCTTCTTGAATTCCGTGCCCGTCGTTCCTGCGGATGCCCCCGCCATGTTCTCGTCTCCTAAGTAAGTTGCAAGCCGGATTGAATCGCCGCCGAACCACTTTACGCGATTCCCCCACACCCGCGCTACCGTCCAGCCAATCCCGAAGTGGGTCAATTTGCGGTTAGCGGTTTATCAAGCACTAGTTTGGGGCATACTGCCGGGCGAAAAATTTCAGACCGTTCCCGGTACAGCCCGGACTCTTTCTTATTGCGGGCTCCAAGTAGAGCCCGCACTCGGTATCAATGCGGCTTGAAGGTCTTCCCGGTCTCCAGCAGCGTCTTCAGGCGGGAAAGAATACGCGGCCATCCATCGGCGCAGGCTGCGTAAGTGGGGTCATCCTCGGCCCACTCGTCATGCGTCACCGTTACTTTCGTGGCTTCGCTCTCGGGCACCAGTTCGATAGTTGCGCGTGACGCCTTATCATTTTGGCCCATTGTGAAGGTGTACTGAAAGACTTTTGGCGGCTCAAATCGCAGGACCTTCCCTCGGACGTAGCTCATGGGCTTGCCATCGGGTCCCGCGCCCACCCATGCGAGCAAGCCACCGGGTCTAAAGTCCGCTTGAAGCTCGGCGCCACCGAAGATGATGCGGTTCGATTCCTGCGAGACAAAGCCTTCCCACACCTTCTCTGGAGTGGCGGCAATGTAGAAGATGAATCTCAGTGGTGGTTGATGTGGCATGATTGCTCCTGATTGTGCTGGGCCATCTTATGTTCCCCAGGCTTCTCATTCCTTGGCCCAAATCCAGGGCGGGCCAGCCGGCTCCGTCCCGCGTTTCGTGCGTCAACTAGGTTTCCCTTGGCTACTTCGGTGCTCTGGACTGGCCTAGCACTTTTCGAATGGCATCGACTACCGCTTCCGGCTTGTCGACTTGTATATCGTGGCCACTCCCGTTGACTACCACGTGAGAGCCATTCGAGGAGAGGTGGGCTAATTCTTCTTGCATCTTGCCCCACTCGCGGTTCACGGGTTCGCTGAGGTTTCCTGGAAATTGCACCTTGTCGGGATCATGGGAGAGCACTACCAGAGGCAAATTGCCGAGCCGGCCCAGAGTTCGAACCTCAGCAGAGTTCTCATCCTGGGCGGCGGCTTCCGCCCGCACCGCGGCAAGAAATTTTGGCTGACAGAAGACAGCACAAAACTCAGACCGAACTTCTTGTGGAACCGCTCGCGATGCGAGAAGTCGAGGCAATCCGAAAGGCAACATGAATTGCATGGCACGAATTACGTAAGCACCCCGCGACGCCAGTTTCTTTGCTTCAGGGGGGAAGCGGTCGTCCTGGTCGGGATGCGAGGAGTCCACCAGCACCATGCCCACGACTTCGGAAGCGTAGTGGTCGGCAAACATGCGCGCATCCATCCCACCCAAGGAATGCCCAACCAGCACGAACGGTCCATTCGCGCCCGCACTGTGCAGCAGGGTGTGCAATTCCTCCGCAATCACTGTGGTTGTTCGGGGCTTTGGGCTGGGATCACTCCATCCGAGTCCCGCGCGGTCGTATGCACAAACCTTGGTAAATTGTGCGACTTGCGGTTGGACCTTGTACCACGACAGCCAAGGATTCCCGCCTCCTGCCTCCAGGATGACGGTGGGAGAGCCCTCGCCTATGCAATAGATGTGCAGACGATAACCACCGATGTCCACTAGTCGTCCGGGAGGACGAAACAGCCGCCGGTCGCGGTGACTTTGTATCCCCTCGTAGATGGCTCCGGTGCAGACCAGCGCGACAACAAGGCCTACGAGTCCAGTCAGCAGACGTCTGATGACGCGGAGAAAACTCCACTTGCGTGAGTGCTCGGAGGCGCTTCTTGTCATGTCTGCTTTCATGGTCCCCGCGACAGCCAGTCGGATTGGGCCATTGCGGTAGGCTTCCGCACAGTCGAACCTATCATGAATCAATTCAAGCGTCTGGTCGGTCGTTTACCAGGTATCGGACAGTCGCACCACGCCTGGTCACACCTTTGTCTAGTTCCCACGAATTTCCAAAACCATTTCATGAATGGCCTTGAGCACAACAGCTGGGTCAATCGCGTGACCACTGTCCTGTGCAATAACCTGTCGTCCCCGTGTCGAGAGTTGCGCGAGTTGAGGCTGCAACTGATGAACCCAGATGTCGTGAAAACCCGCCAGCTCTTTGTCAATCTCAGGATCACCTACTCTGAGAGGCTGGCCAGCCGTCAGAACAATGAGTGGACGGTCCCCGAGGTTACCCGCAGCATGTGCTTGGGTGGCACTTTTCTCCCAAGCATTGCATCCAGCCGCAGCCACAAAAGACTTCGTCTGTGATTCGAGCCCTTGCAGAGTGCTCGCTTGCCCAGCCGTGAATCCCGGCGGTGTGTTCCTAGGGGGCTGGGAGGACTTGAGTAGGAGGCGCACTATCCCGACTCGGGCCGCGGGTGGAACGGCGGCACAAAGCAAACTTCGGATAGGGGCGGGAAGCCGATTGACGGTCGCGATGGTGGCACGTGGTTCGTATCGCTCCTGATCTTCGTGCACTGAATCCACCAAGACCACAGCCGCAACTTCTGAGGGGTATTTACCTGCAAAGACTCGAACATTGAAACCGCTAAATGAGGAAGCAACCAGGACATACGGAGCAGGAACGCCAGCGGCATGCAACAATGCGTGCAGATCCTCCGCGATAGCCGCGCTTGTTTGCTCAACCGGGCTCGGATCGCTCCAGCCCAATCCAGCGCGATCAAACCAACAAGCACGCGTAAATTGCGCAACCTCCCTTTGTAAAAGTAAGTTGCTATAACCGGGCAAAGATCCACCGGTGTCCAGAATTACGGCAGGACCTTTTTCGCCCGAACAATAAATATTGAGAGATCGACCACCGATGTCGAAAGACTGGCCAACCTGTGGAAATCGCTTGCGATCTTGCCGCTCACCAATCTGTTCATATGTGATGCCCGCCAGAAGCAACACGACCAATAGCAGCAGAAAGCATTTTGAAACAAATCGCATCCACGGTTTTAGATGAGGGAACATGTTAACCTATCGAATACTTAGTCATACGGATGCAAGAAGAAGACGGCTTGAATAAGGGCCAACAGCACGGCGAGGGCTATCTTCCACATGCCGGAGCGTACTACCCACTGTCTCGCCACCGAGTTAAGACCGTCACAGAGGAGGAATGCTCTTTCGTCAGTGGCTTGTGTTTCATTGAAAATCCATAACATTTCTTCGGCGAAGCGCTCGCGGAATGAACGAGGATGCAGCCAAAGGAGAGACAAATAAAGAAAGCGCATCACAAAACCTCCTTCAGCATGGCTCCACGCAGGCGCAACTTCCCTTGGCGAACCATATTTTCCAAACGTTTGACTTCAGCCGAGAAAACACTACGACCTAAGATAGTCATTCGATAGTACCGACGGCGCGGATCTTCCTTTGTGGAAGGCGCGGCAGCCTCCACTACCAATCCCTGCTCGATGAGTTTTTCCAGGTTGTCATAGAGCGTGCCAGAACCCATCTTGTATTTGCCGCCTGAATGGCGCGCGACTTCCCGCGTGATTCCGTAGCCATGGCGGTCTTCGTCCGACAGCGCGAACAGGATGTGTTGAGCTGCGATGGATAAGGGCAGAAAGAGTTCAGGGTTCGGTTTCATTGTCGGATACCGATATATCCAAATCCGACTTATATGTCAAGCGCGAATTAAAGCCATTGACGCAGAACGTGGCCCAGAGATGCGATTCCCAGAGGCTTGCCCGGCAACCCTGTTGGGGAAGAATCTGGCAGGATGCATCCTGTTTACTTGGATGCTTGCGTCTAATTACCGGAAACTGACCACTCTGGCAATCCAACCACAATGGTTGGTGCGATTGTCTTCAGTCGGTCTTCACCGCGTCGCCGTCCGCCTATTGCGGACGCGGTGCCGCATCGCCTTTTCGCCGCACAGAACCCACGCTGGTAGGGGGCACGATACTTCGTGCTCTCTTCGCGGCAAGATCGATCAGTACCGCGCCAACGATTCACTTGGCATGATCTTTGCGTCGAGGAAGATTCCCGCCGTTCGCATGCATACCATCGCGACGCCCGGGCCACCCCGCTACTTGAATCGATTCACCTTGGTCTGCGGCTCCACCGGAGCGAAATCCTTGCAATCGCAATTCGGATGGTTACACGGCGCCACTCGCAGTTTCCCGGACCAAGGGTGGATTCCAACTACGTGCCCGCAACGGCATAGCTTCTTCTTGTTTTCCGCCATGACTCGCTATCCTGGTTCGTCCAGTAAATAGTGCTTAACCGCCAACCATCCGCCGCAACACGTTTCTTTAGCATCCAGAGATTTCTACATCGACACCACGCCGGCAACCGCCTCCAAACCCATGCAGCTCGCGCTTTATTCGTGACGAAGCGCCTCCAATGGATCCACCCGTGTCGCACGCGCCGCTGGAAGCAACATCGCTGCCAGCGCCAAGAGCCCGATCCGGCGGCCCGTGGTGATCACCCGGGATAGGTGGCCAGGTACGCGGTGACCGCGTTCGCCACGTCACGCGACGCGGAGCCGGCCTTGGCCGCATCGCCTGCCTTCGCGGCATCGGAGAGGGCGGCGAAGGAGTCCTCGAACGTGAGGTAGGCGTCCTGGTC
>Ga0137403_10000822_pt1 | contig 39799 bp, 33 predicted proteins | sample CZOMad2_1_16fung_FD_122057 | JGI IMG/M metagenome (GOLD analysis project Ga0137403, IMG submission 122057) | Vadose zone soil fungal communities from Angelo Coast Range Reserve, California, USA - CZOMad2_1_16fungal (Hybrid Assembly) | ecosystem: Environmental > Terrestrial > Soil > Vadose zone...
ACGCCTTGTCCGGACCTACGAGCTCTGGCGCTACACTGATCTGTCGCCCTTTATGAGACTCCTCGCACACATCATGGCTGCGCTTCTTCTCTGCGCCGCGGCTCCGTGCCGCGCTCAACAATCGCCGCCAGCGCAGACTCCGGCCGTTCGCGTGTCCGTCGAGCGCGTAAACGTCGGCGTGATCGTCACCAACTCGCGAGGGAATTTCGCGGAAGGCCTGACTCGCGCCAACTTCCGCCTCTTTGACAACGGTCTGGAACAGGCTATCACCGACTTTGCCGCTATTGACGAGCCCGCCCAGGTCCTCCTGCTCATCGAAGCAGGCCCCGCCGTATATCTTCTCGAAACCAGCCACCTCAGCGCTGCCCATGGTTTCCTGCAAGGACTCGCGACGTCTGACCGCGTGGCCCTGGTGAAATATGCTGAAGCGCCGGAGCCCATTCTCGATTTCACCACCGACAAAGAGCTCGCCTCGTCCGCACTCGGTGCCCTGCACTACAATCTCGGCTTCGGGTCGCTCAATCTCTCCGCCAGCCTCGCAAAAACGCTGGTCTGGCTGAACAACACCGCAGGCAAGAAGAGTGTCGTTCTTCTCTCTACCGGAATCGACACATCTCCATCGAACGAATCCCGCGTAATTCTCTCGCAGCTTCGCACCAGCGATGTGCGCCTGTTCGCCGTCTCGCTCGTTGGCGAATTGCGCGCCGGTCCGAAAGACAAAAAGAAATCGCCTGCCCGCAAATCCGCCGCGGCTGATCCGCAATTCGGCGAAGCCGACCAGTTCCTCCAGCAGCTCGCCGAGTCGACCGGAGGCCGCGCCTACTTCCCTGCCAATTTGAAGGACTTCCGTTCGGCGTACGCCGAGTTGGCTCAGCTCATTCGCCACGAGTACAGCCTGGCCTTCGCACCGCAGACTCACGACGGCGCCATACACACAATAAAGGTCACGGTCGATCCGCCCTCCGGCCCAACAAATGCGCCGGTCACGTATCGCGTTGACCATCGCCAGGCGTACGTTGCGCCGGCAACCACCCCGAACTAAAGCTTATCGGCCAACCAAAAGTCGTAGGGGCACGATAAATCGTGCCCTCTTCGCGGCAACGTCGACTGATCTTGGGTAGCACCGACCACTCGGCGCGATTTACGCGGCAATGTCTGTACATTGAAAAGGAAAACAGCGGAAGGGAACAACCGAACGCTACTCGAATTCCTTCATCATCTTGGCCATTTCGCTCAGGCGGTCGTCGATCATCGCAAAAACCGTATCCTTCTCAAACGTGCCATCACCGTTTTTTCGGCCCGCGGCCGCGCCCGTCAAAATCTCGATGCCTTGCTCGATATTCATTACCGGCCAGATGTGAAATTTTCCGGACGCCACCGAATCGAGAATGTCTTCGCGCAACATCAAGTCTTCCACGTTCGATTCCGGCATCAGCACGCCTTGCGTCCCGGTGAGTCCCTTGATCCGGCACACATCGAAGAATCCTTCGATCTTTTCGTTCACGCCGCCGATGGCCTGAATGTCGCCTTGCTGGTTCATCGATCCGGTCACCGCAATATCCTGACGCAAGGGCAACCCGGAGAGCGCGGACACCAGCGCGTACACTTCGGTCGAACTGGCACTATCGCCATCCACGCCGGAGTAGGACTGCTCGAAGCAGATGCTGGCCGCCAGCGACAACGGCTTGTTCTGCGCAAAGCAACTGCGCAAATATCCGGCGATGATGTGCACGCCTTTATCGTGAAAGCGTCCGCTCAAATTCGCTTCGCGCTCGATATTGATGAGCCCGGCTTTGCCGAGCGCCGCCGTAGCCGTGATGCGCACCGGCTTGCCAAACGAATATCCGCCAATCTCCAACACGCTCAAACCGTTTACTTGGCCGACGACTTTCTTGTCCGCGACGTCCACCAGCAGCGTGCCTTCTTCAATCATTTCGCGGATGCGCGTCTCGATCAGATTATGCCGCTCCATCTTGGAAGCCAGCGCGCCGCGCACGTGCGCCGCGCGCACCACCGTTTCTCCCGCGGCAGCGGCCTCGTAGTGCGCTTCGCGCGCCAAATCCGCGATGTCGGTAAAGCGGGCGGTAACCTTGTTGCGCCGGCCAGCCTGCCGCACGCCATATTCCAGCATGGCGGCAAACGCTCCGCGGTCGAACGGAAACAAATTCTCTTTTTCGGAAAGCGCGCGTAGCCGCCCAGCGTACTCGGCGATCACGCCGTCGCTCATGGCCATCTCTTCATCGAACTCCACGCGCACCTTGAAAATCTTGCGGAAGTCTTCTTCGTAGTGATACAGCATTTCGTACAATTCGCGGTCGCCGATCAGCAGCACTTTCACGTTGATGGCGATGGCTTCCGGCTTTAGCGCGCTGCCGCCAAACGGATAAAACATTTCGAGCGGCTGAATCTCCAAGCGGTTGTGATTCAGGGTGCGCTTCAGCGCGCGCCACACACCGCTTTCCGACAGCGCTTCCAACGAATACATGATCAGAAAGCCGCCGTCGGCGCGTAGCAGCGATCCGCCGCGCAAATCCATGAAATCGCTGGACCAGCCGCCGCGCTGGTCGTAGGCGCGCTGGATGGTGCCAAACAGATTCGCATACGTCGGGGTGGTCTCGAAAATAACCGGCGAAGTGTCTTCGTCGTTATGCGCGAGAATCACGTTCACACCGTACACGCGAAACGGATCGCGTTCCGGCCCGCCGCTCGGTTTCGGGCCGCCGCCGCCTTCGGCCGGCGGATCGCCATTCTCCTCGCCTTCGCCTTCGCGCTCCTTGAAGGGATCGAGATTGTCGAGCACGTGGTGGCGCACTTCCTCCAGATATTCCGAGACGCTGGTGCCGACGTATTTTTCTTTCATCTCCTCGATCACGCCGTCCACCAACACCGAAGCTGCTTCCTGCTCGAGATAACTCAGCTCGCTGGCCAACTCCCGCGAAAGCGTCAGCGTCTTGCGGTACACCACCGTGAATTCCTGCCGAAATTGTTCGTACTTGCGCTCGATCTCTTCGGCGACTGGACCTTCGAGCTTCCCTTCGTGCACCATTTTCGACACATCTTCAATCGGCACCATCTGCCCTTCAAGCACCGGAAAAATCTCCGGCAGCGCCACAGCGCCCACCTGCATATGCCCCAGCGCGAACTGGTCGCGCGCAATGCGCCGCGTGAAATCGTCCATCAATTCTTTTTCCCGCACGGTAAAGCGCTCGACGATGCGGCCCTTTTGCCGCTGAAACGGCTCGCCTTCAAAGACTTGCGGAATGCGCCGCCGCAGAAAATCCACTCCCGCGGTCATATCCTTCTTGAACGGATTGGCTTGCCCGCGCGGCAAAGTCAGCAATCGCGGGCGATCCGGCAGCTTGAAATTGTTCACGTAGCAGCGGTCTAGCGAGGGCTTGGTTTGCGGGTGCAACTCCTCGATCATCCGGGCGATGGTGCCGCCGCGGCTGGTGCCCGCCAATCCGCACACAAAAACGTTATAGCCAGGCGCCGCCAGCCCCACGCCCATCTTCAGGGCACGCAATGCACGATCCTGTCCGATGAAGCCTTCGCGCGGCTCGGCCTGCGCCGTGGTCTCAAACGGTATGCGCGACAATTCGCAGCGCCAGCGCAGCTTGCCCACCGGTAGCTCCGCATGCGCGCCCGGAGGTTTTGTCTTTGTTGAATCCATACGCGGCGGTTACTCTAGCACAGCACCAGCGGCGCGGGAGCGCTTTCGGGCCGCGTGTTTCGCGTGAGGCTACGCTTCTTGGGAGACGCGCGCGCCAACGGGCGAAGGTGGGCCCGCTGGGCAAGCTCATTCCATCCGCAGCACGCGTACCGGGTCGAGCTGCGAAGCTCTCCACGCCGGCACCACGCATGCCATTCCCGCCACACCGAGCAAAATCACCGCCACGCCGGCAAATACGCCGGCATCCATCGGCTTCACTCCATACAACAGCTCGCGAATCATGCGCGCCGCCGCCACTCCTCCCGCCAATCCGACGATCAGCCCCAGCACGACTGGGCGCATCCCGTCCACCAGCATCAATCGCAGCACTTGCCCGCGGCGGGCGCCCAGGGCCATGCGCACGCCAATCTCGGCGCCGCGCTGAGCGACCAGATATGCCAGCACTCCATACAAACCCACTGCCGCCAGCACCAGCGAGAGCAACGCGAAGCTCAGCGTTAGCTGGGCATTGAAGCTTGCGCTGGTCGTCGACTTTCCCACCACCTGTTGCATCGTAAGCACGTCCGATACCGCCAGGTCTGCGTCCATTTGCGCGACCAACCTCTGCACCGGCAGCGCCAGGCTGGCAACATCCTGCTGTTTCGCTCGCACCACGATAAACGTCAGGCTGGGAAGCCCTCCATAGAGCGGGTAGTACGCCATCGGCTGCGGAGCATCCGCCGCCAAATGCCTGGTGTCTCCGACTACGCCGATAATCTCGTAGTCTTTGATGCCCAACCCGTTCAGATTCACTCGGATGTGCCGACCGAGCGGATCTTCATCCGCGAAATATCGCTTGACCAGCAGATCGCTGACGATCACCACCTTGGCGTTTTCGAGGCGCTCCCCGTCGCGAAAGGTCCGCCCCCGCAGCAGCGGAATCTGCATCGTTGCAAAATATCCAGGTTCGGCGTAACGCCGCAGGGCATCTTGAAAGTCGCCCTTGGCCAGCGATGGATGCTCAGGAATGGTAAAGATATTGTCGCCACCGTAGCCGCCTCCCGGGACGCGCGTTACCAGCCCCGCTTTTTCCACGCCCGGCAATTGCCGGACCTCGGCAATGAGGCGCTCGAAGAAATTCACTCTTTGTTCGGCCTGCCCGTATCGTTCATCGGGCAACGCGACATGCATGGTCAGCACGTTTTGCGTCGCGCATCCCAGTTTTGCGCTCTTGAGTCCGTCATAGCTTTTCAGCAGCAGCCCTGCTGCCACCAGCAGCACTACCGTCAAGCCCATTTCCGCTGCCAGCAGTCCCTTGCGCAGCCGCGCCTTGCTTCGTCCGCCGGAGTGCGTGCGCGAAGACTCCTGCAATGCTTCCAGAATTTTTTCACTGCGCGCCGCGACGGCCGCGAGCATTCCCGCAAACAAGCCGCTCAGCAGGATCACCGCCACCGCAAATGCAATTACCGTCCAGTCCATGGCAATCGCTTCTGCTCGCGCCATGTCTTGCCGCGAATGCGCCACCCACCGCACTGCCGTCGAAGCGAGCAGCAGTCCCACGGCACCGCCGGCGGCGGAGAGCACCAGGCTTTCCAGGGTTTGCTCCCAGATCAACCGCAGGCGGCTGCCGCCCAAGGCGGTGCGAATTGCTGTTTCCCTTCTGCGCGCCGCGAATCGCGCCACAAACAGGCTGGCGGCATTCAAACACGCAATCACCAGGACGCAAGCCGTGGCCGCCAACAGCACGTACAGCGGCGTCTTGTAATCGCCCACGACCGCTTCCATCAGCGGGCGGATGTTCGCTCCGCGTCCTACGGATTCCGATAGATGCGCGTCATGAATTCGCTTCACAATGGTGTCCGCTTCGCTAAGCCCCGCGGCTGCGGCGATGCCCGGCTTCATGTTGGCGATCACCCGGAACTGATGATCGTCCCGCGCGCTCATGACCTTGACATCCCCTTCGTGAAACACCGGCAGCCACGCCTGTACGTGCGCGTCCGGATAGGAAAACCATGGCGGCATCACGCCGATCACGCTGTAGGGCTTGGCTTCCAGTTGAATCGTCTGGCCGAGAATTCCCGGCTGCCCGCCAAAGCGGCGCTTCCACAGGCTCCAGCTCAGAATGACAGTGGCATTGGCATCAGCGCGATCATCGGCGGCATCGAAGACGCGCCCGAATGCCGGTTCAACGCCCAGCACGGGGAAAAATTTCCAAGAACACACCGCCATCAGCATGCGCTCCGGCAATTGCCCGCCGGCTGCCGATAGGCCGACCTCGTCTTCCTGAAACAGCGCCATCTGCGCAAAGCTCTTGGCTTCCTTTTGCCAAGCTTCGAAGATTCCACCCGCGACCCAGTTGTAGGCGGTCTTACCGTCGTTGGTTTGCTCGTACAGCATGACCAGCCGTTTTTCATCGCCAAAGGGAAGCGGCTTCAGGAGCACGGAGCGCACAATCGTGAACATCGCCGTCACCGAGCCGATGCCCAGGGCCATGACCAGAATCACTGCCGATGCGAACGCAGGCGCTCTGCGCAAAGCCCGGAATACATGGCGCACATCGCGCAACAAACCATCCAGCACGCTGATGGTGTTCCATCGCCACAAGTCTTCCCGCACTGTTTCACGGCTGCCGAATTTCACCAGGGCCCTCCGCCGAGCTTCTTCCGCGTTCATTCCGCGCACGATGTTCTCCTCCACCTCATGCGCGATGTGCGCGTCCATCTCCTCGAGCAGTTCCGCATCCTCCGACCTGCGCTTCAGAAATCTCCCAATGTTCATCGCAACTCCTCCGCGTCCGCAGTGCCCGGAACTCGATGTTCTCTGTGTTAAGGGGTTTTCTTTTGCTGTCGACTGTATACGGCCGCCTGTTCAACTCTCCTGCATCACTCTGCCAATGGCCTGAACCATTTGACGCCAGCGGCTTCTCTCGGTCGTGAGCCTGTTTCTGCCCCTCGCGGTGAGCTTATAGAATTTCGCTTTGCGGTTGTTCTCGCTGGTGCCCCAGTACGCAGCCACCCATCCGCGGTCCGCCAGCCGGTGCAGCGCCGGATAGAGGGAGCCTTGCTCGACCTGCAGCACCTCATCGGAGGTTTGCTCGATCACCCGCGCTATGGTGTACCCGTGCGCCGGGCCGGGCAGCAGAGTGCGCAGAATCAGCATGTCCAGCGTACCCAGGAGCATCTCCTGCTTTTCCATGCGTTCGCGCCGGGTCATATCTCCTGCTTTACCTAGAACCTCTATGGGAGACATGCTACTCCACTCGAACGCCTATGGAAAGAGATATTTTACCAGCTCGATGATGAACTTTCGGTGCGCCCGCCGGTGGGATCGCCGGCCGGACTAACGGGGACGCCAGCCGCAAACGGCCAGCAACTCGTCCAGCAGCGCGGCATCATAGCGGCGGGGATGCGGGAAGAAATTGCCGAGGTCCTCAAGGCGGGGCGCGGTGGACCATTCGCGGGCTGCGCCAGGCATTACGTGCTCGCGGGCTGCGTACCAGGCATTCATCCACGGCATCAGCTCAAGGTAAAGTTCGAGACGCTTTCTCTGCCGCGTGGCATCGGCTTTGGCGCGGCGGCGCAATTCGTCAATGGGAGCCTCCAGCCAAATCACGAAATCCGCAAATCCGATGCGCCGGTCTTCGATAGCCTGGCGATAGAGTTTCACTTCGATTTCAAACAATGTGCTGTCTTGCGCGCCAGCTTTCCACAGCGCCCAGGAAAAATAGAGCTTGAGCGGATCGCTATCGCAAATCGCGACGCTGTCGCGTTTCTCGATCTGCAACGCCGCTTGCCACCGCTGTATGTTGCGCTCCACCCAAAAAGCTGCCACCTCCCGCGGGTCGGCAAACAAATCAGGAGCTTGCAGAGTCTCTTGAGCGGCTTCGACAAATCCCGACGGGAAATGTTTCCGGCACCAGGTGGTTTTGCCCGCGGCGCTCGGGCCTTCGATCGCTAGAATGGCCATGCTCGCACCTCAGCCAGTTTTGACGGCGCTGCTGGCGGCGATTTCATCGCGGTGATCCATGTAGACGCGGAATACGCCCATGGCGGCAGCAACGATGGTCGGTCCGGCCACCAGCCCAAGCAGACCGAAGACTTCGAGGCCACCCAGCACGCTGATGAAGAGCAGCAACTCATTGAGGCGCGTGCGATTGCTCAACAGCAACGGCCGCACAATATTGTCCGCGACGGTGGCAACGGCTCCGCAGATCACCAGGACCAAAATCGCCTTGCCCCAGTGCCCGTTGAATACCAACCACGCCGCGGCCGGAACCCAAATCAGCGCCGAGCCCACCACCGGCACTAGCGAGAAAAACGCGGTCAGCACGCCCCAAAATAGCGGCGTCGGCACGCCGGTGATTTCAAAAGCGACAGCTCCCAGTGTTCCCTGAATGGCGGCGATCAGCAAACCCACGGCAACGCTGGCAAAAATCAGTTCCTTCGATTCCGCCAGCACATCTTCCTGGATTTCTTCGTCGAACGGCATCAGATGCCGCAAACCACGCACGATATCGTGCCCATCGCGAAACATAAAGAAGAGCGCGAAGATGAGCAGCACCAAGTCCACCGAGAAGCTGACCAAGTTTTTCAGCAGGCCGGCAAATCTTTGCCCCAGAAAAGAAGCCGCCTTTTCCGCGGCCTGCCGCAGCGAATCGGAAAGATCGACGGTTTGCCAGGAGGCCGGCAGGCGCGTGCGGACCCATTCTTCCGCTTGCAGAACGAGGCCCTGGTCCGGTCCTTGCCCCTGAACGCTCAAGGCCTTTTGCATGGTGCCGACGGCATCGAGAGTCTCGCGCGCGGTGTACACCAACACGACCAGCGCTGGCACGATCAGCAGCAGCGTTACTCCCAGCGTGCCGATCAGCGCCGCCCAAGTGGGCTTCATGCGTTTTTCGAGGCGTTCGTACAGAGGATAGAAGAAAATCGCCAGCACCGCGGACCACGCCAGCGGTACCAGGAACGGAGCGAAAATCTCGAACACCAGATACCCGAGCAGCAGCAGCGCACCGTACGAGAGCACGGTAGTCAATCGGTCACTGGTCGTTGCTGGGCGTTCGCTCGGCGATTTCATGGGCGGCATATAATCGAGTAGGATTGCATGATGTTCTTCGCTTCTGACGGAAGCGAACCAGGTACAACCCGCGTGGATGAACTCAAAACCAGCCGGTCATCGAAGTCCACCACGCTAACCGCCTATCAATTTCGCCTTCTTGCTGTACTTGCTTTGGTGAATTTTGTCAACTTCGCGGCGCGTCAGGTCTTCATCCCGCTCATTCCGCTGTTGCGTCATCATCTCGGCGTGAGCGATGCCGAGCTGGGCTCGTTGCAGACCTGGCTGCTAGTGATTTTGGCGGCTGGGAGTATTCCCTTCGGTTTTCTGGCCGACCGCTTCAGCCGCAAGACTATCATTGTCATCGGCGTATTTTGTTGGAGCCTGGCCACATTCGCCGGCGGGTTGATGTCCAGCTACGTTTTTCTTTTGTTCGCGCGCGCAGCGGTGGGCCTGGGCGAAGCGGCTTACGCTCCCGCAGCGCAATCCATGATTTCCGGTTCTTTTCCGCAAGAGCGGCGCGCCCGGGCCCAAGCCATCTTCGCCACCGGCATGCTGCTGGGTGGTGCAGCAGGGCAAGCTTTGGGCGGCATCGTCGGTCCGCGCTATGGGTGGCAGTACGCGCTCTTCATCGTCGCGGCAATCGGCGTGATTCCCGGCCTCGCCGTTCTCTCGCTGAAAGAACCGGCACGCGGTCCGCGCTCCGAAGCCGTGTCGCCCCTGCGGCTGCTCGGCGTTCCAGCCTTTGTAGCCATGCTCGCGGGAGGAACGTGCATTACGTTTTCCAGCGTGTCGCTGCTGTTTTGGGGCGTGGATTTCGCCGTTACCTATAAGGACTTTAGTCTGCGGCAGGCTTCCGTTTCGCTTTCCCTGATCGTGCTGGTTTCGTCGGTGTGCGGCGTACTATTTGGAGGGTACGTCGCGGACTTTCTGCAAAAGCGTTTCAGCTACGGGCGTTTGATCGCCACGGCTGCGGCATTTCTGCTGGCTGCTCCATTTCTGATTCTGGCCATTCAAACCGAAGAGCAATGGATCGTTCTCGCTGGATTGGCGATGGCTGGATTCTTCATGGCCTGGTACCACGGGCCGGTCACCGCGGTAATCCACGACATGATGCCGAGGCGAGCGCACGGCACGTCGGTGGGTCTGTACATGTTCGTCACGCAACTGCTGGGCGGCTTGGGTCCACACCTGCTCGGCAGAGTGTCCGATTTTCACGACCTGCAATACAGCCTGGAGATCGCGGTGGCGGTGATGGTTGGCGGTGCGCTGTTGATGCTGCTGGTGATTCACTTCATCCGGCGCGATGGGTTGTGTCATCCGTGCCTGGATCAGTTTCGTGCCGAGCCAGGTGACTGAGAAAACCCTGCTTGGCTGTGTAAGGCCCGCCCTCTGAGAGGGCGGCTACAAAGGCTGTGGGCTGCTGCTACTGCTTGATGCCGACTTGATCGGCTAGCCGCAAAACTTCAGCTTCCGAGACATCATAGAGGGGACGGACATCGTCTTCTTCCAAGCGCTCGCGCAAGTATTCGGCGGCGATGTAGCTGGATTCACGGTCGGAGAGATCGCGATGGGCGCGGTCGCGAAATTTTACGAAGGCGGTGTGTATCATGCCGACGACGTGGGCTTCGCCGTTTACGAAGAATTTTGTGTCGATGGTGTCGGCGTGACGCGTGGCGATGCCGTTCCACATGTGCGAGAAGCGGCACTGATAGTTCTCGCCAGTCAGCTTGGAGGTCACTTCAAACGCGCCGACGAATTGGCTCATGGCGCCGTTGTTGGCTAGGACTGGATAAGTGGTCACGCTGTCTCCTTCATGGTGTTGCGCCGGGCTGAAGCCCCGGCCTCTCTAAAGAAAACTGCGCCGGCGCAAAACACGGGTGGCCGCTACAAACAACTTGTTCCTAGCGGGCTGCGGTCATTGCTGTCTCGGCGTTGGTGTAGTTTCTGACCGCTGCGCCTACGCCCGCACCTGGCGGCACGCGGAAGCCCTGATCTAACAGGGTTTTCTCGAGGGCGGCAAGGAACAACAGGACATTTCCTTTTTGGCTGCAGTGGCCCATCAAGCCCACGCGCCAGATTTTTCCTTTGATCAAACCGAAGCCGCCGGCGATTTCGATATTGAATTCATCGAGGAGTTGATTGCGAACTTTGACGTCGTCGACACCGGCGGGAACAGATACCGCGGTTACAGTGGGCAAGCGTTCAGCCGGATTCTTCACGAACATATCGAGGCCCATCGCTTCGAGGCCAGCGATCAGCGCGTGCTGATTCATGGCGTGGCGATCCCAACGGGCTTGCAAGGTTTCTTCGACCACGATACGCATGGCTTCGCGCAGGGCATAGATCAGCGAAATCGGCGGAGTGTGATGATACAGGCGCTCTTTGCCCCAGTAATTCATGGCGGTAGTGAGATCGAAATACCAGCTTTGCACTTTGGATTTGCGAGTGCGCATCACTTCTTCGGCGCGCGGGCCGACGGTGATGGGTGACATCCCAGGAGGCGCGCTGATGGCTTTTTGCGAGCCGCTGAAGCAGATGTCGATGTGCTCGCGGTCAACATGAAGGGGAACGGCGGCGAGGGACGCCACAGTGTCGACCACCAGGAGGGCACCGAGTTCGTCGGCCACTTTGCGGAACGGTTCGATGGCGGTGAGCACGCCGGTAGAAGTTTCACCGTGCGCCAAGCCGACAACTTTAATCTTGCGGCCTTTGCCGACGCGGCGAACATCTTCGGCGTCGACCGGTTTGCCGTAAGCGGCTTCGACTTTGTGGACTTTGGCCGGAGTGCGCGAAGCAATCTCAAACATACGCTCGGAAAACGTGCCGTTGACCGCGATGATAGCCTCGTCGCCTTCCTCGAGGACATTCAGGACGGAAGCTTCGATGCCGCCGGACCCCGAAGCCGAAAGCGGTAGAGTAAGGCGATTTTCGGTCTGAAAAATTTGCCGGAGGAGGAGCTGGGTCTCGTCCATGCAGCCTTTGAACCAAGGGTCGAGGTGGCCAACGATGGGAGTAGCCAGGGCGCGGTAAACGCGCGGATCGACAGAGGATGGCCCCGGCGTGAGCATCAATCGAGAGGGAGGATTGAGTTCACCAACGTGTTGGGTCATTTTGCGTTTGTCCTTCTTCGGGTTTCAGGGCCTGTACTTACAAGCCCTGAGCCTAGATCCGTTGCGGTTGACTCCACAGGCCAATCGCGCGCCTGAGTGCCAGATGGCGGAGCGAGGCATGGTGGGAAGAAAGATTCTCCCGCAAGGCGGCGAGGGGCGCAACCGACAAATTGGCCGGAAAAAGCACGGTCGGATAACGGCACGCCGGCAAGGCGGGGCAAGAAAAATGCCAAAGTTTATGTTTGTTAAGCGTGCCTCTGAGTATTATGGTCGCCATCGCGTTAAGTAACGGAGGTGCGGAATGCCACCACCAAACCAAGATTTAGCGAAGCGGATCGTGGAGCTCGAGGCCTTGGCCGTGGCCCGCTTTCCGAGCCTAAGTATTCCAGAAAAAGACTTGCTGAAGTCGGTGGTGATGGGGCAGGAAGACGGGGTCTTGTCGCAACCAGCCCGAAAAATCAATTCCGCCTTGATCCGGTGGCTATGCGCCGACGCTGAAGCGCGGGCGTATGTCGACTCGTTCGGAGTTCAAGTGCGTGGCGCCGAGATCACCGCGGCGCCTTCCGGAAACACCGGGGCCGGGATGAACTTCTCCAGCCTGGTGATTCCCTTTCCGCTGGCATTCAAAGAATGCAAGCTTCCAGCATCGATCTGGATGCTCGGGATGGAGACGACATTCCTTTCGTTCGAAGGGTCTGAAATCGGATCGCTGGACGCGGACGTCTTGAGGATTAAAGGCGATTTCTATTTGCGAAATGGTTTCAAGGCGAACGGATGCGTGCGGTTTCCGGGCGCAACGATTGGCGGTGACCTGGATTGTGTCGGCGCTAAGTTCAACAATCTGCCCGCGACCGGACGTCCCGCACTGGCGCAAGCGGCGAATCCGTCCGACGACAACGTTGGCGTGGCACTGAACGCCGATGGCGTGTCCGTAGGGGGAGATATGGTCTTGAGAGGCGCGGAGGTCCATGGCGTGGTCCGGCTCGAGGGCGCCACAATTCAAGGGAATCTCGACTGTTTCTGGGCGAATCTGGTCAATCCCTTTGAAGGCACTCGGGAAGGCAGCGGCACGGCGATGCACGCCGATGGCGTCAACATCAAAGGAAATGCTTTTCTCGGGGGCGGACCATCGACGCGCAAGGAGACGTTTCACGCGCAAGGAGAGGTGCGATTGATCGGCGGGCAGATTGGAAACCAGTTGGTATGCACAGGCGGAATTTTCGAAAATCCGCAGGTAGCAGGAAGCAAAGAGACCGGCGACGCGCTCACGCTTGATGCAACAACGGTGAAAGTGCGAGTGCTGTGTGATAGCGGATTCCGGGCCAACGGCAAGGTGCGCCTGCCCGGAGCCAGCGTCGGACAACTGGACTGCACGAAAGGCAAATTCACGTCTCTCGATTTGCGCTTCGCAACAATCGACCGAAAGCTGGTTCTTAAGGAAGTTCTCGAGGCCAACACGGCGACGATGGATTTGCGGGGCCTCTCGGTGGGCACTTTGGAAGACAGTGACGGCAGTTGGCCGCAGCCAGCTAGCGCAAAACTCTTGCTGGATGGCTTTACCTATAAGCGCTGCGCCGAAGGCTGCGGAACCGCTGAAGGGCGAATACGATGGCTTGGCGCGATGAACCGCTTTACGGCGCAGCCCTACCGGCAACTGGCTAAGGCGCTTGCGGAAGATGGGGACAGTTCCGGCTCACGGAAGGTGCTCTACGAAATGGAGCACTTGCGCCGAGGCCAGGAACGGATGCGACTCCGGCCCCTGTGGAATTGGATTCTGCGCGTAACCGTCGGATACGGTTACCATCCTGGCTGGGCGTTTCGCTGGCTGATCGTCTCGTTCGCGCTTGGCTCGATGTTCTATTGGGCGGGCTACACCGCGGGATACATCGTGCCGACAGACGACAAGGTGTACACCGCCGTTCGCGGAGCACATGCGCTGCCACCGCACTACGAACGCTTTCATGCTTCGATCTACTCGCTGGAGAACGCGTTCCCACTTGTAAAGCTGGGACAAGCCGATCGCTGGCAAGCCGATCCCTCCCCGGATTCGAGTCTGTCATACAACATGGCAGCGAAAACCATCGCGATTTCTCCGCGATTTTTGCGCGTGTTTCGCTGGGCGCAGATTTGTCTGGGATGGTTTATTGCATCGATGGGGGCGGCAGCGGTCAGCGGGATAGTTCGGAAAGACTAGCTCCACAGTTGCGGCATCTGAGCCCCAAACGAGGGACGTTCGGCTTGAGCCAGCATGAAACGCCCAACCGACAAAATAGCAGGCTGTTTTGGGGCGTAGGACGCTCGGAGGACTGCGCGATGAAAGGACCTAAGCCGGGAACAGCCCAGGCTCCATCGCCAGCGAGAACGCCAAAGCTGATGCTTTCTTCAAGATGGGTCCCCGAAACGATGCATTATGACTTTTGGCGATTACCCCTATCCATCGGGTGAATGATGCATGCGCGAATGCGGTGAAGTTAGCGGGGACCGGCCGATTGCATGTCGGCGGCGAAGCGTTGGAAGGCGGCGGTGTCTTCGGGAGATACGGAGAAGGCGGCGCGTTTGCGGAGGGCTTCGTGGGCGGCTTGTTCGGGAGTGAAGGACTGTAGAAATACGGCTTCGCGAATATAGCGGAGTTGTTGCAGCGTGGCGTCGGAGGCGTCGGCGAATTTGTCGAGTTGCCGAAAGAAGAAGTCGAATAGGGGTTTGGGAATTTCGAAAGAGTCTGGGACGTCGCGGCGGGTGTATTCGTAGATGGTCTTCTGGCGCCAGGGGTCGAACCTTTTCGTGTCGAAGGTGTCGGCTTCGGAGAGAAAAATCTGTGATGTTGGTATAACCACGCGGATGGCCGGGAATGCGGCCGCGCCGGACGCTCGACCAGACGCCGGACGGGGCGTCCAAACCGCTACGGTGTGATTGGGATAGGGCCAGAGCAGGCCGACGCTTTTGACTCCAGCGCGTTCCACCAGAAAAGCATAGAGCGCGGAGAGTTCATCGCATTCGGCGATGGCCGTTGGCGCAGTGACGGCTGGTTTTCGCACGCTTTGCCATTGGCGCCAGATGCGGTCGGAATTAGGCGGCTGGTCGGTGATAGTCCAATGCATGTTCCAGAAGCCGGCATCGCGGGTAGCTTCGTACAGGAGACGAACCATCACGAAATCGGAATAGCGGATGCTTTCGGGTTGTAACTTGTGCGCAGTGGTGAAGGATTGGAAGGCTAGATGCATGGCGGAACTGGATTCTAGCGTTTTTGCTTTGGCGCGGAGGACGTTGATCAGTTGGAGCACGTCGGTTCTTGAGGAGTCAGTGGATTTTTGCGGATTGGGATGGGTTGCTGGGCAGAAGATTAGAAGAAAGAGGCAAAGAAGAAAGGCGGGAATGCGCTTTCGGTGGGCGGGCTTCATAGGCTCGGCGTGGCTGATCGATGATACGACTAAACGCCGGAAATGCGATGTAGTTGTGGGACCACGATTCGCCAAGTAGTCCGCGCAAGGCGACGTCAGTCGATCATGCCGCGAGGAGCGCATGATTCATCGTGACCCTACGTATGATGTTTTTGGCGCTGCCAGGGAGTTACGGGATTGCGATCCGTCTTGAACAAGATTCATCGGCTGCTGTCGGTTGCGCAGGCGCCTCGAACCAGCGACGTGTTGTTTGTGCTGGCCGGCGGGCAGCAGCGCAAGGTCTATGGGTTGCAGCTCTATTCCCAGGGATTGGCACCGCAAATTTTGCTGAGCGTGGGGCGATTTGAGATTCGGCGATTTCGCGAAATGACGATTCCCTATCCGCCGCAGAGTGAGCCGATCGATCTACTGGCTGTCGCGCAGACCATTCCACCGGCGGAGCGGCATTTCTTTGTGGCGATCGAACGCGCAGTGGTTACGTTTGAGCGGATTGCGCCTGGGAGACTAGGAACGCTGCGGGAGGTTCGAGCGCTGGCGAAGTGGTGCACGGAACGGCCTGAGATAACGTCGCTAATGATGGTAAGCAGTGGATACCATTTGCGGCGAGCGCGTATGTGCTGCCGGGCGCTGCTGCCGGGAAGGATTCGCGTGACTTATGTGGCCGTGCCAGACGAACCTGCGCCAGCATCGCGCAATTTATTCTTGGAGTTGGTGAAACTGCCGGCGTACGCGGTCGTCTCGATGGTGGTGCGATTGCCGTGGATACGTTAAGGCGCCATCCGCGCGTCCCGTTCAGTTGGTGGCGGCTAGAGCCTCAGGATGGCGCGAGGACTCCCAGAGGCGGATATACGGCGCGAGATCGCGCATCAGCGCGGCGAATTGCGCCAGATCCAGGGATTGCGCGCCGTCGGAGATGGCCCGTTCGGGAATGGGGTGTACCTCAACGATGAGGCCGTCTGCGCCGATGGCGACACCGGCTCGGGAAAGGGCGGGAACCAGGCTGCGCTTGCCCGTCGCATGGCTGGGATCGAGAATTACCGGCAAATGCGTGAGTTCGTTGAGCGCGGGAATGGCCGCGATGTCGCAGGTGTTGCGCGTGACGGTCTCGAAGGTGCGAATGCCGCGCTCGCAGAGAATTACGTCTGGATTGCCGTGGGCCACGATGTATTCGGCGGACATGAGGAGCTCTTTTACGGTGCTGCTCAGGCCGCGTTTGAGCAGCACCGGGCGTCCGCACTTCCCCAGCGCCTTCAGCAACATGAAGTTCTGCATGTTGCGCGCGCCGACTTGCAGGACGTCAGCGTAGTCGGCGATGAGCGGAACGTCGCGGTCGGTCATCACTTCGGTGATGATCGCGAGGCCAGTCAGTTTCTTGGCTTTTTGCAGCAGCTTGAGACCTTCTTCTTCCATGCCCTGGAAATCGTAGGGCGAAGTACGCGGTTTGAACGCTCCGCCGCGCAGCAGCTTGGCGCCGGCTTTGGCCACGCCTTCCGCCGCGGCAAGAATTTGCTGCTCGGACTCGACCGAGCATGGGCCGGCCATCACCACGAATTCATCGCCGCCAATTTCGGTGCCGTTCACGCGAATTCGCGTTTTGCTCGGTCGAAATTCCTTACTCACAAACTTATACGGCGCGGAAATGCGCACGACTTTTTCCACCTGCGGCATGGCTTCAACCGATTCCAGGCACGCGGTGACATCGCCCACACCGACCACGCCGATCACTACCCGCTCTTCGCCTTCAATGGAATGGACTTTGTAGCCGAAATGCTCGACCGTGTTGCGCACAGCATCAATCTGCTCGCGGCTCGAATGCAATTTCATGGAGATAATCATCCTTCCGGCCCTCGCTTTTGGTTTTCCGAAATACTTGCCCTTAAAACAAAAAACCCACTCGGTTGCGAGTGGGTCGAATCTCAGTTGCTGCTGGAACTTTGCTTAGAGAAACGCCCCTCGCCACCTGGATGTGGTCCAAGTAAATCGATACCAAGAATAAAACGAGGTGTGGATGGCGTTCATAGTTGCAATGAAGAAAGTGTAGTCTGCTCGGGACAAGGAGACAAGTGCTTTCTGGAAGTACGGAGGGGCGAGGTCTAGAAAAAGAGAATAGCGACGCGGTATCGGGTAAAGCCCGGAGCGTCCTTGGCCGTGCAAGCACCGACGGCGGCGGAACGCGCATGGATCGCGCCCAGACGAGTCACAACGTTATCTGGCAGCTTGGTGAGTTCCGGGACTTCAAACCGGATGAGGTTCGTGGGCTTGCCGGAGTAGCCTTCTTCGACTGCGCAGGTCTTCCGGGCATCTTCGCTGCCGGTGACGACGGGTTTGAAGCCGCCGGCGGCCAGCATTCCGGCTACGCGCTTTTCCTGCTCGTCGAGAGTCAGCGCTTCGACGGCATGAGAAAAATCTTGTGTGGCAAACATGTAGCCGCGGCGACTGACTGCAGCAATGCCAATGGCGGTCAGTTGCGGGTCGAGAATGTTGCCGCGATGCCCGGGGGAGTGCATCCAGGCCATGTGAATTGCTTCGGCATCCTGGCCGACAGCAATGTTTTCCGCGACCATCGAAAAATGCGCACCTGCGCTGGCCGCGCGGTCGCGCAGCGAATCTTCGCCGGAATACTGATGTTCGACGAGACGCTCTTGTGCCATGCGTATCGTGTGCTTGTGCGCGGCAGCGGCTAGGGCGGAATCCCATTGAAGCAGGGGCAGGTCCTCAGCGGCGCGTTCGCGGTTGACGGAATCAAACAGCTCCTTCTCCGGCCCCGAAGGCGGGACGGAAGAAGAACGTGAGGCATTCGGCGGACGGTTCTGAGCCACTAAGCAGAAAGGCAGCAGGGCGATAGCTAGGGTGACAATAGTCGCGAGTCGAAAAGCCCGGGCCTTCACGGACAACTAGCCGCGGACTCGAACGGCGCTGAAGCTGAGGACTACGTGACCGCCGGAAGTGGGACGGCCGAAGCTCAGCATCGGGGAGAAGCGGGAGAAGAGCAGCATTTGATCGAGTTGATGCCGCAAATCGACGCTGTCCGGGCCGGAAAGGATTTGGTAGTCCACCATGTGCCCTTGCGCATCGACAGTGACATCTAGCAGCAAGCCGTGGGGCAGAGAAAGCTCGGTGTCATGCTTTTCCGGCGCCCACGCTTGCGGATAGTCGGAGAGCGAAATGAGTTCAGCGGGATGCATCAGATTGATGGGCACATCGTTTTCGACGGCGCCCACGGTGATGCCTGGAGCGATCATCTGGAAGACCAGCACGAAGATCAGCGCAGCTGACAGAAATCCGCCAGTGGCCGGAACGGTGAGCGGGCGGAAAACGTTGTCCAGGAGAATGTCCGCGCGATCGCGAATCTTTTGCAGCCGCGTGGCCCAAGTGGGCGTGGGTTGCGCTTGCGCAACCGCAACCTTAATACGCACTGCGAGGTCGGCAGGAGGATCGTTCTTGGGAACCCGTGAAAGCATGACCGACAACCTCCGAAAACGCTGCAGTTCCGCGCGGCAGACCGAGCAATCGTCGAGGTGTTCGCGAACCTGAATGCGCTCCTCAACCCTCGCGGCGCCAGTCAGAGCGTCGTCCAGATAACCCGCCAGCTTGGTACGTACCGTCGTGCACTTCATTGGAGTCCCTCCCCGGCAGCATCGGTCTGCAGGGTTGCGCTCTCGGAAGAAAGCGAATGCGAATTCGTGAGAGCTGTGTTCATTGATTTCCGTAGTGAATTTTGCAAATCCGTTGACGAAACTGGTTGCGAAACTCGCGAGTGCGCCGGAGCCGTTCGCGGCTCGCTCAGCATGGGCTCCAGAATGTCCTTGAGCGACCTGCGCCCGCGTAGAATTCTCGATTTCACGGTGCCCACGCTCACTTCCAGCACTTCGGCGACTTCTTCATAACTCAGGCCTTCTAGATCGCGAAGAATGACTGCGGTGCGAAATACGCCCGGTACTTGCTGCAGAGCGTCCTGCACCACCGCTTGAATCTCCCGCGTGGCCAATTGCTCGAACGGCGTTGCTCCTAAGTCTTCAATCTCGATGGGCGCCTGGCCCTCTTCAACTTCGGCATCGATCGAGACGTTCTTTTGCAGGTGGCGCCTGAACCAACGTTTGTGATTCAGCGCCTCGCGAATCGCGATGCGATACAGCCAAGTCTTCAGCGAGCTGCCCTGCCGGAAATTCCCTATACCGCGGAATGCCTTCAAAAACACTTCCTGCGAGCCATCGGCCGCGTCCGAAGGATCACCCAGCATGCTTACGATGAGGCTGTAGACCGGTCCGTGATAGTGCGTGACCAGCCAGTCGAAGGCCGACTCCGAGCCGGCCTGCAGCTCGGAAACGAGTTCCGCTTCATCGCGGCCCCAAGAAAGGGCACTGGCCCAGTCGGACACTGCCGGCCTTTCCGACCCGAGACCTTCCGGCATCCTCACTAGTTCAGGGTTGCTAGTACAAACCCTGAAACCCGGACGGATGCGGCGCTCGGGCCTCCCTGCTCAAATCCCAGGCGCGACCGGGAACGGCAGACTGCCGACCGTACCCGATGTCCACTACTGACCATTGGACACCAGTGGGGGCCGGCAAGTTCCCGAATACCGCCTGTTAGGACAGTCTCCCACCAAGCTCGGCGGGGTGCAATGGTACGCCGCCACCCGGGTGGCTATCCCGTTTAGGCCCTGTATTACCAAAGGCATACGAGGATCTGGTTTTTTCCCTTGTGGACGTGGAAACCGGAGTAGCATTCAGAAAACGGATTCGCTCAGCCGAAAGGAATTACTCGTGGACCAGGAACGGCGGAGTTCGCCGCGGTACCCCTTTATCGCTTCAGCCGAGTTGGTGGAGCAGACTTCGGATACGCGCATGTCTTCGCGCGTGAGCGAATTGGCTTTACACGGGTGTTACCTGGACATGATGAACCCGTTCCCGCAAGGCACAAAAGTGCTGATCAAGATCTTCACCGACGGCGAGTTCTTTGAGGCGCTGGCCACGGTGATGTATTCGCAGCACAATATGGGCATGGGTGTGAAATTCGACGACGTAAAGCCGCACTTCGCCAACGTGCTGAACCAGTGGCTGCTGAAGGCCATGGGCAAAAAACCCGAAGATTTGTAGTTCTACCTTCCTGCTGATCAAGAGGATTCCCGATGCCGCCGGTTCAGTCCGCCGCGGCTGGGCGTCCCAGCGCCCGAGTAAGATCTGCGTGCAGCAACCGATGAAACAGATGTTCGCCAGCCTCGCGGCGCTGTGAAAGACGGCCGGCAACGTAGGCGCGCGATGCCAGGCCTCGCTGCACGGAATCGCAGATGGCCATGTCCTCGTCCTGCACTCTTTCGCTGACTTTAATGCTGGCCTGGTTCTTCTTCAACGCTTTCTTGCTTACATCTCCGAAGTAATAGTCGAAGATCACCGCACATTGATCGACACCCATGGGCACGACCAAATTGGTGTCCATCACCCCTTCATACGCGTTGATCATGAAATTGGGATAAATCCACAAGTAGAACGCGCGGCCTTGGCGCGTTGCCGCCACACCCTCTTGCGACTTCTTGCCCGAATTAAGCGGACTCGATTGCAGGCATGAACGTTCGAAATTCTCGATCGTGTATTTCGTGTATTCGATTACACTGCTCAACCCTTTATGCGCGTGCGGCACGTGATACCCGCCGTCGAGATAATTATCGACGTACACCTTCCAGTTGCACTTCAGCGTATAAATGCGCCGGTCGAAATAGCGCAGCTTCTTGGTGAGTTGCAGCGGCGCCACAAGATCAGGCACTTTGCCGAGGAACTCGACCAGCGGCCCAGCCTGCTGGTCTAGGTTCACAAACACAAAGCTCTCCCAGGTCTCGACGCGAATCGGGACCAGCCCGTTCTTCCCGCGATCGAAATTGCAAACGCCGTCGAACTCGACCATGCCCTTCAGCGCGCCATCAATCCCGTAAGTCCAGCCGTGATAAGGACAGCGAAACTGCTTCGCGCATCCTTCCGCTTCCGGAACCACCGCGGCCGCGTGGTGCCTGCAAACGTTGTAGAAGCCACGCAATGTTCCGTCATCGCCACGCACCACAACGATCGGCTCGCCGGCCACTTCCGCCGTGAAAAAGCCCCCTTTGCCTTTCACCTGCTCGGTGCGTCCGGCCACTTGCCAGGTCTTGGCGAAAACACTGTCGTTTTCCAGTTCGGCAATCTTCGGCTCGAAATACCATGGCGAAGGGATCGTCCAGGCGTGGTCCAGCGCGTCGTGTGGGTTGTACAAATTCAAAAGCGATTCGACGTTTCGCTCCATAACTGCTCCTTGACCTGTAGTTCTGGCGGAAATCACCGCAGGCGGACAGTATCGTTCATATCGCGAATCGAGTCTGAAGAAAAGAGCCTACCGGCGGACGGGGGCGGCTGGCGGGCGCGGATGAAGCGGTCCTCTGAGGCTACTGGAAGGCGGTAGTGGGCTGCGGCGGTTCCAGGGCGTTGCCAACTTCGTCGGCTAGGCGGGACACCGTCAGAGTTTCTTTGCGTACCCAATAGCGGATGCCCAGGCTGCGGGCGCTGACCAAGCGGTCGGTTTCTTCCTCAGTGATCAGCAAAATGACCGGCATTTTCTTGGCGATGGCGGCGACCCGCTCCAGAGCGTTAGGGCTTCGCAGGTCGGGTACGGCTAGATCCACGAGGATGAGGTCGAAGGACTCCCGTTTCAGGCTGTCTAGAGCCTGGGAAAGGCTACTCTTGCATTCAAGGCTCACGCGGCCCCACCAGCGCTGGCAGAGCGCCGCCCAGACGAAGCTTTCGGTCTTTGGACTGTCCTCAATCAGGAGAATTCCTACCAGTTCTCGAGGTTTCCGGCGTGGTTCCACGTGGTTAAAGCCCCAAGTTTCCGGCATTTCCGAGCGCCCACACTTGGGTATAGCAGCGTTGCCAAGCAACCCCCCATAATTCCGGTTTCTGCTTGCAAAACGAACCAGAACCTTGGTCGGCTGGTGTCTTGAGCGCCCGCGAGTTATCCGCTGCGGTATTTTCTTTCGATTTTCCTCCACTCCCACCAGCTACGGCCCATAAGCCAGGTCACGATGAGACCGAGGGAGAGAAGGGTTGCGCCGCCAACGACTCTGGCGGTCTGGTTGGGATCGGAATTGGAGACGCTGTTTATGAGCAGGGCGCCAATCACCAATAAGATGAGCCCGGCGAACAGACCTAGGTTGTTTCGCATGATATTCCTTCGCGGATTGCGGATTAACCGCGGCCAGCCTTAGCGCTTGCAAAGAAAGGTGTATCTGTTCTGAGCGCGCGCAAGACCGGTTTGCCATACGGCTTCTTCATCACGGCTCCACACACACATCTGGGATTCGAATCGCCCTCGATCGACGGTTTCAGCACCCGGATTTCACACCGACAAGCGGGATTCTGGCATCTGAAGACCTGGTCCCCGGCCATTACCACGGCATCCTCCAAGGAGTGAGAGATTTGATAGAAATGGGTTCCCCCAGAATTCGAAGCGGTTCGCGAACTGACAGGTACGAAGACGGTCGCCGAAATCGAATTGAGTTAACTAGAAACGGCGGTAAGCGGAGATTGTTTTTGCGAGGTGGTTACGATTCCGAGCAAAGTCCTGGCGCGGGCATTGTTGGGGGTGCTGAGGCCATGTTTTCCGCGTTCTGTGTCGTTGGCGTTCCAAATTGGAACGGCACCGGCGACAATTGTGGCTGGTTCGGGTTAGTATCTCTGCATGCCTTCCGCCGAGCAGTTGAAGGAGTTGCGTTCGCGTCTGGGGATCACCACGCGGGAAGTGGCGGAGCTGAGCGACCGACTGGCGAAAGATGAAGGGAACGACGAGTTCTATATCTCGAATGCTTGGTTGACGCAGATCGAGAACACCGATTCGGTTCCAAGCATCCACAAGATTTACAGCTTGAGCGTCATCTACCACGTCAAGTACGCGGATTTGCTGCGGTTGTTCGGGGTGGACGTGACGGGTATCGCGAAACGGCAGACGGCCATGCCGCTGGCGCAAAGCCACCTGACCCCGGTAGAAGTGTTCGACGATACCAAGTCGGTGACATTCCCAGTACGTTTTGACCGGGGATTCGATTTGGAGAAGACCAATCTGGTCTCGCGAATGGTGGAGATTTGGGGAGAGGTGCCGGTCGCGATGATCCAGCAATTGGACGTGCGGCACAGTTTGTACGGCTATATCGGCGCGGAGGATTTCACCCTGCATCCCATGCTGCGTCCCGGTTCTTTCCTGCAGATCGATCAGACCGTGCGCAAGATACAAGTGGCGAAATGGCGGTCGGAGTACGACCGGCCGATCTACTTCATCGAATTGCGGGACGGATACGCTTGTTCCTGGTGCGAGTTGCAGGGGAACCAGTTGTTGCTGGTGCCGCACCCATTGTCACCCTGCCGGATTCGCGCGGTGAATTATGGCAGCGACGCGGAAGTCGTGGGACAGGTTACGGGCGTGGCGATGAGGATTGTGGATCCTGGCGAGCGCGGAGCTGACGGTCCTGCAAGACTACCAAGGCAGTCCTAACGTTTGACATAAAGAAACGAGAGGCCAGCGGGGCGGCACCTATAGGTATGACTACCCGATAAGGCTGGAGCTTCTCCCACGTGCCGGCCAGATCGGCGAAGGGAATGTGCGCTTCGGCGGCATAGACTTCCAGTTGCTTGACCAGATCCTCGATCGAGCAGTCCAATAAGCGCGCGAAGATTTCTTCGTGGCACAGGGCAATGGCTTCGCGAGCCAATTCTTCGCCGAATTGATGGACCATGCCAGCGTGGTAGTATTCGCCGGCGTTATAGTCTCGCAACGAAGCGAGGTAGACCAGGCGCCCGAAATCGCCTTGGATCTTGGCGAGAGTTAGATTGCGAAGGTTGTCGCAGGCGGCTTCCAGTTCGACGCGGGTCAGCCGGCCGCGCATGGGCTATCTGGCAACCGTGGAGCGATTCCCGCGCGGGTCTTCTGCCGCCACAACAACGTTCTCCGACGAGAACGGCGCGGATGGCAGGCCGTCGCGAGCTAATTCTTTGAAATGTCTGCCTACCGCGACGGAATAACCGACCAATCCGGCGACATGAAACGGGCCGCGGAGCCAGACCGCGCAATAGAGCATGCCCATGGTCAGGTGAAAAATAAGAAAGTCGAAGCCTAGCGCGATTTCGTCTTTCGCCCGCAAATCGGGATTGGCGCGAGCAGCTCTGGCGTGCAGATGCATGAAGCGATTGGTGTGCCGGCGGATCTGGCTCAGCCATTCGAGCGCCAAGCCGGTGCGTTCTTCGCGAAATCTGCGGGCAAAGCGCGGCGAAGTTTCTCGCGCGACAAAAACGGAATCCGAGGAATCGAAGATTTTCGAGCCAAGCTCCAGGCAGGAATAGTCAGGCTCAGAGGGAGCGGAGTGGTCTTCGCCCGCGAAATAGTCGCCGGCGAGAAACCGCCGGTTCATGGCACGAGTTCGCCAAATGGCGAGCAGGACGAGTACACCGGCACCGGACAACGCGAAATAGAGAGCAGGGTTCACGGGCGCATGGTCCTGGCTAGACTGGTTCGCGCGGCACTCAATTGCCGGCGGGTTCCCGCAAGGAGCGCTTGATAGTTTGCTTCCAGGCGTGATTCTGCTTCGAGTTCAGGCGCCGGGGCGTAGAACCACAGCGCGACCAGCCAGATGGCCAACACCACCAGGTAAGCGATCGGCTGGATGTAAGCCCAAGCGTGCTGAAAGGTGACGCCGAGATAGTCCCGGACCGTTAGGTGAATGACGCTGGTGCCTAGGAAAAAGCCGTAGCCGAGAATCATGCCCTTGAGGTTCCTGCCCATAGGCACGGCATAGTAGGCCAAGAGCGTGATTAAGCTCGCGAGGAGAACGGCTTGCACGATGCGAAGGTCCCGCTCGGTTTCCAGCGATGTGGCTCCCGGGAGCCACTTGTGGCTGTTCCAAGCCTTGACAAACATTCGCGAAAAGGACAGCACGAAGAAGAATGGGAGCACGTTCTGGGCCATCCGGGCGGCACCGGGATAGCGCGAAAGGGCCGTGCGATAAATCTCCCACACGACGCCACAACCAAGGACCAGCACGAGAAACTGGCTATACCAATAGGCAGAGCGATATGCCTGCGGCCACCAACGGTAGATAGGAACCAAAGCCGCGCTACGAAACAGGACGGAAGCCAAATAAGAATAGAAAAAAGGGTAGCGCCCCAGGAAACGGCCCTGCATGGCGCGCACGATCAGAGCGCCTTCAAGCGCGAGTCCTGCCAGCCAGATGGCAGAAGACAACATCGGTGGAGCCCCCTACGGAATAGCGGAATGCTAGCACAGAAAAAGGGAGGAGGCCGGAAACAAACTCCCCCCTTTCGGACCCCGTGTGCCGGAGGTAATAGACCGGCAGCGCGAGGCTTGTCTAGACTTGCGTTGCGACCGAGAGTCCCAGCCACGGGATCGGGAGTGGCGGGGGCTCCGTGCCATCAGCGGTGAGAACGGCGTATGGCCGAACCGCTGTGGCGTCAGTTTGGACATAGACATTGGGATTGCCTGCACGGCTCCAGGGAATGGGGAGCGGAGGCGGTTCGGTACCGTCAGCGACTAACGCAGGCTGTAGTGCTTCCGCCACAACGCGGGATTGAGCACTGGAGTGGGACTTCCACGGGATCGGGAGGGGCGGAGGTTCGGTTCCGTCGGCTTGCAGAGTAGCGGCAGGAGTGGTGCCACGGGAATCAAGATGGCCTGGGACCAGCACGAACAGACTTGCGGAAAGAACTGAGAACAGCAGCCAAGGGTGCTTTTTGATAAACATTGCGTCTCCTTCAAAGGAAGATTGGCCCATTCCAGGGCTTGGGAACGGAGCGAGAGTCGTCGACTAGGCCGGAAAGGGCTGGCGAGTCGGCTATTGTGCTTGGTTTTCCGAGCAGGATTGCCTGGGCGAGTACTGGAGCAAGGGGAAAAACTGCAACTACGGTGCTACGAGAAGACCGGAGCTATTTCGTGAAACGCTACAGGGTGGCGAGCCGAACTTCGGTGGAGCACCGCATGTACATAGGACGAAGGTGTCGAAGAGCCTCTTTCCATAAGTCTTTGGAGGTGCTTTGCGGAATCGCGTCGCCGGAACCATAACGATGCGAATTTGAGTCTTATGGTTCCTTCTATATCATGCAGCACAACTAACCTTGGCGTATCGCAACGGGGCGTGATTGGTCAGGAAGCCGAGCAGCCATTGCTGGTAGCGTTGTCCGCGAGTGGTTGCAGCGGGCTGGTCGCCGTAATTCAGTAACGGACGCGACGGAGCCTTTACCTACGTCCAACTCAGAGGTTGGCGTTCTCGGCCCGCTTCCGGTCATCGCGCCAATAAGGGGCACCAACTACCTGGGGTTGCCGATTGAATGAATCTCTTGAAGAGTTTTATCGAGATCATCCAGCCGTGTCTGAAGATCGTTTAGTTTGGCCTGTTCGACACGCAACTGGTCTTCAGCTTCGATTTGCTTCGCCTGCCTCTGCTGCTCTTCCTCACCAGCTTCTATGGCCCGCCGTTTCAAATAGCGGACCATGTCTTCCAGACTCTTGCGCTCGACAGGATTGTCGGTGTGCTCCAGGTTGTCCTGGACTCGCTTAGCTTCGCCTTCCAAGTTCTTGCGGGCAGTCTGCGTTTCAGTGAGTCTTGCCCGAGCGTCATCCAGCCGCTGCGACAAGCGTGTGACGGCTGTTTCCTGTGTTTGAATGCGAAAGAAAAGAATCTGTGTTCGCTGGACGGCCGCGCTATTGGTCCGCAACTCTTGCCGCACTTGGCGGACCTCTGCCAGCAGCGCCTGCAAAGTCTGTGAGTCAGCGGACTGAGTTTGACCGGAGGCGATCGATGCAACTAGCAGAAACCCAAGCAGAAGCGAAGTTCGACGCAAGTGGGGTACCTCCTGATACGAAGTCTACCCCAGTCCCTCGGCGGGCGCCGCCTGCGGCCATCTCCTCCGCAAGCACGGCTTTGACTTTGCGGACGGCGTCGGCGAATTGACGATGCGAGGGACGTTTTCCTATACTGAGGGAGCAGGTCCTGTGCGGATTTTCCACGAACATGCTTCGAGATGAAGCTGCGTTGTAGCCGCCTTCGTCGCCGGCCGCAGATGGCCCCGACCGCGAGCCGCGAGACCACAAGCCGTTGACCTGAACAGAGAGGATCCGTGCATGGCTGAAGCCGCAAGCTGCCGCCGCGAATTGGAGCTGGAGATTCCCGCCGAGGAAGTGTCAAAGGAGATGGAGCGCGTGGCGAAGGAACTGTCGCGCGTGGCTCGGGTGCCGGGATTCCGTCCGGGCAAAGCACCGATTTCGCTGATTCGCCGCAAGTTCGCGGACGACATTAAGGGTGAAGTGCTGCAGACGCTGGTGCCGGACCGCGTAGAGAAAGCGGTTGCGGAGCAGAAATTGACGCCGGTATCGCGGCCGGAAGTGGACAAACTGGATTTCAACGAAGGGCAGCCGCTGAAATTTCGCGCAGTGTTCGAGGTGTTGCCGGAATTCGAGCTGGGTAATTACAAAAGCCTCGAGCTGGAAATGCCGGTGATGGAAATTACCGACGAAGACGTGACCAAGACGCTCGACGACATGCGCGAACGGGCCGCGGCCTTTGCGCCGGTGGCAGGCCGTCCGATTGAAAACGGCGATTTCGCGCAGCTCAAACTGATGGGCACGCCGGACGGCGGCGGAGAACCCCTGCAAGCCGACAGCGTGCTTTGCCATATCGGCGCGGAAGAAACGATGGAGCCGTTCAACGAGAATCTGCGCGGCGGCAACGTGGGCGATCACAAGAATTTCGATGTGGTTTACCCGGCGGATTACCCGGACGAGAAGCTGGCCGGCAAGACGTATCACTACGCGGTCGAGATTCTTGGCGTGAAAAACAAGAAGCTGCCGGAGCTGAACGACGAATTTGCCAAGGACGTGAGCGATTCGGCGACGCTGGATGAGCTTAAAACGAAGGTGCGCGAAGGACTGGAACATCAGCGCGATCATCGCCAGAAGGAATTGCAGCGCGAGAAGGTGCTGGCGGAATTGGTCAAGTTGCATGATATTCCCGTACCGCAGTCGCTGGTGGAACAGCAAATGGACATCCGGCTGGAGCGAGTGGTGCGTTCGCTGGCAGCGCAGGGAGTGGATCCGCGGGCGGTCAATGTGGACTGGGTGACGCTGCGGCGAAAGCAGGAAGACCGCGCCAAGGACGACGTGAAGGCCGAATTAATCGTGGACCGCATCGCTACCGCGGAAACCGTTGAAGTCACCGACGAAGAACTGCAACAGGAACTGGAACACGCCGCCAGCCATAGTGGCGATTCCGCCGAAGTTTTGCGAGCGCGTTTGACAAAGCAGGGAACGCTCGATAGGATGAAAGCCAAGCTGCGGAGTGATAAAACACTCGACTGGCTCGCGCAGAATTCCAAGATCCGGACCGTAGCCGCGGCAAGTTCCAAATAGAAACGGATTCGGTTCTGCGCGCGCAACACTACCCCACATGAAAAACGCCTACGGACCGGACTATCTCGCGACAACGCTTGTGCCCATGGTGGTCGAACAGACCAGCCGGGGCGAGCGGGCCTACGACATCTATTCGCGGTTGCTGAAAGAGCACATCATCTTTATTGGCACGCCGATTGACGACCATGTCGCCAATCTGGCCACCGCGCAGATGCTATTTTTGCAGGCGGAAGATCCGGAGAAAGATATTCAGCTGTACATCAACTCGCCGGGTGGATCGATTACCGCGGGTTTTGCGATTTACGACACCATGCAGTTCGTCAAGCCGGATGTGGTGACGACTTGCGTTGGGCAAGCAGCTTCAATCGCGGCGGTGCTGCTGGTTGGCGGTGCTCCGAAAAAGCGCTTCGCGCTGCCCAATGCGCGCATTCTGATTCACCAACCGTGGATGTCTGGCCTCGGCGGCCAAGCGACCGACATCGACCTGCACGCCAAGGAAATTCTGCGTATGCGTAGCGTCATCAATCAAATTCTAGCGAAACACAGCGGGCAACAGGTCGACCGCATCGAAAAAGACGTAGAGCGCGACTACATCATGAATCCGGAACAAGCCAAGGATTACGGGATGATCGACGAGATTATTTTCAAGCACCGCTAGGGGCGGCGAAAGAGAGTTCAGGCTAGAATTCGGGAATCAACAGTGGTTCCAAATAGTTAGTACACGCCGGAGTTTTCTGATTGCGCTTGGAAAAAGTCAGCTAGAATAAACGCTATGGACTCCGCCGCATCCCAGCGGAGGCGAGGCCTGCACACCAGTGAAAAAATTCAACACCGACGAGCCGTTGCGCTGCTCCTTCTGCCATAAGACGCAGGAGCAGGTGGAGAAGCTGATCAGTTCACCTTCGGACTATCCGCGCGCGTACATCTGCAATGAGTGCGTCGGGGTCTGCCAAACCATTCTGGAAGATGAGAAGCGCGAACAGGCCGCGGCGCCGGCCCGCCGATTGCCTCGCCCGCCAGAGATCAAGCAATTTCTGGATGGCTACGTCATCGGGCAGGATCGCACGAAGAAGAAGCTGGCTGTGGCGGTGTATAACCATTACAAGCGGATTTTCCTGAACAAGCAGCCCGGCGACATCGAGTTGAGCAAGTCCAACATTCTGCTGATCGGACCTACCGGCACTGGCAAAACGCTTCTGGCGCAGACACTCTCGCGCATGCTCGATGTGCCGTTTGCGATCGTGGACGCTACTACGCTGACCGAAGCCGGCTACGTTGGTGAAGACGTCGAAAATATTATTTTGAAGCTGCTGCAGGCCGCGGATGGCGATGTGCAGAAGGCGCAGCAAGGCATCATCTACATCGACGAGATCGATAAGATCGCCAAGAAAGATGAGAACCCGTCGATTACTCGTGACGTTTCCGGCGAAGGCGTGCAACAAGCGCTGCTCAAGATTCTCGAAGGCACGGTGGCGAATGTGCCCCCGCAAGGCGGGCGCAAGCACCCGCACCAGGAATTTACGCCGGTGGATACGACGAACATTTTGTTCGTGTGCGGCGGGGCTTTCGTTGGTCTCGAAAAAATCATCGAGAAGCGCGTGGGCCGCCGGTCGCTGGGCTTTCATACCGATGCGACGCCGACTACACCGCAGCGGCGGAATACCGAGTTGCTCGAACACGTGCAGCCGGGCGATTTGATCCGCTATGGCTTGATTCCGGAATTCGTTGGCCGCTTGCCCGTTGCCGGTGTGATGAACGACCTCGACAAGGGCGCACTAGTCAAAATCCTCACTGAGCCGAAGAATGCGCTGCTGAAGCAATATCAGCGGCTGTTTGAATTTGAGAACGTCCGGCTGCGCTTCACGGATGATGCGTTGGAAACGGTTGCCGAGATGGCACTGCAGCGCAAAGTGGGCGCGCGCGGCTTGCGCATGATCCTCGAGGATCTGATGCTGGAATTGATGTACCACCTGCCGATGCAGCGGAAGGTGCGCGACTTCGTGGTTAACGCGGACATGGTTCGCGGCCGTGAAATTAACTGGAATTTGCTCGAAAAGGCTGGCTGAGGCCGCTTCAAGCAATTTGAGGGGACTTCGGCTTCGCCGGAGTGGAAAAGTTCAGGGGCCCAAATGTTCAATCGCGAAAAGCAGGAGATAAAGCGCGTCCCGATGATGCCGGTGCGCGACATGGTCATCTTTCCGCAGCAGATGACCCCGTTTATCGTCGGCCGCGAAGCCAGCGTGCGGGCACTCGAAGAAGCGCTGGCGGGCGACAAAAAGATTTTCTTGTCCACGCAGCATGATGCTTCGGTGGACGACCCGAAACCGGAAGAGATTTACGCCGTCGGAACGCTCGCCAACATCGTGCAGAGCGTGAAACTCCCTGACGGCAACATCAAAGTTCTAGTCGAGGGCGTCGAACGCGCCCGCTCGGTCTCCATCACTGTCGAGGAAGGATTCTTTCGCGCCACCGTGCGGCTACTTTCCGCGCGCATTGAGCCGTCGCCGCAAGTGCAGCAGTTGGTCGAGAAAATCACTTCGCTTTACGAGCAGTTTATCAAGCTTTCGCAGAGCCTGAATTACGACACCATGATTGCAGCGGCCCGCGTCGATGACCCCGCGCGGCTTTCGGACACCATCGCGGCTAATTTGCAGCTTCCCGTGGACGAAAAGCAGGATTTGCTCGAGACCACTGACCCGATGGAGCGCCTGAACCGCATCGGCGACATCCTGGAAATCGAACTCGAAAAACTCAACGTCGACCGCAACATCAACACGCGCGTAAAGCGGCAGATGGAGCGCGCGCAAAAAGAGTATTACCTAAACGAAAAGCTCAAAGCCATTCAGAAAGAGTTGGGCCGCGGCGAAAAGAGCGAAATCGACGAGCTCAAGAAGAAGATCGATACCGCGGGTATGTCCAAGGAAGTGCACGAAAAAGCGGTGCAGGAGCTCAAGCGCCTGGAATTGATGCCGCCAATGTCCGCGGAATCGACGGTCAGCCGCAATTATCTGGATTGGCTGTTGGCGGTGCCGTGGAAGAAGCGTTCCAAGGAAATCCGCGATATCAAAGCGGCAGAAGACATCCTGAACCGCGAGCACTACGGCCTGGAGAAGGTAAAAGAGCGCATTCTCGAATTCCTCGCCGTGCGCCAACTGGTCAAGAACCCTAAGGGCTCGATTCTGTGCTTCGTCGGACCTCCCGGCGTTGGCAAAACCTCGTTGGCCATGTCCATCGGCCACGCCACCGGGCGGAAATTTGTACGCGTATCGCTAGGCGGGGTGCGCGACGAAGCCGAAATTCGCGGGCATCGACGCACCTATATCGGCGCGCTGCCCGGCCAGATCATCCAGATGATGAAGAAGGCCGGCACCGTCAATCCAATCTTCGTCCTCGATGAAGTGGATAAGATGTCCACCGATTTTCGCGGCGATCCGTCCGCGGCACTGATGGAAGTGCTCGATCCCGAGCTGAACCACAGCTTCACGGACCACTATCTCGACGTCGAATACGATCTCTCCAAGGTCATGTTCGTCTGCACCGCCAACGTGCTGCACACCATTCCGCAGCCGCTGCAGGATCGCATGGAAATCCTGCGCTTGCCGGGCTACACCGAGCAGGAAAAACTGGAGATCGCCAAGCGCTTCCTGGTAAAGCGCTCACGCGAAGCTACCGGCTTGACGGAAGGCAACCTCAGCTTCACCCAGGAAGGCCTGCTGCACATCATCCGGCATTACACGCATGAAGCCGGGGTCCGCAACCTGGAGCGGGAAATTCAAAACATTTCCCGCAAGATGGCCCGTAAGGTGGTCACCGAAGGCAAGGCCGTCAAAGCCGAAATCACGCCCGCCAACGTCAACGACTTCCTGGGCATCCTGAAGTACCGGGAATTCTGGCTCGAAAAGCAAAACGAAATCGGCTTGACCACCGGCCTGGCCTGGACCGAGGTAGGCGGTTCAGTGCTGTCCACCGAAGCGGCCATCATGGAAGGCAAAGGCCGTCTGACGCCGACCGGAAAACTCGGCGAAGTAATGCAGGAATCCGCGCAAGCGGCGATGAGCTACATCCGCTCGCGCGCGCATCAACTCGGCTTGCCGAAAGATTTCTACCGCAACATCGATATTCACTTACACGTTCCGGAAGGCGCCATCCCCAAGGACGGCCCGTCCGCCGGCATCACGATTTGCACATCGATCGTCAGCGCGCTCACCAAAAATCCAGTGCGCCGCGACGTCACCATGACCGGCGAAATCACGCTGCGCGGTAAGGTGCTGCCCATCGGCGGCGTGAAAGAAAAGCTTCTGGCCGCCCACCGAATGGGCTTGCGTACCGTGCTGCTTCCGAAGGATAATGAAAAGGACCTGGCGGATATCCCGCAGGAGATCCTCTCCAGTTTGACGATCCACTTCGTAGAGACCATGGATGAAGTGTTGCAGGTTGCCTTGGAACGGCCGATCGTTCCGCTGGAGCACCCCGCAGTTGCGCCCGTGGCGGAACCTTTTGTAGCTGGCGCCGAGAAAGACACGAGTTTGACCAACTGAGCAGTGACGTTCCGGACGTTGCCCGTTCTGTGGGCGATGAACGTGATTTTCAGTCCGGCGCTGCTCCGGCTGCAAAACGTCTGGTTTGCCCGTCCCTGGCAAATTTTTTGTTGGTTGGCCAGTGCTGTGCGCCACCCCGTAGACAATCCGGATTTTCAGGGTCAATTTTCAAACAATCAAAAACTAGGAATATATGGCAAAAGAAACAAACGTAGAAGGCAACAATCAAGTCAGCATAAGCCTCGCTGAGCTCAAAGAAAAAAACATCACCGACCTGGCAAAAATCGCCAAGGAACACAACGTTCCCGGCGCCAGCGGCATGCGCAAGCAGGAGCTGATTTTCCAGATCCTGCGCGCACAAACGGAGAAAAGCGGCTTGATTTTCTCGGAAGGGGTACTCGAGTGTCTCCCGGACGGCTTCGGCTTTCTGCGCGCGCCGGAGTACAACTATCTCCCCGGGCCGGACGATATATATGTCTCGCCGTCGCAAATTCGCAAGTTCGACCTGCGCACCGGCGATACCGTCTCCGGCCAAGTGCGTCCGCCCAAGGACGGCGAGCGCTATTTCGCGCTGATCAAGGTTGAAGCGGTCAATTTCGAGGATCCCGAAGTCGCGCGCAACAAGATTTTCTTCGATAACCTGACGCCGCTGTATCCCCAAGGCCGCCTGAAAATGGAGACGACCAAGGAGAACATGACCGGTCGCGTTCTCGATCTACTCTGCCCGGTCGGCAAAGGCCAGCGCGGATTGGTCAACGCGCCGCCCCGCACCGGCAAAACCATGATGCTGCAGTCCATGGCCAACGCCGTCGCCACGAATCATCCGGAAGTCGCGCTCATCGTACTGCTCATCGACGAACGCCCGGAAGAAGTTACGGACATGCAGCGCACCGTCAAGGGCGAAGTCATCAGCTCCACTTTCGACGAAGCACCGCAGCGGCACATTCAAGTCGCTGAAATGGTTCTCGAGAAGGCTAAGCGCCTGGTCGAGCACAAGCGCGATGTCGTCGTCTTGCTCGACTCCATTACTCGCCTCGCCCGCGCCTACAACGCCGTCACTCCGCCGTCCGGCAAAGTCCTCTCCGGCGGTATCGACGCCAACGCCTTGCAGCGCCCGCGCCGTTTCTTCGCTGCCGCGCGTAACGTCGAGGAAGGCGGTTCGCTCACCATCATCGCCACCGCGCTGATCGACACCGGCAGCCGCATGGACGACGTCATTTTCGAGGAGTTCAAGGGCACCGGTAACATGGAAATCTACCTGGACCGCCGCCTCGCCGATAAACGCGTTTTCCCAGCCATCGATATTCAGCGTTCCGGCACTCGTAAAGACGAAATCCTGCTTCCGCCCGACGAACTAAGCCGTGTCTGGGTGCTACGCAAAGTTCTCAGCCCGCTCTCCACCGTCGAAGCCATGGAGTTGCTGCTCTCGCGCTTAACTAAGACGAAAAGCAACAACGAGTTTCTTAACTCCATGTCCGCCCCGACCTGAGATAATAACGGCGGTCCCCTCTCCGCAAGCTTCCTCTCAAGCTGCGCTTAAAGCTGCACAAGCCAGGTTCGGCAAGGCTTCATCAGGCCTCGCCGCTCGGAGGATTGCCCTTGTACGATCGCTTTATAGCGCGCCAGCCGATTCTGGATACTCGCCTCCAAGTGTGGGGCTACGAACTGCTGTTCCGTGAGTCGGACACCAAGGATACTTTCAAAGCTTCCGCCGCAACTTCTCACGTCATCGCCAACAGCACCATGGTTTTCAATTGGTCTGATTTGGTCGGCAATACGCGAGCGTTCCTCAACTTCAGCGGTTCGGAGCTGGTAAGCGGCGCAGCCCTGCTGCTACCTCGCAAACAGACGGTGATTGAAATACTCGATTCAACCGCCGTCACCAGTGAAGTAGTTGCCGCCTGTGAAAGACTGCGCGCCATGGGCTATGCTCTGGCTCTCGATGGCTTTGCGGATCTTCCCGAGCAGCGGCCTCTCGTCCCCATCTGTTCGTATCTCAAAGTGGATTTCCGAACCACTACGCCGGAACTCCAAGCCGAAATCGGCCGTAAGTACGCGAGCAAAGTGTCCACCGAGCCAAAACTCGTCGCCAAGAAAACCGAAACCTGGGACGAGTATGATCGCGCTCGCAAACTTCACTATTCGCTTTTTCAGGGTTTCTTTTTTCTCGAGCCTCAGATTCTTCGTCGCCGCGGCATTCCCAGCTCCAAAATGAATGCTTTGCAACTACTTACCACCGTGCAGCACAATCCGCTGAACATCCCTGCCGTCGAGTCTATCCTCAAGCATGATCCTGGTCTTACCTTCAAACTCCTTCGCTACCTCAACTCTCCGATCATGGAGCGCCGTGCCGAGATTCGCTCCGTTGCCAATGCGATTGCTCTGCTCGGCGAGCCGGTCTTTCGGCGTTGGGCCACTCTGGTTGCCGTAATCACACCGTCCGTCGAGAAGCCCAACGAGTTGATTCACATGGCGTTGACTCGCGCCTTCCTCTGCGAGGAGATCGCCCAACGCATGGGACAACGCGAGAATATCTACGAGTTTTTCCTGGTCGGGCTGCTCTCCCTTACGCCCGCGATTCTCGATCAGCCGCTCAACCACATCGTCGCCGAACTCCCGCTCTCGAACGACGTCGGCGCGGCGCTTCGAGGCGAGCCCAGCTCGTTACGCTGTGCGCTCGACGCAGTTTTGGCCTACGAGCAGGCACAGTGGCCCGAGTTCGTTACCCACATGGAGCGCCTGGCTCTTCCGGAAGACGCTATGCCCGCATGCTTCGCAGCCGCCAATCAAGCGGCGCGGGACGTCATCGGTGCTTCATGAGCTTCTGCTCATGAACTCCGCAAGAAGCAGGAACCGCATTTCGGCCGCGTATTCGGCATCCAGGTGAACAACCGTATGTTCGAACGCTATATCGCCCGCCAGCCTATCTTCGATCAGCGCGCGAAGGTAGTGGCTTACGAACTGCTCTTTCGTGCCAGCGCGCGCAACGTTTTCGAGCATCGCGAAAACGCTTCCAGCAGCGTCATCGTCGACTCCATCATGCTTTTTGATTTGCAAACGCTTACCGGAGCCGCTAAAGCGTTTATCAATGCCGACGAAACCGCGCTCTTGCGAGGCGCTCCCAAACTCTTACCCAAAGAGCGCATCGTTGTGGAAGTTCTGGAGAGCGTATCGCCCACTCCGGAGGTCGTGAAAGCCTGCAAGGAGCTTACTGAAGCGGGTTATATCCTGGCGCTGGACGACTTTCTCGACCAGCCCAAGTGGCGGCCACTCGTCGATCTCGCTACCTATCTGAAAATCGATTTTCGCACCGCCGATTGCGACGCGCGGCGTATTATGGCTGATCGCTATCGCCGTACGCACATACAACTACTGGCCGAAAAGGTCGAGACCCAGGCGGATCTCACCTCTGCCCGCTCTCTTGGCTACACCTTGTTTCAGGGATTCTTCTTCGCCAAACCGGTAGTCATGGAAGGCCGCGAGATTCCCGCCAACAAACTGGTGTACGTTCGCCTGCTGGAAGCGATTTCCACGCCAGAACTCTCCGGCGAAAAAATCGAATCCGTCCTGAAAGAGGAGCCTTCGCTCATTTACAAGCTGCTGCGCTATTTGAATTCTCCGCTGCTGGCCCTGCGCGCGGAAATCCACCAGATACGCGAAGCCATTCAACTGCTCGGCGAAACGGAATTCCGCCGCTGGGTTTCCATTGTCGCCGTCGTGGCCATGTCCAGTGACAAACCCCACGAACTCATTCGCACCGCTCTCACGCGCGCCTACTACTGCGAGGAAATCTCCAAGCATGTCCGCATGGCTGCAAAGAGCTCCGACCTGTTTCTGATGGGGCTGCTTTCTGTGACTGACGCGATGCTGGACCGCCCGCTCCAGGAAATCCTCTCCAACCTTCCGGTTTCGGCCGACGTTCGGGTCGCACTGTGCGGCGGCTCGAATGACTTCCGCGAGGTGTTCACCACCATGCTGGCCTACGAGCGCGGCGATTGGCCGGCTCTTTCCGCCGCGGCCGGCCGGCTAAACTGCCCCGAAGACAAAATCCCGCCGTGCTACCTCGCCGCCGTAGAGCGCGCCAAAGCTATCGCCGCTTAACTCGCTACCCTCACGGCGTCCACCAAAACAAGTGGCGCGAAGGCTTCCCTTCGAGCCAGGTTGAGGATACGATTTGCGCCAAAGGCAAAGCCCATTGAAATGGAAACGCGCCACGTTCGCGCATTAGAGCAGTCCGCGGTCTAGTCCTCGGCATCTGGCTGCGCAACCGAGTATCCCTACTACCGGCGTCCGCGATCTTGGTCTATCACAAACTTCAATTCCTTTATCCCTGAAATGGCTGCGTCCAAACCTCTCCGCGAGTACCTACACCGTTTAAGAGTCTAATGGGCTCATGCGAGGAAGACTGCGTTTTATCCCAGTCCTTGTTTCTCTTTTGCTCGCGTCCGCTGCGCCGGCCGCCGAAAACAAATTCGTCAACGAACAATACGATCTCGTCCCCATCGCCGATGGCGTCTACTCCTTCATCGCTCCCGAATCCGACAGCGGCGTGGTGCAAAGCAATTGCACCGTAATCATCGGCGCCGACTCCGTCCTGGTCGTCGACACCGGCCAATTCCCTTCCCTGGCCCAGCGCATGATCGCCGACATCAAAAAAATCACGCCCAAGCCCGTCCGCCACATCGTCAACACGCACTGGCATTTCGATCACGTCTGGGGCAACGGCGCCTTCCGCGAAGCTTATCCCGGCGTAGCCATCATCAGCACCGAGTTCACACGCCAACTAGTCGAAAGCGAAGGCCCAAAGACCATAGCCAACCAACCCGCCATAAACGCGCAACAGGTAGCTGACATCCGCAAACTAATCACCGCCGGCAAATCCCCTGACGGCGGCGCGCTCTCAGAAAACGCCAAGCGCTCCTACACTCACCTGGCCGACACCCTCGAACACGTCAACGCAGAATTCCCGCACACCATGCACGCTCCGCCCACCATCGGTTTTGAAAAAGAGCTCACCATCAATCTAGGCAAGCGCGAAGTGAAAATTATGTGGTTAGGCCGTGCCAACACCGCAGGTGACGCCGTCGTCTGGCTCCCCGATATCAAACTTCTCCTCACCGGAGACGCCGCGGTCTATCCCGCGCCCTTCGCCTTCGGCTCCTACATCTCCGAATGGCCAGCCACCCTGCAAAAAATGATCGATCTCAATCCCGCCATCATCATCCCCGGCCACGGCCCGGTAATGCACGACACCTCCTACCTAAAGCTCGTCGCCGAAATGTGCCAAGCCCTCTTCACTCAGGTAAAAGCCGCCGTAGCCGAGGGTTCAACTCTCGAAGCCATCCGCAAAAAAGTTACTCTGCCTGATTTCAAGCAGCGCATTGATGCCCTAGCCACCACCGACTTAATGCGCGCCAGTGGCTTCAACTCTTTCCTCTACCCCGCCACAGACCGCGCCTATCAGGAAGCCTCCGGCAAACTAAAGCCCGAAAACGAAGACTAGCCCACGATCTCGAATTCTAGTGAATCTGGGGGATTACTTGACGAACTGCCGCTGCGTTTCTGTCACCAGTCACGAGCCACCTGTCACTACTCCGCTGCCAGCCATTGCCGCACTCTGCCTTCGAGCACGCTCAACGGCACCGCGCCATTCTCGAGCACCGCATCGTGAAACTTGCGCACATCGAACTTCGCGCCTAGCTTCTTCTCCGCTTCCGTGCGCAGCTCGCGGATCTTCAGTTGCCCCAGCTTGTAGGCCAGCGCCTGTCCTGGCCACACGATGTACCGGTCCACTTCCACGATGATGTCCTGATCCGTCTTCCCGGTGTTGTCCTTGAAAAACTGGATCGCCTGGTCCCGCGTCCAGCCCATCGAGTGCATCCCGGTGTCCACCACCAGCCGCACTGCCCGCCACATCTCGTAACTCAGCTGCCCGAATTTCGAGTATGGATCCTTGTACAAGCCCAGCGCCTCGCCTAAGCTCTCCCCGTACAGCGCCCAGCCTTCGACAAACGCCGAGTACCCTGCATGCCGCCGGAATTCCGGCACGTTCTCCTGCTCCTGCGCCAGGGCGATCTGCAAATGGTGTCCCGGCACGGACTCGTGCAGCGAAAGCGCTTCCATCTCCCACTTCGGCCGCGCCCGCAAATTGAAGGTATTCACGAAGTAGCAGCCCGCGCGCCCCGCCCGCGGCGCCCCCGGTTCGTAGTACGCCGTGGTCTGCGAAGGCGCCTTGAACTCCGGAATCAGGCAAACACCGTACGGCAGCCGCGGCAGTTTCCCAAATTCGTGGGCCAGTTCCGGATCGATTTTCTTCGCGATGATCCGGTAGCCGTTCACCAGATCGTCTGCATCTTCGTAGTAGAAACGCGGGTCATTTCGTAGAAGCTCCGTGAACTCGTGAAACGTTCCCTTGAATTCGGCAGCGGCAATCACCTTATCCATCTCCCCGCGAATCCGCTTCACTTCGCTCACTCCGATTTCATGAATCTGTTTCGCCGTCAGATTCGTGGTTGTCTGCCAGCGAATGTGGAATTGATAGTCCGCGGCCCCGTTGGCCAACGAAGTCGCCGCAATATTCTCGCGGCACGCTGGCAAATACGTTTTCTCCAAATAGTCATG
>Ga0137403_10000824_pt1 | contig 39756 bp, 18 predicted proteins | sample CZOMad2_1_16fung_FD_122057 | JGI IMG/M metagenome (GOLD analysis project Ga0137403, IMG submission 122057) | Vadose zone soil fungal communities from Angelo Coast Range Reserve, California, USA - CZOMad2_1_16fungal (Hybrid Assembly) | ecosystem: Environmental > Terrestrial > Soil > Vadose zone...
TCGACGAAAGTCATTTTGATCTTCGTTTTTTCGGCGAAGAGGTCACCATCCGTAACCAGAAGATTCGCGATCTTGCCCTTTTCGATGGAGCCGGTGCGGTCCGCTACGCCAAAGATTTCCGCAGGCGAAAGAGTGAGTGCGCGAAGCGCAGCATCCGCGGGAAGGCCGGCGTCGACGGATTTCTTGACGGCTTTGACGATATCGGCGGGCGACGTGATGCCATCGGAGCTGAAAGCAAATTTCACACCAGCTTTAGCAAGCGTCGCTGGAGAAGATGGTGCGCGATCGCGAATGCGAAGTTCACGGAGGCTCGGCACGTCGTCGGGGTCGGCGTCCTTATCAGCCTCCGGCCACTTCAGATTTACGATGACGGGAAGTTTTCTGGCGGCAAGCTCCGGCGCGACTTCGTACGCCATGTGCGCGCCAACGATAACGCTTGGAATCTTCCAGCGATCAGCCAGAACCAGTGCGCGGCGAAGTTCGAGTGAGCTGTTGGCCGGAATGAGCACGAGCGCGTGGTCTTCGAGAGCGTCGGCGAGCGCGGCATTGACGCGGTCATAACGCGGGCGTGCAGTGCCGCGCGGATTTTTTTCATAAGCCGCTTCGGCTTTGGTGCTCCAGTCAACGTCCAGCCAAACCTGGTGGACATACGCAAGCACGCCCATCTTGGAATCGGGAAAACCGCTGCCGAACCCGCCGGCGGGATTCAAAGAAACTGGAATCGCGACAGGAGCTTTGACAACGAGATCTCCGTTGCGTTCACCGGCGAGATCGAAGACGGCAGCCTGGCCCGGGAAGAAACCGCCCTTGGGCGCGGAGACGACGGTGGTGAAACCGGCGTTGCGCCAGGTTTCGACGCGCTTGTCGGAAATATTCGCTTCATCGGCGGCGTTGCGCCAAGGAGTAGCGCCGGGGCGATCTTCGGGACCGCGGGCTGTTGGTTGACCACCGGCGCGAGGGCCGCCTTCGCCTGCTGATGGTGCGGGAGGCGAGGAAAGTCCGACATCGGTGAAGGAATCAAAGAGGCCGGGATACACGATAAGGCCTTTGCCTTCTATCACGAGTGCATCGGCAGGAATGGCAACGTCTTTCCCACCGACCGCGAGAATAACGCCACGTGCGAGGACGACCGTTGCGTCGTCGATCGTTGGCCCAGAGACCGGTACAACTTTTGCGCCTCGAATCGCGAAGTACTGAGGCTCGCCGCCTTGTGCGGAGGCTAACGGCGCGCCAGCACACAGCGAAAAGAGGATTAGCGCAGCGACAAGTGCGGGCAGAAAGCAGCGAGAAACATTCCATTTCATGGGAAGCACCTCGGGCAAGAAACGGCAGGACGAATCCGCATAGGAACCGTGAACATGAACGCATGAGGCTACTGATAAGTCGGAGAAGAGTCAAGAATTGGGAAAGAGAAAAAACGAAGAATGGAACGCGCGAGTTCGGCTTGTGGACAACTCATGCGCCTCTGAATTCGAGGACGCGGAGCGACTACGGCTTTTTCTTTTTTCCGAAAAGGCCCGTAATAGCGTCGATCGCGTTTTCCGGAGTTTTAGCGCCCTTTTCCCCAGCTCCGAGCAGAGTGCCGCCGGAACAACCTAGCTGCGATTTGAGCAGGCCAGCGGCAACACCACCGATGTCCGGCACGAATTTGGGGTCGGAAGACGTGCCTTGAATCAGAAACGGAATCGTGGTGCCGCCTTTGCAAGAGCTACTCTTCCCTGCCCCGGTTGCGGCACCGATGAGGGAGCCGATGTCGTTACCCGCGTTTCCCATGGCGCCGATTGCGCCGCCAGTGAGCGTCGCGGCCATCTTGAAGTCGAGATTATTTTTCGAATCGAGCGTGCCGCCACCGGCGAGTGTGCCAAGAGCGGGCAGGATAGCGCTGAAATTCTCGGCGCGTAGACCGTTTGGCGCCATATGCACGTTGGTGGCGAGCTTTTCGATTTCGAGGTCTTTGCCCGTCTTGAGTCCAGTAAGAGCGGTGATGGCCGCCATTTTCGAGCCAAGGTCAAAGCCTTCCAGCTTGGCAGCGTTGAGGCCGATGGTGCCATCGGTCACGAGTTTGTTGGTTGGACCCTTTATATCCAAATTGGTGCTGAGGGTTCCCGCCGTGAGAGAGGCGCCCTTGGGGAGGTTGACGCCGATTGCGGGCAAGAACGCTTCGAGGTCTTTTGCGGGCATCGAATCGCCAACAAGTTTGACGTCGACGGAAGTTTCTTCGCCGCGCGATTCGTAATTGCCGCTGAGGTGAGCGACGGCGGAGCCGATCTTTACCTCGGACGGAGTAATGATGCCTGAGTTTTTGCGGAGATCGTACCTGGTGCCAAATTCAACGACTGCGGGAACTCCCGCCGGGGAGCCACCCTGAACGAACAGCGCCTTCGAAAGTTTTAAATTGCCTTTCGTTTCGGCAGAACCGTTTTTGGAAGCGAGCGTACTATCCATGTCTACGAGGCCGCCGAGGCCGAGGGCAGGATCGAGGAATCCGGTGCGAGCGAGGTCAAGCGAGTTGACGTGAATCTTCGCGTCGAGCGGGGTCAGCGCGGTGTCCGCCTTATCGAGAGGGCCCGCGTTGCCGTCAAGCTTGAACTGGCCGCCGCCGGGAAGTTCAGCGGAAACGGTGACCGGAAATTTCGAATTAATGGAAACGTCGCTGGCGGTGACAGTTACATGGTCGTAGGTATTGCGCTTTTGCGAAGTCGTGGTGCCAACGATGATTTTGCCGTCTTTGAGTTCGAGCTTTTTGACAGAAATTTCTGGCGTGGAAGCCGGCGCGGTGGATGAAGACTTCGTCGCGAGCTTAGCGGAGGCGCCCAGGGAGGAATAGTTCCACTGGCCGGCGGGACTGCGAAGGAGCGTTACTTGCGGTTCGTCGATGGTAATGCCTGTGACGTTCAGCGTTTTCGAGAAGATCAGGGGAAGGACTTCGACTCCGACGCTGAGCGATTGTGCTGTGAGAAAGGGCGATGGGCTGAATTTCGGATCGTCACCGACGGACAGATCCTTGGCTGTTAATGAGCCGGACAGGAGCGAGAGACTTAGATCCCCAACCGAGACTTTGCGGCCGAGGGCATCCGACGCAGTCTGTTCGATGGTGGGGCGGAATTTGTTGACGGGGATCAGGAAGGGCACGGCGACAAGCAACACCACAATTACGACGACAGCAATAAGGAGGATGCGAAGCTTTTTGCCCATGGAAACCTCCGGGGTGAATCGATCGGCAAGTGAAACGAGCGGCGAAAGCGATACTACCACAACGAAAGATTACCAGTGGGTGACAACAGGCGCGAACCGCGACAGTAGAGCAGCAGTTTGGCAATTCCCGCCGCACGGAATTGTGATGATAAACTGATGCTGTGGGGCTGTAGCTCAGATGGATAGAGCGTCGGTTTCCTAAACCGCAGGTCGGCGGTTCAACTCCGCCCAGCCCCACCAGAATGCCCTGTTTGTTGCCGACAAATCCGGGCAACGCATCGAACACGCAAGAACGTGAATGGGTTTATGATGTTGGTGATGGGCCAAGCAAAGCGACTTTCGGTGACGGGCAGCGCGCTGGTTGCGTGCCTGGTCGTGGTTGCACTTCTTGCGGGACCGATGTGTGCGTCCGCATGCCCCGGTGCGGTGTGTTTTGCGCAATCCGCGGCTTCGAGCAAATCGACGAATTGCCACGGCATGACGGTTGGATTGCATCTCAGCGTTCGTGCCGCCGCAAGACCGTGCAATTTGGCGGACGGTTCGCTCACCGTGTTAAGCCGACCGGTTCGCGATGAGTTCGCGGGCGCGCCGCACCGCGGCAAGTTTGGTTTGGCAGCGGCGAGCGTGAACGCGCAAGTGGCCGCCGAGTTTTTCCTCGTATTCAGTGACTCATCAACAGGCCCGCCGCCGATATTTTCCTCCGTAAGAACGGCTTCCGTCACTCTGCGCATCTGATTCCCCGCTGCTGGAAAAATGCGCCGGCTCCGTCAAGGCGCGCACTCTATACGACAAACAACCAGCTTCTGCCGCCATTCAAGAGGCGGTTCGGTGCGATCCGATCGCATCTAAGGTTCGTACGAAAAACTTAGGAGAACGATTATGAGCAGTTCACGAAGGAATTTCTTCCGGAATGCAGCGGTGTTTGGAACCGGACTGTTGGGGTGGAGCGAAAGTCTGCGTGCACAGATGCGCGGAATGACGCGCGGCGGCGAGAGCGAACGATCAAAACGGGGCTCGAAAAAATCGTCGGTAGCGCCGGTGCGGATGATCACGCCGGACGTCGTCGATCTGCCGCATGAGATGGATGGCAATACGAAAGTGTTCCGGCTCGTGGCGGAACCTGTGAAACGGAGAGTGGTTCCATGGAAAACGCTCGAAGTGTGGGGCTACAACGGCAGCTGTCCTGGACCGACGATTCAGGTCACTCAAGGAGACCGGGTTCGCGTGATCTTTGAGAACCGCCTGCCGGAAAGCACTTCGATGCACTGGCACGGGCTGGAATTGCCAATCGAGCAGGATGGCGTGCCGTGGATCAGCCAGAAACCAACAGCGCCGGGAGAAACGTTCACGTACGAATTTACGGTGCATCAGGAAGGAACGTTCTTTTATCACGCGCACAGCGCCATGCAGGAAATGATGGGCCTCATCGGAATTTTCGTTGCGCATCCGAAGGAAGAGTTTGCGCCGCGTGTGGACCACGACTACGGCATCGTGTTGCAGGAGTGGGCGGTGCTTCCATCCAACAGCGTGCCGAACAGCGCGTCGATGGAATTCAATTGGCTAACGTTCAATGGGGTGGCGGCGCCGTTGACGACGCCGTTGATCGCACGATTGGGCAGCCGGGTGCGATTGCGCTTCGTAAATCTTGGAATGGATCACCATCCCATTCACTTGCACGGAAATCAATTCGTCATCACCGGGACGGAAGGCGGCCGCGCGCCAGAAACGACGTGGTATCCGACGAATACGGTGCTGGTTGGCGTGGCGCAGGCGCGAGTCGTGGAATTTGAAGCGAAATATCCGGGCGACTGGATGATTCACTGTCACCTGCCGCATCACATGATGAATTCGATGATGGACTTGCTGCGCGACCGGCAAATTTCGACGGCGGACCTGACCGAGCAAGGCGCGATGGAGCAGATGCAGTCGCTGGCGGCGAGCGCGAAGTTCTCGCATGTACATCCTTCACCTGTGGCGAAAAATGCGGAAGAGACGCCGGGCTTTCCGCAAGACGCATTCATGGAAATGGGAATGGACGAATTGGTGGAAAAACCGGAGACGCATGGACTCCCGAAAAATTGGAGCGCGGGAATGATGGGAATGATGACGATGGTGAGGGTGCTGCCCGAGGAAAAGTACGAGGAGATTACGAAGAGAATGAGCAGCCCGGCCGTGGCAGAAAGCGGGCACCGCCATGAATCTTAATCTGAGGCACATGCCGAAGGGTTTGTCGGCGAAATGGGGGAGAAATTTTTTGACGATTGCCCTGCTGTTCGGTGTTGGCACACCAATCGTTTCCGTCCGGGCGACGGCGCAGGAACCGCAAATGCCGGAGATGCAAATGCCGACAGAGCAGAACGCAACGCAACATCCTGCAATGAAGAAGCCGGCCGAGCTTGCTCTTCCGAGGTTTGGGCAGGCGCAACGCGATGCGCGCGAGAAATTGTTCACACTGGAGGAAGCCCGGGAGATCGCGCGAGCGAAAAATCCAACCTTGCGACAAGCGGAAGCCGGGATCAAAGCGGCGCGGGCGCGCGAACAGCAGGCGGGACTTTTGCCGAATCCAATCGTGGGATACACCGGCGACGAAATCCGTGGCGGAGAAACTGGCGGCGGCAAACAGGGATTTTTTGTCGAGCAACGAATCGTAATGGGCGGAAAGCTGGGCAGGGCGCGGGCGGTCTTTGCGAAGGACACATCGCTGGCAGAAATCGAAGCGGAAGAACAGAAAATTCGCGTGGAGACGGCCGTGAGGATGGCGTTCTATCGGGTGCTTGCGGCGCAAGAGCTGGCAGATATACGCGCGCAACTAGCCCAAGTGGCCAACGAAAGCGCAATTACCGCGCAGCGATTGGGAAACACGGGGCAAGCGGACGAAACGGAAATTCTGGAGGCGGAGCTGCAAGCGCACAGGCTGATGCTCGCACAACGAATGCAGGAAAATACCTTGCGCGAAGAATGGCGGTCGCTGGCCGCAGCGATGGGAGATCCGGAGATGGAGCGGGCGACCGTGGCGGGAGATCTGGAACACGGCTGGCCGGAGTTGGCGGACCAGGAGGTTCTGGACGCGATTGCGAAGAATAGTCCGGCGGTGCGAATTGCGGATTCGGCGGCGATGAGGAGTGCGGCGGAAATTGTCCGCGCGAGACGCGAAGCGATACCCGATCTGCGCGTGCGCGGGGGGCTGCTCTACAACAATGAATTGGCCGGCGCAGTCCCGCGAGCAACCGGTTGGGAGGGGACAGCGGAGGTCGGTGTGGAAATTCCGATCTTCAACCGCAATCAGGGGAATGTCGCGGCGGCGCGAGCGGAAGGCGATCGCGCTGAAGAGGAAAAACGGCGTGTTGCGCTGACTTTGCGCGAGCGGGCCGCGAGTGTGCTCGACCAATACTCTAATGCTCGATTGATGGTGGAGCAGTACGGCCGGGAAATCTTGCCGCGCGCTCGCAAGGCCTACGAGCTGATGGAACAACGGCACGGCGAAATGCTTGCGTCTTATCCACGCGTTTTGGAAATGCAGCGCCGCTTGTTCGAACTGCACATGGAATATGTGGCGGCGCTGGAGAGCGTCTGGACAAATGGAATTGCACTGCAAGGATTCTTGCTGACTGACGGCCTCGAAGCACCGGCGCGCCCAGGCGAGATGGACCGGCCAATCCGGGAAACAAATGTACCGATGCCGGAACGAACCATGGGGCCGGAATCGAACGTACCGAGACCCTAGGCAGCTCCGAGCAAATTACGTGACGATCATGCGGTCGAGTTGTTCGCCAATGTCAGGCGCAGTGCGGTCCCAGTAATGAGTGTGAGCGCCGAGTCCGATGCAAGCGTCCACGCGGGTGGCCCGGGAATGATCACCGTTGTCGTAAAAGGTTAATTGCGCGGCGTTGTTGGAATGCAGACCGCTCGGTTCGCGAACAGTCGGGCGAACGTATACATCGTTAATCCAAACGGAACGGCCAACGTAGTCGCCGCTGCGATAAAAGTTGACCCACTGTTGCAAACCGAGTTGCGCCGGAGAAGGAGGCGCGGCCAGCGCGATAAGTTCTTTCGGATCGCTCGGAGCAGGATGCTTGCTGGTATCTTCCGGAATGGCTCGAATCCATTGGTACAAATGAGGAAAGAAGCGGCTCAAGAGTTGGCGCAGCGGGCAGCCCATCGAGAAGAAATAAACAGGGATGGCTTCGGACTCGGGACCGGCGAAGGTGAAACTCGTCAGGTCCGGTTCGCCCCGCTGACGGAGAAAGCGAAAAAGATCGGCAGTGATAAGCGAGCCGAGACTATGCGCAACGATGACGATTCGGTCGTAAGAACGACGGCCGTCGTCCTCGCGGCTGGTATGAAGATGATGAAGGAGAGCGCTGTAGCGTTCGACGATTTTCGCGCGCGGCGTGGCGCTCGCGGGAGAGGTGCGAAGGTAATTGTCCACGTCCAGAATGGTGTCGAGAACGGCACTCAAATATTTGACGAGCAAACCGGCCAGGACGGCGGCAGAGCCGGCAAGAATTCCCCCGAAGGAGAGCAACTGACGGCCGCCCTTCGCCATGAGAGGCAACTTATATAGATAGAGCAGGAACACGTCGCCCGCCGGATTCGATGAATAGTAACGCCAGACGCCGTACGCCAGCGATGCGAGAGGCACCGCAAATGCGGCGATCCACAAGAAGGTGACCGTCCAGCGGAAATGGCGAAAGCCGGACGAGAGCCAATCCCCCAAGAGAATCGAGCGGACATTGCTGGCAGCGCGGGCGGGAGAAATTTCGTAATAGATAGACGGGAGCACGATCAATATCAGAAGGAAAAATCCGACAGCGGCGAGACCGACGGAAAGAATCATTCCTGGAGGCGCTGACTGAACGATCAGGCCCTGGAGGAAGACGCCGGCATTTTGTACTGCTCCAGGCGCGGCAGGAACGACATCTGGGCAGCCAGTTGGACAGGCTGGGTTGGACGACGAGCTGGATGAATCTCTCACGGCGGCGAGTAAGCGATCAGTCTCATCGGGAGTGAGCGCCATCCACCGCAGCGGTTTCGGAAGCCACATCGTTCGAGGAGTGATGCCGCGATAAAGATCCGCGCGGGCGGAAACGAAATGGTACGTCGCGCTTCCGGTAAACACGGCCAACAAGAGGATAAGGAGCGCTGGAATGGCAACAGCGAACCGGGCAGTACGTCCGGCAGCGCGGGCACGAGCGAGAGGCGCCTCGTTTTCAGGTTTAAGCGCCAGGCGCAGCGAGCAGATTCCTTCCATCAAAAAGGTCAGGCACGCGAGCAGCAGAAAGGAAGTCACAAGGATTCGAAGAAAAAGAAAAACGTACTGAAGGAGAAGGAACGAAGTCATACGGAGAGCGGCTTCGTCATAGGCGCCTTGCTGCCAGAGCAGACCCAGGAAGGCGACCGTGACCAACGCAATAAAAATTGCGCCCAGTTGGCGAGCGCCGATGCGAACCTGGTCGTACTGAATAAAGATGACGTAGGAAATCGCGGCGCCGAGAATCCACCACTCGAGAACAAGCGCGAGCGGCGCAAATTCCTGGTGAAAATACAACGCGACAGAAACGATGACGCCCAAGAAAATTCCAGGGACAAGCCAGAACCACCAACTCCGGACCCCAAGAAACGGTTCTCGACGAAGACTAAGGTAAAGAGTTGCCAGCAGGGCGCAAACGGACAGGAATGCGCCGGCGACAATGACTCGCTTTGCACCGACGGGCAGCAACAACGGCAACGGAGCGAGCACTACGCCGTAAATCAATACCATCAGCGGCAGAATGGCAAGTGTGAGCAGGCGCGTGGCGTAAGTGTATGCGCGAAAATAGAGAAACCAGTCGGGCTTCCCGATGTGTTCCAGAGCCGCTTGGTCCAAGGCGATGCGACCAAGGCTGGTGAGATGCAGTAGAAGTTGATAGAACGAAAAGAAGAAGCGCAGAAGCGAATTGTTCGGGCGCGCGAGATCGGCCCAGTACATTTCGTAAACATGGACGTCTTTTGACCCATTACCTGAGGCGTCCAACCGCTGGCCATCGTGTCGCCAGGTCGAAAAGCTGTTTTGCGCGAGGTCGCCGGAGAATTGATCCAACTGCATGCGCATGAACTCGGTGGAAAAGTCGATCTCCCTGACGCTCTCGTGGCGCTCTTTCCGGTGATCAGGTGACTCATTTCTCTCTCCGAACCAGGCGGCCCAAGTATAAAGGTTGCGAAAGGCTCCTCGACGCTCTTCAAACGTCGAGGCGATGCCTCCCTTGTTCGCTTCTTTGACCAACCTGAGTTGTTCAGGGCTTTGCGCCGCGCGAAGTGGAACCTGCACCTGATGGACGGCGAACGGCGTATAGCGATTGTGGCCATCCCGGGAGTCGTTGGATTCGAGGCCCGTGAGCAGATCGGTGACGGCTCGGGCCGTCGCGCCCGACTCATGGTGACCGACACCATGGATAGCGATTACGGCGACACGGTTTGATTCTGTTGGCACAGGCCCCTCCGGGGACGACTGAACTCACGGGCTCTGCGTAGGGGAGAACTACGGTGCGGATACGTTACCGAGACGTACCGAAAATGGCAACCGACTTTTTGCGTTCGGATAAGGTTAACTGGCGTATTCCCCGTGGCTTGCGTTGGGCCTTGGCGAGTGCGAAACACTGGTACTGCGGACGGATTGACCCACCGAAAAATCGCTGAGTACTGTCAAAGATAGGGCATGGTGTGGCAAGTCCTTTCGCGATGCCAAAAGGACGGGCCGAGGCAGGGAGGATTCCCTCGCTTAAGTCCCTGAAGATAGAGCCGATATATTGATAATGGTCACTCTGACCAAAGCCGGAAGGTATGAAATCCAAGGCGAACTTGGACGCGGCGCCATGGGTGTCGTTTACAAGGCCGTCGATCCGGTGATTGGCCGCACGGTTGCCGTCAAAACGTTGCGACTCTCCGAAGAAGGCACCGGCCTTTCTCGACCCGAACTCTTGAACCGGTTTCAGACGGAAGCGCGTGCCGCGGGTCTGCTAACGCATCCGAATATCGTGGTGGTATTCGATGCAGGCGAAGAAGAAGGCCTCTACTACATAACGATGGAGCTGGTGGAAGGCAAGAGCCTTCAGGCTCTGCTCGATTCCGGACAAGCATTTCCCCTGCCGCGCGTACTACGGATCATGGAGCAGACGTGCAGCGCGCTTCACTTTGCGCACGAACGCAACATCGTTCACCGCGACATCAAGCCGGCGAACCTGATGCTCACCGCCGACGACACGGTAAAAGTGACGGACTTCGGCACGGCAAAGATTTTGCAATTCGGCACGGTGCAACAAACGGCGCATGTGATGGGCACGCCGAGTTACATGTCGCCGGAGCAGGTGAAGGGGCGCGTTGTAGACGGCCGTAGCGACATCTTTTCGCTTGGCGTTTTGCTTTATGAAATGATCACCGGCGAAAAACCCTTCCCGGGACAAAACATTACGACGGTCATTTACAAAATTGTGAACGAAGAGCCGGTTCCTCCGCGACAGATTGACTCGTCGATTCACGGTGGATTGAGCGCGGTGGTGATGAAGGCGCTCGCGAAGGAGCCCTCCGCTCGTTATCAGAGTTGCCGCGACATGCTGGAAGACTTGAAGAACTACCGTTCTATTGCAGCGAACGATAGCCCCGCGTCAACCGTTATGCTGACGGGCTCACCCAACGATACTGTCGCAACGCCCGCGCATCGGATGGGCCGCACCGAAGAATTGCAGACAGCGCATACCGCGCGTTCATTGCAAGCGCGAGCGGTATTGCAGACAGCGCATACCGCGCGTTCATTGCAAGCGCGAGCGGGAAGCCCAACCCAGACGCCACTTGTGCGACGCACGGCCGCGATTCAACCCGCCGAACCACCGCGCAAGAGCAACCCATTTTTAACCATATTCCTTGCGTTGATCCTCGTCGGCGTCATTATTTTTGGATACCGGAAGATTAAACCGGTGTTTGACGATGCGCGGCAACAGAATCAAATTCAAAGGACCGCGCCAGTCGACAAAGGCGCCGCGAAAAATGCAGATGATCCCGGTGCGGCAACGAGCGGGGAGAAAACGTCTGACGCTTCGGACACTGCGACGGCCAACGAAAATTCGCAGCCTGTCGAATCTGTCACTCCGCAGCCGGTAAAAAAGACGAATCCACAGCCAGTCAAGGGTGCTGCTAATTCTTCGCTGGCCGCGAATGGCTTTTCTTCGACGGCTGCGGAATACAAGGGGCGGATCGAAGAGGCTGCATCCGAAAAAGGCATCGCTAGAAAGTTAAAGATTCATGGAACCGGAAACACGTTGACGCTTTCCGGAAAGCTAAGGCCTTCCGAGCATGGAGACCTTCTGAAGTTTCTAAAGGGTGCCCCCACCGGTGTGCAAGTCGTGGATGACATCCAGTATGACGATACGCCGGTAAGCGGCAGCGGCGCCCCGGAACCCGGGTCGCATCCCGTTCCACCGCCAGGGCGTGGCGCGATTCACGTGCTCACAAATGTCGTCGGCGCGACCGCGGTGGTCACGGGCGCATACAATTACAATTCACGTTGTGAGACCCCCTGCAGCTTTTCAAATCTTGACCCTGGCGGCTACAACCTCGAAGTCAAGAAGACCGGGTTCCAACCGACGCAAACGGCGTTGCAGATTCGCGCAGGACAAACGCTCGATCAGAAAATAAATTTGGAACAGACCGCTCTCGGTCTGTACATCGTGACTCATCCCGCGGGCGCGGACGTTTTCATCAACGGCGACAAGCAGTCAGGGCAAACGCCGCTCACGATTCCCCTGGCTCCGAATACCTATAACCTTGTGCTGCGAAGGCAAGGCTACGAACCGCACTCGCAGAGTGTGACCGTCAAAGAAAACGCGCAAGCGCAGCTTGATATCGAGCTGAAGGAACGGGGCGCTCACGTGGCATGGGCGCAAGTGGACTCCACTCCCCCCGGCGCGGAGATTTCGGTTGATGGCATTCCAACCGGCAAGCAAACTCCTGCACGCGTAGAAATAACCGCTGGCATCCACACGATCGTCCTGAAGAAGGATGGTTTCCAGCTTTCGCGGCGTCCGGTGGAGTTAACCGAAGGTGGGACGGTGTCGGTTAACGAGAAGATGCGCCCGAAATAAGCTTTCGCAAAGCAGTTCTTGAGCTCCCCAGTTTGTAACATTTTGTTACAGTCAGTGGCGGCTAGTTCTAGAACTATTAATCGTTGCCATTGTAAACAAACAACTTATCTCGTTTCTGACGAGGAAGGCATCGTGCTCCGTACTTAGAAGGGCCTTTCTACCCGCAGGACCTGCGGATGAAAAGGCCGCTCGGGGAGACGCCGACACCGCACTCAATGGGTTGAGGTGAGCACCGAAAACAAGGGATGCCGTGGCCTTCAGGGCGATTGCAAATTCGGATCACGAAAGGGACGGGAGCAAAACGGCTCCCGGAACGCCAGCCAACAACACATCGGCATGGTCCCGACCTGTCGCGCCTAGCATCGTTTCCCCCTATTCGCCATCTGAGCCAACGGCCGTGGACGTCCAGCGCTGCCTGAAAGATCTGCACATTTTGTTCCGCGCGGAGCGGCTGTACCAACGGAATCATCCTCGTGTCCTTGAGAGCCTCGAATCGGCTTACGAACAAATCCGTTCGTTCGCGTTCGCAATGAACGGAATTGCACTCCGCGTCGAGCGAAGCGCCATCGTTATGCCGAAGCTAAGCGAAGCGCCGTTGCCGGACGTTCGCGGTGAACTTCAGGCCCTAGCCATCGAACTGCAGCGGGTCGGCATCCAAACGTTGATCTTCGAGCGGCGATTTCATGTAGGCGAACTGGACACGCTCGCCCAGCTCATCAAGGCCGCCTTGCTAAAATCGGAGGAGTCCCCAAAGAAGAATCGTGCGTCCTGGTGGACGGCCAAACTACTGGAGCATGGCGTGGAAGGAATTCAAGTCAACACGCAAACGGATCGAAAAGTAGACACGGTGCTTGCGAGCTTGATCGCGGCACTCGTGGCATTTGGCGGAAATGCGCCGCGCGAGAATGCCGATGCGCCCATCGCGCCGCCGAGTCTCGAAGATTTGAGCGCTGTGCTGCGGTTGCTCGCGCGCCTGACGCCCCCGTTGGAAGCGGCACGCGGACTCTCTCCCGAAGAAGCGGCACGTTCTATTCATGGAGCGCTGGACGAAGCGAGCCGGGAAACCGTTCACATGCTCCTGAGCGCGATTTCTCAGAATGGCCCGCGCGACGCGGAAAAACCACAGCCGTATCTGTTGCGTCTTTCTGAAATTCTTGTGCTGGAGTTTATCGGCGCCGAATTCTATATCGGACAAATATCTCCGCAGGCTGTGCGAGCGTCCATCTTTAAGCTGGCAGACGTACTCGTTACTTCCGGAACTTATAAAGGGCCTCACTCGTCGCAGCATTTCTCCACGTTGTCCACGGCATGGGCTTCCGAGAAACACCGCGAAAAGCTGCACGAACGTTTTTGGGTGGAACTCCCTCCGCGCGAGAAATCGGCTGTATTGCGGGGACAAGAAGTCTGGTGCGTGCCGGTTTCGGCGCTGCGGCAGGCGCTTTCCCAACTCGCCGACGCGGGCGTCGACGCGCCACGCCGTGAAGCAAGAAATATTCTTCTGAATTATGCGAGGCGCCTCGAGGTGCAGGAAATGGCAGCGCGGCGCGAAATCGCCGCGGGACTCAATGAGCTCTCCCCGATCATTGAATCGCTGTGGCCGAATCAATTTCCGGAAGACTTGAGCCGCGGCACGCTGCAGGCACTGGGAAAAGAATCGCAGCCGGAAACTGCTGCGTTGCTTGCGGCATTTCTGGAAACTCTCGGCCGGGTCGCCGTGACGCGCGGCGATTTTGCGGGGCTAGAAGGCATTTTGATCGGGCTCGAAAAGACTCCGCGCGAACCACAATTCGCGCACATGCAAGCGCTAGCGCAACGCCTCATCGCGCAGGACCGCTGGATGCTGTTGATCGACGCCGCGTTGGCGAATCGCGCGCTGGATCCAGCATTGCCGCGGCTGCTGCAGCGCGACCCGGAGCGGCTGCTCGATCGATTGACGTTATTGCTGACGGACCCGCGCGGCTTCGAATACTTGCCGGCGATGTCCCGGCTGCTGCGCGCGATTGGCGTGCCCGTCTTGAATCTGCTCGAATCGCGGCTTTACGAAGCGCGGCGTCAGCGCGTAAGTGCCGCGATAAAGCTTTTGGCCACCGCCGATCCCGAACGCCTGCTTCGCGGTTTGCCACGAGCATTGGCGAGTTGGGAATGGAATTTGCAGGATCTTGCGGTGAGCGAGCTTTCGCGCCCTGCCAATGCCGCGTCCATCCAGAGCTCTGCATTTATATTTTCCGCGATTCTGGCGGATGCACACCCTCTCGTTGTGCCGATGATGATTGACCAGATTGGTCTGGCAATGGAGGCCACGGCGGTTCCGCAAATGATGGAAATCGCGGCTGGTGAGCACGACATTCTTCGCGACCAATTCGTGCGCATCAAAGCCATTGAAGCGCTGGGGCGAATGCGTGCCACAGAATCCAGCGAACTGCTGCATTCCATTTGCGAAAAGCGGGAAGGGCTAACCCACGCTGAGCCTGCTGGTTTACGGGCCGCGGCGGAAGATGCTCTCGCCATGATGGAAAATCGGCCGACGTCGGCTCGCGTCCGCGCGGCGTTCGAATCGGCCACGCAATCAGGCGCCAACTTCGTTGTCCCTCGTCGTTATGCCCGTGTTCCGCTCGAATCCCCGTTGCGTGCGCAGATCGAACAAGGTGCGGCAGGGCTCGCGCGAGTGAGGACGATCAGTCTCGGCGGCGCTTATCTCGAGTCACCGAAGAAATTGACGGTCGGCGATTCTATCAAGCTGGAAGTCCGTGCCGGGTTGAAGAAGATTCAGTTCACTGCCGTTGTCCGCAATATCGGCCCCGATGGAAACGGCGTGGAGTTCGTCCACATGAAAGACGAAGATCGCGAAAAGCTGCGCAAGCTGGTGCAGCGGCACCTGCACTTCTAGAAAACCCATCGTTAGCAAGTTAAGCGTCGCCGCTGCCGTTTGGAACTTGGATACACGGCCGCGCGCGAATCCCACCGTTCACCTCAAAGTCGTGTGATAACTAACCACGGTAGCAAACCAGTTGACGTTGCGAGAGAAGCCGAGTATTTATTCTCTCGACGCATCGGGCGGTCACACCGCCGCCGCTAGGGGTAGCGGCAAATCGGAAGTTCCAATCGGAGGCAAGTATGAGACGCAGACAGTGTGTGTGCGCTTGGATGATCCTCGTCATTTTTGTTTTGGGCTGGGCGGGAGTTGCCGCGGCTCAAAACACCGCTTCCCTTTCGGGCACAGTTGTGGACCCGTCGGGTCGCGCCGTCGCCGGAGCGAAGTTATCGTTGGCGAGCAGTACAACCGGCGCCGCACGCTCGGCAGTCTCCGACGACACCGGCCGATACAGCTTCCTGAGCCTTTCGCCTGGTACTTACAAATTGGCCGTCGATGGCGGTGCTAACTTCGGGCTGTTCACCAATGACACGGTGACGGTACGCGTGGGAGAAAACGCTACGTTCGATCTTCGATTGGAACTGCGCGGCGTGCAGCAGTCTGTAACGGTCACGAGCGAGATCGCCAACATTGAAACGTCCAAGAGTGAAGTCTCCGACACAATCGATACTCGCCGCATTGACGGTCTGCCGATCAACGGCCGCAACTACATCAACTTCACGCTCATCGATTCGAAAGCGACTCGAGACGTCTCGCCGACGATCGGTCCCGCACCGAATAGCGGCCTCAATGTCAGCGGCGCCCGTGCTCGTTCGAATGGCGTGACGGTGGACGGCGCCGACGCAGTGGACAACTCGGTCAACGGCATTCGCGCCACTGTGTCGCAGGAAGCCGTTCAGGAATTCCAGTTAATCCTCAGCAATTACAACGCGGAATACGGGCGCGCGACCGGCGGCGTCATTAACATCGTTACGAAGGGAGGCGGCAACGAATTTCACGGCGACGCGTTCGGCTTCTTCCGCAACAAATCGTTTCAGGCGCGCAACGCATTTTCCGGATCGGTTGATCCGACGACGGGCGTCCTTCAACCAGTGAAACAGCCGTTCACTCGCGTCCAGTCAGGACTCACAATCGGTGGCCCGCTGAAGAAAGACAAGACTTTTTTCTTCGGCTCCTATGAATACACGCAGCGAGAAGAAACGGGATTCTCCAGCATTGGCGTAAACAATTTTGGTCTTTCGCCATTTAATTGCGGAGGCTGCGGACTCGATGGCTTGTTGATGACGTCGGATCAATCGACAGCGGTTCTTCAGCTTCTGGGCACAGGACAGATCAATGCCGCGAAGTCCTACGCCGCGCTGGTCGGCTCGGCGTCGAGTGTCGCATTGTTCGGTGTCGACCCTGGACTGATCTGCGGGCAAGCTGCACTCTGCGCGTTCGGATCTCAGGGCGCGCGTTTCCCACTGCCTGTCGACTGCCCGGCGAACACAACGGTCGGCACGGTCCAGTGCACTGGGTTTGGCGTCGGCATGGCCACGCTGCCGCAATCTTATGCGACGTTGAACTCTCTGCGCGGCAATTATCCCGTTTCAGAAAAAACGAGTCTGTGGTCTTTACGGCTCGACCAGAACTGGACCAGCAACAACCACTCCTTCCTTCGCATAGGAATATCACCTTCGTTGGTCAACGGACTCCCTTCAACCTCCCAGAATCAGGTGTTCGGACAAAACTCCGGTTCCCGCGCGGGCTACAACCAATCGCGCGACTTCAACGTTGTGTTCCAGCACGACACGACTCTCAGCCAGTCCGCCGTCAACCAATTCCGATTCCAGTACGCCCGCCGCGGCCTCCATTTTGGTTTCTCTCAGCAGCCAGGAGGGAGTGAGATCGGCGTGAACATTCCAGGATTTGCATATTTTGGCCGTGAACCCTATTCCACTGTCGATCGCATCGAGCGCCGTACGCAGTTCACCGACACTCTTGCAAAAACCTGGGGGCACCACACTTTCAAGTTCGGCGCCGATGCAAATCTCGTTCAGCTCCGTTCGGCCAAGGCTCAGATCTTCGAGCTTGATTTCGGCGGCGACGTCAATTTCGGCGGCCTTGCGGCCTCCACATTTTCTTCCCAGTTTGGATTTCCGTCCGACCTTCCGGGCTTGACCGGCGCGCAAGCGTATGGCCTCGGCATTCCGACGACCTACATTCAAGGCATCGGCAATTCGAATCAGCCGTTCGACAATATCCCTTTTGGTTTTTTCGGCCAGGATTCGTGGCGAATTAACAGCAAGCTGACGCTCAATTACGGCGTTCGCTACGACGTGGAAATTACGCCTTTATTCAAACCCGCCACGGACGTCAACGCGGCTGCCGAAAAGGCGCTTGGTGTCGTGGAAGGCATTCCGCGCGATAACAACAACGTTGCTCCACGCGTCGGTATTGCCTGGGATCCAGCCGGAAACGGCAAGACCGTCGTACGCGTCGGATATGGATTGTTCTACGACCATCCGCTCCTTGCGGTTGCCTTTGACTCCGTCACGGCAGACGGTGGCCGCTCCGTGCAGCTTCTTTCCGCGGGAGGTACTCCCTCAGCGTGCGGACTGGTTACGCCAGATTGCGGGTCAGGGTTGGACAGCCCCGCGAATTTGAACGGGTCTTCTATTTTCCAGGGTGTTCTGAACGCTCTGCCCAATATGTTTTACGATCCGCAGCACCAACGCTTCGATCCCTTGGCTTCCGGATCGATCTTCGCGAATCAGAATTACTTGACGAGCGGCTTTCCACTGCCGATTCTTCCCTTTACACTCCCGCTCAGCGCGAAGTTTAAGTACGGCTACGCCCAACAAGGCAATCTGACAATTGAGCGTGAGATTGCCGGCTCGTGGAAAATCAGTGCAGGCTATCAATACACGCGCGGCTTGCACCTCAATCGTCCCGTTGACATCAATTCGACCAATCCGGTCTTGCTTGCGAACAATTTGCTGAACGCAAACCTTGCTGGCCTGAAATTCACGAACCCAGTGACCGTGGTCGCGCCGAGCTCGGACGTGTTGCCTACGGCGTCGACTTGCGGCGTGGCGGTCTCTGCTCCGGGCGCTGTTCCTGGAGTCCTTGGAGCGCTGTTCGGCTGCCCGCTTCCGCTCGCATCGTTCGATGGACAATTTGTCAGCACGCCCGCATTTTTCAATTTTTTCCGGCCATCCGGTCCGAATCCCTCCTTCGCTCTCGGCGTCGCACAGCTCGCACCCCAGTGCGCGGCCAGCCCGACCTTTGCATGCGGTTTCCAAATCCAGCAGGCGCTTGCGAACGCTGCAAAGTACCCTGTAGGGCCCGGCGTGCCTGTTCCGTTTAATAGCGTGGACGCGCAACTCTCCGACGCCAGTTCGTGGTATCACGCGCTGACCGTCAACGTGGAGAAGCGCTTCTCGAAGGGCTTCGAGCTTTTCTCGAGCTACACATGGTCGCACTCCATCGACGATGGCACCGACCTGCAATCTCCCCTCGAGCCGCAGGACAGCCGCTTCCCATTTTTCGAGCGCGCCAATTCCGTGAACGACCAGCGGCATCGCTGGGTAACCAGCGCGGTCTTTCAATCTGCTGCAGCCAAGGGCGGCGATGGGGCATTCAAGCACGTACTCGGCGGCATCACTCTTTCACCGATTATCGAAGTGGCCGCGGGCCGTCCGTTCAACATCATCACCGGTACGGACACCCGCCTCGACCTCGGCGCGTCGCAAGCGCGTCCTTCGGTCGTTGCGAGCGGCGGCACAGCTTCCCCGTTCATTCCCGGTGTGCAATTTGGTCCGGCGGATCAATGCCTGGCTAACGACGGCTCGACCTTTTCCATCCCGGGCATTACTCCGCCGGCCGGCTGCAATGGCAACCTGGGCCGCGATCGCTTCACGGGCCCAGGCTTCTTCCAAATCGACCTGCGCCTTGCCAAGGAAATTCCACTGGGCGAACGGCTGAAACTCAACTTCATCGCCGACGGCTTCAACCTGCTGAATCGGACGAATGTTGCAGCAGTCAACCAGCTCTGCGATCCGTTTGCTGGCACCACCTGCTCCGCCGGCCAGCCGACGGCTTCCTACGACGCGCGCCAGTTTCAGTTCGCATTGAAGCTCGTCTTTTAATTCCGCGCGATCCAAAGCCTAATCGCGGGCTCGCGGTTTCATCCGTGAGCCCGTTTTTCTTTGCGCGTGTTTTCAGAATCGCCGCATGCGCGTAGAGTAGAGAAACGTAATCGCGAATCACTTTGGAGATCGCATGACGGCTGTTCTCATCGCGGGATTGATCATTGTCGCGGCGTTGGTGGCATGGGTGGCGCTGCAAAACGCGCAAAGCCAGCGGCGCACGCAGAGCGTGGAATCGCAAATGACCGAGCTGCGGCGCGATTTACAGACCATGGCGACGGCACAGGCGCAAAGTGCCGGGCAGATCGCCTCGATTGGACAATCCGTCACACAACGCCTGGACAGCGTTACCAAGACGCTCCAGGACGGCGTGAGCCAGTCCGCACAGATTTCCGCGCAGTCTCAAGCGGCGATGGCCAACGAGCTAAAAAACTCACAACAAACCCTCGGCGAAATTCAGAAGCAGTTGGGCGCAGTCCAACTGGCTGGCAGCCAAATGTCGCAAACCGCAGAAACGCTACAAAACATTCTGGGCGGCGCCAAAACGCGTGGATCGCTGGGCGAAGTCACGCTGGAGCGGTTGCTCGAAGATTGCCTTCCAAAAAACCGCTTTGCCCGCCAACACCGGTTCAGCAGCGGCGAAATTGCCGATGCCGTAATTTTCCTTCGTGACAAACTCTTGTCGATCGATTCGAAGTTTCCATTGGATGCATACCGCCGCATCGCGGAAGAAGGCGAAGAAGCACGCCGCGCGTTTGCCACCGCCGTCAAGAACCACGCCGACGCCATTTCGAAAAAATACGTCCTGCCGGAAGAAGCAACGCTGCCCGTTGCCCTCATGTTTGTGCCAAGCGAAAGCGTCTACTACGAATTGCTCATGACCACGGACGCCAAGTCCACACCACTCGACGAATATTGCCGCAGCAAAAACGTCGTGGCCGTCTCTCCCAACACGCTTTATGCGAACCTGCAGATTATCTTGATGGGATTGCAGGGAATGCAAATTGAGGAGAACGCGAAAAACCTCCGCGCGAATCTGGCGGGTCTGCAGTCGCAGCTTCGCAAGTTCGTCGACCCGTTCGAGAAACTAGGCACCCACCTGAAGAATGCGGCGCAGAGCTACGCCGAAGCGGACAAGCGTTTTGAAAAGGCGGAAACATCGGTGGAGGCGATGCTCGCGGGAGATTCCGTGCCGCAAATCGCCGGAGACCCGCAGGGGACCTTGGCATTGCCCGTGGCGAGTAAGCAGTCGGCTTAACGAGGCGGCTTCACCATCACGGGCACGAGCCGGATCGAAATCAGGAATTTGCCGCGTTTTTTCCCGATCACTTGAAATTCAGCGACATTTTCCGCGCCGCCGGAACTGAACGTCTTCACGGGGTTTCCTCCTGCAAGGTCGGCAATGTCCGGCGCAAGGTTTCGCGCTTCCAATTGCAGCTTCTCCTGTGTACCCGCAACGCTGACGCGCAACGTTCGTTTTTGCCCCGGCTGCAAAGGCGATGTGTCCGCAGACAACTTCAACGCGACAAACAACACATTGAACCGTGCAGGTTCTTGTTTGCCACACGCCACAGTAACTTCCGCAGGCCCCGTCGGAGGATCGAGCGGCGGCAAAATCACCAGTGAATCCGGGGAAGACGCCAGAACCAACGCCGATTGGCCGCCGATCGTCACTTCGTTCTTATCGGCGTCGCCGCAAAATCCGCTTCCTGTCACTTCAAACCGGTCCAACGCAGAGACAATGCGCGGCGCTTGCTCAACGTGCGCCGCGCCGCCCCCTTCCTGCGCAGGCAGCACCGTTGTGGCCACTCGACCCGGCCGCCCTTCTATCGATGCAAACAGTACACCGGCCATCAGCGGTGCAACAAACAAGGCGCGCCCCGTGGCGTCGGTCGTAACTTTATCGCCGTTCGAAAAGTGAATCGTCGCGCCCGGCGTCAAGCGTCCACCAACGTCGAGCACCGCCAGGGTCGCGCGTTCACCGCTGACCATGCGCCTGGGCGCCAGCAGGATTCTCGCATTAGCGGCATCGGGGGCCTGCTGCGCATCCGCGACACAAGAAAAGAAGATCGCGGCGAAGCTCAAGACAACGACAAAACCATCGAGCGTTCGCCGCATCCTCAGGACTTCACCGCCACGCGATACACCTGCGATTCCACAAACAGGCGAAACAACTCGGCGTCCACCTCTGCGTCCTGTACACACAAGTTTAAAATATCCAGGGCCCGGTCTGTCGGCACTGCACGTTTGTAAGGCCTGTCCGTCGCGGAGAGCGCGTCAAAGATATCGCAAATCGTCATCATTTTTGCCTGCACCGGAATTTCCGCACCCGTCAAACCGGCCGGATATCCTTTGCCATTCAGTTTCTCGTGATGGGCCCGCGCAATCTCTGGAATCCGTTTGTATTCCCGCGTCCAGGGAATCTGCGCCAAGAATTGAAAGCTGTGGACAACGTGCGATTCGATCTCGCGCCGCTCATCCGGCGCGAGGCTCCCACGCGGAATCGCAAGCAGCTGCACTTCGTCTTCCGTTAAATACGGCCGCTGTGAGCCACCTCGATCCCGGTAAGTTCTCCGCGCAATTTCTCCTATGTATCCAACGTCGCTCGAAGGCATCACTGTCGGTTCGTTCGCTCTTGCCACAAATTCCGCGCATCGTTCGAGTTCCGTCAGCAGTACCGCGGCCTCCGCCTCAATTGCCTTGATTCTTTCCGCAGCGTCCTTTTTTGAAAGCTTCAGCAGCGCCTCCACTTGCTTTTCCGCTGTATTCGCCGCGATGTCCCGCCGGATATAGTCGAACCGGTCCATCAGTCGCGCATACTGCAGCGGGTACAATTTCTTCGCCTTAACCAGTACCTCCTCTCGCACGCCAACTTTTCCGAAATCGTGCAGCAGCGCCGCATAGCGAATCTCTTTCAACTGTTCGCGCGAAAATCGCAGCTCCGCGTAGGGGCCGCTCGCCTCGCGATCCACCACTTCCGCCAATGCCACAGTCATCGCGCAGACGCGATGCGAATGGCCGGATGTCGTCGGATCGCGCTGTTCGATTGCAGTCACCGCCGCATTCACAAAGCCGTCAAATAAATTCTCAATATCTCGGTACAACCGCGAATTCTCATAAGCCACTGCCGCCTGCGACGCCAACGACAATCCCAACCGCACCGCATGCTCGGGAAATGCATGGACATTTCTCGCGACCGCTTTCGCGTCCTGCAGACGCGTTTTCCATTTGCGCTTGCAATTCAAGAGTTGCAGCACACCCAGCACTTCGCCCTTGCCGTTTTTCATCGGCAGCGCCAGGAGCGACCGCGTGCGGTATCCCGCCTGGTCATCAAATGACTTGTTGAATTGGAACGGCATTCCCTTCGGCGCACGATATGCATCGGCAAGTTCCACGACTTGCCCGTGTAACGCGCAATATCCGGCAATCGAGCGGTCGGTCAGCGGCAGCGTAGACTCCGTGAACGGAAATTCGACACTATCGTTTTGTGTCAATTTGAATCGCAGATCTACGTTCCCTGCGGTTCGTTCCAACAAGTACAACGACCCGGCATCGGCAACGGTAACTTCACGCGCTTTCTGCAGAATCATTCCCAATAACTGGTCGACATCCCGGACCTCGGAGAGTGCAATCCCAATTCGGTTCAGCTCCTCGAGTTCGCGGCTCACGCGCGACGCGTTCAGCCGCCGCCGTTCACGTTTGCCCCCACCGGCATTTTTGTTGGGTTTTAGCCTCATTTTGGCCAAATTTGCTTCACTTTTCCTTCGACGTGGGTTCCGCCAACTCCCGCAGGGCCAACAGTATAGCCAATCCCGCTAGTTGTGTAGTCAATCTGTGAGTAATCAGTAGGGCGCACTGCCTTTCGCGCTGGTGGTGGCTTTGGTAGCGTTGAATGACGGTGCCCGGCTTGGTGTGTGCGTCCGGGCGCTCGAGACGGGGAGTGTTTGTGCGTATTGTGAGCGGCGGCGCGACCGACGTGGGGCAAGTTCGGTCGAACAATGAAGACTGCTTTCGGCTGGTGGAGTCGCTGAACCTGTTTGTCCTTTCCGACGGCATGGGCGGCGAGGCGCACGGCGAAATCGCCAGCGCATTGGCTGTGGAAACCGTCGTAAAACATTGCGTTGAGGCGGAATCAAATTCCGCCGCGCCGACCTACGGCAATCCGCCTCCCAATCTGAATGCCTCCACCAAGCGACTCGTCAGCGCGGTGTATCTCGCAAACAAAAATATTTTCACCTCCGCCGAAACCCATCCCGAGCAAAGTGGCATGGGCGCCACGCTTACGGCACTTTGGATTCACGACAATGCGCTAAGCATCGCCCATGTCGGCGACAGCCGCGCCTATCTTCTCCGCACCGGGATGCTGGAACAACTCACGAGCGATCATTCCCTTGTCGCAGAGCAAGTTCGCCGCGGCATCATCACCGCAAGCGAGGCTGAACAGAGCGAAATGCAAAGCGTTTTGCTCCGCGCGCTTGGCACGCAGTCGGAGGTTGAAGTCGATTCCGAGGAGCAGGCGCTTTTTCCACACGACGTACTTTTGCTTTGTTCAGATGGTTTGACGCGGATGGTCACGGACCCCGAGATTGCGGGCACTCTTCAGGCTGAAACGAATCCGCAAAAGGCCGCCGAGCGGCTCATTGCAATCGCTAACGAGAACGGCGGTGCCGACAACATTTCTGTAATCGTCATTCGCCTGGAAAACGAATCCAAAGGATGGCTTTCCTGGCTGCTCCCCGGGGGGCGCAAACACGCGAGCTCAAACGGCTCGGCGAGAGGACACTGAAATGCCCAAACTCAGCCTCATGTTCGAAGGTAAGACCGTCGCAGAAGTGCCCATTGGCAGCCGCGCGGTTACGATCGGCCGGTCGCCGGATAACGACATTCCGGTGGACAATCTTGCTGTTTCCAACCACCACGCCCGCGTCTACTATGAGGGCTCGCGGCTGGTCGTCGAAGATCTCGACAGCCTGAACGGTACTTTCGTCAACGATCTGCGCATCGAGCGGGCCACGCTACACGACGGCGATTCGATCCATGTCGGCAAACATTCCATTAAAGTTGACGCCAGCCACGATGCGCCGATGCCTTACGACATGGGACGCAAAGCCGCCGCTCCCTCGATTAACGAAACGATGGTGTTGGACACGAAAGTTCGCCGCGACATGCTGCAGCAGGCCGCGGCGATGGGTGAGCGCACACAGTTCGCGTCGGGCCGCTTCAAGGTTCCGACCCTGATCGTCTTGAGTGGAAAAACGGCTAGTCAGGAATACATCCTTACGAACAAACTCACCACCATCGGCAAATCCTCGATGGCAACGGTGCGCTTAACCGGCTGGTTCAAGCCGCAAATGGCCGCGCAAATCAGTCAGCGCGACGATGGCTACTACATCGGCCCGGGCGACAAAACTCCGACCGTGAATGGTACTCCCATCCCCGGTCCCACGCGGCTTAACGACGGCGACATCATTGAAGTCAGCGGCGTGCGCATGAATTTTATCTTTAGAGAGTAGGTTGGTACCTCTAGCCAAAGTATTGTGACGTTTTTCTTTTTTGGATTTGTCGTGGTGTTTGCAGCGCAGTGTTCCTTTTTATAGAAGGCGTTTCACGAACCAAGTTTCCGTTTCTTAATTTCGCGTTCTGAACCAGGATCATTACCGCCCATGCCCGATTCATTGCCCAACTGGAGAAGGGGTCGAATCGGCTACGGCATCTACGAACTCCTCCTCTCCTGGTGGCGCCACCGCGTTTCCTTCCTGATCAGCCTCGGCATCACTCTTGCCTCCCTGACGCTCTATTACTTCACTTTTTTCGGCGAACACGCCACTCCCATATTCGACTTCCTTCGCCGCATCGAGTACAACGCGCTCGATACTCGGTTTCGGTATCGTCCGCCCAGCGTTACACCGATCGATCCTCGAATCGTAATCGTGGACATCGACCAGAAATCCCAAGAAGTCCTCGGCAAGTGGCCCTTTTCGCGTTCCAATTTTGCCGAAATGCTGGACGTTCTAAAAGATGACGGCGCAGCTGTAGTTGCATTTGACGTGACTTTCGACAAGCCCGACCGGACTGGTGATCCGATTCGCGCCCTCTGGGCGAATTTCGAAGCAAAAAAGAAAGCGGGACAGTCTGTCGATACGAAGTTGGAGTCGGAAGTGCGCGAACTCGCCGTCGAATTTGACGCCGACGCTCGGTTCTCTCGATCCATTAACCGATTCGGCGCCGTCGTGCTTGGGAATTTCTACCTTCCAAAAGATGAATTGAACGGCATCGACCCGGCAATTCTTGATCGGTACAACGAACTCATCGAGTGGTACGCCATAGGACGCCGCGATTTACAGCCGGATTTGGGTAAGCAGGACTTCGCCAACTTGGTGAGCAGTTACGACATGGAACACCTGATCTACTCGGCCAATGTCGCGAATATTCCGGCGATTGCCAACCCCGACAGGGTTGAGCATACAACTATGGGATTCTTCAACGTGCCGAGCGATGGAGATGGAGTTGTGCGGCGTGGCCAGCTAGTCCTGCCTTTTGGCCGATCCGAAAACGTCTTTGACTGGCAGATGTATGGCTCACTCGAAGTCCAGGCAGTACGTTTGCTTCTTGCAGTTCCTTCCGACAAAGTCACCACGCTCTACAATTCGACGGGCGCCTTCGGCATAAACTGGGGTGATGCGCTTTCAGTACGCACCGACTTTGTAGGGCGAGGCCAGATTAATTTTCACGGACCGCAACGAACCTATCCTTACTTTTCGGTGGCCGACGTCGTACAACGGAAAACCGCGCCTGGCACATTCAAAAATAAATTGGTGCTTGTGGGCGCTTCCGCTATTGGCATCGGTGATCTGCGCGCAACTCCGTACCGCGGCAACGACTATCCTGGAGTCGAAATCCACGCGAATGTGATCGACAACATTCTTCACAATAATTTTCTGGTGCGTGGTCCAAAACAGCAGATTCTCGATGTCGTGTTGATTTTGGCCTTCGGAATCCCGATGGGAATCGCCCTAGCCCTCGTCTCACCCAGATGGATGTGGTTCGGAATCGCATTGCTGCCACCACTGGTTGCAGCGGACTACGCCGCCTTCCTCCACGGCTGGTGGCTAAACTTCACAATTCCCGCCATGACCCTAACCGGAAACGTGGTCCTCGTCTCGCTCTATCGCGCATTAATCGAAGAAAAGGAGAAGCGCCGGGTCCGCACCGCGTTCGGCCAGTATCTGAGCCCGGAAGTGATCCGACGACTGCTCTTAAACCCAGAGCTCGTGGAGCCGCGCAAAACCGAAATCAGCGTCATGTTCAGCGATATTCGCGGCTTCACTACGATTTCCGAAAAACTCGACGCGCAGGACCTGGCTCACTTTCTTAATCTTTATCTTTCGGACATGACGCGTATCGTTTTCGATCGCCACGGCACGCTCGACAAGTACATCGGTGACGCCGTGATGGCCTTCTGGGGCGCACCGTTCGAGGAGCCGGGCCACGCCAATCGCGCCTGCGAATCTTCTTTGGATATGATGAAGCGCGTCGGCGAGTTGCACAAACAATGGGAAGCCGAAGGCAAGCCGCGTCTCGACATCGGCATAGGCCTCAACACTGGTGTCGCTAGCGTTGGCAACATGGGCTCGTCGCTGCGCTACGGCTACACAGCGCTTGGCGACACCGTCAATCTCTCCTCGCGCCTCGAGGGCCTGAACAAAGACTACGGCACTCACATTATCGTCAACGAAAGCACCTACAATGCCGTCAAGGATTCGAACTTCGTTTTCCGCGAACTCGACCTCATCCGCGTCAAAGGCAAGCTTCAACCGGTTACCATCTATGAGCTCGTTGGCCGCGGCAGCGACGCATCCGCGGAAACGAGCGAGTTGCTCGCTCGCTTCGTGGCCGCCCGCACTCTCTTTCAATCCCGCCGCTGGCAGCAAGCCCAACAAGCCTTCCAGTCAATCTTGGAATCGAACCCGACCGACGGCCCCTCTCGCACCTACTGGAAGCGTTGCCAGGAATATCTCTTCGACGAGCCGCCGCTAAATTGGGACGGCGTCTTCACCATGGACCACAAGTAAACGTTAACTTTGCTCGCCACGCATGCGGCCAATTTGGAATCTCATTTCGTGTGACCCCGTCCTCTTTCCGCGCATCCATAACAAAGTGGAAAACCGTATTTCGCTTCTGGGTTCGCGCCAAGGCTGTTGCTGCGATATGTCGTCATACGGCTGTTTGCGGCGTACCCGAAGCTTCTTTTTCGGGAGTCTAAGTACTAGCAGGACGCGGTCAGGTTTTGGGTTTCCGATGGCAGTGTAGGACCCGCCTAAGGATTTACTCCGGTTATGTGGATTGTCCGATTAGCGCTTCAGAGGCCGTATACGTTTATCGTGATGGCCCTCGTCATCATCCTGATGACGTTCGTAGTCGTGCCCCGCACGCCCACGGACATCTTCCCCGAAATCAATATTCCCGTTATCAGTCTCGTCTGGACTTACGGCGGGTTGCAGCCCCAGGAAATGGAACAGCGCATCACCGGCAACGTCGAGCGCGGCATTTCCACGCTCGTCAACGACGTCGAACATATCGAGTCTCAATCGCTCCCCGGCATCGCCGTGATCAAAGTCTATTTCCAGCCGAACGCGAATATTCAAACCGCTCTCGCCCAAACCGCCGCCATCTCGCAGACTTTTCTCCGCTTCCTGCCGCCCGGCACTACTCCGCCTCTCGTCATTATCTATTCAGCCTCCACTGTGCCCGTCATCCAGCTCGGCCTCACCAGCGACACGCTGAGCGAGCAGCAGCTCTTCGACTTCGGTAACAATTTTATTCGCACGCAACTCGCAACCATCCAGGGCGCGGCAACGCCCTTTCCGTACGGCGGCAAACAGCGCCTCGTATCAGTTGACACGGATTCCTCTGCTCTCCAGGCGCACGGCCTTTCTGCCGTGGACATCGTCAACGCCGTCGCCAATCAAAACTTGATTCTTCCCACCGGCACCGCAAAACTCGGCCAGCTCGAATACACAGTGGAAATGAACGGCAGCCCGCAAAGCGTCAACGAACTGAACGACCTTCCGGTAAAAACGGTCAACGGCGCCACAACTTATTTGCGCGACGTCGCCCACGTCCGCGACGGTTTCTCGCCTCAGACAAATGTCGTCGTCGCCAACGGCCAACGTGGCGTGCTCATGAGCATCTACAAGACCGGCAACGCCTCCACGCTCAGCATCGTGGATCGGCTCAAAGACATGCTCGCTTACAACGAGTCCGCCTATCCGCCAGGCCTCAAGGTCAATCAACTTTTCGATCAATCTCTCTTCGTCCGCGCATCTATCCAGGGCGTTCTCCGCGAAGGCCTCATCGCCGCCTGCCTTACCGTCATCATGATTCTTCTCTTCCTCGGCAACTGGAAGAGCACACTCATCATTTTAGTTTCGATCCCGCTTTCGATTCTCGTCAGCGTTCTTCTCCTCAGCGCTCTCGGCGAAACCATCAATATCATGACCCTCGGCGGCCTCGCGCTCGCTGTCGGCATCCTCGTCGACGACGCGACCGTCGAAATCGAAAACATCAATCGCAACCTCGCCATGGGCAAGGACACGATTCAAGCCATTCTCGACGGCGCGCAGCAAATCGCCGTCCCCGCCTTCGTCTCCACGCTTTGCATCTGCATCGTTTTCATCCCAATGTTTTTCCTCTCGGGCGTCGCCAAATATCTCTTCGTGCCGCTCGCCGAAGCCGTCAGCTTCGCCATGCTCGCCTCCTACATGTGGTCGCGCACGATCGTCCCCACTCTGGCGATGTACCTCTTGAGCGCCGAAGACGAGTACCACGCTGAAGACCACGTTGGCGAGAGGCAAGGCATTCTGCGCCGCTTTCAGCAGGGCTTCGAGCGCGGCTTTGAACGTTTCCGCGACGGCTACCGCGAAGCTCTTGAACGCATTCTTGATCATTCCCGCATCTTTGCCGCCTGCTTCCTGGCTTTTTGCGCGTTGTCTTGCACGATCGCTTTGGTTCTCGGTCGCGATTTTTTCCCGAGTGTAGACGCCGGTCAGATCCGCCTTCACATGCGCGCGCGCACCGGCCTGCGCATTGAAGAAACCGCTCGCTTGGTCGATCAGGTCAATCAAACCATTCGTGAAACGATTCCCAAGGACGAACTCGTCACCGTTCTCGACAACATCGGTCTGCCCTACAGCGGCATCAATCTCACGTACAGCAACGCCGGCACCATCGGCACGTCGGACGCGGAAGTTCTGATTCAACTCAAGGGCGAACGTGCAAAAGGCACGGCCGAATACGTCAACACTCTGCGTGAACAGTTGCCGCAAAAATTTCCCGGCGTGCAGTTCTACTTTCAGCCCGCGGACATCGTTACCCAAATTCTGAATTTCGGCACACCCGCGCCTATCGACATCTCCATCTTGGGGCCCACCACGAACCAGCAAGGCAATTACCTGCTCGCGGAAAAACTCGCCGGTGAATTGCGCCACATCCCCGGCGCAGTCGACGTTCGCGTTCAGCAGGCGTTCGACGCCCCCACGCTTCACTTTGATATCGATCGCACCCGCGCCCAATACGTCGGCCTGCAAACTCGCGACGTCGCGCAAAACCTTCTCGTCTCTTTAAGTTCCAGCTTTCAGACCGCGCCCAGTTTTTGGCTGGATCCCCGCAACGGTGTCAGCTACAACGTCGCCGTCCAAACCCCGCAATATCGCGTGGACAATCTACAAGCGTTGCAAAACACGCCGATCAACAACACCACCCCCGGCACAACTCCACAAATTCTTGCCAATCTCGTCACATTGCAGAACACAGTCCGCCCGGCCAGCGTTTCTCATTACAACGCGCAGCCTATGATCAACGTCTACGCCGCCGTTGACGGCCGCGACCTCGGCTCCGTTGCCGACGAAGTCTACAAACGCGTCAACGCTCTTCAAAAAGAAGTCCCGCGCGGCAGCCATGTCGTGATTCGCGGCCAAGTGGAGACTATGCGCTCGTCCTTCATCGGCCTCGGTGTCGGTCTCGTCGGCGCAATCGTTCTTGCCTACTTGCTCATCGTCGTCAATTTCCAATCGTGGCTTGACCCGTTCATCATCATCACCGCGCTTCCCGGCGCGCTCGCCGGCATCTGCTGGATGCTCCTCTTCACACGGACCACGCTCAACGTTCCGTCTCTTACCGGCGCCATCATGTGCATGGGCGTCGCCACGGCGAATAGCATTTTGATGGTGTCTTTCGCGCGCGAGCAGTTGGCGGAAGGCAAGAACGCCCGCGAAGCCGCTCTCGAAGCGGGCTTCGTCCGCATCCGCCCCGTGCTCATGACCGCCCTCGCCATGATGATCGGCATGGTGCCGATGGCCACCGGCCTCGGCGAAGGTGGCGAACAAAACGCCCCGCTCGGACGCGCCGTTATCGGCGGCCTGCTTTTTGCGACGGTCGCCACCTTGTTTTTCGTGCCATGCGTTTTCTCGATGATTCACAGCAGACTCGAGCGCAGACGCGAACGGGCAATTGTAGGAGCGGCTTGAATTTTATGAATCGAGACACACGGAGTCAAAATTCAAGCTGCACCGTGGTCAAGGAATTGGATCTCTTGCATAGTTCGTCGTTTTGAGGGAAGGTGAATTCCAGTGGAAGCTCAGATGGAACCCGGAAGCAGGCCTCGACGCAATAGCATCTTTGCGTTTTTCTTCTTGATCGTCGTCGTGCTCGTCGTTGTCGGCGCGTTCACTCTTATTCAGCGCCGCGCGCAGTACCGCGCCCTCGCGAAAGAAACCGAGACGCTCGCGATCCCGACCGTCACCGTCATTCACGCCACCGCGGAAAAAGGCCAGGAGGATCTGGTCCTCCCCGGCACCATGCAGGCTTACGTCGAATCCCCCATCTACGCCCGCACCAGCGGCTACGTCAAGAAGTGGTACCACGATATCGGCACTCGCGTTCGCGCAGGTGAGCCCCTCGCGGACATTGATACTCCCGAAGTGGACCAGCAGCTTTCGCAAGCGAGGGCCGAATTGGCCACTGCGCAGGCCAACGCCAATCTCTCGCGTATCACGGCAACGCGTTTCCAGGAACTTATCAAAACCGATGGCGTCTCCAAGCAGGAAGTTGACAATGCCGTCGGCGATCTGGCCGCCAAAGAAGCCATCGTGAATTCGGCCGAAGCCAACGTGCGCCGCTTGCAGGAACTCGAAGGTTTCAAGCGCGTCGCTGCGCCGTTTAGTGGCGTGATTACGCGCCGCCAGACCGACATCGGCCAACTCGTCAACGCAGGCAACGGCGGCGCATCGCAGGAACTCTTTTCCCTTTCGCAAACCGATCCCCTCCGCGTCTACGTGAACGTGCCCGAAGCTTACGCCCCGTCCATCCATGCCGGACTTTCGGCCTATCTCGAACTCACCCAGTACGCCGGCAAAAAGTTTGAAGGAAAAGTCGTCCGCACCGCGGAGTCCATCGAACTCGCGTCCCGCACTCTTCGCGTCGAAGTTGATGTTCCGAATCACGCCGGAGAATTGCTTCCCGGCGGCTACGCGCAAGTCCATCTCGCGGTGCAAGTCGGTGGTGAGCGTGTACAAGTTCCCGTCAACGCACTTCTCTTCCGCGCCGAGGGTCTCCGCGCCATAGTCGTCGACGGAAATCACAAGCTTCGCCTGCAAGCGATCACCATCGGCCGCGATTACGGCACGACGCTCGAAGTCTTGCAAGGCATCACTTCATCCGATTGGATCGTTCTGAATCCCGCCGATTCGCTCGATGACGGAGAGACCGTCAACGTAAAAGAAATGCAGCAAAAGCCCGCTCCTGCTCCGGCAAATTCCCAACCGCCGTCTCCTGCGAATCAGGGGGCAAAACCCGCTGCAAAATCCGGAGCCGCGCATTGATTCGTCGTTTCACGGCAGCGTCCACTTCATTGGTCTGCACGGTCCTCCTCGCCGGTTGCACCGTCGGACCGAAGTACCAGCGTGCATCCGCCCCCGTACCTGCGCATTGGGATGTAGCCGAGCCCTTTCGTGAGAGTGCCCCTGCCGACTCCCTCCCGAAAGGCGAGTGGTGGGCCATCTTTCATGACGACGCGTTGAATTCGCTCGAACACGACGCTCTCGACGCGAATCAAACTCTGAAAATCGCCGCCGCGCACCTCGACCAGGCGCGCGCCTCGGCTGCCTTGCAAGTCGCCACGCAGTTTCCCCAGTTTGGGACGACGCCCTCCGCGCAGCGCCAGCGTCTCTCCGGCAATCGCCCCACGAGCAGCAATTTTCCCTCGACTGGCGCCGTAACCCAGTCAACTTTCACTCTACCTTTCACCGTCAGCTACGAAGTCGACCTCTTCGGCCGCCGTCGCCGCTCCATCGAAGCCGCGCAAGGGGCCTATCAAGCCACTGCGGCCGACCTCGAAAACACGCGCCTCATCATCACCGCCGAACTTGCCGGCGATTATTTCTCGTTGCGCCAGGTGGATACGCAAATCGGCATTCTTCGCCGCACGGTGGACGCGCTTTCCAAAGGTCTTGAGCTGGTGAACTCCCGCCACAAAGGCGGTATCGCATCGGGTCTTGACGTCGCGCAGGAGGAAACGCTCCTCAACACCACGCGCACACAATCGATCCTCTTGCAGCAGCAGCGCAAACAACTCGAAGACGCCATCGCCGTTCTGGTGGGTAAACCCGCGCCGGATTTCCACCTTCCATCCAAGGAACTCGACGCCGAGCCGCCCTCCATCAACGCCGGATTGCCTTCCGATCTCCTCGAGCGCCGCCCGGACATCGCCGAAGCCGAACGCGAAATGGCCATCGCCAACGCGCAAGTCGGCATCGCCCGCGCCGCCTACTTCCCCTCTCTGAATCTTTTTGGCGACGGCGGCTGGCAGACAGCCGACATCGCAAAATTGCTGAACGTCCAAAGCACGCTTTGGGCTGTCGGCGCCAACGCCGCGGAAAGCATTTTCACCGGTGGAGCCCGCCGCGCGCAGAACCAATTCGCCAAATCCGGCTATGATGCAAGCGTAGCCGCCTACCGCCAGACTGTGCTCAGCGCCTTCGGTGAAGTGCAGGATGACGTCAACGGCCTCCTCGTTCTAAATGAAGCGCAGAAGACCCAGCAGGACGCTGTCGACGCCGCGCGCCGCACCCTTACCATCGCGGAAAGCCGCTACACTGGCGGCCTCGTCAGCTACCTCGACGTCGTCAATGCCCAGCAAAATTTGCTGAACAACGAACAGCAAATGGCCGTAATCCGCGGCCAAAAACTCGTCACCAGCGTTCTTCTCGTTAAAGCGCTCGGCGGTGGTTGGGACGCTTCCAGCCTCGCGGCCCTTCAAGTCAAACCAAGGCTCAAAGACGTCGTCGCGCCCTAATCGGTACCACAAAAAATGGCAGCATCGTCATTCCGACGGCGCCTTTTGCCATCGGAATCTGCTTTTTTCCATGTCTTGTTGTGTTGTCCGCGGCAATCCGCGTTCAATTCTTGGCCGGCATTAAGTTATCCACGAAAAACTTCGTCACTCTCTTCATCAGTACGATTCGCGCCGGCGGATCAGAAACTCCGTGTCCCCGGCCAGGAAACGGCATCACTTCCACCGACTTCCCTTTTGCAATCAAATCGTCCACCAGCGACAGCGTGTTAGCAAAGTGCACGTTGTCGTCGCCCGTTCCGTGCGCGATCAAAAGCGGTCCTTTCAACTGCCCGGCCTTTTCGGTTGGCGACGATTCCTGATAGCTCTCTTCATTCTCCGGCAATAGGCCTATATACCGCTCCGTGTAAATCGAATCGTAGTAGCGCCAGTTCGTTACCGGGCCTCCCGCAAAACCCGCCTTGAAGTCTTCCGGATCTTCGAACATCGCGTGCAGCGTCATGTGCCCGCCATAGCTCCACCCCCAGATTCCGATGTGCTCTGCGTCCACCCACGGCTGCGTCTTGAGCCATGCCGCGCCGTCTCGCTGGTCCGACATCTCTTGCGCGCCAAACCGGAAATGGATCGGCTCTTCAAACACGTGTCCGCGACCCGTGGACCCGCGGTTGTCCAGCGCAAAAATGATGAACCCTTTTTGCGCCATCAACTCGTGCCACAAATACGTCGAACCGCCCCACGCATTCATCACCACTTGCACGCCCGGCCCGCCGTAGGTATAGACCAGCACCGGATATTTTTTCGAAGGATCGAAATGAGGAGGCTTGATCATCCACGCATTCAGGTCGTAGCCGTCATGCGATTTCACTTTCAGAAACTCCACCGGCGACAAGTGATACTCCGCAAGCTCCGGAACGCCATTCTCATTTAGCGTCGCGATGCTCGACCCGTCTATCCTCTGCAACCGTTGCTGTGCAGGCGTGCCCGCGCTCGAAACCGTCTCCTCGTACGCCATCGCATTCGGCGACACCATCACGCCGTGTGTCCCGTCATCTTTCGTAATCCGTGCAAATCCGCTGCCATCCAGATTCACTCGGTACAAATGCCGCTCCAGCGGTGTTTTTTCCGTCGCGCTGAAATAAACGATTCCCTTCGTCTCATCCACGCCTTCCAATTTCGAAACTTCCCACTCGCCTTTCGTCAACTGCGCCAATAATTTACCTGTCAAATCGTATAGATAAAAGTGCCGGTAGCCGCTTCGTTCGCTCGACCACAAAAACCGCTTTCCATCCTTGAACAAATACAAATCGTCGCTCACGTTAATCCAGTAATTATCCTTGTCGATCAGAACCGTCGTGCTCTTCCCGTTCCCCGCATCCGCCACCAGCAATTCAATCTGCGTCTGCTTGCGGTTCATTCGCTCAATGGCGACGCGTTTCGAATCCGTCAGCCATTGCACTCGTGGAATGTATTGATTCGTCTCCGCTCCGGTATCCATCAGCCGCGCTTTTCCTCCCATGGCACCTGCGACATACACATGCACGGTCGGGTTATTTCCCCCGCCCACCGGATACCGTTCTTCTTCCGCTTCGCCCGTATAGGATTCGAAATCCACCATCGGATATTTCGTCACCTTCCGTTCATCCATCTCGAGGAAGGCCACCGCCGAACCATCCGGTGCCCACCAGTACGCCGTCGAAATTGCCAGCTCCTCCGGATAGACCCAATCCAACTCGCCCTTTCGCATCTCTTCCGTTCCGCCCGTCGTCAGCGCGTGTTCTTTCCCGTCCGACGTACTTATGGCGTGCAAATTGTGTTCCCGCACAAACGAAACCCATTTTCCGTCCGGAGAAATCTTCACGTCGGCAATTGCCGTCTTGCCCGACAGCAAAACTTTCGCTTGCTCGCTTTTCAAGTCGTACCAGCTCAACGAGTTTGGCCCCACAAACAAAATTGCCGCCCCGTTCGGCGCCCAACGATATTCTGCCGGCGCTCTCCGGCCCAGGCCGGTCGCCTGCGTCGGTTTCGATTTGTCCTCTGGCAACACCGTTTCCAGCTTCTCCGAACTCAGCAACAGCTTCTTCTCGCCATTCGCTGCCGAAACGCTCCACAATTCTTTCCGCGCTTCCTTCCCGTATCCCTTCGTCTCCAAATAACTCACCGAGGCCCCATCCGGCATCCACGTCATTCCGCTCAAAAGTCTCCCGCTCAGGCTCGGTTGCGAATAAATTCGTTCCACGCTCAATTGCTTTCCGCCCGAATCGCCGCTTTGTGCCAAGCAATTGCTCATTGCGCCTAGCGCAACGATAAGAATTACAGCTGTAGTTATTACCTTCACTATAATTACCATCTAGCCCTCCGGAGAGCCTGTCGATTCTATCTTCCCGAATCGTCCAATCCAATGCCGCCGCCCATTTTTTAACCTGTGGAAAAACCCGGAAAGTACTACGAGTTCTACTCTTTTTTTCCCTATTTCCCAACAAATTTGCCTCTTTCGCTGTTGTAATCCAACCGTAGCAATCGATATAATCCCGCGATGCTGTCCCCGCCCCTTTCCTCGGTAACGAAAGACATTCGTGTGTCGAGGGCCCGCCTCCGCGGAGGCGTTCGCCCAGGAACGTAACTCTTGAAGGGACTCAAACTGCGCTGCCAGATCGCACAGTACATATCATCGATTGACGAGGGCATGACTGATGCAGGCAATTCCCCAGTTTGTCCGTGGGTTCGTTTCGCGAATTTCTAAAACTGATTTTTTCTTGAGCGCTCCCCGCGCCGCATGGCTGTTCCTCTTTCTCTTTTCTTTATTTTTTTCTGCAACCGTGCCGCTCGTAGCACAAGTCAACATACTCACGCAGCACAACGACAATCTCCGCACCGGCGCCAACACCAGCGAAACCATCCTCACTCCCGCCAATGTCGCCTCGACAAATTTCGGCAAGCTCTTCGCCAATCCTGTTGACGGCCGCATCTACGCGCAGCCCCTTTACGTGCAAGGTCTCGTCATCCCCGGCAAAGGCACCCACAACGTCGCCTTCGTAGCCACCGAACATGACAGCGTCTACGCCTTCGACGCGGACGCCGCTGGCGCTCCCCTCTGGCAAATCACTCTTCTGGACTCCGCGCACGGCGCGCCCGCCGGCGCCACCACTGTTCCCAATGGTGATCTCTCCACGACCGACATCGTCCCGGAAATCGGCATCACCGGCACTCCTGTCATCGACCTCTCGACCAACACGATGTACGTCGTCGGCAAAACAAAAGAAGGCACTACTTACGTCCAGCGCCTTCACGCGCTTGACATCACAACCGGCGCCGAGAAATTTGGCGGCCCCGTAGCGCTTTCCGGTTCGGTTTCCGGTACAGGCAATGGCAGTCTGAATTCGGTTCTAACCTGGGATCCTAAGTGGGAAAACAATCGTCCTGGCCTGCTCCTCTTTAACGGCGTTGTCTACATCGGCTTCGGTTCGCACGGCGACAACGGCCCTTGGCATGGCTGGATTCTCGCTTATAACGCCAGCACGCTCTCGCAGCGCGCCGTTTACTGCCCGACTCCGAGCGGTGCCGGCTCGGGCGTCTGGATGTCCGGCGCAGGTCTTTCCGCAGACGTGATCGATTCCGTCAACGCTCCATTCGGACGCATGTTCATCGCCACCGGCAACGGCTCATTCAACGCCACCACTCCGTACAGCAACACCATGAGTTACGGTGATGATCACATCCGCCTCGATCTCACCAATCCCATCCAGGCCCCCGTCACCGGCTCGCAGAATCCCGCCAGCTTTCCTCTCCAACTGCCCGTCATCGATTCCTTCACCCCTTCGAATCAAGCCTCTTTGAACAGCGCAGACAGAGACGTCGGCTCCGGCGGTATTCTCCTCCTCCCCGATCAACCCGGCGCTCACCCTCACGTCCTCATTCAAGTCGGCAAAGAAGGAAAAATCTACGTCATCAATCGCGACAACATGGGCGGCTTTAACAGCACCACCGACAATGCTCTGCAGGAAATCAGCGCCGTCAATGGCGCATGGGCAAGTCCCGCCTATTGGAATGGCAACGTCTATTTCGGCGGCAGCAGCGACAATATCAAATCGCTTCCCATCACGAACGGCGTCCTTGCTTCGACCTGGACATCTCGTTCGCCCACCGGCTACGCCTTCCCCGGCGCTTCGCCGAGCATCTCCGCAAACGGCGCAACCGGCGGCATCGTTTGGGCCGTAGACACTTCCGCATATTCCAGTAACGGCAACGCCATACTCCACGCTTACGACGCCACCAATCTCGCTACACAACTATTTATAAGCACTGCCGTCTCTGCCAACGCCGCCGGCATCGCCACAAAATTCGTCGTTCCCACTGTCGCAAACGGCAAAGTTTATTTAGGTACCGCCAACGAACTCGATGTCTACGGCCTCGGCGGCCCTTCCACACCCGCCGCCACGCCCGTCATCAGCCCCTCTTCACAAGCTTTCACCGGCACACTTTCCGTCACGATCACCGACAGCACGACCGGCGCCTCCATCTTTTACACAACGAACGGCTCAACCCCCACCACCGCCTCGACTCCGTACGCCGGCGCCATCTCTGTCACCTCCACGCAAACCATCAAAGCCATTGCCACTGCCACCGGCTTCACGCAAAGTGCCGTCGCCAGCCAGACCTACACTCTTCAAACCCAAGCTGTAGCTCCAACTTTCGCCCCTCCCGGCGGTGCCTACGCATCCACGCAATCCGTTTCCCTTTCCAGTCCCACCACCGGCGCAAAAATTTATTTCACCACGGACGGCACGACGCCTTCGCCCGGCGTCGGCACCACGCAACTCTACTCAACTCCCATCTCCGTCGCCGTCTCCGAAATCATTAACGCCATCACCACCGCCACCAATTTCAACAATAGCCCTGTCGCCTCCGCCATCTTCACGATCGGTTCCAGCGGCACCGGCTCCAACTTCATCAATGGCTTCGCCAGTTCCGCTTCTATCATGACCTTTAACGGCAGCACTGGACTCGCTGATACGCGCCTGCAACTCACTTCCGGCCTCACCGACCAGGCCGGCAGCGCTTGGTACAACACGCCCCTCAACATTCAAGGCTTCACGAACGACTTCTCCTTCCAGCTCGCCAATCCAGATGCCGACGGCATTACATTCACCATACAGAACGCTGGACTCACCGCCCTCGGTCCCAGCGGCGGTGGTCTCGGCTACGGCCCTGACACTCCCGGCAATCCGCCCGGTATACCCACCAGCGTCGCCATCAAATTCGATCTCGCCGACAACGTTGGCGAAGGCCCCGACTCCACCGGCATCTATACCAACGGCGCATCGCCAACCACTCCCGTGATCGATCTCACTCCCTCAGGCATCGACCTTCACACTGGCGACACTTTCAACGTCCACATGGTCTACGACGGCACCACGCTCATCATGACTATTACCGACGGCGTCACCAACGCCACCTTCACCACCAGTTGGACCATTAACATTCCTCAGACCGTCGGCTCAAATCTCGCCTACGTAGGGTTCACCGGCGGCACTGGCACGCTCACGTCCAGTCAAAAAATCGAAACGTGGACCTTCATCAGTCAGCCGCCGGTGCTATCGGCTGCCGCCAGTCCCGCATTCAGCCTCGCGCCCGGCACTTATCTCAACGCACAAACCGTCACGCTCTCGGACGCCACTGCGGGCGCAACTATTTTCTATACGCTCGATGGGACCACTCCGAACACGTCCGTCGGCGGTTCAACGTTCCAATATTCCGCTGCCATCACCGTCAGTTCCTCAAAAACGATTAAGGCCATCGCCACCGCTCCGAATTTCTCCGCCAGCGCCGTCGCCTCCGCACCCTATGTCATCCAGACCCAGACCGCCGCGCCCACGTTCTCCCCGGCTCCCGGAACTTACGTCGCCGCCCAAAGCGTTACCCTGGCCAGCACAACTTCCGGTGCGCTCATTTTCTACACGCTCGACGGCACTACTCCGAACAGCAGCGTCGGCGGCTCCACGTTCCAATACACCGGCCCCCTGAGCGTCAGTGCCACGACGACTATCAAAGCTATCGCCACCGCTTCCGGCTTCTTCGCCAGCAACGTTTCCGCGGGCACTT
>Ga0137403_10000825_pt1 | contig 39753 bp, 38 predicted proteins | sample CZOMad2_1_16fung_FD_122057 | JGI IMG/M metagenome (GOLD analysis project Ga0137403, IMG submission 122057) | Vadose zone soil fungal communities from Angelo Coast Range Reserve, California, USA - CZOMad2_1_16fungal (Hybrid Assembly) | ecosystem: Environmental > Terrestrial > Soil > Vadose zone...
GATTCCTCGACGGTGATGACGCCATCCTTGCCGACCTTCTTCATGGCTTCGGCGATGATGCCGCCGATTTGCTTGTCGTTGTTGGCGGAGATGGTGCCGACCTGAGCGATCATGTCGCCCTTGACGTCACGATGCAGGCGCTTGATTTCTTCGATGGCGACTTCGACGGCGCGCTCGATGCCGCGCTTGAGAGCGGTGGGGCTGGCGCCAGCGGCGACAGTCTTAACGCCTTCGCGGAAGATGGCCTGAGCGAGAACGGTGGCGGTGGTGGTGCCATCGCCCGCGACGTCGGACGTCTTGGAAGCGACTTCGCGGACCATCTGCGCGCCCATATTCTCGAGCGGATCCTTGAGTTCGATTTCCTTTGCTACGGTGACGCCGTCCTTGGTGATGATAGGAGCGCCAAACTTCTTTTCGATCACCGCGTTACGGCCTTTGGGGCCGAGAGTGATCTTTACTGCATCGGCTAGAGCATTCACGCCGCGCAAAATTGCCTGGCGGGAAGCTTCGCCCGTTACAATCGTCTTTGCCATTTCTTGATTCCTCCTGAAATTTCTTGGTGGTGCTGAACTTTTTCTCTAAACCCCCAGGCCTGAAGGCCTGAGCTACAGAATCGGGCCTTGCGGCCCAGTTACGGACTGACGGGTTTAAAGACCCGCCGCTACAGGTGCCAGGCTAAAACCTAGCCCTACGTTACTTCTTGGAGCCGGCGGCTTTGGCTTGGCCGCTGAGCTTGGCGAGAATTTCTTCTTCGCGCAGGATCAGGTACTCCTCGTCTTCGATCTTGATTTCGGTGCCGCTGTACTTGCCGAACAGAACGCGATCGCCGGGCTTGACGTCGAGAGGAATGGTTTCACCCTTCTCACGCTTACCGCTGCCGACGGCGATGACTTCGCCTTCCATGGGCTTTTCTTTTGCAGAGTCAGGGATAATGATGCCGCCCTTGACGCTTTCCTTTTCCTCAATGCGCTTCACGATCACGCGGTCGTGGAGCGGGGTCAGATTGACTGCCATCTTGAACTACCTCCTAGAAGAACTAGCGGATTGAATTTAGTGGCTTCGAAGAGGAAAGAGGGGTTAGCACTCCTCGAAGTCGAGTGCTAATATAGCAGAAACGGCGGACATGTCAAGTCTGTGGATGGCAGGGCTGTGGATATCCCGCTCGGTCATTGGTCCAGTAAGTCATTCATTTACATTGGTTTGAATGGTGCAAGATAATTCTTGCACTTGGTGATTGCCGTGCTGCCTTGCGCAGAGCTAGAATCCTGCGAGAGGTTGAGCTTGTTCCATCACGTCTATTTGCAGCTGATTGTGTTTACGGCTGGGACGCTGTTGCCGCTGTTCTGGATCGTGGTGATTCTGGGGCACCGGAGACAGCGCAATTTCGAGCGGGTTTTCTTCTTTTTGTGCCTAGCGCTGGTGTTCTTTTTTGGGGCTTCGCTGCTGGCGCTTAACGCACAGCTTTACTACAGCGTGATTCCGGGGGCGTTGGCTGGCTTTTCCTGGGTGGCGGCGTGCCTGGGTCTGTGGTTTCTGCCGTCCTTGCTGCTGTATTTGCACGTGGAATATGCGCAAGTGCGGGAATTGCTGGTTTCCAAGATAGGCCTGAAGGTGTGGCTGGCCGTGGCGTGGGTACCTGCGTTTGGGTTGCTGCCGAGCCTGTACGCGGCGCTGCGGCTGCAGAGTGGATTTGATTTTGTGGCACCTACGAATCGGCTGGGGCTGGCATTTCGAGGCTGGCTGGTGGTGGCAGTGCTGCTGTCGACTGGATGGCAATGGCGATTTGCCAAAGCGGCTCCGGACAGGCAGCAGAAGAAGTTTCATGGGACGCTGATCGCGAGCCTACTGGTGGTGGCGGTATTGTTCGTGGTGGCGCACGCGCCAAGGCGGATGAGCGAAGGTGTAGAGGTGGCATACACGATTGCGGTGGCGGCATTCGCGCTGGTACCGCTGGCGGCGCTGATCCGCAACGTGCAGCAATTCAATTTTCTGCAGATTGGGCGGCAGCGGAATTTGATTTATGCAGTGTTCGCGGTGTTTGTAGCGCTGCTGTACTTGAGTTTTGTGCGGCGGGTGAGTTTGTGGATGGAGGCGTTTCTGCCTCCAGAAGCTTCGGCGGCGATTCTGCTGTTTCTGCCAGTGGTGTTCTTCGAGCCTTTGCAACGGCTGGTGGGACGACTTCTGCAACGGACCGCGCAGAGCGAGATGGATTTAACGCAGCGGATGATGGGGCCGATTCAGGAAGTGGCGCGACTAGGGAGTTTGGCGAGGCTCTCGGGTTTTTCCGAGCAATGTATTCGGGAACAGTTGCAGCTGGCAGAGGTGCGGCTGAGGATCGCGGAGGCGGGGGACGCTGGGGCTGAAAACATTGCTTCAGCGAGAGGGCCGGAAGAGACATTCGTGATTCGGCAGTCAAGCCGATTTATTGGGACGCTTACGGTGAAGGCGCATGGAGCAATGCTTTCCGGGGAAACGCATGCGGCAGTGGAGTTTTTGTGCGAGCAATTGCCGGGAGCGATCGAACTCTGCCGATTGATCGAGGAGAAATTGCAGTTGGAGAGGGAATTGGCGGTGCGGGAGCGGTTGGCGCTGGTGGGGCAGACAGCGGCGAGCATTTCTCACAATCTGAAGAACCCGCTGGGGTCGATCAAGACGATTCTGCAAGTGCAACTAGAGAATCCGGAGCTGCCGAAGTCCATGCGTGCCGAGACGCGGATGATTCTGGATGAAATTGGGCGGCTCTCGGTGAAACTGAATCAGCTTTTGCAATTTAGCCGGCCAGCGGTGCGGAGCAGCAATACGGAAGCGCGTTGCGATGCGCGGGTGGTGTTGGAAGAGGTTTCGTCGGTGCTGCGACATGAGGCGGACCGGCGCGGCGTGGCGTTGGAGGCGGCGGCAGATGGCGCGGCTATCGACGTGGCGACCAGCGCGGAGAGCCTGAACGATATCGTTTCGAACCTGGTGGTCAACGCTTTGGAAGCGGCGCCGCGCGGCGGACAGGTGCAAATCTCAGCAGCCGCGAACGGCACGGTCTGCACGCTTTTGGTGGAAGACGATGGGCCGGGAATTCCGGCTGCCTCGCGAGAAAAAGTGCTGCAACCGTTTTTCACGACCAAGCCGCAAGGCACCGGGCTGGGCCTGGCGATCGTCGCGCGCCGGGTGGCGGAGTCCGCAGGAAAACTGCATTGGGTAAGCCCAGTGCGCGAAAACCGGGGCACGCGATTTGAAATAACACTTCCCCTGGTGGGTAGGAATTCTCCATGAAGACGATACTGATTGTTGATGACGAACCGGCGGCGCGTTACGGGTTGCGGCGCGCGTTGGAGTCCAAATACCGGATTGCGGAGTCCGACTCGGCGGAAGCGGCGCGAGCGGCGATTGAGACAGAGCAGCCCGATCTCGTGTTGCTGGATGTGGTGCTGCCGGGATTGGATGGCGTTTCGTTTCTAAAGTCGCTTCGCGATCAGGGGAATGAGGTGCCGGTGCTGATGGTTTCGGCGTTGGATACGGCCAAGAGCGCTGTCGACGCTTTGCGAGTGGGCGCGGCGGATTATCTCGTGAAAGGGTTCGAGTTGGATGAATTGCGGGCGCGGGTTGCGAATTTGCTGAAGCTGGCGGCGCTTGAAAAAGAAAACAATGCTTTGAAAAGCCGGCTGGCGACCGAAGGGCAGTTTGGCCAGATGATTGGGCGCGCGCCGGAGATGCGCCGGGCGTTTGAGATGGCGGACCGCGTTGCGGCTACGGACTCCACGGTGCTGATTCTTGGTGAGAGCGGAACGGGCAAGGATTTGCTGGCGCAGGAGATTCATGCACGGTCAGCTCGGGCAGGGAAGCCATTTGTGGCGGTGAACTGCGCAGCTTTGCCGGAGACGCTGATCGAGTCGGAGTTGTTTGGGTACGAGCGCGGTGCGTTCACCGGCGCGGCGCAGCAGAAGAAGGGAAAGTTTGAGTTGGCGTCCGGCGGGACGATTTTTCTGGATGAGATTGGCGATATGAATCCGGTGACGCAGGCTAAAGTGCTGCGGGTGCTGGAAAACCGGACGATCGAGCGGCTTGGCGGGACGCAAACGATTGCGGTGGACTTGCGAGTGATTAGCGCGACCCACCGGAATTTGCCGGCTGAGATCCGCAATGGGAAGTTTCGCGAGGATTTGTTTTACCGGCTGCGGGTGATCAGCATCGAGCTTCCGGCGTTGCGGACGCACAAGCAGGATCTCGCATTGCTCGCTCAGGCCTTTCTGCAGACGCATAGTGCACGCCTTGGGCGCTCAGCGCGCCTGGGGCGCGATGCACTTGCGGCGATCGAAAAGTACGATTGGCCGGGGAATGTCCGCGAGCTGCGGAACACACTGGAGCGAAGCCTGGTGCTAGCGCGCGGTGAGGAAATAACCGTCGAAGACTTGCCGGAAGAAGTGAGAACCGGCGAGACTTTGACGTCCAAGCGCGTAGGCAATGACGGCTTCATGTCCGCGAAGGATTTTCGCGAGGCCAAACGAAAATTTGAAGTGGCGTATCTGACCAAACAGCTGGTGGAGCACCAGTGGAACGTTTCGCGGACGGCTGCGACGATTGGATTGCACCGGCAAAGCTTGCAGGAAAAGCTGCGCGAGCTGAACGTACGGCGGCCGGGGCGCGAGTTGGTAGAGGAAGAAGAGTGACCGGCGTCGCGCGCATTCAAGACAGTAAAGACGGGATGAGCGTTTCACCAATTAGAGGTTACGTGATGGCGGGAGGCGCGAGCTCTCGCTTTGGCTCGGACAAAGCGCTTGCGCGACTAGGCGGCGAAACGATGCTGGCGCGAATATGCAGAGCGCTGGACGACGCGACGGGCAACGTCAGCGTTGTGTCTTCTTTGACAAATTACACCGGAGTGGACGCGCGGATGGTGCCGGATCGTTGGCCAGGTGAGGGTCCGTTGGGCGGAATCATCACGGCGCTGCAGGACGCGCGAGCGAACGACCCGCGAGCGACACATTGTTTGATCGTTAGCTGCGATATGCCTTTTCTGACTGCCGAATGGCTGCAGTTTCTGTGCACGCATGCGGCTACAAACGTGGCACAAATTGTCGTTCCGCGCTCGGCTAGGACACTTGAGCCGCTGTGCGCTTGCTGGCGGGTCGGCGCGGCCGCGATTTTGCAGCCGCTTTTTGATGGCGGTGTGCGCCGAGTGACGCAAGTGTTTGAGCACACCGAGACGGAAATCCTTGACGAGCCGCACTGGAAACGATTTGATAGCGCGGGGCGGCTTTTTTGGAACATGAATACTCCGCAGGATTATGAGGACGCGGTAAAAGCGCTTGCCGAGGAAGGCCGTTGAGCGAAAACGCGAGCCAGTCAGATGAGAGTGTATTCTCCGTGAGCGAAAGCGCCGCAGAGAACTACTTTGAATTCCGCGGTGTGAACAAGGCCTTCGACGATCATGCTGTGCTCAAAGACGTTAGCTTCACGGTTAAGCGCGGAGAGACTTGCGTGATCATGGGGCGGAGCGGCGTTGGCAAGTCTGTTTCACTCAAGCATATTTTGGGCTTTTTGAAGGCGGATTCGGGGCGCATTTTCATTGACGGCCAGGACGTGACCGATTATAGCGAGGGGCAATTCGCCGAAATTCGCAAGAAAGTCACGATGGTGTTTCAATCTGGCGCGCTATTCGATTCGCTGACGGTCTTCGAGAACATCGCATTTCCCTTAGAAGACCAGCCAGGACTGACTGAGCAAGATGTCGACGCATACGTCGATAAGTTGGCGCGTATGCTGGAAGTGGAAGACGCGCTGGATAAGCTGCCGGGTGAGCTGTCCACTGGCCTACGGCGCGCGGTGGCCATCGCGCGAGCGCTGGCGCAAAATCCAGAAGCCATTCTCTACGACGAGCCGACCACGATGGTTGATCCGATCATGGCCGCGCACATGGGCGATTTGATTTTGCGGCTGAAGCAGGCATTTCGAAAGACGTCGATTGTCGTGACGCACGACACGCATCTGGCGAAGAAGCTCGCGGACAAGATTGTGTTTCTGCAAGATGGTAAAGCCGCGATTTTTCCTTCCTGGGATGCGTTCGAGAATTCCACCGATCCTTTCATTCATAATTTCCTGCTGCAGGACCAGTTGATTCCGGCGATGGATGTGACCCTGTGACCATGAGCAGCCACGGATGAGGCGCCGGGATTTTCTGAAATACATGACGGCAGCTCCGATTGTGGCTGCAGCGCCGACCTTTGCGATACAGCAAGGCGAGCTGGTAAACGACGTCCAGACGGGACTGAACCCGACGCGGGTCAGCAAGATCGTTCGCCCAACCTCGGCCCCAGACATTCAGAGCGTGCTGAAAGATTGCGCCAAGCACGGACAATCACTTTGCGTGTCTGGAAGCCGGCATGCGGCGGGAGGGCAGCAGTTCGCGACAGATGCACTGCTGCTGGACATGCGATCCATGAATCGCGTTGTGGGGCTGGACGAGAGGAGCGGCGTTTTGCACGTGGAAGCCGGAATCGAGTGGCCAGAGTTGATTCAGGGATATCTCGATCTGCAGAAAGAAAATGTTAAGTGGGGGATTCGCCAGAAACAAGGCGGAGCGGACCGCATGACTTTGGGTGGAACTCTAGCGGTGAATGCGCATGGACATTCGCTGGGCTGCGCACCGATTGTTGGCGACGTGGAATGGATTGAGATGGTGACGCCGGATGGATCGGCGAGGCGGTGCGATCGAAAGCATGACAAAGAACTGTTTTCGCTGGCGGTGGGAGGCTACGGACTTTTCGGCGTGATTACCGCGGTTGGATTGAGGTTGGTACCGCGGCGCAAAGTTCGGCGGAAAGTCGAGACGCGGACGATCGCGGAGGTCGCAGCGCTCATCGAGAGACGCACGAAAGCGGGAGCGCCGTTCGGTTATTTTCAATATTCGATCGACGAGACTTCTCCGGATTTCATGCGAACGGGAATCCTGACGACCTACGAAAACGTTGCGGCGGAGACAGCACTGGGAGCTGAGAATACGGACCTCGACGTTCGCCTGCTAACAGCTTTGCTGGAGCTTGCGCACAAAGATCGCGGCTCGGCCTACCGCCGCTATGCCAAGTTGGAGCTGGCTAAAGATGGAAACGTCGAATGGTCGGATTTGCATCAGCTGGCGACGTACCCGCTGGGATATCACCAGGACATCGAGAAGCGGCTAGGAGTGGAGTCGGTCGGCGCCGACCTGATTGTGGAAGTTTACGTGCCGCGCGCCCAATTGATTCCGTTCCTTGAGGAGACACGGCGCACTCTCCTCGCGGCGGAATTGCCGCTGGTCCACGGAACGATTCGATTCATCGAGCAGGACAAAGACTCCTTTCTGGCGTGGGCGAAGAAACGCTATGCGTGCGTAACTTTCGCTCCGCATACCGCCGGCGAAACGCCCGCGCTGCACAAGACCGGCGAGACTTGCCGGCAGTTGATGCGCGCAGCGACGAAGAAAGGCGGAAGCTTTTACCTCACCTACAATCGTTTCGCGACCCGGGAAGATATCGAGTTCGCGTATCCGCGATTCGCTGAGTTTCTGCTGCTGAAAAAGAAATACGATCCTATGGACACACTGCAAAGTGACTGGTACAGACACTACAAGGCACTCCATGAATAGATCCTTATCGGCTGGACGGCGTGTCGCTGCGATCCCAGGAGGCCGGCACAGTGAGCACTACGCCTAACGCGCAAGCGAATCCGATCGGTCAGCTGCGCAAAACGATGGGATTTTGGGATGTGCTGCTGTTCAATATCGCGACAGTTCTGGGGCCGCGCTGGATAGCGGCGGCAGCGCACAACGGAACATCCTCAATCAGTTTGTGGGTTGTCGCGGCGCTGTTGTTCTTTGTGCCGTCCGCGCTGGTCATCAATGAGCTGTCTTCGCGATTTCCTGAAGAAGGCGGACTGTACGTGTGGACGAAGGAGGCCTTTGGAGATTTTCACGGATTCGTCGCCGGTTGGAACTACTGGATCTACACGGTTTTCTATTTTCCGGGATTGCTGCTGGCGAGCGCGGCGATGAGCGGCTATCTAATGGGACAGAATGGCGCCGCGCTCGCGGAGAATCGTACTTTTCTGCTTTCCGTTTCGGTAGGGCTGCTGGTCGTCGCGGTGGCATTTAACATCATCGGTCTGAACATCGGCAAGTGGCTACAGAATGCTGGCGGCGTGGCCACCTATTTGCCGCTGATGGCGGTGGTGGCAATCGCAGGCATAATTTGGATGAAGCACGGATCGGCGACGCATTTTACGGTTCGGAACATGCTTCCGACGTGGAATTGGGACACCGTGAATTTTTGGTCGCAGATCGCATTTGCATTCAGCGGACTGGAGCTAGTTTCCGCGATGAGCCAGGAGGTGCGCAATCCGCAGCGTACGCTGCCACGAGGATTATATGCGGCGGGAGTGCTGATTGCGGCGATGTACATCGCGGGCACGGTTGCGGTGTTGGTGCTCATTCCCGCGGCCGGAGTGTCCACAACGAGCGGCGTGTTTCAGGCAATCACCGCTGGCTCGATTGCGTTGCGTATCGGTTTTCTGGGGATCCTCGCGGCCATCGTGGTGACCGTCGGGAATGCGGGCGGAGTGGGCAGCACGGTGGCGGGAATTGCGCGCGTGCCATTTGTCGTGGGCATCGATCGATATTTGCCAGAAGCCTTCGGAAGGATTCATCCCCGCTGGAGGACGCCGTACATATCGATTCTGGTGCAAGCGGTGCTTTCCGGGTTGATCCTGTTTTTGAGCCAGATCAAGAGCCACACCGTACAAGCCGCTTATCAGTTTCTGGTGGATGCCACGATCATTCTCTACTTTGTTCCGTTTCTGTACATGTTTGCTGCGGCGATCCGGTTGTATTCGCGGCAGGACCGACGCCAGAACAAAGAAGCGGTGCTCATCCCGGGCGGCAAGAGCGGAGTGTGGATTGTTTCCGGTACAGGATTTTTGATCGTGTTAGTCGGGATTTTCGTTTCGCTGGTTCCGCCGGGGGATTCGGTTGATAAGCTGGGATTCGAGCTGAAGCTTGTTGGTGGAACCGCAGGCGCGATGGTAATCGGACTAGTGCTTTACTGGCGGGGTGTTCGGGCTAAAGCACGAGAAGGTCTTGTCGGCGCCGACTAGAAGCCTTGGTCTACTAGCTGGCGGATGGTCATGCCAGAGACCGTCGATGAGGAATTTCGTGCTTCGAGATGGCGCTCGATGTATTTCCCCAAAATATCGCCTTCGAGATTTACGGCGTCGCCGGGTTTGCGGTCGCGAATGTTGGTGTGTTGGTAGGTGTAGGGAATCACCGCGATTTCAGCGATGCGATTCTGCCAGCGCGCCACGGTGAGGCTGACGCCATCAACGCTGATTGAGCCTTTTGGAACGATGTAGCGAGCGAATTCTTCCGGCACTTCGATGCCGTACCACCAATTCTCGCCTTGAGGCGTGAGGTGGGCGACTCGGCCGGTGCCATCGACGTGGCCAAGTACGAAGTGCCCTCCGAATTCTTTTCCCGCGGTTAGCGGTTGCTCGAGATTCACGCGTGTGCCCTTTGCCAGCAACACACCGTTTTTTGCGCCGAAGGAAGTCTTGGCGATGGTCTCGCCGGAAAGGTCGGCAGAGAATCCCTGTTGGCCGAGGGAAACGATCGTGAGGCAGCAACCGTTTACGGCAATGCTGTTCGCGATCGCGAGGGAAGGGGCGACTGTTGGTGCGTGAATCGTCAGGTGGCCGCCGCCGGCGCGCAGTTCCAGCGATTCGATCGTACCGCTATGCTCGATGATTCCTGTAAACATAGGTCAAATATCCTTCCAGAAGAAAATCGGGACCGGATTGGCGGATCGTCTGCGAATGAAGCGGTGAAAGCTGCAGCTTGGGTGCGATGGCGAAGGGAACCCGCGTATCGCCGGCGATTTTCGGCGCATAGAAGAGCGCCAGCTTGTCGACAATTCCCGCTTGCAATGCCGCGCCGTTCAGCGTTGGGCCAGCTTCCAGGAGGACGTTGAGAATTTCGCGGTGGCCGAGCTCAGCCAGGACCCGGTCGAGGTTCACGCGTCGGGCCAGCGACGGGATATGCACAACTTCAAGGCCCATTTTGCGAAGAGCCCGGGCTTTGGGCGTCCCAGGATGCGCGCCCGTTAGAACCAATAGATCCGAGTCGGCGCTCTGTGCGATACGCGATTTTGGCCGAAGAGTGAGGCCGGAATCCAGGACCACGCGCAGCAAGCGCCGCCGCCGCGGGAGGCCGCTGCGGTCGGTCAGGAGCGGATCGTCGATATGAATGGTTCCGATGCCGGTCAGCAAAGCGTCGGAAGCATGACGCATGCGTTGCACTTCCGCGCGGGATTCTTCGGAGGTAATCCAGTTGCTACGCTTCCGCCGGTTATGCGATCTGCCGAGATGGCTGCTGTCCCCGGTAAGAGCAAGCTGGCCGTCGAGGGTCAGCGCGGATTTGAGCGTTACGAATGGCTTAGAGGTGCGGATCCACTTGGCGAATCCTTGGTTCAAGCGCTGCGCGTCCGGCTCGAGGATTCCTGATTCCACTTCGATTCCCGCCGTCCGCAGCCGCGCGAATCCGGCGCCGGCTGTCTTCGGATTGGGATCTTCCATTGCGGCGACGACTCGGCGCAGGTTCGCAGCGATGACGGCTTCCGTGCAAGGACCAGTGCGGCCGGTATGATTGCACGGCTCGAGGGTCACGTAGAGCGTAGCGCCGTGGGATTTTTCGCCCGCCGCTTTGAGCGCGATGATTTCCGCGTGATCACGGGCATCGTACTGATGAAAACCTTCACCGACGATTTTACCGTCGCGAACGATCACGCAGCCCACTGTGGGATTGGGACTGGCCAAGCCGACGCCGTCGCGCGCCAGTGCCAGCGCATGCTCCATAAAACGAATGTCATGCTCGTTCACGGTTCAGTTAAACAGCGAGTCGGCGTAGGTTTCGGCGTCGAACGGGACGAGGTCGCTGATTTGTTCGCCGGTGCCGACGAAACGAATCGGCAGGCCCAACTCTTGCGAAATAGCCACGACGATGCCGCCTTTCGCGGTGCCGTCGAGCTTGGTCAAAATAATACCGGTGACGCCGACGGTGCCGGTGAATTCGCGTGCCTGCGAGAGTCCGTTCTGCCCAGTGGTGGCATCCAGCACGAGCAAGACATCATGCGGCGCACCGGAAATTACCTTGGCAGCAGTGCGCTTCATCTTGTCGAGTTCGGCCATCAGGTTGGACTTGGTATGCAGACGGCCCGCGGTGTCGACGATCACTGCGTCGAACGATCGCGCCTTAGCGGCGGCGACTGCGTCGTAGACCACGGCGGCCGGATCGGCGCCGGATTTCTGCTTGATCACTTCAATGCCGTTGCGTTTTGCCCAGATTTCCAGCTGTTCGACGGCGGCGGCGCGAAACGTATCCGCGGCGCAAAGCAGCACGCTCAGTCCTTCCTGGCGAAAACGATTCGCCAACTTGCCGATGCTCGTGGTTTTTCCGGCACCGTTCACACCGACGATGAAGATCACTCGAGTCTTTTCACCGTTCGGGGAAGCTGCTTTGGCGCTCGCAACGGCACCATTGTTGGCCGCCGAAGAATTCAGGATTCTTACGATATGCGATTTGATCTCGCGCTTGAGCTGAGCCCCGTCGGACAGCGCGTTACGGTCCAGTTTCTCTTTAACCGCGTCGAGGATTTCGCGCGTCGGCTTGACGCCCAGATCAGCAGAAAGCAAAGCTGTCTCGAGAGCCTTGAGGATCCCGGGATCAATTCGCCGCTCGCCCAGAAAGAGATTGTCGACGGTTTCGGAAAGCGCAGTCTTAGTCTTGCTTACGGACGCTTTCAGGCGCTCGAGAAGACTGGGCTCTTTCTTTTCTTCTTTGCCGAAAAGGGAAATCATTGAATAAAGTCGCAGCCTGCCGCAGGCGACAGCCCAGTGTAGCAGAAGGCTGCCGGACGTTACGGCGCGGCAACCGGACGGCTAGGTGGACTACGCGCCGGGTCGGCGGCGCTGCTGAATTCCGCGAGAAGTCAGATCAAAATAGCTTGCACTTGCCGGGAACTAGTGCTCCGCTCAATGCGTTCATAATCTAGGCGCTCAGGCGCCCAATCCATCTAATGACGGAGAGCCAGTATGACCAGTCGAATCATCCTCGTAGCTGTCACGGTGTTGTTCGCGGGCGGTATTGCTTCAGGGCAGGAACACAAGATCAAGCACGCGGAGCTGCCGGCGGCGGTCGAAAAGACGGTGATGGCACAAAGCCAAAGCGCAACGATTCGCGGTTTCTCGATCGAGAAAGAGCATGGCCAGGTTTTCTACGAAGCCGAACTGATCGTCGAAGGCCATGCCAAGAACATCTTGATGGATGCAAAGGGACAGATCGTAGAGGTCGAGGAAGAAGTCGTGTTCGAGCAACTTCCTGCTACCGTCAAGACTGGACTCCTTGCCAAAGCGGCAAGAGGCGAAATCAAAAAGGTCGAGTCGCTCACCAAGCATGACAAGCTGGTAGCGTATGAAGCGCAGGTAGTTACGAACGGGAAACGGTCCGAGATCCAGGTCGGTCCGGAGGGAAAAGCCTTAAGCCACGAGGAATAATCTACACGTGGACTTCGACGGCGGAGAGGCGAAGCTTGCCATGCTGGATGGCCGATTCGAGTGCGCTGACCACGGTAGCGTCGAACTTCGAACCAGTGAGCGACTTGATGCGGTTAAGCGCGAATTCGATGTCCATCGCCGATTGATACGGCCGGTTGGTGGTCATGGCGTCGAGAGTGTCGGCGACTCCGATAATGCGGGCCATCAGCGGAATCTGCTGGCCGGACAAGCCGTAAGGGTAGCCACGCCCGTCGATGTGTTCGTGATGCAACTCGATGCCTGGCAGCATTTCTTTCAGTTGTGAGACGGGGCGCATGATATTTGCGCCTTTCACGGTGTGCTGCTTCATCAGCTCGAATTCTTCCGGCGTCAACGAGCCGGGCTTCTTGAGGACGCGATCTTCCACGCCGATCTTGCCGACGTCGTGCAGCAACGCGGAAATGCGCAGCTTGTCCAGTTCTTGCGCGGGAAGCTGCAATTCCTGGCCGATTAAGGTCGAATACTTGGCGACGCGTCCGGAGTGACCGCGCGTGTAGGGATCCTTTTCGTCGATGGCGGCCGCGAGCATGCGGATCGAGCCGATGAACAGCTCGCGGTTTTCTTCGGCGGCTTCCTTGAGCCGCTCGATGTATTCCTCGATGTCGCCAGCCATCTTGTTGAAGTTTTCGGCCAGTTCGCTGATTTCCGCCGCGCCTTGCACCGGCGAGCGCTGGTGGAATTCTCCACGGCTGATCGCGCGCGTGGACGCCGCCAGAATGCGAATTGGCCCGCTGATCCCGACGGCAAAAAAATAGCCGAAGAGAACGGCAACAAGCACGACTACAGTAACGAATGCGAATGCCTGCCGGTTGAGTTCGGTAACGCCGGCGTCCGCTTGCGCTTCTTTCAGGCTGCGCTGCACGACGACGGCCCAGTTGACTTCCGGAAAAGTGCTGTACGTGCCGATCATTTCCACGGAGCGCTTCTGGACCTTCTCGGAAAAGCGTATCGTTTCGGTATTGCGCAACTCTTGCGGAAGCGCTTTGATCTGCGAGATCAATTGCGTGTTGACGTCCGTTCCGGGCACGAAATTCTTGGTATCCGGATGCGCGACGATGTGCCCGTAGTGATCCACAACGTAGACAGTGCGGCCGCGCACGCTCGAATCCTGCAAGCGGCGCAGGATCGGCTCTAGCGAAACCACTGCTGCGAGCATGCCTGTAAAATTGTCGTTGGCGTCCTTTAGCGGCACGGCAATTACGAAGGCCGGCCGGTTGTTCGGGGCCAAGGCCAGCGGATCACCTCTGAAACGCACTACGTGCAGTTCTTGCGACTGCACGCAGGTAACGAATGCGCGTTGCAATTCCTTCGCGACGAAAGGATCCTGCTCGGCGCGAAAATTCCCCTGCGATGCCGTTGTCCCTTTGCCGGACTTTCCGACGGCGGTCAGATAGATAAACGTTTCGCGATTGCTGTCGACGAAGTTCTCGAGAAGTCGCGTGACCTTGGGTTCCGCGACAGGGTCTTCGACGTTGTCGCTCAGGCCCGTCAGCGCCAAAATCTGTTTTTCGCTGACCAGTTGCTGGTTTTGATTGGACTCGAACGACTGGATTTCCTGCGCCAGCGACCGGGTCAAGTCGGTTTGCTGCACACGCTCAGTGTCGACCAGTTTGTCCTGGCTGAGCATCAGCACTTGACGATGGTACAAGCCGATCGGCAGAGCGCTAACCAGAAGCAGCGCACCCAGCACCAGCCAAAGGATGCGCACGCGCCCGGCGCGCAGACGTTTCACCAAGGTTGGGAGGGCGAGGGCCATTGCGTCTCACTATTTTACGCTCTGAACAAGGGCGCTCAGGGAACGGGCACAAGCGGCGGTGCGGAAGTGCAAATGGGACGTTGGTACTATGGGCCGACGTCCGGGAATCGCCGGAGTGGCCCACTCAACTACACTCGTCGTCGGTAATGTATTGAAATAGCAGTCTTTAGCTCACTCTTTTTTGAGCGGGCGCTCCATAATGTCGCGAATTGCGTCTCGCGCGGATTTGCCGCTATGGAGTATGGCGTCGACTTGCTCGGCAATCGGCAAGTCGAGGCGGTGCTCCCGAGCAAGCGCCAGCAAAGCCGCAGTCGTCCCGACGCCTTCCGCCACCATCCGCATGGTGGACAGGATTTCCGCCAGGGGACGGCCGCGGCCTAACTGGACGCCAACCTGCCGATTCCGGCTCAGCGCCCCGGTGCACGTCAACACCAGGTCGCCTAGCCCGGCCAGCCCAAATAATGTTTCCTGCTTGGCACCCAGCGCCACGCCCAAGCGAGTCATTTCCGCCAACCCGCGAGTCACCAGCGCTGCTGCCGCGTTGAATCCCAGCCCGAGGCCCTGGCAAGCTCCTGCCGCGATCGCGATCACGTTCTTCATCGCGCCAGCGAGTTCCACACCAAGAACATCCGTATTGCTGTAAACACGGAATCCCGGCGCCGCGAATTCTTCCTGGAGCTCGTCCGCCAGAGCGCTGTCATGCGACGCCAGCACGATAGCCGTCGGCTCGCCGCGCGCCGCTTCCGCCGCGAACGAGGGGCCCGAGAGCACCGCCAGCCGGCGCGAAAGATCAGCGTCTTCGCCGGCCAGCACCTGCGTGATTACTTTGCTGATGCGGAGGTGTGTGCTGGGCTCCAGCCCCTTGGTCGCGCTGACCACAACGGCATCCGCCGGCAAGTGTCCCACAATCTGCGAGTAAATGCTGCGAGCATGAGCGGAGGGCATAGCGCCGAGCACGATGTCTCTGCCTGGAACGCTTTCTCGTAAGTCAGAGGTGACCTGAATCTCGACTGGAAGAAAAACGCCGGGCAGGTACGTACTGTTCTCGCGATTGCGCTTCAAGACTTCGGCGAGCGCTGCGTCACGAGCCCATAGAGAGATTTCGTGTTTGCGCGGGCTTCGCGAAAGCACGATGGCCAGCGCGGTACCCCAGCTACCCGCGCCCAGTATGGCGATCTTCTTCATCGGACATTCGTCATCGGCGAGGGCCAGTCATTCGGGCTGCTTTCGCTTGCTGAACGAAAATTTCGGTTCGTCGCCCTGCACCAGCCGTTGAATGTTCGCGTCGTGCTTCCAGATAATCAGCGCCGAGGCGGCAAAAGTTCCGGCCGTAACGATGAGTGGCGGCGCGTGAGGCGGCGCCCAAAGAAAATACATCAGCAGCGGCATGGCGGCGGCGGCAGTGATCGATCCGAGCGAAACGTATCGTCCAAATGCCACCACCAATACGAAGAGCGTTAACGCCGCCAGTGCCGCGAGTGGACTCAGCACCGTAAAAACCCCCAGCGCCGGTGCCACTCCTTTGCCGCCCTTGAACCGCAGCCAAACCGGAAAACAGTGGCCAACCAGCGCTGCCAGCGCCGCCAGCGTCATCCACATGGCGTTGCCGCTTGTGTAGCGCTCGGCGAGTAGCACCGCCGCCGCTCCTTTGCCGGCATCCAGCACGAGCGTAAGAACTCCGGCAAACGGCCCGGCTACTCGCGCCACATTCGTTGCACCAATGTTTCCGCTGCCGGACTTGCGCAGATCGCCTGCGCCTCTCATTTGCGTTAGCAGGATGCCGAAAGGAATCGAGCCGAGCAGGTACGCCACGACGAGAACCCATATTTCGTGGAAAGAGATTTAGGACGTCACCGTCAGCGCTCCGAGACAAATGGAAATGATTGCACGGTAGTGTACTCCGCGCCCGCCGATTTCAGCCTGCTCTCGATCAGGTGAAATTCGCTCGCCCAAAACGAGCCGAATTCCCGCGCCTCGTCCCTCTCGATGGCCTCCCGCAACGCGCCAGTAGGATGCGTGCTCTCCAGCCGGGCCAGGGTCAGGTGCGGCGAATATGAGTGTTTTTCTCTCGCGAAGCCGAGCGTTGCGCAAGCTGCGTCAATGTCAGCTGCCAGTGCCGCCAGATTGTCTGAGGCCTGGACCCCTGCCCAGAAGACACGGGGCCATCGGGCATTCGGGAAAAAGCCGAGTCCACGAACCTGCAACTCCGCAGGTTTGCCGGATCGCAATTCGGCCAGAGCCGCGCGAACGGCGTCAAGCCTCTCGCTTTCCGTTTCGCCGATAAATTTCAAAGTGAGATGTAGATTGTCCGCACGAACCCATTTCAACTTTGCAGCCAGCGGGCGAAACTCGGCGATTAACGCAGCCAACGATTCGCGTACTTCAGCCGCAATCTGCAGCGCAACGAAGAGACGCACTGCTTAGGCTCGCTTGACTGCCGCCTGGGCGTTATAGAGCAGATGCGTCCGCACCAGGTCAAGCGCAACTTGTGAGGCCTGGAATCGAATCATTTCACGGTCACCAGGAAAGCGCGCCATTTTTTCCTTGACGCCTTCGGCACTCGCCAAAGCGATGTGCACCGTACCCACGGGTTTCTCTTCGGTCCCACCGCCCGGTCCCGCGATCCCGGTAATGCCGACTCCCAAAGTGCTGCGCACGCTTCTTCGAATGCCTTGAGCAAGCGCGCCCGCCACTTCGCTGCTTACCGCACCCTTGGATTGAATCAGATCCGCGGGCACGTCCGCCCACGCAGTCTTCAATTCATTGCTATAGCACACCACGCCACCAAGAAAATAGACCGAGCTGCCGGCGATGCTGGTCAGCCGCTCGGCGAGCAGGCCACCAGTGCAGCTTTCCGCGGCGGCAATCGTTGCGTTGTTCAGCGTGAGCAGCCTCGCGACCACCTCTTCCATCGAAGTGCCGTCTTGCGAAAAGATGTGGTCCGTCAATGCCAGTTCGAAGCCCTGGGTGATTTCATCCAGCGTTTGTTTTGCGCGTTGCGCGTCGTCCGTCCAGATGCGCAAGTGCACCTGCGTCTCGCCCGGAGAGGCGAGCACCACCGTGCTCACTTCAGGAAAGCGCTTGTAAACAGGCGCGATCCGCGAATCAACCAACGACTCGCCCAGTCCTGTGACACGCAGCTCGCGGTGATGCATGCGCACGCCGGAAACCCGCCGCTCCAGCCGCGGCAGCACTTGCTCCTGAAACAGAGGCTTCAGTTCGCGCGGCGGCCCCGGCAACAGCGCTACGCTACGCTCGCCGTCTTCGATCCACAATCCTGGCGCGGTCCCGCGCGGATTGGGCAGAATCTCCGCGCCTTCCGGAACCATAGCCTGGCGCGCGTTGTTCTCCGGCATTTCGCGGCCAAAGCTGCGAAAACGCGCCTGAATTTGCCGAACGATTTCATCGTTGCGATGTAGTTTGCGGCCGAGCAAGTCAGCCAGCGTCTCGCGCGTAACATCGTCCTCCGTCGGCCCCAGCCCGCCCGACGAAATGATCAACGGTACGCGATTGAGCGCATCGCGAAAAGCGTCGCGCAAAAGCTCGGTGTGATCGCCGACCACCGTCTTGCGCACCACTTCGATGCCAAGTTTGTTCAACTCCTCCGTCAGAAAGAGTGAATTGGTGTCCATCCGGTCCGGCGTGAGCAGTTCCGAGCCCACCGCAATGATCTCTGCTTTCATGGTTGTAAAGGAATTCTAGCCGAGCTGCAGGCCGTGGACGTCCCAATCGAGCGTATACAGCGCGCCCGTGGTCGCCAAAATGGCGCGGCCCGATGGCTGCAGCGCCATGCCCACCAGCCCCGATCCGCTCAGCACCACTTCGGCGTGTCCTTGCGGCGTGATGCGCACCAGCCCGCGCCGGCCTCTAAATGATGCCGCAACGTACAGATTTGTCTCGCGGTCGAAGGCAATTCCTTGCGGCCGGCCCAGCCCGCGGTAGAACACCAGCACTTCGCCGCCTTGGGTAATGCGAAAAACGCGGTCGTAGCTCGAAGTCGTCGGCCCTGTAACGTACAAGTCGCCGTTCGGGTGAAACGCCAGGTGATACGCGGCGATCGAAGGCTCCAGCGTCGCAAACACGAAAATCTCGCGGCTCGGGCTAATCTTGAAAATGGTGCCGCTGCGATCGCCCACGTACAGATTCTCGTCGCCATCGAACGCAATTCCCGTGGCCACGCCCATGCCCTCGGCCCACTGCTCGGCTCGCCCGTCTTGCGACACGCGATGAATCGTACCGTCGTTCCGGCAGGACACAAACAAGTCGCCGCCGCGCGAAACGGCCAGCCCCGAGGGATTGATCAGCGAAGTGACATACGGCTTCACGTTGTAGTTCGAGGTGATTTTATAGAGCGAAACCGGAACGCGCTGCCCGCGCGGCCCGCTGAAGGTCACATAGATATTGCCGTCGTGATCGACCGCCGGACTCGCCACCGGATGCAGATTGTCCGCAATTTGCACTCCCACCGAAACCGGAGATGGTTGGCTCTCCTGTGCCGCCAAGGTGACCCGCACTGTTCCGTTGCCTGCGCCTTCCGGGACCCTCACAATCAGCCGGCTCTCGCTCGCAAGCGCCAGGTTTGCTTCTGCCTCGCCAAAATACACCAACGGCCGCCCGCCATTGCGCGACGCAAATCCGCTTCCGTAGATCGTGATTTCGCCCCCGGGAATAGCTGCGCTAGGCGTGACTCTCTCGATGCGAGGAATCCCAGTTTTTTCTGCGGACGAGCCGAACCCTAATTTCATAGGCCTTCATACCAAACGCTTACACCGCGTTACACCCATGCAAAGTGTAGCGCGAGCCGCAGGAGAATGGCAGCGTAGACGCCCGCCGCCCAGTCGTCCGCCATGATGCCCCAGCCTCCCGGCAGTTTCTCCAGCCGGCGCAGCGGAAAGGGCTTCCAGATATCGAACACACGAAAAAGTATAAAGCCGAGCAAGAGGTATTTCCAATTGACCAGGCTCAGCGCAAAAAATATGGCGTAGAGCGAAAAATCATAGTGTTCCGTGATCCGCGGCAGCGCGATCGGAATGAGCGGCAGCAGTAGCGCAAGATGTTGTCCCGCAACTTCGTCGATCACCACGAATTGCGGATCTTCTACACCCGCGTAGGCCGCGGCGCGCGTGCTGCTCCACACCCCGATTGTTACCAGCAGGGCCAGAACTCCGAACGCCACAATCAGCGGAAGAATCATGGTCATGTTGTGTGGATCCGCTCCCGGCGGCAGGAAAATGCGCCGTCCCATCATCGCGTCAGCTAGTGGGTGCGATGAAAAAAGCTCGCCGATAGATCCCGGATGCAGGAAGAATACCGCCGAAAAAAACGCTGTGAGCACGCCGACGAGCGATCCAAACGTGCCCGGCGCGAAGGGAATGTACCCAACGCCAAGCGCCGTCGCCAACGCGAGCGCCAACGAAGGTTTCTTTCCGGCGGTCGGTGCTGCTCCCGTGGAGCTGTCAGTTTGATGAGTCATCTCGCTCGGGTAAATCGAGGATCACGGTCTCGCGCGTGGCTTCCGTCAATTCTTCTTCGTCAAAGACCTGTTCCGACACGACATATTTCTCCGAAGCCCAGGCCCCTAGGTCCAGCAGTCGGCATCGCTCGGTGCAAAACGGAAACTCGCTGTTGTCCGAATCGACTGGCGTCTTGCAAATGGGACAATTCCGAATCATGCCCAAATCCCTTGAGTGCTTGCCGTTTTAGAGACTAGCCTACCCCAAAACGCGCAGCGGCGCTCCGGTAGCGATACGCGTCAACCGCTCGCCTGTCGCGGATCCTGTCGCCGCGGCCGCCAACGCTTTGGCTCGGGGCAGAATTTCCACTACGCGCCCGATCAAATCGTACGCGTCCGTCTTTTCGATTTCCACGCGCGTCACGTCGCCAACCGCCGCCGTCTCACCATTGCGCAAACCAATATCCGTCAAATACAGCTTTCCGTCGATGTCCGGCGCCATTCCTTCAAGTCTTGCCTCCCACACCAGCGGATTATCCTTCGACGGTCCTTCCACTAATGCGATATGGGTCTCACCCTGAAAACGCCGCAGCTTTTCGCGCGAAATCTTGTTTTGAATCGCCATCAACTGATTGCGCCGGTCGCTGATCGTCTCCGCATCGACCTTGCCATCCAGGGGAAAACTTCCGGCATTGTCCACATCGGAGTATTCGAAGACGCCCATCCAGTCCAGCTTCGCGGTCCGCACAAACCCGCACAACTCCGCGAAGTCCGCTTCCGTCTCGCCAGGGAAGCCCACGATAAACGAAGTACGAATGGCCACGCCAGGAATCGCCGCGCGCATGCGCTCCAGCAATTTCAAAAACGCGTCGCCATGCGAGCCGCGCCTCATTCGCGCAAGCACGTTGCGGCTGGCATGTTGCAGGGGCATATCGACATATTTCGCCAGCCGAGGCCGCGCCCCGATGGTATCCAGCAATTTCTGTGTCACGCGATTCGGGTAAGCGTAGAGAAAACGCACCCAGTGCAGCTCTTCCACGTCTGCCAGCCGGTCCAGCAATTTCGCTAGCCCATCGCGTAGCCCCAGATCTTCGCCGTATGAAGTTGTGTCCTGCCCAATCAGAGTGACCTCGCGAGCTCCGGACGCGGCAAGATTTTCGGCTTCGCGCACCACAGACTCAAATCGCCGGCTGCGAAACGCGCCCCGCAATTGCGGAATAATGCAGAACGTGCAGGGATGGTCGCATCCTTCGGCAATCTTGATATACGCCGCATGCTTCGGAGTTGTAATCACTCGCGGCGTCAGATCGTGATACAGAAACGCGGGCGCTTGCGCAGGCAGCACGCGCAGTTGGCCCTCCACCGCTTCAAGAATCCGCTCCACTTCGCCCGTTCCAACCACCGCATCCACTTCCGGCACCTGCTCGAGAATTTGATCGCGATACCGCTCCACCAGGCAGCCCGCCACAATCAGTTTCTTCGCCGAGCCAAACTTCTTATGCTCAGCCATCTCCAGAATCGTTTCGATCGATTCCTTTTGCGCCGGTTCGATGAAGCTGCAGGTGTTCACCACCAGAACTTCCGCCTCGTCCGCGCGCGGTGTCAGCTCATAGCCCTCGCGCGCAAGTATGCCCATCATCACCTCGCTGTCGACGAGGTTCTTCGGGCATCCCAGGCTGATAAATCCGACCTTGGTCATAGTGAGAAATCTGCGCCTCTACGCAATCTTCTATTGTAACAGACTGTAGCTCGGGGCCTTTGGGCAGGGTTGCGATGGCTCAGGCCGGAGCTCTGCGCCGATCGTCGAGCCTTCAGCGTGAGCGCAACCCCGCTCGAATCTGCGCCAGTAGCGCTCGCAGGCGCGGCGCGTCAATGTTCGCGCCGCCAAAACGCGCGTGCGCGTAAAGTTGCGTGAATTCGCGAACCGCTGGAGCCACCGCCGGCTCATTCACCGCCGCCGCGAATTCCAGAGGCGTCTGCGTCTCGCCACGCTGGAATCCATGACGCCGCAGCAGTCGCAGCAGGTCGCCATACAAAACCGAAGCAAATTGGATCTGCGCGGCGGCGCTACCCGTTCGCATCCGCAAGGCCAGCCGCAAACTCCGAATCGCCCGCTCCAGCCAGCCAAATCGCAGCGACATCAAGAAGACCACCAGCGTAACCGGAATTAGAAAGCCCAGCCATTCGTGCCGGAACTGCCAGCGCTGCACCACGCGCAGCCCTCTGCGCCGAAGTCGCTCGAGCTCACCGCGAATCGCATCGTTCCAGCTGCGCGACCCTCGCTGCAGGTTTTGCCCCAGTGCTACCTGGTGGGCAAAATCGTAGTTGATCACCCACTCATTCCAAGTCAGTTCCATCCAGTCCAGATAATTGTTAAACCTCGAGAAGACTCCCCTTGCCGAGGCCGGCGCCGGCGGCGTTGGATCGAACACGATCCAGCCTCTTCCTGGAAAAAAGACCTCCACCCAGCTGTGAGCGTCGCTGGCCCTCACAATGTAGTCGCCGCCAAGATCGTTGAATTCTCCTGGCAGAAAACCGTTAACGTCCCGCGAAGGAATTCCCAGCGTGCGCAACATCACCGCCATCGAAGAAGCAAAATATTCGCAGTGCCCCGCTTTAGTCTCAAAAAGAAAATGTGGCAGTGGATCGTCCTCGGGTCTCCCCTGCAGATTGAGCGTGTAAGTGAACCGCGTGCGCAGATATGTTTCGATGGCTATGCTTTTGTCGTAGGCCGTAGACGCCTGCGCCGTGATTTCCCGGGCGAACGCCGCAATCCGCGGATCCAGCTTGGGCAGTTGCAAGTATTTGGCCACGACATCCGCGGGATAATCTTGTCCCGTCGCTCGCAGTGCCGCAGCGTTTACTGCCGGCAGACGCGAAATTCCCGAATAGCGGATCGACGAATAATTGTGGAACGGATTGAAGATTGATCCAGTGCTGTCACGCAGCAAGTAGCTGCGCCGCGGCCCCGCGGAGTTGCCGACTTCGCCGGTAAAATTTCCGCGCAACCGCATCGGCTTTCCAGGAACAAAAATGGCGTCGGTCGCCACCGGCTCCAGCAGCACCGTGTATTCCACGAACCGTCCAGGTGTTACTTCCCGTGGCAACGAATCCACTACCATCCATCCGTCGTCACCCGGAGCAATCGTTTCGCCGCCTTTTTCCGCGGTGATCCACCGTCGGCCGTCGAATTTCGCCAGCGCGATTCCCCGCCAGCGCAATCGCTCGTCCGGAATTGGCCTTCCCGTCTCTACCCGCATCACCACTGCTGAGTTCTTCTTGATCTCCCCGATCTGCCCAAGCTCCACCACGTCGCTGAATCCGGACATTAACGAAGGGTTCATGCTGGTGCGGCCCATGTAGCCGGCCCCCACGCGCGGGAAGAAGAAAAACAACACACCGCCGACGGCCATCGCGCCAATCGCCACAAACACCGTGGCCAGGCTCAGCGCACGTGCCAGTCGACGCTCTCGCTCCGGTTGAGTCGCTGCCGGTGGCACCACCGCTCCTCGAGCGCCTCGCCGCAGCTCCATTCCGCTGAACGTTGCCGTCGCAAATAACAGGTATACGAAGAACAGAATTAGAAACGTCGTGTCCACCGTAAGCACCGCGGAAGCAAGGATTCCCGAGAACGATAGCATGGTCAGGAAAAGCGCATCGCGATCTGTCGTGGCGCTGTAGAAGCGCACCAGCGTCACGAACAGCAGGAAATGCACCGCGCTAATCAGCGCCGCGTAGAGTGGAGGATTCGGCGAATTCGCCGTGAACATTCTGGAAAAAACGAGAACATCCACTGGAAAAAAAACCAGGTAGCCGATCACCAGCCAGGTTGCCAGACGATGCGAAATCTCCGCCGGGTGGCCGCGCAGTAGCCGGTGTCCCTTGTATAGAACTGCGATGGGCGCCAGTAACGACCAGACTAAATCCAGTTTGCCCGTGGTTGCCACACACAGGATCGAGGTCAGAATCAGAAAGAAAAGCGAGGACCGGAAAAAGCGCTCGGCCGGCAGCGGTTCAACAATAGGAAGTGTGGCAGGTGAAGCCATGACGGAACCTTAATTTTAGCACCGCGCATGACTGCGAAGGCTTCGTAGCGATTCTGTAATGCTTAAGGATTACCAGCGCTAGCCGCACGTACAATAGGAGCGGTCGCCTTGTGCGCCGGTTGCGGCGCACTCTTTGCTTCGGCCAACACGCTGGCGGCAACTTTTCGCGTCAGATTAGAAATGGCAACGGACGAGAGATTGCTCAGCGGTAATGCTCCTGCTTCGGCGATTCGAGGCAGTGTTCTGCACGAAATGCGAAAAGGGAAAATGGTGATGTCGCGGTAAGTCACGGCATGACGCACTTTTCCAGTCGGCTCCAAGTTCAACCTTGGTGCACTCTTGCCAAGCAGTGAGCTAACGTAGCGATCCAACTCCTGTGCCGCATTCTCATTCACAGAAACCATCGGAAAATGCCACATTTTGGAAACCAGCGTTGGCACATGACCCGCGGCACTGGCAGAATTAGCGCCTTTCTCACGCGTCGGCGGTGCCAGCAGCAGTGTCCGCCCCTTTGCGTCGACGAAGACAGCCGCCGCCAGCACTATCGCAACCGCTTCTCGCTTCCTGCGTCTTTCCGGAAGCACATCCGCGATCCCCAATTTGCGCGCCTCGCAGCAGTCTGCCATTGGGCACAACAGGCATTGCGGCGAGCGTGGCGTGCACAGCGTTGCGCCAAGTTCCATCATCGCTTGGTTCCAATCCCCGGGCGATTCGCCCTCCAACAGGAAATCAGCCTTCTCTTGCAGCATTTGCCAGCGCTTCGGCTCGCGCAGATCGCCCCGAATCGCACCCAGTCGCGCCAGCACGCGCGCGACGTTGCCGTCGAGTGCCGCGAATTCTTCACCGTAAGCAATGCTCAGGATTGCGGCCGCCGTGTAAGTCCCAATTCCCGGCAGCGCCAGGGCATCTCCCAGGCTCGCCGGAAAGGTCCCGCCGTGCTTCGCCACAATCTCCCGCGCCGCCTTCTGCAGATTGCGCGCCCGGCTGTAATACCCTAGCCCAGACCACAACCGCAGTACTTCTTCCTGCGGTGCCTCCGCTAGCGCCCGCACATCCGGAAATCGCTCCAGGAATCTTTCGTAGTAGGGAATCACCGCAGCTACGCGCGTTTGCTGCAGCATGATCTCGGACAACCACACTCGGTATGGATCTTTGTCGCGCCGCCACGGCAAATCGCGTTGAAATTGCCGGAACCACGCAAGTAGTTGCTTCCGAAAGCGCGCGACCTCAGGCCTCTTCGGCATCGTGTGCACATTCTCGCACACCAGCCGTGCCGAAGTTTCTGCTTACTTCTCCAGCCCTACTTCTCTAAATCGTCGAGGAAAATCACATACGAGGAGTGCCACAAGCTTGCCGGAATCGATCCCCGCGGTTGGCCAGTCACAATAATTTTGAACAGGTTGGGCGCCGCCGTCAGCTCACTCATCAACGCATAGCTCGCGGCAGGCGGCAGCGGCACCGCCAGCGCCAGGTGCCGCAGCACCTGGAAGATAATCTCTTCCGCCGGCGCCAGCGGCGTCTCCATTCCCGCGCTGCGAAATTGCATCTGCGCGTTGCGCTCCCGGAAATACCAGGCCAGCGCCGCGCACAGCGAGACTGCGCGCTCAAACAGCGCATTCGCTTCGACTGCTGCTAACAAATTCTTTTGCCCTTTCCCGATATCTCGAATGTGTGGATCCAGCACCAACAGCACGCGGCAATCGTCCTCCCGGGTAAATTCCCGCACCATTAGCGAGCCGAACCGCGCTGAAGCTTTCCAGTGCACGTGCCGCACGCTGTCGTTGGCCATGTAATCCCGCAGCGCGTACAAATCCTGTCCCTGCCCTTTGGCCAGACTCTCCAGCGCACCTTGCAGCCCCGGAAGGATGTCCACCAGTTCATTGGTCGGCTCTACTGACGGATATACCAGCGCTTCCGTTTTCATATCCACGCGCCGAGCCTTCTGCAAGAAGCCAAAGGGGAAGCGCGTCACGATTCGGAAAGCATTCTGGCGATACAATCCGCGTCGCGGAAACGTCATCGGCACATTCTGCTGCACCCGATCGTGTTTCGGAAGGTACGGAAAGAACACCGGCATTTCGAGTATCGAGTTCGCCGGCCCGCCTTTGGGCCGGATAGCCTCCACGCGCAATGAAAACGACGGCATCGTCAGCTTCTCATTCTCCAGCTCGACCGCCACGCGCACCGTTTCCTTCGCGAAGATATGCTCGGGCAGTTCCAGCCGCACGTTCACGCCAGACAACGTGATCGAAGACAAAATGCCCGACATCAAAATCACCGCGATTAAACTCGCCAGAATCAAGAACAGCAGATTGTTTCCGGTGTTCAGCGCCGCAAGCGCCACCAGCAGCACTCCGCCGATGTACGCCCAGCCCTCCCGCGAAATCTTGTACTCCATCCGGTAGCTCAGCCACCGCAATGGCGTCCGCCGCGCCAGCGTCGGAACCAGCGTAATTCCCACCCACGCCGCCACCACTAGCGACAACAATGCCGAGCTCGCAGCCAGCGCCACATGGCCCATCTCTCCGGCCGCTCCGGAGTAAATCGCCAGCACCATCGCCACGCTCAGCGCCGCCAGCGACAGAAAAAACGCGCGCACCCCCGGACGGTCAGCCTTGGCCCAGAGTTGCGCAAGGGTTGAACTTGAGTTGGCGGTGGTAGCTTTGGCGAGCAACGGCGATCCTCACGGAAACGGCTATAGCCGCGTCATCGCGTCTTCGTTCACACCGGAACGCGGACCGATTCCACGATTTCCCGCAGCACCGAGTCGGTAGTCTCCGATTTTTTCTGCAGTGAAGCGTGCCGCGCGCTGGCCACCACGCGATGCGAGAAAACGGCCACAGCCAGTTGCTTGAAGTCGTCCGGCAGGCAGTAATCGCGCCCCTCGAGGAAGGCCCGGGCCTGCGCCGCGCGCTGCAGCATCAGCACTCCGCGGGGGCTCACTCCCAGCGCCAGTTGGTCGGTATTCCGCGTACGGTTCACAATTTCCAGTGCGTAATCGTGCAGGCTGGAGTCCACTTTCACCTGTGCCACGGATTCCTGCATTGCCAAAACGTCGTCAATCTCCGCCACTGGTTTCAACGTGCTGACCGGATCGTCCCCAGCCCGCCCGCTGCGCGAGCGTAGAATTTCCTTTTCCGTTTCGCGCGACGGATACCCCATCTTGATGCGCATCAAAAACCGATCCAGCTGCGATTCCGGCAGCGGATACGTGCCGTGATGCTCCACAGGGTTCTGCGTGGCCACAACCAGAAATGGATGCGGCAACGGCAGCGTCCGCCCATCCACCGTTACCTGCGCCTCGTTCATAGCCTCGAGAAGCGCTGATTGCGTCCGCGGCGTCGTGCGGTTGATTTCGTCCGCCAGCACGACATTCGCGAAAATCGGTCCGGAACGAAATTCGAATTCGCGTGATTCCGGGTTGTACACGCTCACGCCCAGCACGTCGCTCGGCAGCAAGTCCGAAGTGAACTGAATTCGCTGGAAGCTGCACTGAAAGGATTTGGCCAGTGCCTGCGCCAGCGTGGTCTTTCCAACGCCGGGAACATCCTCAATCAGCAAATGGCCTCGTGCCAGCAGAGTGATCAGCGCAAACTGAATCGCTTCTTCCTTGCCGTAGATAATCCGGGCAATAGCGCGCTGCAGTTGCTCGACAACCTGCGAGGTAGCGGTCGGCATTCTTGAAAACCCAGGCCCTTCCTGTTACAACATAGATGACAATTCGTCGCTGCCGCTGCCCCAAAACGGGCGACTAGCTCAGTTGGTTAGAGCGCTCCCCTCACACGGGAGAGGTCAAAGGTTCAAGTCCTTTGTCGCCCACCATTCCTTCCTATTGTGCATGAACTAGCGCGGAGCTAGAGATGCGCCAACCTGCGCCTGTGTTCAAAACGTTGGTTAGCTCTTAGCGCACGCCCGTCTAACGGGTTCGCGTACCTCATTGGATAAATCAGGCGGAACTACCCATTGATGTTGTGGGTTATTAGCCGTATATATGCATTTGCATTAGCGTCCGAGCTATTGGTCGCTAAGGGGCATTCTTGGTAGGGGCGCAGCACTCTGCGCCCCCATTTCAGCGCGCTCCATCTCCAGGAGGTGTTCATGGCCACGGTCACTCCAACCGCCAATCTCAGCGCCCCCACTATGGGCCAATGCCAGATCTGCGGCGCCATGCGTCAGACCACCCAGGTCACTTTCGAGCACAACATCGGCATGCTCGTCGCTCGTCAAACTCGTAGGCTGCAGTGCGTCATGTGCAAGACCTGCCTGGGCAAGAAATACTGGGAGTTTCAGGGCAAAGGCCTGCTCCTCGGCCCCTGGGGTGTCATCTCCCTCATCGTCACCCCAATCTACCTCATCACCAATACCGTCAGCTACGTCTCCGCCTCCCGCAAACTACAACACGCCGTCGAATAACTACCGCACCGGCATTAAATGCTTTAGCGCCGCGCGTAACCAGTAGGGGCACGATACTTCGGCCCTCCGAATCAACCGCAGCAACCACGAATCAGTACCGCGCGGGCTTTGAGCCCACCGCACTCGCCACGCAGTCCGCCATTCTGATATCTTCGACCGAGCTATGTCATCGATTCTTCGCACTGTGGAATTCTTGGGCCTGAGCCTCTGGCTCGGCAGCGACGTGTTTCTAAGTTTCGTCGTGGCGCCGGGAGCTTTCCGTATCCTCGGCAGCCGCGATCAGGCCGGCGCCATGGTCGGCCACTCCCTTTGGTGGATGCATCTCATCGGCGTCATCTGCGGCATCGCCCTGCTGTGCGTGCGCCTAGTGCGAACCCGCTCGTTCGTCAGTTTGGCAGCGCCGACGGCCCTTTGCGTACTGTTGATGATTGGCCTAACCGTCGTCTCGCAACACGCCGTCAGCCCCAAGATGGCCGCGCTTCGCGGGCAAATGGGCTCGATTCAAGCAACCTCAGCAGCCAGCCCACTCCTCGGCGAATTCACCCGCCTCCACAAGATTTCGGTGTCGTTGGAAAGCGGCGTGTTACTAGCCGGACTGGCCGCGCTGTTTCTGCTCGTCCGTGAAACGACGGCGGGCCAGTAACCTACTTCTTGCCCCGCTTCGTCGCAGTAGATTTCCGCTTACGAGACTTCGCCACCCGCGCTGGCCTGATCTTATTCGTAATCTTTGCCCCAGCCCGTTCAAACGCCCGCCACATGTACCAGCTCGCGACCGTCCGATAAGGCCGCCACCGCTCCCCAAACGCCAGCAGCTCCTTGGGCTTGGGCATATGTTTTTTCCCGTAAGTCACCGACCAGCCCTTCTTCACTCCCAAGTCATGAATCGGCAAAACATCCGGCCGCCCCAGCCGAAAAATCAAGAACATCTCCACCGACCAGGCCCCAATCCCCCTCACCGACACCAGACGCTCCACCAACTCCTCATCCGACATCTTCTCCGCCTGCTCCAGCGTCGGCACCACGCCCTCAATCGTCTTCCGCGCCAGATCCTTCATCGCCAGCACCTTCGCCCCAGACAATCCCGCCTTGCGCAGCGCCCGCGTCTTCAGCTTTAGCATCTCTTGCGGTGTAGGAGTTCCGCCCGTCGCGCTCAGCGCCTTCACTCGCCCAAAAATCGTAGCCGCCGCCTTCCCCGATATCGATTGATACGCAATCGACTCCAGCAGCGCCGCATAAGGACTCTCCGCCAGAATCTCGTCCAGCTGAAACTGCATCGTCTTCTCGATCAGCTGTCCGAGAGCCGCATCTTTCTCGGCTAGATATCTGCAGGCCGCGGACAGATCGAATGGGACGGCTGTTTTTCCTGGACTCATGGTCCGAAGAGCCTACCTGAAGAAAAAGCGAAAGTAAAATCTGGCGGAGCTGGCTTCAGGTCCGCCTGCCAGAATCCCAGAGCGGAGATTTCCGCTCGCCTGCTGGGCCAGCCTCAGCCTGCGAACCCGGCCTCGTGTCAGTCCGCAAATGCCCTATGCTAGACTTCTTGGTTTATGCAGACAGGAATTATTGGACTACCACAGGTTGGAAAAACCGCGCTGTTCCGCATCCTCACCAAAGCCAACGTCGAGGGTAGGGGCGGACAGGAAACCCGCGTTGGCGTAGCCAAAGTGCCCGAGCCGCGCCTCGCGGAACTCGCCAAGCTCTATAACCCCAAGAAAATCACTTACGCCACCGTGAACTACGTCGATCTGGGTGGCATGCAGAAAGAGCGCATGCGCGAATCCCTGGCCTCCCTCCGCGAAGTCGACGCCATCGCCCACGTTATCCGCGTATTTGACGATCCCAGTGTGCCGCACGCCGAGGGCAGCATCGATCCGCTGCGCGATGCCACCAACCTTGAGCTGGAGCTGATCCTTTCCGACCACGAGCAGGTCGCCAAGCGCCTCGAAAAACTCGAAAAGGAATTGAAAAAGAAGGCGGACAAACAACAGGAACTGGAAAAAACAGTCCTGGACAAGTGCAGAGTCCACCTCGAAGCGGAAAAACCTCTGCGCGAGCTCGAACTGACTCCGGAAGAACGCAAACCGATCGGCGGATTTCTGTTTCTCTCGGCCCGCCCCATGCTCTATGTCCTGAATTTAGGCGACGATGAGGCCAGCGAACTCGACACCGCCGTCGAACGCCACAAACTCAGCGCCTTGCAGGGCCGCCCAAATACTTCGGTCATCGCTATCTGCGGCCGCCTCGAAGCCGAACTTGCGGAGATGGAAGAAAAAGAAGCAGCGGAATTGCTGGCGTCCTACGGCTTGAAAGAGCCGGGACTAAACCGTCTGATCCGGGCTACCTACGACCTGATGGGACTCGTGCAGTTTTTCACTGCCGGAGAGCCGGAAGTCCGGGCGTGGACCATTCACAAAGGCTCGACCGCCGTGAAAGCCGCGGGCGCCATCCACAGCGACATCGAAAAAGGCTTTATCCGCGCCGAAGTCGTGAAGTGGAGCGACTTACTTGCCGCCGGAAGCATCGCCGCGGCCAAAGAAAAAGCGCAAGTGCGCCTCGAAGGCCGCGACTACGTCGTGCAAGAAGGCGACGTGATATTGTTCCGGCACAGCGGCTGATCCTTGGTCTCTTCAGGATGAATCACGACCTCGCATTTCGCACCAGCATGGCTGCCGCTCTGGGATTGGTGGCGGCTGCTGGCAATCTCATCGGCGGTTACTTCGTTATACGCCGCGACTGGCCGCGGCGAGTGCTGCAGTATTTTCTGGCTCTTGGCGCCGGGTACATGCTGGCCGTGGCGTTCGTCGAAGTGATTCCGGAATCGATTCGCCTCGGCGGCGAGCAGTCGTTGGTATTTGTGCTGATCGGTTATTTTCTGGTGCATTTGTTCGAGCACACCATCGCCCCGCATTTTCACTTCGGCGAGGAAACCCATCACGAAGAATTCCACCGCCATCACGCGCAGACCACGCTGCTGCTGGGCCTCGCCATCCACACGTTCTTCGATGGTGTGGCCATCGCTGCCGGCTTCCTGGTTTCCACTTGGCTAGGCGCGGTGATCTTCTTCGCCGTGTTTCTCCATAAATTGCCCGAAGGTTTCACCGTAGCCTCGGTGGTCTTGGCGTGCGGCAAGGGCAAGCGCAACGCCATTCTTGCCGCCGGGTTACTAGGTGCAGCCACCCTGCTAGGGGTCCTGCTGACCAGCTCACTGCAAGGTCAGCTCAAGTACGCCCTGCCCCTATCCGGCGGCGTGACGCTCTACGTGGCGGCCACAGACTTGCTGCCGGAGGTGAACCGGGAGCCCAGCTGGCGCATGGCCTTACTTGTTTTTGTGGGAGTCGCTAGTCTGTTGATAATGCAGCATTTACTTCACGTATAGTTCGCCTAAGCTTCGTCCTTCTCCTCCTCGTCAATTTGCAACTTTCTGACAGCAAACGGGTTTGCTACAGTGTGGCGGCTATGGCCAGGTCGGACGTCCAATTAATGCTGGACGTGAAGGCGGGCGATGAACAGTCGTTTACGCTGCTGCTTCAGCGCTACAGGAGTCCTCTGGTCAATTTCCTGTACCGGATGGTGCGCAGCCGGGAACAGGCGGAAGACTTGGCGCAGGAAGTTTTCCTGCGAGTCTATCGCGCCCGGGAAGAGTACGTGCCGAGCGCGAAATTCACCACCTGGCTCTTCCGCATCGCTACGAATCTCGCGCTCAATTCGGTGCGGGACAACCGTTACCAGCGCATGGAAATCTCACTGGATGCGCCGCTGAATCCGGATGCCGAAGACGGCGACGAGAAAACGCTGGATGTTCCGGAGAAGAATCCGAACATCGAACAGCACTTGGTGGACGAAGCGCGGAAGAAGATGATCCGGCACGCCATCGATAAATTGCCGGAAAAGCAGAGAGCTGCCGTGCTGTTGCACAAGTATCAGGAACTGGATTACGGCGAGATCTCGAAGATTTTGCAATGCTCGGAGAGCGCACTGAAGTCGCTGCTTTTTCGAGCGTACGAAACGCTGCGAGTGGAACTGGCCCCACTGGTGGCGCGGCAAGGGCAGTTGCCAGGTTAAAACCTGGCGCTGGCGTTGCCAAGAAGTAAGGGCCATGGCGGGTTTCAGGGTTTGTACTTGCAAACCCTGAACCAGCAAAGGATAGGAAACATGAGTTGTAGTCGGATGGAACAAAAAATTCTGGCGTACGTGGATGGCCGGCTCAAAGAGAGCGAGCGGCTGGATGTGGAAAAGCATCTGGCGGGCTGCGGCGCCTGCAAGCTGCGTGTGCATGAATTCCGCGCGGTGAACTCGCTGCTGGATGAACTGCCGCGGATCGAGCCTTCCGAAGCGTTTGATTTGCGCGTACACGCGCTGGTGGCGGCGGAGCCTGTGAAGCGGAGCTGGTCGTCGTGGGCGGTGCTGTCACCGCGCGTGGCGTTCGCGGCGGCGATGCTGCTGCTGGCTACGGTGTGGATTGGAACGCGGCCGGTCAACAATCCGGTGATTGCCGAGCAGGATTTACCGGTCGTGGAAAACGCGGATTACGACGTGATTTCGAGTTTCGCGCCGTTGTCTGATTTGTCGCAGGCACCAGACGATGACGATGCCGGCGACCCGACGAATGTGCCGGCGACGATGTAAGGGACCTCGGCAACGCGGTTCCTTGTGAAACGTTTTGCAAGAACGAAATGACGAACAAACTCCAATTTGGGAAGTGGCTGGCGGCGCTGGGAATCTGTGCAGCGCTGGCGCTACCAGCGTTTGCGCAGCGCGGGCGCTCGAATTGGCAGCAGAATCCGAATCGCCCGCCCAAGCCGGCGCAAGCCGCGAAACAGCCGCGCCAGCAGGAAAAACAGCAACGGCAACAGGAGAAGCAAGCGCAGCGCGAAGCGCAGAGAAACCCGAATCGTCCGCCGCAGACAAATCCCGAGACTCACCCGAATAATCCGAATCGTCCTAATGGGCCGACCGGCGACGCTCGTGCCAACAATAATCCGAATCGTCCACCGAACGCCTACACTCCGCCGCCAGCGAAGAAGTTCGACAGTCTGAATTCACAAGAGAAGCAGAGAGCGCTAAATAACTACAAGAACTACGAAAAACGCACGCCTGCTGAGAAGCAACAAATGCAGGAAGCCCAGAAGAACTGGCAGGGCTTGACGGACGAGCAACGGACCCACATCCGGAGAGATATTGCGCCGAAGTGGCAGCAGCTTCCGGTGGATCGGCAGCGCGCGATTCGCAGCCGCCTCAACGTGTTGAAGAACATGCCAGAATCGGCCCGCAATCAGCATTTGAATGATCCGAATTTTACGCGCGGCATGAACGAAGACGACCAAGCGATGCTGCGCGATTTGAGCCACCTGCACGTCGGCGGGGCGCCCGAGCCCGAACCGCATGAGTAAGCCGCAGTAATCGTTAGAAAACTAGCGAGTTTGTTGAAGCCGCCTTGACTGGGCGCAGCGGCAGCTGCGCCCCTACGTGGCTGCGCGCAGCTGCCGCACAAATTGGCGTGACGCGGCGGCGCGGGCGGTTCGCGTTCGCATTGACACGCGAGACTTGACGCGGCATGGTGACTTGTTGACGCCGGCGGCATCCAACCGGTGGAGGCTCTCCATTTCGTCTGCTACGACTTCTGTCGCTGCGCCATCGTCACTCTCTCCGCGGTTTCGCGCGTTGCAGCATCGCAACTTCCAACTATTTTTCGGTGGGCAACTGGTTTCCCTCATCGGCACATGGATGCAGTCAACGGCGCAACTCTGGCTGGTCTACAAACTGACCGGTTCGGCGGCGCTCTTGGGCGTTTTCGGTTTTGCCAACCAGATTCCGATTCTGGTGTTGGCTTCCTTGGGCGGGTATATCGGAGACCGCTATAACCGGCATTACGGAGTGATTTGGACGCAAGTGGTGTCCATGGTGCTGGCTTTTTTGCTGGCGGTATTGACGTTGACCGGAGCGATCAAGGTTTGGGAACTCATCGGCATCGCGTTTTTGGTCGGCATCGTCAACGCGTTTGATGTGCCCATCCGCCAGGCGTTTCTGGTGCAGATGGTGGGACGCGAAGATTTGCCGAATGCCATTGCCCTAAACTCCTCGATTTTCAACGGCGCGCGCGTGGTGGGTCCCGCGATTGCCGGGATGACGATTGCGTGGCTGGAAGCGCATCACGTAAGAAGCAGCGAAGGCTGGTGCTTCCTGTTGAATGGCGTGAGCTTTCTGGCCGTGATTGGCGCGCTGCTGGCGATGCGCATCGTGAAGACCGAAGCGAAGCCGAACGCCGGTTCGCCGCTGCGGAATTTTCTCGAGGGCTTTCGTTTCGCGATGAGCGATTACGCGATTCGGTCCTCGCTGATTCTGCTTAGTGTGCTGAGCCTTTTCGGATTGCAGTATTCGGTGTTTCTACCGCTTTTTGCGAAAGACGTTTTGCATAGCGGGGCGCGGGGATTTGGGCTGCTGCTGAGCGCGGCGGGCGTTGGCGCGGTGCTGGGTGCGCTGCAATTCGCGGCGCGCACGAGTTACAAGGGTCTGGCGCGATGGATTGCGGGGACGGCCACGATTTGCGCGGTGTGCTTGATCGTGTTTTCGCAATCGCATGTGTTTTGGCTTTCGGCGGCGGTGCTGTTCGTGGTGGGATTCGCGGCGACCTCGCAGATGGCGGCGACCAACACCACGATTCAGAATCGCGTGCCGGACGAACTGCGCGGCCGGGTAATGGCCGTGTACGCGACCATGTTCATGGGCATCCAGCCGGTCGGCTCGCTGATCGCCGGCGGCGTAGCGAAGCACATCGGCGCACCTGCAACATTAACGATTTTCGGCGGCATCGTCCTCGCGGCAAGCCTGCTGTTCGCCTATATGGTGATGGCGCGAACGCGCGAAGCAGCAAACGCGTCCGGTGCCACGAAGCCCGCGTAGCCCGGCCCCCCTCCCCCATTTTCGTGCAAGTGTTGCTTCCAAAGGACTTAGGGAGGCCGTGGAAGCCACGATCTCAAGCTAATATTTTAGATGGGATCGGAGAACCAAGTGACACCCCTGTTTTTCGCAAGAGAGTGCGGAAGTTATAGATTCAAAGTGGTTTAGGCCGCCATTTGGGGGTGGGCAAATGATCCAGGAGCGCGCAAGGCTTTGAATCTTAAGGGTTTAGTCTTTGTGTTTTTTTGCGGCGAAGTGTGTGAAAGAGCGATCTGCTGGCTGCTCGCAGTATTACACGAAGGTTAGTATACCACTAAACAAAAATCTGTCAAGAAAGTCCGGAGTTTTTCGACGGCCATCCGTTTGGACTGGTGGGTGGCTTGGGCTCGAAACCGGCGGTGTTCGGGATGCGTCGTTTCCTTGGCTTTCGGGCCATGCTCTATTTGTATGAGATGAATTGGGTGGGTAGCCAAAGTGGCGGCACCACCAGAGGCGGCGGTTGGTGAGTCGACGTTTTCTACCGGAGGCGACGATGTGGAAGACTTTGCGAATGGGGATGGTTGTTTTGGCAGGAATGGCGATGATGGCGGGTGGAATTGCGGGCGCGCAGCAGGGCGGGGTGCCGTCGACCGCACCTTCGGCGGCTGCTCCGGCGGTGGCGCCGGTGCCTGCGGGGCTGTTGGTGGCTAGGAAGGTGTTTGTTTCCAATGCCGGGGCGGATAGCGGGCTGTTTCCGCATCCGTTCAGCGGGACGCCGGAGCGGGCGTACATCGAGTTCTATACGGCTTTGCAGGCCTGGGGTCGCTACGAGTTGGTTTCGGAACCGCAGGAAGCCGATCTGGTTTTCGAGTTACAGCTAATGGCGCCGAATGGTCCGGCGAACGCAAACAAGCAGAAGGGGGCTTCCGATCCATTGCCGATGTTCCGCTTGGTGGTTTACGACCGGAAGACGCATTACGTGCTGTGGGCGCTGACGGAGTCGATCTACCCGGCGAATTTGCAAAAGACGCATGACCGAAACTTCGACAGCGCGATAGAAGCAATTATCTCGGATTTAAGGGATGTGGTGAAGGAGGCGATCACGGCAACGGCGGACAGGTAGCGGTCCAGCTGAATTTGCTTGGGCATGTTGAGACCACGTCTGGACGGGGTTGAGAGGTGAATGGTAGCGCCGGGGGAGGAGCGCCTGTGCTACTCAGAGCGCCGGCCTCCGAAGGTGGGCCCTAGGAGGACATGGCGGCCGACGAACAAGTCAACGGAGTCGATGTGAAATCGCGGCCGCGCCAGGGGCCGAACAGGCCCTTCGAAGCTCAGGGTAAACAGGAGTGCCTAGCCTACAGGTGGCTTACTGCCTTTTGGGCTCGGTCGAAGCGGGCTTACGCTTGCGTTCTGCCAGCTGGGCCGCTGGTTGCGCGGGCACGGCGGCGATACTGCGGGCAAGCTGCAAGGTCGGCTGCGAACCGGCTTGGCCAGGAATCACGCGCGAGACTTGGGCGTTGGACTTGAGTTTGACGGCGGGCGTGCCGTTCTTGGCCGGGACGGAAGCATGGTAAACATTCGTGACACCCGTTTCGGTGAACTGGTCGGGGCTGACTTCCTGGGCTTTGCAGCCGGGGGCGAGGAGCAAAGCTCCCGCTACGCCGAGCAGCAATGCAGGTAACTTAAACATTCTAAGAGACTTCATTGGGGACCCTCCGAGCGCGTCTAGATTAGGGATTCGTGACCTGTGGGCATTGTCCCGAGCGGCCCTGTGCGCGGCTATAGAGCGGGGGTACTACCCTGTGTCGGATGCGCCAATGGCACCAGGCGAGGCTGAACTGAGAGTTTTGGTGCCGCGTGCTGGCTAGGCGGGATTGGGGCGGTAGAGCCAGGTGGCGGGGGTGTCGGCTCGGGATTGGTTTGGGGTGCTGGTGGGGTGAGTGGTCGTCGGAGCACAGGCAGGAGTGCCTGTGCCACTGGGGACTGGCGCAGCTAGCTGCGCCACTACAAGAGGGGGGAGTGCCGGGGAGTTGATGGTGGTGAGGATGGCATCTACTTTTTGGCGTTGGGGGCTCAGGGAGCAGACCGGGTCTGTGGCGGCGGGGTCGCCGGTTAGCAGCAGGGCTTGGCAGCGGCAGCCGGCATAATCGATTTCGCGGCGGTCGCAGGATTTGCAGGGGTCTTGCATCCAGGATTGGCCGCGGAATTTCTGGAAGGTTTCAGAGGCGAGCCAGATTTCCTGGAGCGGGCGGTCTCTTACGTTGTCGAACGTCAAGTTGGGGATGATTTTTGCGGCGTGGCAGGGCAGGGCTTCGCCGCTGGGAGTGATGAGCATGAGTTTGCGGCCCCAGCCGCCCATGCAGGGTTTGGGATACTTTGCGTAGTAGTCCGGAACCACAGATTCGACGCGGATTTTGCCTTCCAGGCGTTTTTGCGCCTGCTGGATGAAGGCGAGGGAGGCGTCGAGTTGCGAGCGCGTGGGCAGGAGATTTTCGCGATTGGCGAAAGCCCAGCCGTAGTACTGGACGTTGGCAAATTCGATGCGGATGGCGGAGGAGGACTCGGCGATGGCCAGCATTCCGGGGAGTTGATGGATGTTGCGGCGATGGATTACGAAGTTCAGGGTGACGGCGACGCGGCGGGATTTCAACCAGCTCAGGACGCGGAGTTTTTGCCGGTGGGATTGGGTGCCGGAGATTTCCGCGGCTATGTCTTCGGTGGAGCCCTGGAAGCTGAGCTGGAGATGATCGAGGCCAGCGGCGATTAGGGCGTCGAGTTTGGGTTCGTCGAGAGGGAGGCCGCTAGTGATCAGGTTTACGTAAAGCCCGGCGGCGCGAGCGGATTTTACTAGATCGAGGATGTCGGTCCGGGCCAGCGGTTCGCCGCCGGTCAAGTCGGCTTGCAGGACGCCCAGGTCGACGGCCTCGCGGAAGACTCGGGACCAAATTTCGGTCGGGAGTTCGCTATCGCGGGATTGCAGTTCCTGGGGATTGGAGCAATAGACGCAGTGTAGCGGGCAGCGATGGGTGAGTTCGGCAATGAGGGCGAGGGGGTGGGTTTGGGGAGGAGGCATGTTGGCGGTGCGCGATTTCATTTTAGCTGTTCGTGTCGGATCGGAAGGCCCGCCCTCTGAAGAGGGCGGCTACAATTTTTGGCGGAACCACAACGCGTTACGGCTCGAAGTCAAGTGCGCGCTCTTTCTGCAGGAGTTGCAGGTAGCCGAGAATGTCTTCGGCCACTTTTTCTGGTTTGGCTTTGGAGTAGATTTTCTGCAGGTCGGCGACGATGTTGGCGACAGTGTGCTTGCCATCGCAGCGTTCGATAATTTCCAAGCTGGGGCCCATCAGCCGGAGCGCGCGCTCGGGCATGAGCAGAACGCGCTGCGAATTGTTTTCGCCGAGGCGCACGCCCGGGGCGAGACGCGGCTTGGAGGCGTGATCGAGGGTCATTTCGTCCATCATTCGCCGCGCAACGTCTCCGCTTCGGGTACGAAAGCGCCGGGCGGGGCCCAGCCGGGATTCACGTAGGCAAAGTAGAGGGAATCGAGTTGCGCCCAGAGGATGTCGCACTTGGCCCGCAGAGCGGCATGAGCGGCGTCCTGTTCTTCGCGGGTGCGGGCGTGTTTGACGACCCAGGCGAGGGCGAACTCGGCGTCTTCGGGAGCTTGCGTTAGACGACCGGTGAAATAATCGAGGCCAGGTGCCAGCCAGGAGTAATGTTCGCGAAGGCGATCCATGCGCAGGGCGATCAGCTTGCGCGCGAAGAGTTCAGTGAGAGAAGCAGCGACGGCTTCCAGATTCGAACGCGTGGAAACGAAATGGACGTAGGCTTCGACGGCGTAGCGCGTGCCGGGAAGGATGCCTTCGCCCCGGACGGCTTGCAGGCGCGGCAGACCACTGGCTTCGACCAGCTTGAGCCATTTTTCAACACCGCCGGGCGTAATCCCGTCGCCGTCCTGATCAAGGACGCGTTTGCGCCAGGCGACGCGGAAGGTGTGATCGTCGCTGCGAGCCAGAATCGCGGCGTCTTTTAGCGGGATGTGGCTTTGGTAGTAGTAGCGATTGAGCGCCCAGGCCTGCAGCTGGCCGCGAGTGAGTTGGCCGTCATGCATTAGCTGATGGAATGGATGCTTGTGGTGATAGCGCTCTTCGCCGATGGCGTGAAAGCCGGCGATGAAATCGGCTTCGGAGAGCACGGGCTTATCGGTTCGTTCGAGAGCGGTGGTCATAGAGTGATCTCCATTCCATCGTAGGCGATTTCGAAACCGGCATCCAGTACGGCGCGATGTTCGGCGCTTTGTTGGTCAAGGATGGGATTGGTGTTGTTGATGTGGATGAGGACCTTGCGGCCTTTGGCGTTGGCGGGAAACTGTTCGAGGAGTCCGGCGGTGCCGTGAAGCGGAAGATGGCCGATTTCGCGGGCGGTTTTCTTGCTACGGCCGGTATGGATGAGTTCGTCGTCGGACCAGAAGGTGCTGTCAATGAGAACTATGTCAGCGGAGGCGGCGGGTTTGGTCCACTCGGTGGAATGTGGCGAAAGGGAAGGAGCGATGAAGACTTGCTTGCCGGCTTGCTCAAGGAGGAAGCCGATGGAAGCGTCGTCCGGCA
>Ga0137403_10000826_pt1 | contig 39684 bp, 35 predicted proteins | sample CZOMad2_1_16fung_FD_122057 | JGI IMG/M metagenome (GOLD analysis project Ga0137403, IMG submission 122057) | Vadose zone soil fungal communities from Angelo Coast Range Reserve, California, USA - CZOMad2_1_16fungal (Hybrid Assembly) | ecosystem: Environmental > Terrestrial > Soil > Vadose zone...
AGTCTGGTTGCCTTGTATCGACGGACAGCCAATCGCTTCAAGTCCGCTGGTCGCCGAACCACCCGAGCCAGGCTCGCCCATATCGCTGGGGCGCTGGCAGGTTACCACGCTGCGAACGCCAGTGAATCTGGCCATCGATCTGCTCTGCGTCTGCCTCGGTAAAGAAACGCTCGCCCCTGGTATTGTGATTGGAAAAGACCTGGCATTTTGGGTAATTGCAATGCGCTTAGCCGGGTCTCTGGTGGCGCGCCAGAAATTCCTTCCTACAGTCGTCGCTGCCTCGTTCATCGATACTCTGGCACAAGCACTATGGGAGCCCGTAGTCACGGCAGCCGACATCCATCGCTTTGCGCAACTCGAGCGGTCAATGCCGCATGCCTGTCGCGCATTGACCGCTAACGATGCCACAATCTCCCCAGCTGCACCGGTGAGCACGGCACTATCCGTTTTTCTTCTTGAGGTAGTCGATTATCTGGTGCGATCGACAATTCAATCTTCCGATCAGGCAAAAAGTTTCAGCCAGCAGAAAAAACCGAAAACCTTTAACAGTACTCACGATCACTGGCTGGCCGCGTTGAGGTCCGTTGACGGCATAATAACCGGTGAGCCGAAAGAATTGGCCCTCCTGGCACAGCAGGTCACTGAATGGGCGCGGCCGATATCCATTTCGACAACAACACCATTTCGGCTTTGTTTCAGGTTGGAAGAGCCAGAAGCATCAAATTCAGAGAATGAAGTTCAAGAGAATGGAAACAAACCGGCGCGAAATCGATCGATGGTCGATCCTGAATCTTCGAAAAAATGGCGTGTCAATTACCTACTCCAAGCCGCCGATGATCGCGTGGACCTTGGCCACCCCGGAGGCGGCCACGGCGTGGCGGCAGATGCCGACGATGCCGCGATGCGAGCACGATGTCACGACCACGAGCCCGCGGTCTTTCACGTGGGCGATGAGTGTCTGCTCCCCGATGAAGCTGTCCTGGACGATCTGGCCGTCGCGCTCCACCTTGAGGGACGGCGGTATGATCTCGAAGGGCTCCGTCGGGTGCATCTCACCGCTCAGGAGCACGCCTTCGGGGAGGAGGGTGGGCGTCTCGACCACGCGCACGTCGAGGTCGTAGCGCTCGAGCTCGTCGCGGTCGAGCCGGCCGATGTACACCCGGGTGTTGTTGCGCTCGTTGTAGCGCGGCAAGAAATGGTCGCGGCCGCCGTAGAAGGTCAGGCTCTTCTTCATGCGCCGGCGGTACGTCTTGAGAAAACCGGCCAGCCCCCCGTAGTGATCCATGTGGCCGTGGGAGAGAGCGACCGCGTCGATCTCTCCCGCCTCCAGCCCGAGCTCGAGGAAGTTGTGGAGGTAGCTCTCGCCCGTGAGGCCGAAGTCGAAGGCGAGGCGGCGTGTGTCGCCGCCGCGCTTCACCTCGACCCAGTGCCCGAGGCCGTGCTCGGCCTTGAGGGTGGGCATGCGCCGCGCCTGGGCGTGGGTGAAGCGCGTGGCCACCTTCTCGTCGGCGCGCAGGCTGTCGATGAAGTTGTCCACCACCGTGGTGACGGACAGCCGGTCGATCGCCTCCAGGCTCACGCGCGCTAGTACGAGCGCGGCATGCCGAGGACGTGCTCCCCGACGTAGGCCATGACGAGATTGTTGTTGATGGGGGCGGCGCGATAGAGACGCGACTCGCGGAACTTGCGCTCGATGTCGTACTCCTCCGCGAAGCCGTAGCCGCCGTGGCAGTCGATGCAGGCATTGCCCGCTTCGATGGCCGCCTCGGAGGCGAGATACTTGGCCATGTTCGCCTCGGGACCGCAGGGGATGCCCGCGTCGAACATCTTGGCCGCCTTGGTGCGCATGAGGTCGGCGGCCTCGATGGCCATGTGCGCCTTGGCGATGGGGAACTGCACGCCCTGATTGGCGCCGATGGGCTTGCCGAAGATCACGCGCTGGCTGGAGTAGGCCACCGCCTTCTCGATGAACCACCGCGCGTCGCCCAGGGAATCCGAGGCGACGAGGATGCGCTCGGCGTTCATGCCGTCGAGGATGTAGGAGAAGCCTCTGCCCTCGTGGCCGATGAGGCTGTCCGCGGGGATCTCCATGTTGTCGAAGAAGAGGGCGTTGGTCGAGTGGTTCATCATCATCTTGAGCGGCCGCACCTCGAGCCCCTTGCCCTTGAGGTGACGGATGTCGATGAGAAACACGCTGAGCCCGTCCGTCTTCTTCTTCACCTGGTCCACCGGGGTGGTGCGGGCGAGGAGCAGCATGAGGTCCGACTGGAGCACGCGGGAGATGAACATCTTCTGGCCGTTGACCACGTACGTGTCGCCCTTGCGCAGGGCCGTGGTCTGGAGCTTGGTGGTGTCGGAGCCGGCATTGGGCTCGGTGACGCCGAAGGCCTGGAGGCGCAGCTCGCCCGTGGCGATCTTCGGCAGGTACATGCTCTTCTGCTGCTCGGAGCCGTGCCGCAGCACGGTGCCCATGATGTACATCTGCGCGTGGCAGGCGCCCGCGTTGCCCCCCGAGCGGTTGATCTCTTCGAGGATCAGCGCGCCTTCCATGATGCCGAGGCCCGCTCCGCCGTACTCCTGGGGGATGAGCACCGCGAGGTAGCCCGCCTTGGTCAGGTCATTGACGAGGGCGTCCGGGTACTCGCGCTTGGCGTCCAGCTCCTGCCAGTAGGCGGGCGAGTACTGCTTGCAGAGCTCGTAGACGGCCGCCTTGAGCGCCTTCTGGTCATCGGTCAGCGTGAAAGACATGTCGGCCATGAATGACCCCCTATCGCCCTTTGAAGTTGGGCTTGCGCTTTTCGTTGAAGGCGCGCACGCCCTCGAGACGGTCTTCGGTGGTGACGGTGACATTGTAGGCCTCGATGGCCAGGGCCATGCCCGTCTCGAGGTCCGTCTCGCTGCCCCAGTTGATGGCTTTCTTCGCTTGGCGGACGGCGACGGGACCATTGGCGGCGATGGTCGCGGCGATCTCGAGCGCCTTGTCTCGCGCCCGGCCCGCGGGCACGAGGTGGTTCACGAGGCCGAGGGCCTTGGCCTCCGCCGCGGGCACGCGCCGGCCCGTGAAGATCATCTCCTTGGCGACGGGCCCGCCAAGAATGCGCGGGAGGAGCTGCGTGCCGCCGATGCCGGGGAAAATCCCCAAGGTGACTTCGGGCACCGCGAACACCGCCGTCTCCGAGGCCACGATGAAGTCGCAGAGCACGGCCAGCTCGCAGCCGCCGCCCATGGCGAAGCCCTCCACGGCGGCGATGACGGGCACGGGGCAGCGCACGACGCGCGCGGCGGCCGCCTCGAAGATCACGTGCTGCGCGCGCCACACCTCGTCCGTCATGCCCTGGCGCTCCTTGAGGTCGCCGCCGACGCAGAAGGCCTTGGTGCCCGCTCCGGTGACCACGACGGCGCGCACCGCCTTGTCCCACGGCAAGGCATCGAAGCAGCGGAGAAGGTCTTCGCCCATGGCCGTGTTCATGGCATTGAGCGCATCGGGCCGGTTGAACTCCACGGTGACCACGTGACCCTCCGGCCCCGCGGTGACGTTGAGCGTCTTATAGCTGGATGACGTCACGGGCGGCGAGCTCCTTGATGGCGGCCTGGTCATAGCCCAGCTCGGTCAGCACCTCGGTGGTGTGCTCGCCGAGAAGCGGCGGCACTCTCGAGACCCCGGGCCGCTCGCCGTCCCAGCGAATGGGCAGGCCCACCGCGCGGTAGTCGGGTATGCGCGGATGCTTGGCGGTCACGAGCATGCCGCTGGCCACGGTCTGTGGCTCGGCGGCGACCTTGTCGAGGGTGAGAATGGGCGCGCAGGGTACGCCCGCCCGCTGGAGACGATCGAGCACTTCCGCGCTCGCGAACGCCCGCGTGACCGCGGAGAGCGATTCGAAGACCTCCGCGCGATGGGCGACGCGGGCCGGATTGTCTTTGAAGCGCGGATCGCGCGGCATGCCGGGAACGCCGAGCGCCTCGCAGGCCTTGGCGAAGAGCGCGTCGGAGGCCGCGGCGATCATGACCCATGCATCGCGCGTGGGGAAGGCCTCGTACGGACAGATCATCGCCGTGCCCGAGCCCTGGGGCAGGGGGACCTCACCGGTGCCCAGGAACTGGCTCATCTGGAAAACGCTCCAGGCGAGCGCCGTCTCGTAGAGCGCGGTGGTCACGTTGACGCCCCGCCCGGTGCGGTCGCGCTCGCGAAGCGCGCCCAGGATAGCGATGGCCGCCCACATGCCCGTGCCCATGTCCACGATCGACACCGGCACGCGCGCCGGCGGCTGGCCGGGATGGCCGTTGACGGACATGATGCCGCCGAGGGCCTGCATCAGGGGGTCGTAGCCGGGGCGATCGCTGAGCGGCCCCTCCGTGCCGAAGGCGGTGACCGAGCAGTAGACGAGCCGCGGATTGATCTCGTGCGCCCGCGCCCAGCCCAGGCCCAGCTCCTCGATGGCGCCCGCGCGCAGCGACTGGACCAGGACATCGGCCCGCGCGATGAGCCGTTCGACCACGGCGCGTCCCTCGGCATGCTTCATGTCCACGGCGAGGCTCCGCTTGCTGCGATTGACGCTCATGAAGGTGGCGCTCTCCTCGCCCCAGTAGGGCGGCGCCCAGGCGCGGGCGTCGTCGCCCCCCCCTCGCCGCTCCACCTTGACCACGTCCGCCCCCATGTCCCCGAGGATCTGGGTGCAGGTGGGGCCGGCGACATTCTGGGTCAGGTCGGCGACAAGGATCCCGGCGAGGGGAGCGTCCATGGAAGGCCGATTATAGCGCGAGGGCGGGCGGCGCCGCAGAAGGCGTAAACGCCCTTGGCTTCGCGCGCGACTAACAGGGTAAGGATGGCCCGGCCATGTTGAGACAGGCGGCGTCCTCGCGGCCAGCACCGTCGCGACAAGGCCCGGCTGCGAGAGTATCGCGCGCTCGCAGCGGGGCCTTTTTGAGCCGCCCGTGTCATTTCTGCGTGCTAGGCTCCTCGCAGTATGTCCTTTCTGATTTTCATCGTATCGATCGCGGCATTGATCGTCGCCCTCAAGGTCCTACGCGACAGCAAACCCCTTCCGGGCCAACCCACTGCCGCGGAGCGCATCGCTTCCCTCGAAGAGCGCGTTCGGGATCTCCTCTTCCGCGTCTGGACTCTTGAGCGACAGGCGGGCGAGCAACAAGCGGGCGGGCAACAGGCCGCAACCGACGCCGCGGCTCCTCCCGAGCCTCATGTTCCGCCGGCGCCCGAGCCGATTGCGCCTGCGGTGGCCACGCCCCCTGTCACGGAAGCCGAGCCCGCGCTTTCTCCCGCATGGAGCGTCACGGAAGCCGCCGTGCAGAGAGCCGTCGGTCTCAATCTCGAGCAGCGGATCGGCGCACGCTGGACGACGTGGATCGGGGTGGTCGCCATCCTCTTCGCCGCGTCCTTCGCCGTGAAGCTCTCCATCGAGAACGACTTGATCGGCCCGCGCGCGCGCCTGGGTCTCGGCCTCTCCACCGGTGTCATCCTGCTCGGGGCCGGCCTCGGGCTCCACCGTCGCCGCGACGTACCGTATCTGTCGGAAGGGCTCTCGGGTCTGGGTCTGGGCCTCTGCTACCTTTCGCTCTTCGCGGGCTACGCCTACTACAACCTCCTGCAGGTCGGGGCCGCCTTCGCCCTCATGTTCATCGTCACCGTGCTCGGCACCGGCGTGGCCGTGGTGACCGAGCGCCAGGTGACCGCAGTCTTGGCGCTTCTCGGCGGGCTCCTGACCCCGGTGCTCCTGGCCAGGGTCGAGCCGAATGAGCGTGGGCTTCTCGGTTATCTGGTTGTCCTCGACCTGCTCGTCCTCGCCATTGCCCGCTTCCGCACCTGGCGCGGTCTCAACCGGCTCGCGTGGGCGGGCACCGTCCTGCTCCTGGCGCCGGTGCTCACCCGGCAGCCGGAGGCGGACTTTCCCGTCGCGCGGCTCGTGCTGCTCTCGCTGCTCTTCCTGCTCTTCCTCCTGACGCCGCTCGCCCGCGAGTGGAGTCAGGGCACGCGGGGCCGGGAGGTGGATCTTCTCGTGGTGGCGGGAACCGCCGCCGGCTACTTCTGGGCGGTGTACGTGACGCTCGAAGGCTGGCGCCCGATGCTCGAAGCGCCCGCCGCCATGGCGCTGGCCATCCTCTATACCGTGCTCGCCGGCCTGTATCGGCGGCGCGTGTCTGACGACGAGGCGACGGTGGCCGTGCTCATGAGCTTGGCCTGCGTCTTTCTCACCCTGGCCATACCGCTGGCGCTCAGGGGTCCGTGGATCACCCTGGCCTGGGCCGTCGAGGGCGCCGTGCTCATCTCCGTCGCTCCCCGCCTCGCCACGCCCGTCGCGGCCTGGGGCGGCACGGGCGCGCTCTTCCTCGCGGCCTTCCACGTGGTCGCCCTCGACAAGTGGGGCTCCGCCTATTGGACGCCGGTGTGGAACGCGACCTTCCTCGCCCATCTCCTCACCGTGGCCGACATCGTGCTGGCGGGTCAGCTCGCCCTCAGACTGAGGCCTGGGCAGATGCGCAATCTGAGCCGCGAGGGGCTGCGGAGCACGCTCTGGGTCCTCGCCTCGCTGACGCTCTCCGTGCTCCTGTGGCGGGAGCCGTCGGGGCTCTGGCCCGCCGGCCTGCTGACCATCCAGCTCCTCGCGCTCGGATTCCTCTCGCGGCTCGTGGGCTCGCCCGCCTTCGCCGTGGCCGTGCCGCTGGCAGGAGTCGCCGTGCTCGCGCGCACTCTCTTCGCTGACGACACCATGGCGCGGGCGGCCGCCGAGGCGCTGGGCAATGTCTACCTGGTCATGCGCGTGCTCGCGTGCATCGCCCTCGCCATCGCAGGCAATTGCCTCGCCGGCTCGAGCGCTTCGCGGTATGCGGGGCAGGTGGGGCGACTGGTATCCGGCGCGGCGGGCGTGGTGTTGCTCTTCGTGCTGAGCCAGGCGTGGACGCGCTACCAGAATGTGCCGCTGCGCGAGGCGCGGGGCGGCGGCAGATCGGGCCCGGCCGCGGAGATTCGCTGGAGAACGCAGGTGGGGCTATCGGTGCTGTGGACGCTCTACGCCGCCGTCACCCTTGCCTGGGGCTTCGTTCGCCGCTCGACGGCGCTGCGTTACGCGGCGCTCGGCCTCTTCGCTCTCGTGATCGTCAAGGTCTTCATCGTGGATCTCGCCTCGGTGAAGACCCTTTACCGCATGCTGTCCTTCCTCGTTCTTGGCGTGGTGCTGCTCCTCGTCGGGCTCTTGTACCAGAAGGCCAGCCGGCGTCCTCCCGCGCCGGAGCATCTCAGCTCCCCCGGATAGCCGCGGAGGCCGTCGGCGCCGCAGAGCCGCCAGGCCGCCGAGGCCTATGGTGATCAGCTCCAGCGTGGGCATGGAGCGGAGCGGCCCAGAGCGCGCACACCATGGCCCCCATGGCCAGGAGCGGCCGCGTGCTGAAGAGCGGAGCGTGATCCTTCATGGTGGACCAGCATGATGCACTGATCAGCGGCTCCGGCAACCCTCGCCTGCGGCCGGTGCGCTACGCTCTTCCCAGGCGCCTCCGCAGGTAGTCGGCAACTTCCAGCGTGCACGCCATGCCCTGCGGAATCACCTTGGTCAACGAGATGAAGGCGTGAATCTGGCCGGGGTATTCGTGGTACACGACGTCGACCCCCGCCTCGCGCAAGCGGTCCGCGTAGTCGCGCCCTTCGTCGCGCAGCGGATCGAAGCCCGCGGTGATCACGAGGGCGGGCGGCTGTCCGGCGAGGTCCGCCGTCCGCACCGGCGCCGCGCGAGGATCCGTTCGGTCCGCCTCTCCCCGCAGGTACTGCTCGGCGTACCAGACGATGCGATCGCGCGGGATGACGTGGCCCTGCTCGAGCGCGCGATGGGACGCCGTCTCGAAGAAGAAGTCGACCGCGGGATAGATCAGCACCTGACAGCTTGGCACGGGCAGCTCCGAGCGCGCGGCGAGCTGCGAGACCACCGCCGAGAGGTTTCCGCCCGCGGAATCTCCGGCCACCCCCACCCGCCCCGGGTCGGCGCCGATCTTGCGGCCGCGAGAGCGCAGGAAGCGATAGGCGGCGAGGCTATCCTCCACCGCGGCGGGGAACTTGTGCTCGGGGGCCAGACGATAGTCCACCGCGACCACGAGCGCGCCCGCATGCAGGGCCAGGCGCGCGCACAGACCGTGATGGGATTCGAGATCGCCCTGCACCCAGCCCCCACCGTGGAAATAGGCCACGGCGGGCAACGGGGAGCCTGCCGTGCCGACCGGATGGTAGACGCGGGCAGGAATCGGCCCCGACGGGCCCGGGATGCTGATGCTCTCGATGCGCGGCAGGGGCGGCGCCGGCTCGTCCATGAGCGTCACCATGGTGCGAAGCTGCTGACGGAGCTCGGCAAGCGGCGGAAAATATCCCGGCACGCGGATGGACTTGACGAATTCGCCGACGATCTGCGCCTTGGGATCCATGGTGCGGCCGCCGAGGGAGATCCGCTGCCCCTCGAGGAGTCGCAATGCCTCCGCCTCGCTCATCATGGTGTGGGGCAGCTCCAGCGTCATTCCCGCGCGCTCGGTCATCTCGGGCGGCTTAGGGCCTTCCCCCGCCAATGCGCTTGTCCGAGACGATCCGCCCTTCCTTGAGGACGAGGAGGAGCCGGCGCAGGTTCGTGATGTCGTCGAGCGGATCGGCGGCCACGACGATCAGGTCCGCGAGCTTGCCGGGCTCGATGGTGCCGAGGTCCTGGCCCACCCCGCACAGCTCCGCGGCATGCCGGGTGGCGGCGAGCAGAGCCTGCCACGGCGTGGCGCCCGCTTTCACCCAGAGTCCCAGCTCGAGGAGGGCGGCCTCTTTGAGCGGGCGGATGTCCGAGCCGAGGGCCATCTTGACGCCGGCGGCGAGCGCCTGCTGAAAGCACGCGCGATGCGTGCCCGCCGCGAGGTCGGCGCGATGGCACAGGTCGGCGGCGAGGTTGCGTTCCTCCACCCAGCGCTTTTCCCACGCGTCGGAGGCCTGATCGGGGGTGAGGTGCGAAATGGCCAGCGTGGGAACGTACCAGGTCCCGTTCGCGCGCAGGCTCTCCACGCTCTCCGCGTCCATGATGTAGCCGTGCTCCACGCTGTGGGCGCCGAGGCGCGCGGCCGCCTGCACCGCCTCGGGGCTCGCGGCATGCGCCATGACCGGGAAGCCTCGCGTGCGGCAGATCGCGAAGGCGGCCTCGAGCTCTTCGTCGAGGAGGAACGACTGCCAGTGACGATCCCAGGCCGGGCCCATGATGCCCCCGGTGAGGTTGAGCTTGATGTGGTCGACGCCGTTCTTGATCTGCTCGCGGATGGCCCGCACGAAGCCGTAGGGCCCATCGCATTCCCGCGCGTGGCCGGAGGTGAGGAAGTGACCGCCCGTGGTGGTCAGGAAGTGCCCGGAGGCGAAGAGCCGCGGGCCGACGTACTGACCCGTGTCGAAGGCGCGCTTCCACGCCACGTCCATGAAGTGCGCGGACCCCGCGCAGCGGAGCCCGATCACCCCGCTTTCCGTGAGGGCCTCCATCATGCGGTGACCGAAGATCGCCGTCTGCTCCGCGATCGACGCGCCGGTGGAGGCCAGGTAGTCCGGGTGGATGTGGACGTCCCATAGTCCGGGGAGGAGATAGGCGCCGCCCAGATCGATCACGTCGGCCTGGCGGGTGTCGGGCGACCGGCTTGCGTCGAGCACGTCCGCGATGCGCCCGTTCTCGATGGTGACGCTGGCTCCCTGAAGCGGCGGCGGGTTGACGCAGTCGATCACCGTCGCATTGGTCAGGACGCGCTTCACGGGGCCACGCTCCGGGAGGCAGATTTCACGACGGCAGCATACACCGATCCGGGACGGCTATGGGGCCTTCCAGACCACCTTTCCGTCTGGTCCGCGCAGGACCAGGGAGAAGACGGGATTCTGCTTGATGACCTCCGCCCCCTGGGGCTTGAGATCGCCCCGCCCGACGAGCACGCGCTTGATCCCATCGCTGTCGATCAGTTCGAGCACCGGGTCGCCGTCCGACCGCACGCTCAGCGTGGCCCGGCTCCGCTCATCTTTGCCGAGCAGGTTGAACGACGGGAATCCGTCGATCTGGGTGGTGATGCGGCCTTCCTTGCCCCACAGGATCAGGCCGGGAAGCCGGGCTCCGTCACCTCCGGGCAGGAAGCCCAATTTGCCTCGCGTATGCCCGTTCTCGTCGACGAGGACAAACGCCTGCGCCTTGAGCTCCCCCGGGCTGCCCGCGATGTCCGAAGCCCGGGCGAGCGAGGCGAGGGCGAGGATGAGCACGGCGAGGCCCGCCACTCGCCACGTCCACCGGCGCTCTCGTTCCAGACGCTCCACACGTCGAATCAGGTCCCGATCACGGCCGTCGGTCATGTCCGCCCTCCTGTCTCGTGATGTCGAAGCTGCCCGCCGTGCACCCTACTCGCCCGGCATGAGAACACGATGAGAAGAAGATGAGAATGGCCTGCGGCCGGGTGGGCGAAGCGCGGGACTTGCGCTCCGCGGGCGGGCACGTCATCGTGTCGGTCGTGATCCCGACCCTCACCTGGTCGCTGCTTGCCGCGAGCCTCGTCTTGGGGCTGGCCGCGCTCGTGCGCATGTCCGACCCCGGGGTGCTCGGCACCGACGACCTGACCGGAGCCGTTCGCCTGGCCGAAGGGCTGACACGGACCATCGTCGCCCTCTTCACCCTCGCGGCCCTGGTGTTCCTCGTGGACCTCGTCCGCCGCATGCGGTCTCGGCAACCCGACGAGGGCGAGGCGGCGCTCGCCCCGGAGCCACCCCGTGTCCCGGCATGGCTGCGGGCGGTGACACAGGTGGCCACCCTCGCGTACTTCGTCCTTCTCGCCTATGTGCTGTGGAGCCGGGGGCTGCCCTTCGTGGCGATGATGCTCGGCCAGGGCGCATCCGCGGGGAGGTCCTCCTTGCTCGCCGAGGAGCTTCCGGATGCTCCGCTCCTCGTCACCTGGACATTCGGTGTCCTCGCCCTCGTGGCCGGACTGGGAGCCCTCGCCCTCGCGCTGTGGGTGGCGCTCAGCGACCGGCTCGCGGAGTGGTGGGTGGGGGCGGATCCCGAGTCGCCGGCGTCTCCGCTGGCCGAGGTGGTGGCGGAGAGCCTCGAGGATCTCCGTACCGAGCCCGACCCGCGCCGCGCCATCATCCGCTGCTACGCGCGCTTCGAGCGTGTGGCCGCCGACTCCGGGCTGGCGCGGAAGCCCTGGCTCACCCCCATGGAGTTCCTGCGCGAGGCGCTGGAGCGGCTGCCCGTGCCGCAAGCGGCCGCGAGGGCCCTCACCGGTCTCTTCGAGCTTGCCCGGTTCAGCGACCGAGCGCTGGGCTCCCGGGAGCGGGGGCAGGCCCTCGACGCGCTGGACGAGATCAAGACCGCCATCGAGGAGCGTCCGGCTGATGCCGTCGCGCGCTGAACGGTCGCGCCGTCTGCTCGCGCACGGCATTGCCGCCGCTCTCCTGATCCTGGCCGCCCTCGTGGCCTACCTCACCATGGCCCCCTCATGGCGCCCATTGGTCGTCCGGCTCGTGTGCACGGCCATCGTAGTCGTCAGCTGCGTCCGCGCGATTCGCAGCGTCCGGCGCGCCATCGAAGAGCATCCGCCCTCCGCGCTCGACGTGCCGCGGCCCGCGCCGCCGGCCTCGGAGCGCGATGAAGCCTATCGCAGGCTGCGTGACGATCTCGTCTTCAGCCACCGCAGTCAGCAGTACTTCGACGCGATCCTCTGGCCCCGTCTCGTCGAGCTGGCCGGCGACACCCTTCCGAGGCCGCGGGAGAGGAGGCGGACCCGACGGCGCGGCCCGTCCCTCGAGGCGCTCGAGGCCCTGATCGCCGAGGCGGAGAAGCGCCCGTGAAGATCGACGCCGTCGCCGACCGCTGTCAGACTATCCTCGCCGCGCTCGGTCAGACGATCGTGGGGAAAGCGCAGGTGCTGGAGCAGATCCTCGCCGGGGTGCTGGCCAATGGTCACATTCTGATCGAGGACTATCCGGGGCTGGCGAAGACACTGATCGCGCGGCTCTTCGCGGAGACCCTCGATCTGAGCTTCAAGCGAATACAGTTCACTCCGGACCTCCTGCCCAGCGACATCACGGGTACCTTTCTCTTCGACCAGCGCCAGGGGCGCTTCGAGTTCCGCCGGGGGCCGATCTTCACCCATCTCCTCCTCGCCGATGAGATCAACCGGGCGGCTCCCAAGACGCAGAGCGCCTTGCTCGAGGCGATGCAGGAGGCGCAGGTCACCATCGACGGCGAGCGCTTCCCCCTGGCCCCGCCTTTCCTCGTGATCGCCACCCAGAACCCCATCGAGCTGGAGGGCACCTATCCGCTGCCTGAGGCTCAGCTCGACCGCTTCCTCATGCGCGTGGCCGTGGGCTACCCGGATCTCGAGGACGAGGTAGAGATCCTCGCCCGGCGCCGGCTCCGCCGTGACGACGCCGTCACCGCGGAGCCGGTGACGTCACGGCCCGAGCTCGTGGCGATGCAGGAGGCCATGGAAGACGTCCACGTGGCCGAGGTGACCGAGCGCTACGTCGTGGACCTCGTGCGCGCCACGCGTTCCGACCGCCGTCTGGCCCTGGGTGCCTCGCCCCGCGGGGCGCTCGCCCTCCTCAAGCTCGCGCGCGCTCTGGCCGCCTTGCGGCGCCGCGATTTCGTGCTGCCGGACGATATAAAGGCCATGGCGGTGCCGGCCCTCGCCCACCGGCTCATCCTCAAGCCCGAGCTGTGGGCGGCGCGGGTATCCGCCACGCAGGTCGTGGAAGACCTGCTCACGGTGGTGGCGGCTCCCGGCCCGGACGCGCGATGACGTGGCGGGTGACGCCGCTCACCCTCTCGCTTCTCACGGTGACCGCGTGGGTGCTCTCCCTCGCCGTGCTCACCGCGCGTCCCGATCTGTTCGTGGCCGTCCTCCCGCTCGCCCTGGTGCTGGCTACGCTGGCCGTGCGCCCCTCCGCCCCGGACTATTCGGTGATGCACCGGATCTCGGGCGACCGGGTGTTCGAGGGCGATACGGTGACGGTGACGGTGGAGGTCACCGCGAGCACGGTCGTGGCGCTCCTGGAGCTCTACGAGCCGCTGGCCGCGGGCTGCGTTCTCGTCTCCGGGAACCACCGCGCGGTGATGACGCTCCGGCCGGGCCAGACGGCGAGCTGGAGCTACCAGATCAGCTATCCCGTGCGCGGCGTCTACGATCTGGGGACGCTACTCGTCCGGGTCCGAGACCGGTGGAGCCTCCGGTGGCAGGAGCGGCGCCACGTCGATCACAAACGGGTGCGCGTGCATCCCCGGAGCGCCCCCCTTCGAGGTCTGCCGCGTCCCCTGCGCACCCAGACATCGGTGGGAGACTACGTGTCACGCGCCTTCGGGGAAGGTATCGAGCCGGGCGACATCCGGCAGTTTGCCCCAGGTGATCGCATCCGGCAGGTGAACTGGCGCGCCTCGCTCCGCCTGGGAACCCTCTACGTGACGCAGCAACACCGGGAGCGCAACGCCGACGTGGTGCTCATGCTCGACACGATGGCCCAAGTGGGCACGGCCTCCGTCACCACGCTTGACGTGGCGGTGCGCGCCGCCGCCTCGCTCGCCACCGCCTATCTCGCCCGGAAGGACCGCGTCGGCCTGATCGTCTACGGTGGCGTGATCGACTGGGTCAGGCCGGGGTCCGGGCGCGCGCACTACGAGCGCATCGCCGACTCTCTCCTGAGAGCCGACGTCGTCTTCACCTACGTGACGAAGGACCTCAAGCTCGTGCCGCCGCGGGTGCTCCCGCCCCACGCCTTCATCGTGGCCCTCACCCCGCTCCTCGACCGGCGCTTCACCCAGGCCGCCGTCGATCTCGTCGCGCGCGGCTTCGACGTGCTCGTCCTCGTCGTGTCACCCGTCGACCTCATGCGCGCCGGCGTGGGTGTCTCGCCCATCGACCAGCTCGCGTGCCGCCTCTGGACTCTCGAGCGTCGGGCCCGGCTCGACGAGCTGCGCCGCCACGGCCTGCCCGTCATCGATTGGAATCCCGCGGACCCTCTCGAGGCCGCCATCGCGGGGCTCGATCGCCGCCGGCATCGGGCCGTTCCCGTGCGATGAGGCACGTCCCCGTCCCCGCGTTCGCTCTCACGCTGTTCGCCCTGACCTTTCGCGTGGCGCCCATCGAGCCGATGGCCGTGATCGGACTGGCCGGAGTGCTCCTGATCGTCGTGGGCATGGTCATGCCGTGGCGGTGGCCGATCATCTCCGCGGCCTGCATCTTCACCACGAATCACGCGCTCGCTCTCTGGGCGACGGACGCGCCGGTGAGTGTCCTCGGTGCCGCCGGCTTCGGCCTGGCCCAGCTCGGCCTGCTCCAGTCCGCCGATCTTGGACGCTGTATGCGCGCGGCCAGCGTCGGATCAGGGGTTGTGCGCGCTCAGATCGTTCGCTGGATCGGCTTCGCCGTCCTGACGCTCACCTCGACCATGTTCGGGACCGGCGTCGCGCGGTCCCTGAGCGCCACCCTTCCTGTCGCCGTGGCGCCGATGCTGGCTGCCGTGGGCGCGGTGGGTGTGGTGGTGGCTCTCGCGCTGGCCGCGACGCAGGCGGGGCGACGCGGGAACGGCTGATCCTAGCGCAGAGGCCGGAGGCCCGCGGCGGCCAGCTGGGGGAACACGATGTCGCGGAAGGCGGTGACCTCCGCGTCGGGTGGGGCGAAGGTGAGGAGCGGCATGAGGTAGAGATTCCGGACCCCGAGCCGGGTCATCTCGATGATTCGGCCGGCGCAGTCGGCGGGCGTTCCGATGAGTCCCAGCGCGTCGCACAGCTCGGCCACGACCGCGTCGGAGACGAACGAGGTCGCGGCGATAGCCGCCTCCCAGTCGTGGGCGTGGGAGAGATCCGGATACACCTTGTTCACCGCGTCGGGAATTTCCAGCTTGGGAAGGCGGACGCCGGCCGGCTCGAGCCAGTACCCGCCCCAGCGGAGGACGCCCCAGTGGACCGCGGTGGGGCGGGCCGCGCGACGGGCCTCCGCGGAGGTCGGCATGGTCGCCGTCCGGACCGCCCAGACTATCTCGAGGTCCTCGAGGCGGCGCCCGGCCCGCCGCGCGCCCCGCTCGACGTGCTCGAGGGCCCGCTCCACGATGCCCTGATTGAATCCCACGAGGAGGAGCACGCCGTCCGCGACCTCGCCCGCCAGCTCGATCACCCTCGCTCCCGAGGCGGCCATGAGCACGGGAATGTCTCGTCCTGACGCGTAGCCCAAGCGTCCCCGCGTGCCGTTCAGGTCCACGGTCTCGCCGGTGAGGAGCGCCTTCACGGTGCGGATGCACTCGCGCATCTCCGCGAGCGTCGCCGGCGATCTCCCGATGGTGCTGGCCGAGGTATAGCCCGTCCCGATGATGAATTTCACCCGCCCCGGTGCGAGCTCTTCGACGGTCTGGATGCCGCCGGCGAGCACGGATGCATGACGGGTGAAGGGGTTGGTGACGGCGGGGAAGAGCGTCAGTCGGGAGGTGTGCGTCGCCGCCTGGCCGAGCACGACGAACGTGTCGCGGCTCAGCATCTGGCTGTCGAGTATGCCCGCACCGTCGAAGCCCGCCGCCTCGATGCCCTGGATGAGGCGCATGAGGTCGGGCATCGGTGAGGTGCCGGGAACTCGCAGGTGAACGCGGACGGGTTCGCTCGTGCCTCTCACCTCGGCCACCGAGAATGTCGACCTGGTCCTCGACCAGGTCCCGACGCTCAGCGCGCGAGCAGGATCTTCCTCACCCAGCCGCTGCCCTTGCCAGACTCCACCTGGAGGAAGCCATCCTCCTCCTTGCCGAGGAAGATCATCTCCTCCCCCTTGCCGAGGGTGGTCACGACCTGGCCCGCGTCCGTCGGCTTCGACATGATCCGCACATTGCCGATCTTGGGCCGGAGCACGTCGCCCTCGTTGAAGACGGAGCCGGCCTTCTTCTGGCCGCCGGCCGTCGCTTCCTGGGAAAGCGTGCCGACGTTGCGCTGGAGGCTCGGATTGGCGCGCACGGCGCGCACGATGCCGTTGTAGTTGTCGGCGAAGCTCGCCGCGATCACCTTGCCCTCGTTCGTGTTCGAGTAACCGCCCAGCCCCACGCCGGCGGCGACCCCGCTGCCCACGCCGCCGAGCAGGCCACCGAGCTTGAAGTCGGCCTTGCTCGCGCTGCCTTCGGCCGCGGCCACCTGGACCCCCGAGCGGCCGTCCGCGAGCAGCATGCTCGTCTGGGCCTCCTTGAACTTGAGACCACCGGCCACGCTGCCCCCGACCGCTCCGACGACGGCCCCAGTGCGACCGAAGAGGGCGCCGAGCCCGCCCAGCCCGCCACCGACGCCGCCCGCATTGTTCTCGGAGAAGGCTACGGCGGGGGTGAGGATGTAGTCGGCCGTCACCATCTGGCCACCGCCCATGTTCGAGTCCTGGCGAAGCTCGCCGGATTTGTCGAGCGCACGCTCCTGCATCATGTTCTTCATGCCCATGCCGCGCTCGACCACGATGAAGCAGTTCGACTGCTGGACCATGAGGCGAATGAGGCCCACGGGGGAGCCGAGCTGATAGCGCGCGAGGGCCCGCCCCACGTAGTCCTGCGGCTCCACCACGGCCACCGCGCCCATGGGCTTGTCGCAGCGCTCGAGGTCGGACGCGGCGCCCGGAGCCCCGCTCGGGCCGGCCGCCCCCTGGACGGCGCTACCGCCCTCGCCCTTCTTCATGTCCGTGATGCCTTGCGCGTGGGCCGTGGCGGCCATCGCGAAAGCGCCCGCCAGTAGGAAAAGTGCAACGCCGTGACGCAACCTGCACATTGAGAGCCTCCCTTGATGAGTGATCGTGCTGCGGATTTTCCGTCGGGGGGCAGCCGGCAGTCAAGGTCAAAGTCGCGCGTCGAGCTCGGCCGGAGCCAGTCGGGCTCCGGGCATGAACCGTTCCGCCCACGGTAGCTCGGGGATCGGAGGGCGCGCTATGACGGGCTTCGGCGTAGGGCGGACGCGACAGACCTGCGCGTCCGGCGGGCAGGTCCGCGCGCAGGCGGCGACGTCGCCGGCCAGGAGGCGAGTATGGCCATGAGCGCCTGGGCGGCCCCGGACAGGTAGGCGCGTCGGCGGTGGATCAGCACGACGGGGATGGTGACGAGCATGGCGGGAATGCGTAACGCGCAGAGCGTCCCCGCGCGAAGCTCCTCGTTGACGCTGCTCTCCTGGAGCAGGGCCAGGCCGAACCCGGCCTCGACCATGCGCTTCTGCGCGGTGAGACTGTCGATGGGGATGATCTCGGACGCGCTGACGCCGACGATGGCGAGGCCCCGCTCGAGCGCGGAGGCATAGGGCTCTCGCGCGGGACCGGGGCGGAGGGGGAAGGTGATCCACCGCTCGCCCGCCAGCGCCTTGGCGTCCACCCGGCGAGCGTGGGCGAGGCGATGGTGCGCCGAGCACACGGGGACCATCGGCTCGTCGTGCACCGGAGTGGATACGAGATCGGGATGGAGGTCGGCGTCGTATCTGAGCCCGAGGGTGGCATCGCCGCGCCGGACCAGCTCGCTCACCTCCCGGCTGAGGGCGGTGCGCACGCGCAGGTCGATGGCCGGATAGGTCTCGCGGAAGCGCCGGAGGCGCGCGGTGAGCGAGGTGCTCGCGAGGGTGCCCACGACGGCCAGGGTGACCGTGCCGCGATCCGCGCCGCGCAGCGCGCCCACCGCCTCGATCCCGTCGCGCATGGAGGCGAGCAACGCCTCCGCGTGGGGGAGAAACGCGCGCCCGGCGTCGGTGAGGACGGCCCCGCCGCGGATGCGCTCGAACAGCGGCGCGCCCAGCTCCCGCTCGAGGAGGTGGACACGGCGGCTGATGGCGGGCTGGGACAGGTGCAGGGTGGCGGCCGCGCGGGTGAACCCTCCTCGCCGCACGATCGCCGCGAAGGCCTCCACGTGGTCGAGCTCCATACGGCCATCAGCATAGCTGATGGGCATGACAAGAGCTATGCATTGGACACATGACGAACGCGCGGCTATGGTGAGGGCCAAGGAGGAAGCCATGAGAGCCAACGACGTGAAATCTACGGAGCCCCTCCGCCACGGGGCCTACGTGTGCTTGCGCGTACCGGAGGGCGCCCGCCCCACCCTCAGCGCCGCCGCGGTGCCCGCGCTGGCCGAGGGCCTGGGACTGCGGAACGAATTCGAGGCCGAGGACGGCCCCCCGGCCGACGCCATCGCGTTCCTGCGCCGCGTCGGCGCCACCCCCGCCGACATCGCGGACGAGGGGCTGCTGCGCGCGGACGCCGTGGTGCACGTCGCCTCGGCTAGGGCGGCCCCGGTCACCGAGTTCTGCGCCGAGGTAACGCGGCTCCTCGGCCCGGCCGTCGAGACTCGCGTGCTCGGCGGGGTGGTGAAGCCGATGACCTATACGGGCAATGCCATGCACAACTTCGCCTACGCGCACCGGGTCCTGCAGCAAGCCGGCTCGATCATGCCCAACGCGTTCCTCGTTCCCCTGAGCAAGACGGCGGCGTGGTGGGCGAAGGACTGGATGGAGCGCCATACGTACTTCCTGCCGCGCTACGAAGACGGCCTTATGGTGAACGAGGGCCACGCCCTCGCGTCCGCGGCGGGAATCGCGTGCCTCATGCGCCGGACGTACAAGCACGAGGCGGAGCCCGCCCCCGCGGGCCGCTACGATTTCGTGACCTACTTCGAGTGCGCGGACGCCGACGTTCCGACGTTCCACGACGTCTGTGCCGCCCTGCGTGACGTCGCGAAGAATCCGGAATGGGCGTTCGTGCGTGAAGGGCCGACCTGGCACGGCCGGCGCGTCGCCGCCTGGACGGAGCTGTTCGCGTGAACATCACAGACTGTCGTACGGCGCTCGAGGCGTCGAGGCGCCGGGTGCTCGCCACGGTCGGGGACGCGGGGACCATCCTCACTCAGGCCACGGGGGCTCGCATGGTGGCCGCGTGGACGCTCGCTCCCGCGCCACGGGATCCTGTGCGCCACCTCGAGGCGGCCCACGCTCGGGCGCGGGCCCATCTTGGCCGGCTCACCGCCCACGATTCCACGCGCGAGATCCCGTCGGTCATGACCAACGAGCTGTACTCACGCCTCACCGACAACCGGCCGGCGCCTCTCACTCCTTCCGCGGGCGTCCATCGGTACACGTATACCCCGCGCAAAGCCCTTCGCCGCGTGCTCGATCACACCTTGGACCACCTCAACCAGATCGACCAGTGGCTCGCGTGGCGGAATGACGGCGTGGTGCCGACGCCGACCGACGGGTGGGTCCCGTCGACCGTGACGCTGCCGGACGACCGGCTGCCCCTGAGCCAGCCCGACCTCGATGCGTGGCTCTGGCGCGTCGATCAGGCGGCGCGTCTCCTCGTCCAGCGCGCCGCCGGCTTGTCCGAAGCAGAGCTCGATTGGCTGCCGCCCGACGAGGGGTGGCCGCTCCGCCGTGTCCTCCACCACGTCGCCCGCTCGGAACTCTTGTACGCGGCCTCACTCGACGACGCGCTGCCCGAAGGAAATCCGCGGAGCCAATACGAGGAGGCGTGTCGGCGCCTGGACGCAGCCGTGGGGGTGGCGCTCGCTCGGGGTGAAGACACGTCGATCGTGTACGCGGGCCTCTACGGCGTACTCCGCAGGTCGGAGGAGGTGATCGGCGACCTCTTGACCATGGAGCACGAGCTTCTGGCCGGCCGCCCGGCGGGCGCCCCACGGGAGCGGTAGCGGTGGCATCCGGAGGCGGCAATGGGCACAATGGGGCGCATGAGCAGGCTCCTCGCCATCGCTCTCCTCGCGATCTGTCTCATGGCGGCGTCCGCGGGGGACGGGGCGGCGGCGTGGTCGGGCAGTCCAAGGGTCACAGTCGAGCTCGTGAGCGAGAGGGACGCGGTCGCGCCGGGCAAGACGTTCTGGATCGGGCTCCGCCAGACGATCGCCCCGGGGTGGCACACGTACTGGAGCAATCCGGGCGATTCGGGGGAGCCGCCTCAGATCGACTGGACGCTGCCCGCGGGCTTCACGGCGAGCGACATATCCTGGCCGAATCCCGAGCGCATTCGCCTCGGACCAGCCATGAGCTACGGCTACTCCAACGAAGTGGTCCTCCCCATCCAGCTGACGGCGCCGGCCAACCTCGTTCCAGGTACACGGGTAACCGTGGCCGGCCGGGCGAGTTGGCTGGTCTGCGAGAAGGAGTGCATCCCCGAGGAGGCGCCTGTCTCGCTCAGTTTGCCCGTCGTCGCGGGGGAGCCGGGCCTTCATCCGACAGGGGCGCCGCTCATCGCGAGGGCGCGGCAGGCCGTGCCGTCGCCGAGTCCGTGGCCCGCCACCTTCACCGCAACGCCCGAGACGGTCACCTTTGCCGTCGCCGCTCGCGGCCTCGTCCAGGATCGCCTCTCCGAGGTGTGGTTCTATCCCGCTCGATGGGGAGCCATCGACCACGCGGCGGCTCAACAGGCGCGGGTCGACGCCCGCGGTATCACGGTCGAGGTGGCGCGGGGGCAGCTCCCGGAGGCCACCGCCGCACCCATCGAGGGGGTGCTCGTGCTGACCGAGCGGCTCGACGGCGGCGTCGTGCGCCAGGCGTTCGCGCTCCGGGCCGCACCCGCCGCCGCGACATCCGGCTTGGCCCTGCTTCGGTCAGTGGCCCTTGCCCTCGCCGGCGGCATTCTCCTCAACCTGATGCCCTGCGTGCTTCCTGTTCTGTCCGTGAAGGCCCTCGGCCTGATCCAGCACTCGGCGGGGTCGGCGAGGGCAATGCGGCGACACGGCCTCGCCTATAGCGCGGGCGTGCTCGGGTCGTTCGCCGTGGTGGCGGGGACGCTGCTCGCGCTCCGGGCGGGAGGCGAGCGAATCGGCTGGGGCTTCCAGCTCCAGTCGCCGCTGGTCGTGACGCTCCTCGCCTATCTGCTCTTCGCCATGGCGTTGGCCCTGTCCGGTGTCTTCGTCATCGGTGCTCGACTCGCGGGGGTGGGGCAATCGCTGGCGGCACGATCGGGCTATGGCGGATCCTTCTTCACGGGCGCGCTCGCCGCGGTGGCCGCCACGCCCTGCACCGCGCCATTCATGGGAGCAGCGGTCGGATTCGCCGTGACCCAACCGTGGACGACGGGCCTCCTCGTGTTCGAGGCGCTCGGCCTGGGCCTCGCGCTGCCCTATCTACTGCTCACCCTCATCCCGACCTGGCGACGCTTCCTGCCGAGGCCCGGCGCCTGGATGAAGCGGCTCGAGGAGCTGCTGGCCTTTCCGCTCTATGCCTCGGTGGCATGGCTCGTCTGGGTGCTGAGTCAGCAGGCGGGGCCGACGGCCGTGGCCGCGGCCCTCGGCGGCCTCGTCCTGATCGGGCTCGCGGCGTGGCTCTTCCGGATTTCCCGTCACGCCCGCGCGACGTGGCGAGGCGCGGGCTTGACCGCGGTGGCCGCGCTGGTGGTGGGCGCGGTGGCCCTCGGCCCGCTCGCCGGGACGGCACCGGCGCGGGATCCCGCGCAGGCGGCGGGCGGTCGAGCCGAAACCTTCAGTCCGCGGCGCTTGGCCGAGCTGCGCGCCCAGGGCCGGCCCGTCTTCGTGAACGTCACCGCCGCCTGGTGCATCACCTGTCTCGTGAACGAGCGCGTGGCGCTCCGGTCCGACGCCGTGACCGAGGCGTTCGCCAGGAAGGGCGTAGTCGTGCTCAAGGCCGATTGGACCAGCCGTGACGCCGGTATCGCCGAGATGCTGGGATCGTTCGGGCGGAGCGGTGTCCCGCTCTACCTGCTCTATGCGCCTGCTCTTTCCGGTCGCGTCGCGGCGAGCGCGCCGGCCGTGCTCCCTCAGATCCTCACCGAGGGGGCGGTGATCGACGCGGTGAACAGGATCTGACCCGCCGTCCCTCAGCCAGAAAAGGAGACGTCATGTCCGAGCCCAGTCTGAGTCGTCGAGCATTCCTCGCATCTACCGGTCTCGCCGCGTTCGCGGGACCGAGCCTCGCCCGCACCGGGTCTGCATGGGCGGCGACCGCCGCCAAAGTGGCCACGCCCGCGCCCGCGTTCTCCGCGGTGGCCACGACGGGGAAGACGGTGAGCCTCGCCGACCATGCCGGCAAGATCGTCGTGCTGGAGTGGACGAATCACGAGTGCCCGTATGTGAGGAAGCACTACGAGACGAGCAATATGCAGGCACTCCAGAAGGAGGCCACCGCCCAGGGCGTGATCTGGCTCTCCATCATCTCCTCGGCGCCCAATGAGCAGGGCTACGTGAGCGCGAGCCAGGCCGATGAGCTGACCAAGACGCGCGGCGCCGCGCCCACGGCCGTCCTCTTCGATCCCACCGGGGTGGTGGGCAAGATGTACGGCGCCACCAATACCCCGCACATGTACGTCATCGACAAGGCGGGGGTGCTCCAGTACGCGGGAGCCATCGACGACAAGCCGACCTCGCGGAAGAGCGACGTGCCCGGCGCCCAGAACTATGTCCGGGTCGCTCTTGCCTCGGTGGCGGCGGGCCAGCCGGTGAAGACGCCCATCACCCGCGCCTACGGCTGCACCGTCAAGTACGCGTGATTTCCCGTCGCCGGCTCCTGCACGGCGCGACGGCCATGGCAGCCGCGGCAGCGTGGCCGCGGCCTGCCCTGGCTCAGGTCACCGATGCCGGACGCGCGGCCATGGCCGACGCGGCGCGGGGGCGCGCGGTCATCGCCTTCGGCGACAAGGAGCGCTTCAACTGGCACTACGTCCCGCGCGGCCGCGAGGGGCTGCCCTTCAAGTCGATGCCCGCGCCCGCCCGCGCGGCCGCCCACGAGCTGATGAAGGCGAGCCTCTCGGCGGTCGGCTATGCCAAGGCCGTCAATGTGATCCGCCTCGAGACCGTGCTGCGCCAGCTCGAGACGTTCGGCGGGCTCATGCGCGATCCCGAGAACTACTCGGTCACCGTGTTCGGGTCCCCGGATTCCACAGGGGCGCCGTGGGGCTGGCGCCTCGAAGGACATCACCTGTCGCTCAACTTCACCCTCGTGCCCGGCAAGCCGGTTGCGGTCACCCCGGCCTTCTTCGGCGCCAATCCGGCGGAGGTGCGCTCGGGACCCCTCAAGGGCCTACGCACTCTCGCGCGCGAGCAGGACTTGGGACGAGCGCTGGCCCAGGGGATGGACGCGGGCCAGCGCCGGCGCATGATCATTGCCGCCCAGTCGCTCGGCGACATCGTCTCCGGACCGGGCCGTGAGGGGAGCCTCGCCTCCCAGGCGGGCCTGCCCGCGGTCGATCTCGCGCCGGCCCAGCGGGAGCTCCTGATGCAGCTCGTCGAGGAATACGCGCGCAATATGCGGCCCGAGGTGGCCGACGAACACCTCCGGCGGATCCGGGAGGCGGGCGTCGAGCGCCTTCACTTCGCGTGGGCCGGACCGGTCGATCCGGGACACGCGCACTACTACCGTATCCACGGGCCGAGCGTGCTCATCGAGTTCGACAATTCGCAGAACGACGCCAATCACATCCACTCCGTATGGCACGATCCGCGGAACGTCTTCGGGGCCGATCTCCTCCGCGCGCACTACGAGCGCGGCCATCGCCACCACCACGCCTGAAGGACTCGCGACCGCACGTCGCGCGCGCGTCGGGCGTGGACGCCGATCCGGATTCGATGATGGTTGACCGGGGGAAGCCTCGGTGAGAGCGTGACGCGTATGGATCCGCGCGCCGGGAAGCCCGCCGAACGATCGATGCTGGCAAACATCCCGCAGCTCATGACCGCCTATTACACGCGGCGGCCGGACGCATCCATGCCAGAGCAGCGGGTGGCGTTCGGAACCTCAGGCCATCGCGGCTCCGCCCTGGCCAGCGCCTTCAACGAGGACCACATCCTCGCCATCACCCAGGCCATTTGCACGTACCGGCGGCAGCAGGGGATCGACGGGCCGCTCTTCCTCGGGATCGACACCCACGCGCTGTCGGAGTCGGCCTGGGCCACCGCCCTCGAGGTGCTGGCGGCCAACGGAGTGGACGTGATGATCGACGACCGGGGTGGCTACACGCCCACCCCGGTCATCTCCCACGCCATCCTCACCTATAATCGCGACCGGGCCCGCGGTATGGCCGACGGCATCGTGGTCACCCCATCGCACAATCCGCCGGAGGATGGCGGCTTCAAGTACAACCCGCCGAACGGCGGCCCCGCCGACACCAGCGCCACCGGCTGGATCCAGGATCGGGCTAACGCGCTGCTCGCCGACGGCCTCGCCGGGGTGAGGCGGACCCCGCTCGAGCGGGCCCGCCGCGCTCCCACCACGCACGAGCATGACTACATGGACGCGTACATCGGAGACCTCGGGCACGTCGTCGACATGGACGTCCTCCGTGGAGCCGACATCAAGCTGGGCGTCGACCCTCTGGGAGGGGCCGGGGTCCACTACTGGGCCAAGATCGGCGAGCGCTACAAGCTGCCGCTGACCATCACCAGCGACGCGGTGGATCCGACCTTCGGCTTCATGACCGTCGACTACGACGGGAAGATCCGCATGGACTGCTCATCGCCCTACGCCATGCAGCGGCTGATCGCGCTCAGGGATCGCTTCGACGTGGCGTGGGCCTGCGACACCGATCACGACCGGCACGGCATCGTGGCCCGGAGCGTGGGCCTCCTGAACCCCAATCACTATCTCGCGGTCGCCATCTCCTACCTCTTCACCCACCGGCCGAAGTGGCCGACCGAGGCAGGAATCGGCAAGACGCTGGTGAGCAGCAGCATGATCGACCGCGTGGTGGCCCGGCTCGGGCGGCCGCTCGTGGAGGTGCCCGTAGGATTCAAGTGGTTCGTGGACGGACTCCTCAGCGGATCCCTCGGCTTCGCAGGCGAGGAGAGTGCGGGAGCCTCCTTCCTTTGCCGCGACGGCACGGTCTGGACCACCGACAAGGATGGCATCGTCATGGGCCTCCTCGCCGCCGAGATGACGGCCGTCACCGGTCGCGACCCGGGTGAGCTCTATCGAGAGCTCACCCGCGAGTTCGGAGAGCCTGCCTATCAGCGCATCGACGCGCCGGCCACGCCCGCGCAGAAGGGGATCCTGGCCAAGCTCTCGCCGCAGCAGGTCTCCGCCTCCGAGCTCGCGGGCGAGAAGATCACGAGCCTGCTCACGAATGCGCCGGGGAACCGCGCGCCCATCGGCGGGCTCAAGGTCGTCACCCCGAGCGGCTGGTTCGCCGCCCGCCCCTCGGGAACCGAGGAGGTCTACAAGCTCTACGCGGAGAGCTTCAAGGGCGCCGACCACCTGCGGCGTATCCAGGACGAGGCCCAAGCGGTGATCCAGAAGGCCTTCCGCGCGGGGGCCCCAGGCTGACAGGCCGGCCTACCGCCGCTCGTCCTCGTGGCGCGGCTCGCGATGCTCCGCGCGATGCTCTGCCTTCACGGCTTCGTGGTGCTCCTCCCAGCGCCGTCCATAGGTCGGCTGCCAGCGGGGTGCCGCCTCGGCGTGCCAGCGCTTCCACTCCGCTGGCGGCACCCGGTAGTACCGCACGGGGACGGCGAGGAGCGGCCGGGGGACGTACGCCGGCGCGACGACCGCCCATGGACCGTCGTGCCGCGGCGCCATGTACCACATGCCCCGTCTGAACACGTAGTATCCGCCGTCGTAGAAGAAGAAGTTGCCGTTGACGGAGGGCGCGTACATGACCGGGGTCTCCGGTACGGGCACGAGCGGCGGCGGGCTTCCCAGATGGATACCGATATCCACGCTCACCTGCGCCTGGGCGAGGGCCGTCGAGCCAATGACCGCGGCCACTGCGAACGCCGCGAGTATCATCATTTTGCCAAGCCTATGGCGAAGCATGTGCCGGTTCCTCCCATGACGCCTACGCTCGCTGCACGCGGGCCTACGGGCTCGGGCCCGCCATCGCTCTTGAGACGGGCGAGACGGCCGGCCCGTTTACCTGAAGGCGGGCAGGCTACGAGCCGGCTTTCTGCCGGAGCGTCTTGAGCAGATCGGCGAACGAGCTCCGCTGGATCAGCCGGCTGAACTGCGTCTTGTAGTTGTCGACGAGACTCACCCCGTCAACGGAAACGTCGTAGACTGCCCAGCGGTCCTGGGCACGGTAGAGGCGGTACGCGACGTCTATCTGTGAGCCCTTCGCGGTCACCAGCCGGGAGCTGACGCTGGCCTCAACGCCGTCCACCCGCTCACCGAGGTAGCGGATGGGCTCGCCCGCATAGGCCTCGATCTTGTTCAGGTAGGAAACGGCGATCAGGTTCGTGAAGAGTCGGACGAACTCCTTCTCGTCCGCGGGGGAGAGCACGTCGAAGCGTTCACCCAGCGATCGCCGCGCCATCTCACGGAAGTCGAAGAGACTTTCCGCAGCTTCCCGAATGTGCGCTCGCCGATCGTCGGTCGATACTACCTTGGCCTGGGCCGTGCCGTTCTCCGTGAAGACCCGCTGAATCGCCGTCTGCACCGTTTCCGTGGGGCTGGCCGCCCACGCGAATCCCCCCGAGGTCAGCAGGGTGAGGGTCGTGGCTAACAGCACGGGCTTTCGCAGGAACATCATGATCTCCTCCCGGTGACAGGTTCGATGCTTCATCAGGAACGCATGAAGGATGGAGGTGGCCTGTGAACGCCGTATGTGCCGCGGGTAAAGGAGTATGAAGGCGATCAGGCCGGTTGCTCTTGCTCCACCGTGGGCGCGTGGCCGGCGAGGGTGGTCCGGCGCACGTCACGCACTTCGTTCCGGTCGAACCGGCGGGCCCGGTGCATGGTCGCGCGGTTGTCCCACATGATGAGGTCGTGCCGCCTCCACGCGTGCGAATAGACGAACTCTCGCTGGGTCGCGTGCTCCGTGAGGTCGCGCAGGAAGATACGAGCCTCGGGCACCGTCCAGCCCACGATGGCCCCCGCGTGCGACGAGAGAAAGAGCGACTTGCGACCGGTGACGGGGTGCACGCGCACCAGACGCTGGCGCACCGGCTTGAAGGCGGCGATCTCCTCGGGGGTCAGGTCGACCATGCCGATCGCCTCGCGCGAGTAGATCAGGGAGTGCTCGCAGACCAGATCGGCGATCTCCGCTTTGGTGCGCGCGTCGAGCGCATCGTAGGCGGCGCGCATGTCGGCGAACTCGGTATTGGCGCCCCACGATGGAATGACGCGCCCGGAGAGCAGGGAATACTTCGCGGGGATCGGGCGGAACGAGCTGTCGGAATGCCAGAGCCGGTCGCCCAGCTTGAAGAACCACACCCGGTCCTCCGCCGACATGATGTGGCCGTGCTTGTCCAGGTTGGAGAAATCCGCGATGCCGGGACCGAGCCGGTAGTCCTCGGGTTTGCGAACGTGGCCCGGGGTCTTGTAGCTTTCCAGCTCGCCGAAGTTCAGAGTGAAGGCGAGCTGCTGCTCGTCGGTGAGGTCCTGGTCACGAAAGACGAGCACGGCATGGGCGTCCATCCCCCTTTCGATGGCCGCCACCTCCTCACGGCTGATCGGCCGGGTGATGTCGAGGCCCGAGACTTCTCCCGCGAACGAGGTGACGAGCGGTCGGATGGTGATGCTCATGGGCTCCCTCCGCCCTCCGCGAGGGCCTTGAGGTTCAGGAGCTGGCGTCGCATCATCATGAGATCGCCCCACGGGAGCAGCCGCCGGATCAGCGCACCCTTGACGCCGCGAGGATAGCGCACGACGAGCTTCACGAGGAGCCGGCAGCGCTCCGGGCCCTCCGGCACGACCAGATAGGTCACGGCCAGATCGCCGAAGAGGCTGAAGGCGCCTGCCCCGTGCTTGATGCGGAGGGTCAGGTGACGCTCTTTCATGAAATCCACGATGGTGAAGATACGCATCACGGACTGTCCAATGGCGAGATGCTCCAAGCCGGGGGTGAGCGTGCGAGGGCTGACTCGGCCCCGGTTGTCGATCCAGTCGTAGGAGTAGGGCGCCCCGCGGAGCTGGCACAGCCAGCGGAAGAGCCGCTCCGGCGTGGCCCGCACCGTGATGCCGCGGAAATAGACGGCATCGGGCCGGGGCACGTGGCCGTCGCAGACGAAGGGCAGCCGCCGCTCGGCTTCCTCCGTGCCCCACGTGTCGGCGATCGTCACGTCGGCTCCTTCTTCCCCGTGAGCTCCTGACGGGCGAGGACGGCGCCCGCGGCGAGGGCGCGCACCTTCTGGTTGCACATGTAGCGCGGGGACCAGCCGAAGCCGCAGTCGGGATTGACGTACAGCTTTTCCGGCTTGCACACGGCGAGCACGCGCTTGATGCGCTTGGCCACGTCCTCCGGACTCTCCGGGTAGAAGCCCTTGACGTCGATGACGCCGGCGCCCAGCTCGCGATCCTGACCGTACTCCTTCCAGAGATCGAGCTCGGAGAACTCGCGCCCCGCGAACTCGAGGACGAGCTGATCCGCGCGCGCCTTGAGAACGCCGGGGAAGTACGGCCGGTACGTCCGGTCGAAGCGCGAACGGCCGAAGCGGTTCCCGAAGCAGATGTGAAAGCCGAGCTTGGCTTTCACGCCCTCCGTGGCCATGTTGTAGAGCCGCGCCATCTCCTCGCCCGACACATTGCCGCGCGCCGGCTCGTCGAGTTGGATGAAGTCCGCCCCCGCCGCCACCAATCCCTTGAGCTCCACGTTGATCACCTCGGCGAAGCGCTCGGCCACGTCCACCACGCCTTTGTACATCTTGCCCGGATGAATGCGCGAGCCGAAGGTGAGGGGCCCCGCGCAGGTGGCCTTGGTCGCCTTGGCGGTATGCGCCTTGAGGTATTCGAACTCCTTGACGATGCCGAGCCCGCCCTCCGGCGTCTCGATGCGGCCGGTCGCCTCGTAGCGCGTCTGCTGGTCGTAGCCCCAGGGGCCGGCCTTGCGGCGCACGGGCAGGGGCGAGATGCCCTTGATGATGGCGTAGTAGGAATCGACGTAGCCGTCGAGCCGGCGGACTTCACCATCGGTGATGATGTCGAGCCCCGCGCGCTCCATGTCGCGGATGGCGGTATCGGCCGCGTCGTCGAACATCTCGTCGAGGTCGCCGGGGCCGTACTCGCCCGCTTCGACCTTCTTGACGGTGGCAAACCACCAGCCGGGCTTGCCGTGGGAGCCGATGACGGCGGAAGGGATGAGAGGCAGAGAAGCCATCAGGCGTGTCCTCCTGTTGCGCGAAGGGCGGCGGCGTCCTTGCGGACGTCGTCCGGCCGCCCCGCGAAGATGATCTCGCCGCGCTCGATGACGTAGAGCCGCGTGGCGAAGTCGGGCACGTGGTGGATGTTGGACTCCGCGATGAGAATGGCATGGCCGCGCTGGGTGATCTCGGCGATGCCCTTGGCCACCGTGGGCACGATGGCGGGGGAGAGGCCCTCGAAGGGCTCGTCGAGGAGGAGCATGGCGGGGTCGAGGGCGAGCGCGCGCGCGATGGAGAGCATCTTGCGCTCGCCGCCGGACATCTCGGGCCCCTTGCGCGGGCCGTAGGTCTTCAAGACGGGGAAGATCTCGTAGGCGAGGGCCAGCCGCTCGGCGGCGGGGCGTCCTCCTGGACGCGTCCACGTCGAGATCTCGATGTTCTCGGCCACCGTCAGATCCGGAAAGATGCCACTCTCCTCCGGCGCGAACCCCAGCCCGAGCCGCGCGATCTCGTGGGTGCGCCGCTGGTGGAGCGGCACGTCGTGGAAGCGGACGCCGCCGCTCCGGGGGCGATGGTAGCCCATGATGGTGCGCAGCGTGGTGGTCTTCCCCGCGCCGTTGCGCCCCACCAGGCAGACCACCTCGCCCTCCCGCACCTCCAGCGACACGCGCCGCAAGATATGGCTCGCCTGGATGTAGACGTCGATTTCCTGGATGGCGAGCATTCGGGCTTAAGGGTGAGGGGCGTTAGGGTGAGGGGCGTTAGGGTGAGGGGTGTGTCTCCTGCCGACGACCATGTCCATCACTTGTGCGTCGGCCTCGATCTGGGCCGGGGTGGCATCCGCCAGCACCTTGCCCTGGTGCAGGGCAATGATGCGGTCCGAATAGCCGAACACGATGTCCATGTCGTGCTCGACCTGGATGATGGCGCGAAGGCCGATCCGCTTGGCCGCGCCCACGAGGATCTCCATCACCGCGTGCTTGTCCGCCGTGCTCACTCCGCTCGTGGGCTCGTCGAGGAGGATGATCTCGGGGCGCAACGCGAAGGCCGAGGCGACGTCGAGGAGCTTCTTGTCGCCCTGGGGCAGCTCACGGGTGAGCACGTGGGCCTTGTCGGCCAGGTTGAAGAGCGTGGCGACTTCGAGAGCGTCGGCCCGGATTCGGCCGTCTCCGGCCAAAGAGGCGAAGATCCGCGCCCCGCCTCCGAGGCGGGAGATCACCGCGGCCTGGAGCGATTCGAGCACGGTCAGCTCGGGGAAGATCTGGACGAGCTGAAAGCTCCGCGCCATGCCGAGCCGCGTGAGGGCCACCATGCCGATGCCCCCGATGTCCTTGCCCTTGAAGCGCACGCTGCCCGCGCTGGGGGCGAGCATGCCCGTCAGTACGTTGATCAGCGTGGATTTGCCGGCGCCGTTCGGCCCGATGATGGACACGAACTCGCCCTCGCGGATGGACAGGCTCACGCCGTCGAGCGCCACGTAGGCGCCGTAGAGCTTGCGGACGCCGCGCGCTTCGAGGATCACCCTCGCGAGACCTCGACCGGCCGGGGTCGCGCGAAGAGGCCCATGAGGCCGCCGGGGGCGAAGATGACGATGAAGGCGAGGACAGCGCCGAAGATGAGCCGCCAGTAGGGGAAGACGGACATGACCGTGTCCTGGAGAAAGATGAAGACGAAGGCGCCGAGGAGCGGGCCGAAGAACGAGGAGAAGCCGCCGAGCAAGACCATGAAGACGATATTCCCCGAATGCGTCCAGTAGGCGAGGGTGGGATCCACATTGCCCGTGGGCGTGGCGAGGAGGGCGCCCCCCACCGCCGCATAGACGGCGGAGACCATGAAAGCGTACCAGCGATAGAGCGGCACACTCACGCCGAGGCTCTCCGCCTTGACCTGGTTCTCGCGGATGGTCTTGAGGCACAAGCCGAAGGGCGACCGCACGATGCGCCACATGAGGAGGGTGGCGAGGACGAGCACGGCGAGCGAGAAATAGTAGTACGGTCCCACCAGGTACGCCGTCTTCGAGAACCCCGCCCATTCGCTGCCGAGGAGCGAGGGGCGAAGCATGCGCATGCCTTCGTCGCCGCCCGTCAGCTTGTAGAACTTGAGGAGGAAGGTGTAGAAGACCATGCCGAAGGCCAGCGTCAGCATGCCGAAGTAGATCTTCACGTAGCGGACGCACAGCGCTCCCACCGGCGCCGCCACCACCGCGGCGGCCAGGGCGGCCGCGGGCAGGATCAGCTCCATCTGGCGCACGCCGAAGCGTGAGGTCAGCACCGCGCCCGTGTAGGCGCCGATGCCGATGAAGAGCGCATGCCCGAAGGAGACGAGCCCCGTGTAGCCGAAGAGGAGGTTCAGCCCGAGCAGGACCACGCCATAGGCCATGAAGGGGAGCATGAGCGTGACGTAGTAGGCGGGCGCGACGAGAGGGATGGCGAGAAGGGCCAGGCTCACCAGGGTGAGGACGGTGGCGGTCCTCACGCGGCGGCGGTCCCGAAGAGCCCGCGAGGGCGCCAGAGCAGCACGCCGATCACGATGAGATAGATCAGGAGCATCTCGAGCTCGGGATATACGGAGATGGCGACGGAGCGCAGGATGCCCACGACGAGGGCGCCCACGAAGGCGCCGCGCATGCTCCCCAGACCGCCGATCACCACCACCGCGAAGGCCTCCACGATCAGCTCGATGCCCATCTCACTCATGGCCGCCGTGGCGGGAATGACCAGGGCGCCGCCGAGCGTGCCCAGCATGGATCCCAGGGTGAAGACGCGCACGTACACCCAGCGCATGTCCACGCCGAGGGCCTCCGCCATCTCGCGATTGTCTGCCGACGCGCGGATGATGCGACCGAAGGCCGTGCGGGTGAGCAGCCAGCCGATCCCGAACGCGATGACGAGGCTGGCCGCGATCACGAGGAGGTTGTAGACGGGCACCGTCGCCCCGAGGATCTTCGCCTGGCCGTAGCTGAGATAGAGCCCGCCCGTCGAGACGGGCGCTGTTCCCCACGTCATGCGAATGAGGTCTTCCAGCATGAGCACCAACGCGAAAGTCAGCAGGAGCTGGAAGGTCTCGTCGCGATCGTAGACGAAGCGGAGGAGGCCGCGCTCGACGATGACGCCTACGAGACCGACGGCGAGACCGCCCAGGGCCAGGGGGATGATGAAGAGCGCCGGCGGCCCCCCGTGCCCCGTGAAGTACGCGACGGCCGACACCCCCGTGTACGCCCCCAGCGCGTAAAACGACCCGCACGCCAGGTTGAAGATCTTCTGCACGCCGAAGACCACCTGGAGTCCCGCGGCCACGAGGAAGAGAATGGCGGCGTGGAACACACCGCCCATCAGGATGTTCACGAGATTCGCGGTCACAGCAGGGGAGTCTACTCGGCGGCGGCCAGGCGCTGCGCGGCACGCGGCGAGCCGAGGGCATCAAGTCCAAGGAAGGCAAGGAATACCCTGCGGTCCATCACGGTGAGACTGCCCCTCACTTTAGGACCCCTCACCGTACCCTCTCCCCAGAGGGGAGAGGGTACGGCTTCCCTCGCCCCCGGAGGGGGAGAGGGTAGGGTGAGGGGGCGGTCCACCGAGCGAGATCAGATCTTCCAGCCGTTGATCCATTCTAGGAGCTTGGAGCCCGCGGGCTTCATGGCGACCTTGGTAGAGACCACCTCGATGGGGTTGATGGTGACGAAGTCGTAGTTGTTCTTGTGGGTGGTGATGCCCTGGTAGAAGTTGCACATCTGCACGTGGTCCGTGCGCCACGAGCGCGGGCCCGACAGCGACTCGGCCTCGATGCCCTCGAGCGCCTTGACCACCTGGGCCTTGGTCGGCCACTGCTTGGTCTGCCCGTAGGCCTTCTCCACCGCAGCCTTGTAGCTCTCGGCGTTGAAGTAGGCGTGGTCGCACTCGTAGGGAGGGTACTCGTTGTACTTGGCCTTGTAGTCACGCACGAACTGCTTCAAGAGGGTCGAGCCCTTGGGATCGTCGAAGTACATGGTGTTGTAGCCGAGAAGGAGCCCCTCCGGCGTGAACTCCTTCTTGAGCGAGTCGTGCACCCCGCCCGCCGTGGTGAACACGCCCTTCATGTTCTTGAAGAGCCCGACGGCCGCCGCCTGCTTCATGATGATGGTCGCGTCGCCAGACCAGAACGAGCACATGAGGAGATCGGGCGTGGCCTGCTGGATGGCCGCGATATGCGAGGTGAAGTCCGTGACGCCGAGCTTGGGAAATAGCTCCAGCACGAACTTCACATCCGGCATGTACCGCTTGAGCACGGCCTGATACGTCTCCCAGCAGTCGTGGCCGTAGGAGTAGTCGTTGCCGATGCCCGCCACCGTCTTGATGCCCTTGAAGTACTTGGGGGTGAGCTGGCCGGCCACGATCGCTTCGACTTCGTTGTCCACGCTCTTGAAGGCCCACTTGGGATTGGGCATGGTCTCTTCCACGCCCTTCTGCGTCGTCCCGTCCCAGGAGAGCCACGGCACTTCCATCTCCTCGGCCACGGGACCGAGGGCGAGCGTCACCCCCGTGGAGATGCCGCCGATCACGACCTCGACCTTGTCCTGGAGGATGAGCTTGCGATAGCGCTCCACCGTGTCCTTGGGTGTGGACTCCTCTTCCACCACGAGCTGTACCGGCCGTCCGAGAATGCCTCCCGACTTGTTCACGCGGTCGGCCCACCATTCCGTGCCGCGCAGCCCGGCCGTGCCGACGGGCGCGGCGATACCCGCGCGGATCGCGATGATGCCGATCTTGATGGGATCGGATGGTACGCCCGGCTTGGCCTGTGCCCGCGCCATGCCGGGTAAGCCTGCCGCGCCCGCGGCCGCCGCCCCTCCTGCCACCTTCAGGAATTCGCGTCTGGTCGTCGCCATGTGTCCTCCCTCGTCGTTGAGAGTTAGCCGTTCAGTTGCTTGCGCGCCAATTGGGCTCCGGCCGTGAGCCGCTTGAGCTTCTCGAAGGCGACCCAGCGTGGCACGGGAAAGAATCCGCAGTCGGGAATCAGCGACAGCCGCTCGGCCGGTATGTGCTTGAGGCAGAGCCGGACCCGGTCCGCGATGTCTTCCGGAGTCTCCATGTAAAAGGACTTCACGTCAACCACGCCGCAGGCCACGTCGCGGTCGACCCCCACCTCTTTCCACATGTCGATCTCCGCCATCTCGCGGTTCGCGTACTCGAAGACGAACTGCTGGCACTTGGTCTCGAGGAGGGCGGGGAACATCCAGCGGTACGAGCGCTTGCCGCGCGGACGGGAGAGGAGGTTGCCGAAGCACACGTGGTAGCCGATCTTCGCGTTGACGCCTTCCACGCAGGCATTGAACATCTTCACGTACTCGGCGGCCTGACCGGGCACGATGGCCGCCGAGGGCTCGTCGATCTGTATCCAGTCGGCGCCCGCCGCGGCCAGGGCCCTGAGCTCGGCGTTGACGGCGGGCACGAGATCCCAGCACAAGGCGAGGCGGTCGTTTTTGTAGGCGTCGCCCGGGCGGGTCTGGATGTGGATGGACAGCGTCACCGGGCCGGGGCAGGTTGCCTTGATGGGCTTGTCGGTCTGCGTCTGGAGGTACTTGAACTCGTCCACCGTGCCCAGCCCCTTGGGCACCGTGACCTTCCGCGTGGCCCGGTACCGCGGCACGCTGTCGTAGGCGTAGAGCCCGGTCTTGCGCAGGGGCTCGAGCGTCTCGAGGCCGTCCATCTTGCCGTAGAAGCTCTGGACGAAGAAGAAGCGGCGCATCTCGCCGTCGCAGAGCACGTCGATGCCCGCGCGCTCCTGGTCGCGGATGGCGAGCTGCGTGGCGTCGTCGAAGGTCTCCCGGACGTCGGTAGCCCCGTACTCGTCCGCCTTGATCTTGTCCAGCGCGGTCCAGAACCAGCCGGGGAAGCCGTGGCTGCCCATCACGTGGGTGTAGAGAAGGGGAAGCTTGGAGGCCATGCGTTGTCCTTTCCTAGAAGAGATGCTTCTGGATCTTGCCCACGGATGTCCGGGGGAAGGCGTCACGAAATTCCACGACCTCCGGCACCTTGAAGGAGGAGAGCCGCTCCCCGCACCAGGCGGTGAGCTGATCCGCGGTGGCGGCGGCGCCCTCCTTGAGGATGACGTAGGCCTTGATCGCGTGGTCGCGAACCGGGTCCGGAATCGCCACCACGGCGGCGTCGAAGACTGCGGGGTGCTGCTGGAGGGTCTCCTCCACCTCCGAGGCGGACACGTTCTCGCCCGCGCGCTTGATCATATCCTTCTTGCGATCCACGAAGAAGAAGCAGCCGTCCTCGTCCATGTAGGCCTGATCGCCGCTGTGGAGCCACCCGTCGCGCAGCGTCTCGGCCGTGGCCCGTTCGTTCTTGAAGTAGCCCTTCATCAGCGTCACGCCGGGTATGCCGGAGACGACCAGCTCTCCCACGGTGCCCGGCGGCACGTCTTTGCCGTCGGCATCCACCACCTTGCACTCGTAGCCGAGCACGGGCATGCCCATGGACAGTGGCTTGCGCGGCAGATCGAGCGGCTGCATCAGGGGCAGGCTCATGGTCTCCGTCATCCCCCAGATCTGCATCAGGGGCGCGCCGAAGCGTCCGTGCCATTCCTCGAACTGCTGCGGGGTCACGTTTTGCGCATAGGAGACAGCGCGGAGACGGGTCTGCCCGTCGCGCGGCGTGGGTGGCTGGGCCAGGAGCATGCGGATAGGAGCGGCGAACAGCGCGGCCAGAGTGGCCTCGTGGCGTATCGCCTGCTCGACGAAGCGCGTGGCGCTGAAGCGTTCCATGAGGGCGATGCTCCCGCCCGCCAGCAGCATGGGCAGAAAGGCGTGAACCTGAGCGCCCGCGTGGAAGAGCGGCAGCACGATCAGGTGGCGATCATCGGGGCCGACCCGCATCGACTTGGACATGGCTTCGCCGCCGAAGAGGTAGTTGGCGTGGGTGAGGAGCACGCCCTTGGGCTTGGAGGTGGTGCCCGAGGTGTACTGCATCGAGATCTCGTCGAGCGGCGCGACCCTGGTCTCAGCCGGGGTCTCGGGCGGGGTCTCGGGCGGCGTGGACGGCAGGCCGCTCAGGAGCGGTTCGAGAGGGCGCGCCTCGATCACGCCGCGGAGGGCCGGGCAGCGCCGGGCCACCGCGTGAATAGGCGCCGCGTACTGCGGCTCGGTGACGGAGAGCCTGGCCTCGGAGTGGGCGAGGATGTACTCCATTTCGTCGGCGGTGGAGACGGGATTGGTGGGCACCATGACCGTCCCCGTCTTGGCCGCGGCCATCCAGAAGAGGAGGAACTCGGGGCAATTGCCGAGGTGAAGGTTGAACTTGTCTCCGTGATCGAGGCCGCGAGACCGGAGGAGATGGGCGGTGCGATTCACCTGGGCGTCGAACTCGCTCCACGTCCACCGCGCGCTGCCGCCCGCGTCGTCCTCGAAGATCAGGAAGAGCCGCTCGGGAAAGCGGCGCGCTTTGTCCTCGAGCGCGCTCCCCAGGGTGCGGGTGCCCGTGATCAGCACGCTGGTCAGTCCTTCCTTCGCCTCGCCACGAAGTCGGCGATGCGCGCGCGGGCGTCCTTGTCGCGCCGAAGGGAGGCGGCGTAGGCTTGGGCGGCGCCGCCGGACCTGCCCGCGCGAATATCCGCCACTATGGCCTTGGTCGCGGCGAGCCCCCCTCGCGGGTGGCGCGCGATGCCGGCGGCCAGCTCGTCCGCCGCGCCCTCCAGCTTGCCGTCCGGTACGACGCGCGTGACCAGACCCATGCGGAGCGCCTCCGCGGCGTCGACGGCGCGGCCGGTGAGGAGAAGGTCTCGGGCCGGTCCGCCGCCCACCACGTCGAGAATCCGGGCGATGCCGTAGGAGGGATTGAAGCCGAGGGTCACCTCCGGGAGTCCGAAGCGGGCGCTCGCCTCGGCGACGCAGAGATCCTGCGCCGCCGCGAGCATGCAGCCCCCGCCCAGCGCGTATCCGCGCACGGCGGCGATCGTCACCTGGGGCAGCCGCGCGAAGCGATCCATGATCTTCTGCCAGCGGCGGGACAGCGCCCTTGCCTCGGCCGGCTCGAGTGTCGGCATCTCGGCGATGTCATTGCCCGCGCAGAAGGCTCGTCCGCGCCCCGACACGATGACCACCGCGACGCTCTTGGAGCGCTCGAGCCGTCCGAGCGCGCTCTCCAGCGCCGCCGCCACCGCGCGGTTGAGGGCATTGAGCGCTTGGGGTCGGTCGAGGGTCAGCCGCGCGACGGCGCCCTCGATGGCGAGGCTCGCGCTCATAGCCCGACCTTCGCACGCATTTCGGCGGGCAGGGCGGCCGCTTCGAGACTGTCCGGCGTACCGGCAATCTCTTCCGTCACCGCCGCCATCTGGAGGGCGGTGAAGCGCGGATGGTCCACGCCCACGTCGATGAACCAGGCGAGCGGCACGCCCTCGGCGGCGAGCCGACTCTGGAAGTCGCGGCGAAGTCCGCGGTCGGCGTGGATGGCCGCGGGGTCGCGTCCAGCCTCGAGGGTATAGGCGGCGAGGGCGCCGGCGGCTTCGCCGATATTCCACTCGACGGGATGGAGCCGGTAGCAGCCATTGGTGATGTGCGTGGTGCCCAGGTTCTTGGCGCCGGCGAGGAGGTTCCGCACTCTCACCGGGATCAGGGCGCCCATGGGAATCTGGAACGGCCGTGTGCGGCACGACACGCCCACGTCATCGGGACCGGAATTGTGTATGTCGATGGGATACGAACCCACCCCGACCGAGTCGTCGAAGTGTGCGGCGCGGGCTCCCTTCTGATAATCGGCCGATACGTCCTGCTCCACGATGGTCCTCCGCGACCGGATGCGCCGGCCCTCGCGAATATACGGATGCTTGCCGAGAGCGTCCGCGGAGGCGAAGACGTCGGGGCGGGGCATGAGCTCGGCGAATCCTGATGCCCCACCGGGTCTCGGCGCCTCCGCCTGCAGCCAGTAGAGAAAGCCCAGGCTCACGCGCTTGGCGTCCTGGAGGGCCTGGGCCTGCTCCCGCGGCGACCGGTCGAGGATACTCTGATCGCGATAGTCGTTGCCCGGCCAGTTGAGCATGCTGATGTCGCGAGGATATCCGGCCCCGGGCGGAAACAGGCCCGCGTCGATGAGGCGGCGGTAGGTCCAGAGTCCGCCCTTGGTGTCGGGCGCCCGCTCCAGCACCTGGTACTCGAGCCAGCGCGTCTCCTCGCCGTAGATCTCGCCCCCGTGCACGTGAATGCGGAGCGCATAGGGCTGGCCGTCGCGATAGCGCTCGTAGCTCTCGGGCTTCGGGATCACGTGGCGCTCCCCCGCCGCCATGCGCTCGAGCACGAACGTATAGGTAAGGCTCTGGACGCAATGGGGCTTTGGCTCGAATGGCTGGGCGTGCGGCTCGCCCGTATCGGCCTTGCCCTCAGCGCCGATGACGTATTCCGCCCCGGCCAGCGGCAGGAGATCGCCCAGCTCCGTCGCGTCGATGACGATGCGGGGACGAAAGCGCAGCCACCGCCGGTCGTCCAGGTTCACCGCGAGGACACTCTCGACGCGATCCGCGCTCACCTGCGCGCTCGCCGCTTTGGTTCGCGCCAGGATGGCGAGCCGGCGCGACTCGACGAAGGGCTGCGCCATCGCGTGGAGGACGTCGACGGCTACGCGCGGCTCGAAGGCGAGACGGGTGACCCAGCAGTTGCCGGGGTTCGGATGAGGCCGCGCGGCGAGGACGGGAGACAGGCGTCGGTAGTGGTCACGGATGGCCTCGCGCAGGGCGTAGTAGCTCCGGGTCCCCCCGAAGCGCTCGATGTGCTCGTGCTCGTCCAGCGCGGAGACGCCCTGGGCCGTGAGCTGACCGCCTATCCAGTCCGTTTCTTCGAGGAGACACACGCGGCGCCCGGCGCGCGCCGCGGCCAGCGCCGCGGCAATTCCTCCGGTGCCGCCGCCCACCACGAGCACGTCGCAGCGTGTCTCCTCGACGCTACGGCCGGGAACCCCGCCGTCCACCACGGCCGCGCCCGGATCGCCGGTGGCCCGTACCGCCATCACGTCGAGGAGCGCCGTCACGGTACTCTCACGCTCCCAGGTAGAGCTTGCGGACCACGTCCGTCCTCTGGAGCTCCGCCGCCGTCCCGTGCCGCGAGACATGGCCGGACTCGAGGAGATAGGCGCGGTCGGCCAGCTCGAGGGCCATGGCGGCGTTCTGCTCGACGAGCACGATGGTGAGGCCCCGGCTCGCCAGCTCGCGGATGGTGCGCGCGATCTCGCTCACGATGATGGGGGCGAGGCCCAGGGACGGCTCGTCGAGGAGCAGGCACTGGGGCTTGGCCATGAGCCCGCGTCCGATGGCGAGCATCTGCTGCTCGCCCCCCGACAGCGAGCCGCCGCGCTGCTGCAGGCGCTCGCGGAGCCGCGGAAAGAGCTCGTATACGTTCTGGAGGTCGCCGCCGATGTCCCGCCGGTCCGCGCGCTGATAGGCGCCCATCCTGAGATTGTCCAGGACGGTGAACTTCGGGAAGATCTGCCGTCCTTCCGGCACGAGCACGAGGCCGCGCTCGACGCGCTCGAAGGGCAGGAGAGGCGTGATGGCGTCGCCCAGGTAGCGGACGTGCCCGGCCGACGGCGCCTTGAGTCCCGCGATCACCCGGAGGGTGGTGGTCTTGCCCGCGGCGTTCGGCCCGATCAGGCACACGATCTCTCCGCGCTTCACTTCGAGGCTCACGTCGTGCAGGACGTGGACCTTGGCGTAGTGGCAAT
>Ga0137403_10000827_pt1 | contig 39680 bp, 9 predicted proteins | sample CZOMad2_1_16fung_FD_122057 | JGI IMG/M metagenome (GOLD analysis project Ga0137403, IMG submission 122057) | Vadose zone soil fungal communities from Angelo Coast Range Reserve, California, USA - CZOMad2_1_16fungal (Hybrid Assembly) | ecosystem: Environmental > Terrestrial > Soil > Vadose zone...
GCTCAGGAAGACCCAAATGCCCAACTACCGTGCTATTGCCGCCCCGCCGAGCGGTGCCTGGGTAGAGCTATCTTCGTTGTTCTTTCAATGCTCCGGAATTCCCCGGGAAGATCGACGATTTCTGGACAGGAACTAGCTAGGCGGAAGGAGTCACCGTGAGGAGCTCGCCCCAGGTCGACTCGCGGCCGAGAACCGGCCGGCTCTCCCGCACGCTCGCCGCAGCCACCTGAGGATCGAAGCGAGGGGTGCTCCAAGCCCACTCGTGCAAGGAGGCCAGACGGCGGTACTGGGCTCGCGCATGGTCGAGCAGCTCGCGCTCAAAGTCAGACTCGCCCAGGCCGGAGCCTTCCGGCTCATAGAAGAGCGTGGCGAGCTCCACACCCTTTTCGTGCAAGGCCAAGCTCTCGCAGTCGACGTCGCGCTCTCGCGCCCGGGCGTCGCCGCCCTTGCGCACGGGATGCAGCAGCGAGGCACCCGGAGAGCTACCGGCAATCACCAGAATTTTGCGCGCCTCCGGTCGCCAACCGAGATGGCGGCAGGCATCGAGAGCGTCGGCAAGGGCATCCACGAAGTCCCCGCCCGGCGTGGGCGGCAGGGCGAGGAGCTCGTCCAGAACCCGCTCGGGCGCCATGGAGCCGAAGGCTGGCTCCACCGGGTAAAGGTGGTAGTGCGGCGTCAGACTCTGGGCGGAGACCTTGGAGGTCTGCTCGTCGCCGAACGCCACCACCGCCACCCGGCCGTCGCAGCCGTCGAGGAGCGCGGACTCGAAGTCGACCAGCCGCTCGACGTGCGGCTCCCAGAGCGCTCTTTCCAGAAAGAGCGGCACTGGCACCCGGCCCCTCTCTGGGTCCTTGCGATAGGCGCGCAGGGTGCCGTCGATGACCAGTGCCAGGTCGAAAGCACGGCCATCCGAGGCGGGCCGGATCGGCGCCAGCGGCGACCAGCGGTCTTCGACGGGAAGCGTGAGCACCGGTACCTCGGGGCTCCAGGCATGCACGGTGCCCTCGGCGTCGAGTTCCAAGTGGACGGTGACCACCTCTCCGGAGCGCACGGGCACCTCCGCCCGTAGGCGGACGGCGTCCTCCTCCCGCACCACGAGGTGGACCGAGGAGGCTCCCGGGAGCGAGCGCAGACGAACCGTGCAAACAGGCGTCGCGGCGGCGAGCGGTAAGGGCGCCGAGGTGAGGTTGAGATCAGGACCGGTCAGGGCTTCGAGGTGCATCATGGTTTCGTGCCCGGCAGAGTTTCTACGTAACGGGCCAGTTTCTGCAGCCCGGGGCCGCTCTTGGCGAAGGGATAATCTGTACACTTTCCGCCAGGAACGAATTCGACCGCAGGATCAATGGTAGGGGACTTTCCACTGGTCGGCAGCCCGGGACCTGAAGGCGTCAGATAGCCCAGACTGCACGCGGCCGCTGCAAGCAAGTAGTAACCATCCACATCGGCCGACCACCGGGCGTTACCTATCTTACGGAACTCCTCCTTGGTAGGCTTGAAGCTATCGAACTTGTCAAGCATGGCAGGGTCGGCATTTGGCTCAAGCTGAAGCGCCTGAAGCTTGATGAGGCCCCAGTAGAAAGTCTGCGAATCCTTGGTCTGGAATTTGGAAAGATCGCCCGTTGCCAACACTGCCTCGACAGGTTTGAACTGAACTTGGTAGAGCTTTCCCATCGTTGCGTTCGTTTTGCTCTTCTTCCGCACCGCTTCGACTAACTCGATCACCGAGGACGAGAGGCTGTGCGGTTCGGTAACCCTCGGTGCCGGTGGGGACGGATTCTGCGGAGGGCCGGTTCGCGGCGTTGGTGTTGCCACCGGAGGCGAGTCCTGCTCTTTCTTCTCACCTACCAGCTCGTGCGTCCACCAGCCGTTGACCGCAAGCCCGGCGAGCAGCAGCATAAGAACCGCCGGCTGCAGAGCTCTCACGACGCCGCGCCCAACCGCGCGTATCTTTAGCGCCCAGAGGGGCCGGATACGGCCTGTCTCTCTCTTGCCGAACGTCCTTGTCTCCACCTCCATCAGCCGGGTATCGAGACTCGGCCGCCGAATCGCGTCGAGCACCAGCATTTCGAGATCGAGCGGCAGATACCCGAGGTATTGAACGAAGCTCTCAAGCTGCTTCTGCGTGGCGGCATCCCCTGGAATCAAAAGCCGAGCACCGAAGGAGAGGAGGATCTCCTTCTCCACGTCCAACGCTCGTGGCGCGGCGCCCGGGGCAAGTGCGAGAAAAATCGTAGGCGGCTCAAAGCCGGCCGACTTCACGGTCTCGACCTTGATTCGCTTCTCGGCCTCCCCTGTTGCGACCGCGATCACTCCTCCTCCCGCTTGCTGGACGTCCATTCGGATGTCCGTGAGCGTCTCACTTAGCTGCTTCTCGTTGATCTCTCGATCCTTCAGGGCAGTGGAACGAATGCGTTGTGCGCCATAGACAAAGACGATCGTCTCCGGGCCTTGCGCCACGCGGAGGTGGACCTCGTAGGTCGCGCCAACCTTTCGATCACGGTAGAAAGTCACCAGTCCGTTCATTGCGTTTGTGCTCCCAGCGATGAGAAAGACGGCCGATCCGGCAGGTCTTCGGCCACTCGGAGGGCATCGTCGAATGCGGTTTGCTCTAAGGATTCAAGATCTGCGGCAACTCGGCTGAGGAGCGTCAGGGCAACGTCCACCCGATCGTCGGCGCTTCGCTGTCCATCGCGGCGGAAGGCGTTGGACAGGCCACATAGAAGACCCTGCCACCACTCTTGCGTACCCCGATAGCTACGGCTTGCAGGGCTCCCGACCAATTGGAGAGCCATGCCACCCAGAGTTCCGCCTGGCGACAGACAGAGACCCAGGTCGAAAGCCGGCAGCACACCCTGTGTCGACTTCAGGAGCCACGGATTGCCCCGAGACGCCGCGGCGAGAAAGATCTGCCAACTGCGCTCGCAGACGGTTTCGTCCCATTCGTCTACAGGGGAATCGCCCACCCGCATACGGCGAGCCAGGATCGTCACGGGGTGCTCCACCGCCTCACCGAGTACAGCGCGCGCCGATGCCGCGGCCGCTCTCGCCATCTCGCCCCAGCAGGGATCGTCGCTGTCCCCGGCTAACATGGCACGGATCGCCTGGCTGGCCAGATCGTCCTGTTGGCTCTCTGCCAGGATTCCGGGGACGAGAAACTCAGCCACCTTCACCCAGCCTCTCTGGATCAGCTGGCGCGCCATAGTTCGCGAGATCCCGGTCACCTGATGCGGCGGCCCGTCACCGATCCGGGATTCGATCGTCCGCCAGACCTCTGCGCCGAGCCGCTCGAGAGTTTGCGGGCCGCTCATCCAGACCGCCAGCTCGTTGTGGAAGTCTTGGCGGCCGAAGAGGTTCGGATCCGCTGCCGCATCGAGCGCCTCCGTGGCATTGCGCTCCAACCGGGCCGTCACGGCCCGCACGCGGGCCTGGAGCGCCCGATCCTGGAGGTGCCCCGCACGCTGCCAGAGAATGCGAGAGGTCTGGAGGTCGAGGGTCGGGAGCTCGGCGGGCAACGGGTCGCGAAGCCAGTGGAGCACGGCCTTCGTGAGGCCTTCTCGCAGAACCGAATCCGCCCCGCGGAAGAGGGGCTCCTCGGGCTCGGTCACCCAACCTTCTCGACGCGCCATCGCCGCGATCTCCGCCAGCCCTGCGAAATCGGCACACAGACCTCCCGCATCCCGGAGTTGATCCCGCTCGAACGGCGGGATCCGAGGCCACCTCCGGGGCGCCTCACCCCCGCCACAGAGCCCGCGCACTTCAACCCCCGCGAGGCCGTGGGAAGGCAGACTCTGGAGCGCCAGGGTCCACTCCTCGCGGGTGGCTTCGACACCCTCTTCGCTCCACACCGGCGAGCCGAGCCAGGCGAGCGCCATTCGCAGCGTCTCCTCGGACACCTCGGTCCGCCGCCGGAACCAGACGAACCACCAACCGGCCCGAAGGAGCGCCGCCGTGGTCTCCTCGAGCGCTTCCACCGCCCGCCGGTCGAGTTCGCGGTGCAGGGCTGAGAGACCCGCGTCACTCGGGAGAGCCTCCCCCAGCGCGAGGAGCGCCGAAGTGTCTCCTGAAAACGACTGCGCTGCGAGCAGGCGGTTCAGCCACAATCCTGGGGCGTCGCCCCAATTCTCCCAGGCGCTCTTCTGCGCGACCAACCGCTCGCCAGCCTCTGGCAGCTCGTCCTTCGGCACCTCTCCAACGTAGTCCAACGCCCAACCGGCCGTGAGGAACCCTTTAGACGTCGCCTCGGCAAGCGCCTGGAAGACCTCCGGCTGGCGCGCCCGCCGCGCCAGCTCGCCGGCCGCCACCCCATCGAGACAGCGCATCGCACACGCTGTCGAGAGGATCGGCGGATCGCAGCTGAGAAGCGCCAGGAGCCGGTCGAGGCGGCCGGGGTCGCTGGCCACCCACCAGGCAGCCACCTCGGCGTCGATCACCTGCCCCTGGCGCCCCACCTCGACCGCTACCTCGGACCACAGCTCCTGCTCGCCCGGCGAGCTCGCCAAGCCGTCGAGGAGGAGCCCGCGTAGAGCGACCGCGGGCAATTGGCCCCAGTCTTCCCCGACCAGCCGCCGCCACCGCAGCCCCGGCCCCAAAGTGCGCGCCGCCTCGGGCAAGTACCTCGCAACCATTTGCTCCCGCACCGCCGCCTTCGCGGGCAGGGCGAAGGCCAGGTTGTAGACGATCTGTACTCCGCGGACGCCGGCCATGTCCGAAAGCCCCTCCACGCCAAACTGCCGCCCGTAGCGCGTGGCGAAGAGCGGCAGCGCCGCCGGCAGGGCGAGGGCGCGCTCGACGACCGCTTCGGCGTAGCGTTGGGCCTGAGAATCGAGAGGGGGACCCGCCATCACCTCCCCTGCGCGGTTGAGCAGGACGGCCGACCGCGCCACGGCGAGGGCGGCCCCCGCCGCCTCCAAGGGCAGCGCCAGAAGATCGGCCTCCAGGTGCCGCAAGAAGAGATCGGGCAGCCGGGTGTACACCCGCAGGCGGCAGCGGTCCCGAAGGTCCGCGGGCAGCCCGGCACGACTGAAGGCGACGAGGGAAGCCATGGGGCCGCCGGAGACAAATTCTGCGACCGGTACGGCGTATAGCACCGGATAGCCCCCGGCGAAGGCCTGAAAGAGATGGCCGAGAAGCCGCGCCGCGACCAGAGGCTCGGCCGCGACGGGACGGGTGTTGAGTTGCGGCGCCGGGGGTTCCCAACGCTCTCCCTGTGCACCGTCGGGCCAAGGCGCATCGAAGGCTGCCGGCTGGCCGAGGTGGAGGCCGGGGTCGCAACCAGCCGGAAGCTCGTCCAGCCTCCACGCTCGGCCGTGGGCGAAGTAGGCGGCGCGCCGGTCGAAGGTCCCAGCCGCCGCCAGACGTACGACGAAGAGCCGCCCGGCGTGGCAGAAGCACGACCAGCCCTCCAGCCGCTCGCCCAACGTGCGGTGGTCGGCAGGATCCGCGTCGAAGCTCATCCAGGGCCGGACAGCGGAGAGGAGGGAGGCGTCATTCAGCTCTTCCTCGACCGCCAGGTACTGCTCGCCTTGCGCAATCCGATAGCCAGTACCTTCGCCGACACCCTTCTCGGCATGGCCTCGGAAAAGCGAACTCGAGATCGGGATTCTCTGGGTGTTGTCCACGGCGGCCTCTACAGCAAAGCGTTGTGGTACTCGCAGAACGCCATGAGCAAGGGAAGCTCGACGTGGACCGGCACCGGGTCACCGAATTTCCGTCGTTCCACCCAACTGGCCTTTTCCTTCTCGAACCGGTCGAGCACCTTCCCTTCGATAGCGCTCATCGGAACGATCCACGGCGCGCCGCCGTTGAAGTTGAGCTGCTTGGGGATGCCGCTGACCCCCTGCCGTGCACCCGCGAAGGCTTCGGCCAGAAAGTCCGAGACTTGTCGCGCATTGTTCAGATAACGCATGACGCCGCCTTGCGTGCGGAGCTTGCGCAGGTAGCGGCCGGGTGTCCGCATGTAGGGCTCGACCCACCGCCCCCTAAGATTGGCAAGAGAGCTTCGCGAATCGTCCGCCATCGTGAGGGCGAGGATGGTCCGTACGGGTCGGTTCTGCCGGTTGAGGCGCCGCAAATCTCGGAAGTTCTCCACCGTCTGAGCGAACCCCTGCAGCGCCTCGTCGCGTTTCTCCACATCCTGGTCGGAAATGTCTGTACTGGGAAAAGCCACCCACAGGGGCAGACAGAAGACCATCACGCCGGCATCGAGGTAGGCTTCGCGCCAGGTGGCGGCGTTCTTGCTTCTCGGAGGCTCAAAAAGGCCCTCCCCCGAGCCGTCGAAGAGCTCGATTTCCACCGTGGAGCGGTTCCTTCCCAAAATACCCGTCCGGAAAGGCAGCTCCAGCCGGTACCAACGCTGGTTGAGAAGCAGAGTCTGCCCCAATCGCTGCCACGCTTCGTAGTTCCGGACGAAGGCCACGACGTTCTCGCGGTCCTGTTCCTCGGCATCTCGGAAGGCGCCGGCGGACAAGGAAACCTTGCTTCTGTCGAGGTACGGGGTGAGCGCGCCGGCGTGCTCGCCATAGCTTTGGTAGACGAGAGACTGAAGCAGGTAGCTCTTGCCGACGCCCTTGCCGCCGACGATGCCGAACTTGAGGGGCAGGTGATCGTCCTCCCTCACCCTGGCGCGGACCTGCGCAGTGGGTTGAGGCTCAAGGACGCTCTCACGAGGCGTACGCAATTCCGGCCGGAGCATCTCCGCGGACTCCGCCTGTGTGGCACCAGCCGGTGGTGGCGTAGTGGCCGCAGGGGCAGGATCGGGTTGTCGCGGTGCTCCGGACGACGCCGGCCGGCCGCCGCTGTTCCAATTGATTTCGGAGGTCGGGTCCTTGTCTTCGTTCATCTCCGGCCTCGTAGTACCAGGGGTTGTCGCTTTGAGGGAGCAGCGTTGATCAAGAACAGCGGCGGGGGATCCCAGAGAACCCGAACCTCGACGGCATCCTTGCCCTTCACGAGGGGCCGCAACTGCGGCCGCAACGCCTCCGCCCGGCTGCCGTCGGCAGCCACCAGTTGAAATCCCGTGGCTGTCGTTCCAGCGCGACCTTGGTTGACGAGGGAGACATCGCCACGGCGGGTCGCCTCCTGGGCGAGCGCCGCCATCACATCCTGGCGGAACTGCTCGCCGCTCACCACAGAGGGGAGGAGGAAGAGATAGAACACCTCCGCGGGGAGGTCGCCGTCGCCCAGAGCCCCTGGAGAGGCCGACTGATAGACCAGGCGCAGCTCGACGCTCAACTCGGCGTCGGCATCCACCGAGCGAGGTGCGTAGGAATAGCAGTCGACCCGGAAATATTGGCGCTCTCCCTCGCGGTACGAGTGCGCGTGACAGCCCGGGGACCGCCGGGCCAGGTCGGCCGCCGCACCTAGCGGCAGACGGCTCAACCGGTAAAGGTCTCCGGCGGTAAGAGATCCCGTTGGGATCGCGAGCAGCGGTGAGCGCAGCACTTCGGCGAGCGGCTGGCGGTCGCCGGCAACCAGCGCGTCGTGACCCGGAACCTCGAAGACCACCCAGGCATCGCTCCAGGTTCCGAGCATCGTCTGCAGGTGGGCTGCAGCTTGCGCCCTGCCGGCTTCCAGACGGCCTGCCAGGGCGGCCAAGGCCGGGCTCTCGGCCGGCTGTATCACGGTGATCTCGGCGAGCAGGCGGCCGACCTCTCGGTGATAGGACCCGACGATCCCGCTCAAGCCGGCGAACGATCCGCTCTCCCGCCAGGTGCCCGGTGCCTCTCGCGGATGGTCCCAATAGAGAGAAGGTTCCTTGAAGCTCGACACCTTGGGCGTGTGGCCCGGATCGAACGCCTCGACCACCGCCGACTGGAGGTCCACGAACCCTTGCGCGAGTTGCTCCTCCTGGCCGAGAACGGCGGCGACCCGCCAGAGGTCGCGGTCGTGCGCCACCTCTCCCGGGCGCAGAGCCTGCAATTTCTCCACCTCGTGAGCGGAGGCCGTAACATGGTCCGCCAGTCGCGGCCAGTCATGGCCGGCCACCGCCCGTACGATCTCGGCCCATTGTCGGAGCTCCCCGACCCGCGCCGCCACGCGGTTCCGCTGCCCGGCCAGGACCCGCGATTCCACTGCATTCGCCGCTGGCACGGCCAGGAGAAGGGTTATCACCAGGGAGACAGGCGCCAGGCTGAGGAGCCATCGGCTGGTGGGCCGCAGCCTCCCCAGGCGGGGCAGGAGGGCGAGGGCGGCACCCAGCGCACCGACCGCCACCGCGTGGAGCCGGGGATGGCCGGGGCTGCCTCCCTGTGCCAGGAGGGTGATCGCCAGGCTGGAGCTCAAGACGGCGAGAAACAGCGCCCAGAGGCGAGGGGAAAGCGGACCTGGACGAGCGCGACCCTTCCAGACCACGCAACCGGCGAGGCCGGCCGCCGCCGCCGCGGTCACGAGCCCCCAGGGAGCTGGCAGGAGGAAGAGGGCGCGCAACTCCGGGCTGCGTTGCAGGTAGATCGCGACCAGAGCCAACACCGCGGCAGACGCGATCGACAGGGTAGTGGACGGGAGCGCCCAACCGCCCACGTGCCAAGGACCAATCCCGCCCAGGGGATCGGGGATCTCGCTGTTGGGCCCCAGGGGGCCTTCGGCAGCTGAAGGGTTCACGGCGCTCACGGTCTCCCCTGCGCCCGAAGGGCGATGGGCCGGCCTTTGCGAGGCTCGGTTGAGACCATAGACACCGCGCACAGCGGATGGGGTTATGCTCGAGACGTAGGCGCCGGAGACTGCATTGGCGCCAGGCGGTGCCCACTCAACCGCAGATCCTGGTGCTTGCAGCAGGGAAGGCACTTTCAAAGCGCAGCGGCCTAGCCGGTTGTTCGGTGAGCGCGCGGCTCCAACTGCGGCAGCAGTTCCGCGAAGTCGCGGGTTGCCGCGCCCAGGAGTTCATGCTAGATCACTGCCTCGGGCGTATGTACTCCCTCCGATCCAGCCTGGCGGTACCTACGCACCCGCGGACCAATGGATACAATGCGGCGACCACACCGACTTTTACCTCGACTGCGAGTAGGGGTCGTCGGGAGTGGCCTCTATATGGCCACCCCCTCCCATTCCGGTCTCCGCAAGCGCGACCTCCGCGCTATTGCGAGCGATTCCTCACTGGATCTCTGGCGACTGCGGCGATTACCCACCCGCTTCCATCGACGCGAAAGCCGGCGCCGATACAGCCTCAACTCGGGCGAGTGCTACCCGCTTGCAACGGCCGCTGGGGCGGTTTCCAGGGCCTGACCAGAAGATCGTGGCCTTCCGGCCTCCACGTAGGCAGAGAAGTCCGGGTACACGTCGCGAATCTCCCAGGCAACGCGATTCAGTGTGGCCGCCAGTCGCCGGTCGTGCTGGTCGATGCTCGCCAGTTGTCTCCGGATGCGCCGCTAGGTGATCCGGGTTGGATTGGCAGCCGACCAGCACCTTATAGAGAAGGTAGGAAGCGCCATCCCAGAGGAGGGGACGATTGTGGAACCGCCTGATCGAGGGAAGGGGAAGGGCAAGGGGGTTGCTCCGCAAGTAGACATGGAATTCCGGGTCGAGGACGACGCGACAAACGACATCCGCTCAGATCGTCCAACTCAAGCCAATCGGGTGCGCCTCCTCGGGAGCCTACGGGTGATTGAGGGGGAGGTGCTCGGCGAGAGCCAGCCGCTCGTGGCTGTCCCGCCGAAACGAGGCCCTCGAGGTCCTTCGGCAGAGCGGCTACGAGCACGGACAGGCGGAATCCCTCCTCGACCGCGCCCGAGCTCTGCGCCGCCCCGATCGCCTCGAGGAGGCCCTCGCGGATCTCGACCGACAGCGTTCGCGCTCAGCGGGAGCGAATTCACGAACCCTTGCAACGGGTATCGTTCTTCGACCTGCAGACCGGGCTGACGGACGAGCGGGTCGCGACCAGCGCGCTCGTCGATCCCCGCGGTAAACGCGCCTTCTGGGCTGCCGATCAAATCCATGAGATCGATGTACTTTCCTTGACCGTCTTTTTGTCCCCGTGCGAAGGTAGAGAGATGGGGCGCGAGCCGAGCGCCGCATCACGCCAGGTTGTTTCTTGGCGGCATGTGATGTCGTCTGTCCTGCCATCCGCCAGAGGCTCCAAGCGATCTAAGTCTCTTCATGGCCGGAAGTGTTCCCTGGGCGGCCGGAACGGCGCGACGAGGAGATCGTGCGAGCCGGGCTCGACGCGGACGGGGAAGTCCGGATAGTCGGCGCGGATCTCGTCGGCCACGCGGTTCAAGGAGAGGGCCAGCCGGCGATCGAGCTGGTCGACACTCGCGAGCTGGCGGCGGACGATCTTCCAGGGGATCACGCAGGGAGTGCGGGCCGACCAGCAACGATAGAGGAGGTAGGAGGCGGCATCCCAGTAGAGAGGGCGGTTGTGGAACCGCCGCATGAGGGCGAGCGGCAGGGCCACGGGGTTATTGCGCAGGCACTCGTGAAATGCCGGGTCGAGGAGGATACCGTAGCGCTTGACGTCCGAGGGAAGGAGAGAGAGTTGGGAGCGGGTCTCCTCGGCGAGGAGCCGGCGCGCCTCGACGCCATCCCTCGGCGTGTAGGCTCTCTGGAGGGGCCTCATGTTGAGGCGGGATACGCCGCCCGGGGTGCGCAGGATGAAGGAGAGGGAGAAGCTCAAGAGGCGATGGAGGCAGGCTGGTGAAGGTGACGAAGCCGGTATCATAGGTGAGGGTGGTGATCCAGGCGAGGAGAGCGCGGTCGGCCCCGTAGGGGGTGGGGATGCCCGGCTCGGTCGTCGCGAGGTAGACGGTCAGGTGGGTGTCGGCGCCGAGGTGGGCCTCCCGGACTATGGTGGTCAACGAGCTCTTCTGGTAGGGGAAGCCACAGAAGACCAGGGCCTCGGCCGCGAGGAGGAGAGCCTTGGGGTCGTCGGGCGGATCGGCGGCCGGAGCCGGGGTGGGGGGAGCAGGGAAGTGGGGGCGGGGCCTTTGTCCCGCGGACACTGCCCGGGAGGGGCGGGTTCAACCCGCTGGGGGAGCCTCGGGGCGCTGGTACGCCAGTGCTGAAACCCGGGTCGGGAGGCCCGCTGACCGGGCTGGTCGCGCGGTTCACCGGACCACCTGCTCAGGCGACGTGGCGCCATGGTGCCGGAAAATTCGGTACACTTTCGGTACAGTGCCGGCCAATCCTGGGCAATCTTCCACAACCTTCGGGTACCCTAAAAGGTGGCGTAAACGACGCAGAATGAGGGGGTTGACGTGTTGTGGAGGATTGTGGCGGATGGGCCCGGACAGACTTTTAATCCACGGGTCCGGAGTTCGAGTCTCTGATGGCCAACTATTGAAAACAAAGGGATTTAGTGGTTTCGTGGAGCCCCCTCTTCCGCCATTCGGTACACTGTTGGTATGGGAACCATTCAAACGGTCAACCGGAAGAGTGGCAAGCGGTACCGGGTCAGGATACCAGATCTCGCAAGACCGAGTCGCACCGTCCTCTTCTGCAACATCGGAAACTTTGGCTTGGGGCCGGGGTCAGGCACCACAATGATGGCGGCTCAACCGCCTGCGGTTGGCTGCTGCTCCGGCTCCGCGTTCACTCCTGCCGCAGGGCCACCACGGGATCCACCCGCGTCGCCCGCCGCGCCGGGAGATAGGCGGCGACGAGGGCCACCGTCAGCAGGACCAGGGGAATCGCGAGGTAGGTAATTGGATCGCTCGGGGCGATGCCGTAGAGGGCGCTGCCCAGTAACCGTGACAGGCCGAAGGCGACGGGGAGGCCGACTGCGACTCCCGCCGCGGCCATCACCAGGCCCTGGCTGAGGACCATCGACAGCACGTCTCCCCGCCGGGCCCCCAGGGCCATGCGGATGCCGATCTCGCGCGTCCGTTCGGTCACGGCGTACGCGATGACGCCCGCGAGGCCGAGCGCGGCAAGTCCCAGGGAGAGGACCGCGAAGGTGCTCAAGAGAAGCAGGCCGAAACGGCGCGCGGCGACCGTCGCGGCGAGGCGATCTTCGAGCGTCGAGACGTCGAAGACCGGCAACTCGGCGTTCAAGGAGCGCACCTCCCTCCGCGCCGCCGCGGTCAAGAGTGCGGGGTCGCCTGCGGTGCGTACGGCGAGGAAGCCGTAAGGGTCTGGCGATTGGAGGAAGGGACGGTAGAGCTCCGCCTTGGGGGCCGCGGTGAGGCCCTCGCGGTGAACGTCGGCCGCCATGCCCACCACCGTCACCCAGGGCTGGCCGCCGATACTGAGACGTTTGTCGATCGGGTCCTCGTCCCCCCAGAAAGAGTGGGCGAGCGTCCGGTTCACGATGGCGACCGGCGCCGCCGCGGAGGCGTCGCGAGCGTCGAAGGCGCGGCCCCGCAGGAGGGTGGTGCCCAGGGTGCGGAAGTAGCCGGGGCTCACCGCGGAGAGCATCACCTCGGGCTGCTCCCGCGGGTCGCGCGGCGGCCGGTTCTCGATCCTCAGGCCGCGAAAGATCCGCGACACCCGGGAGAGGGGGAGTGAGTCGCCGAAGGCCGTCGACTTGACTCCTGGCAGGGCCTCGACGCGTTGCGCCAACTCGCTGAAGAAGGCGGCCTGGGCCGCTGGCGAGTCGTAGCCGCCGGAAGGCGACAGATCGATCGCCAGGGTCAGCACCCGCTCTGGGCGGAAGCCGGGGTTGATCGACTGGATGCGGGCGAAGCTCCGGAGGAGGAGCCCCGCCCCGACCAGCAGCACCGAGGCGAGAGCCACCTCGCCGGCGACCAGGAAGCCCCGCCCGCGTCCGAGGCCGCTCGCGGCGGTCGCCTGGAGCGGCTCGCGCAGGTCGACGCGCGCGGCGGAGAGCGCCGGGACGAGGCCGAAAAGGAGACTGGTGGCGAGCGACAGCACGAAGGTGAAGAGAAGCACCGGACCGTTCACTCCGACGCCGATCTGCGGCAGGAGAGATCCCGCGAGATCGGGCGGAGTGAGGGCGGCGAGGAGCCGTGCCCCCCACAATGCGATGAGGAGACCGCTGGCGCCGCCGGCGAGTCCCAGGAGGACGCTCTCGATCAACAGGTGACGAACGATCTGCCGCTGGCTGGCTCCCAGGGCAGCGCGGACGGCGATCTCGCGGCGGCGCGCGGCGGCGCGGGCGAGGAGCAGATGGGCCACGTTGACGCAGGCGATGAGAAGCACCAGGCCCACTGCACCGGCGAGGAGCAGAAGGGCAGGTCGGACCTTGCCGACCAGCTCCTCGTGGAGCCCCACCATGCGGACCTGGCTGTCGAGGCTCATGCGCCTGGCGCCGGGACCCCCCGGCCCTCCTAGGGTCCGGAACTGCATGCCGCTGCCCCGACGCGGACCGGGCGCCAGCGCCGGGCCTCCCGGAGACAGCGCCGGCGCTGCCTGAGCCGCGGCCGCGGCCCGATCGGAGATCGCCTGCAGCTCCTTGCGCGCCTGTTCCAGAGTGGCCCCGGGGCGAAGACGACCGACGACCGACAGGATAGAAAGCTGCTGGCGGCCGTGTTCGACGGCAGTGTTGAGCTGGAGCGGCACCAGGAGGTCGATGTCGGGGCTGCCGGGGAAGACGAAATGTCGGGGCAGCACCCCCACGACCGGATAGGCCTGACCGTCCAGTCGGAGGAGCTGGCCGGAGGGGACGGCCGAGACGCCGAAGAGGCGCTCCCACAGGCGTGCCGAGACGATCGCCGCCGGCGAGCCATGCAACTTTGCCTCCTCCGGACGGAAACCGCGCCCCTTTGCGGGCTTGATGCCGAGCATCGGCAGGAGATCTGGCGAAACCCGCGTCCCCTGGAGCCTCTCGGGCTGCTCGCGGCCCTGCAGGGTGAAGCTCAGCCGGTCGAAGGCCCCGACTTGAGAGAGCAGACGGCTCTGCTCCTGCCAATCGAGGTAGTCGGCGCCGGAGGTCATCTCGGCGTTGAACCCGGGGATGAAATCGGCGATCCAGACCAGGCTCTCCGGGGCACGGTAAGGGAGAGGCCGCAGGAGCAGGGCCTCGACGAAGCTGAAAATGGCGCTGTTGGCGCCGATGCCCAAGGCGAGGGTGAGAATCGCGGCCAGGGTGAAGCCGGGGCGGGCGCGAAGAGCACGCAGGGCATAGCGAAGGTCGCGCAGGATCGCGCTCATGGGATCTCCTCAGTTCCAAAACTTCAAAACGTCGCGGCCCTGCCAGGGTTTCCCTTCGCTGCAGTAGTAGCTTCGATGCGACCACGAAGATGCTGACGGCGGATCCGTGAACCGCCTCGACACACCGGACCCGCGATGATGGCAGGTGGCTAAAATGATAGAACAAGTATGGTTGAGGGTAAAGTGGGCCTATAATGTCCCGACTGTCTTTTCGCGTCCGATCGGCAGACCTTCTCGCCTGAGCAAGGCGTCTGCGGGCTGCCCTTCTGATCGAGCCGGAACGCTGGTGAAGCAGGTCCGGGAGCGCGCCGAGTATACCTGGCGGCGGTGGGGCGGGCGGCTTCGCCGAGGCAGCCGTCGCAGAGAGTGGGAGGGGCTCGGCCAGGGGGCCGTCGAACAGGAATTGTAGTATGAACGATTCCAGCAGCTCACTGAACGGCGTTGCGATCATCGGCATGGCGGGCCGCTTCCCGGGCGCCTCGGACGTCGAGCGCTTCTGGGCGAACCTCGTCTCCGGGGTCGAGTCGATCACCTTCTTCAACGCTGAGGAGCTGCGGGCCGTCGGGGTGGAGCCGGAGGTGCTGGCGGACCCGGCCTTCGTGCGGGCGCGGGCCGTGCTCGAAGGCGCCGAGCTCTTCGACGCGGCGCTGTTCGGCCTGACGCCGCGCGAGGCGGAGGTGATCGATCCCCAGCATCGGCTGCTCCTGGAGTGCGCCTGGGAGGCGCTGGAGCAGGCCGGTCACGACCCGAGGCGCTTCCCGGGCCCGGTCGGCGTCTTCGCCGGGGCGGGGATCAACACCTACTTGCTCGCCAACCTCCAGCACAACCGCGAGGTGATGGAGGCGGTGGGCTCGTACCAGGCGATGCTCGCGAGCGGCGGCGATTTCCTCTCCACCCGGATCTCCTACAAGCTGGGGTTGAAGGGTCCGAGCCTGACGGTGCAGACGGCCTGCTCGACCTCGCTTGTGGCGGTCCATCTCGCGGTGCAGAGCCTGCTCAACGGCGAGTGCGACATGGCGCTGGCGGGCGGGGTGCGCCTCTTGGTGCCGCGCAAGGGCGGGCACCAGTACCAGCCCGGCAGCATCTTTTCGCAGGACGGTCACTGCCGCCCGTTCGACGGGTCGGCGACCGGCACAACGGAGGGGGAGGGTGTGGGGCTGGTGGTCCTGCGGCGGCTGGTGGATGCGGTCGCCGAGGGCGATCACGTCCATGCCGTGATCCTGGGCTCGGCGGTCAACAACGACGGTGAGGGGAAGCTGGGCTACACGGTGCCGAGCGTCGACGGCCAGTCGGAGGTGATCGCCCTGGCGCAGGCCCTGGGAGGGGTGGAGGCGGAGACGATCGGTCTGATCGAGGCGCATGGGACGGGCACGCCGCTGGGCGACCCGATCGAGGTGACGGCGCTGTCGAGGGTCTTCGCGCCGGGCCGGCCTGGCGGGCGGATCGCCCTGGGGTCGCTCAAGAGCAACCTGGGCCATCTCGACGCGGCGGCTGGGGTGGCCTCGCTGATCAAGGCGGCGCTCTCGGTCGAGCGCGGGGTGATTCCGCCCAGCCTGCACTTCGAGCGCCCGAACTCGCAGCTCGACCTGTCGACGGGCGGGTTCTATGTGCCGGTCGTGGCGACGCCGTGGGTGAAGGAGGCGGGCCCGCGGCGGGCGGGGGTGAGTTCGTTCGGCATCGGCGGGACCAACGCGCACGTGGTGCTGGAGGAGGCGCCGGAGGTGGCGCCCGGGAGCGCCTCGCGGCCGCTCCAGCTCGTGGTCCTTTCGGCGCGCACGCCGGCGGCCCTGGAGCAGGCGACGCGCAATCTGGCCGAGCACCTGCGGCGCCATCCGGAGCTCGATACCGGCGGCCTGGCCGACGTCGCCTACACGCTGCAGCTGGGGCGGGCGGCCTTCGAGCCGCGGCGGATCGTCGTCTGCGAGAGCACGGCCGACGCCGCCCAAGTGCTCTCGACGCTCGACCCGAAGCGGGTGCTGACGCGTACCCGAGAGGCGGGGGAGCGGCCGGTCTTCTTCCTCTTCTCGGGCCAGGGCGCGCAGTACCACGGGATGGGGGCCGAGCTGTATGCCGGCGAGGCGGTCTTCCGCTCCGCGGTGGACCGCTGCGCGGAGATCCTGCGGCCGCGGCTCGGCCTCGATCTGCGGCAGGTGCTCTATCCAGAGGGCGGCGATCCACAGCGGGCGCCGGAGCGTCTCGAACAGACTGCGCTCGCCCAGCCGGCGCTCTTCGTCGTCGAGTACGCTCTGGCCCGGCTGTGGATGGCGTGGGGGGTGCGTCCGGCGGCGATGCTCGGCCACAGCATCGGCGAGTACGTGGCGGCCTGCCTGTCCGGGGTCTTCTCGCTCCCAGACGCGTTGGACCTGGTGGCCGAGCGGGGCCGGCTAATGCAGGAGATGCCGGGCGGGGCGATGCTCGCGGTGCCGCTGCCGGAGGCGGGGGTGCGGCCGCTCCTCGGGCGGCTGTCGCTGGCGGCGGTCAACGGCCCTGCGATGTGCGTGGTGGCGGGCGAAGCAGGCGAGGTCGCGGCCCTTGCCGAGCATCTGTCCGGTCGCGGGCTCCAGGTGCGACGCTTGCACACCTCGCACGCCTTCCACTCGGCGTCCATGGAGCCGGTGCTCGCGCGCTTCAGGGCGGCATTCGCCGGCCTTCGCCTGAGCCCACCGGAGATTCCGTTCGTCTCGAACCTGACGGGGACGTGGATCCGTCCCGATGAGGCGACGTCTCCAGACTACTGGGCGCGCCACTTGCGGGAGACGGTCCGCTTCTCGGACGGCCTCTCGGTGCTGTTCGGGCGGTCCTCGGCGGTGTTCCTGGAGGTGGGGCCGGGCCGGGCCCTCACCTCTCTGGTACGCCAGCATCCGAAGCGTCCGGAAGCGCCATCGGTCTTGGCCAGCCTGCCGACTTTGGGTGACGGCGGGACCGCCGATGCGGCGGTCCTGCGTACCTTGGGTCAGCTCTGGCTCGCGGGGGTCGAGATCGACTGGGCGGGCTTCCATGCTGGCGAGCGGCGTCTGCGGGTGCCACTGCCCACCTATCCGTTCGAGCGCCAGCGCTACTGGGTCGAGCCGGACACGGGCGCGGAGCGGGTGCACCGTCGCGCGGTGGGCGGAGAGGGGGAGATCGCCGACTGGTTCTGGGCGCCGCTCTGGCGCCAGGCTTTCCCGCCAGCTGGAAACGGTCTGCCGGACGGTGCGGCCGAAGGGAGCTGGTTGCTCTTCACCGACGGGACTGGTCTGGGGGATGCCATCGCGACGCGCCTTCGGGAACGCGGCCGGGAGGTCGTGGTCGCCCATGCTGGGGAGCGGTTCGTGGAAACCGACGGGGGCGACTTTGCGCTCCATCCCAAAGCGGCGGCGGACTACGGCGCCCTGCTCGATCGGCTCGCCCTGCGGGGGATCGTCCCGGCGCGGATCGTCCATCTCTGGAGCGCCGGTCCATCTCTCTCCACTGCGCCGGGGGGTGCTGGGCGCGAGCAAGAGCGAGGCTTTTTCAGTCTCCTCCACCTGGCGAGAGCCCTGGGCGACCGGCGCCCCGCGGGAGCGCGGCCCGCCCTCCATCTCGGGATCATTTCGACCGGGGTGCAGCGGATCACGGGAAGTGAGGAACTCGTCCCGGCTCGGGCGACTCTGCTCGGTCCGGCGATCACCATCCCGCAGGAGTATCCTGGGATCACCTGCGGGCTGATCGACATTACCCTTTCCCCGCCCGGTAGCCGGCGGGAGCGACGGTTCGTGGACCTGCTTCTGGCCGAGGTCGCCGCCGCACCTCCCGCCCCCGTCGTCGCCTATCGCGGCCTGGACCGCTGGCTGCGGGCCTTCGAGCCGTTGCGTCTTCCGCCTCCCATGGGGCCGGTCCCCCTGCGTGCAGGAGGGACCTACCTGATCACCGGCGGCCTGGGCGGTGTGGGCCTGGAGCTGGCCGGTCTCCTGGCCCGCCAGGCGAAGGCGAAGCTGGTGTTGATCGGTCGCGCGCCGTTCCCGGAGCGCGAGGCCTGGCCCGCGCTGGCGCAAGGGGAGGGCCGTTTGGCGCGGATCGCCCGGCGGCTCCGCGAGTTGGAGGCGGCGGGGGCGGAGGTCTGGACCGCGGCGGCCGACGTCACGGACGCGGCCGCCCTGCGCCGGGTGGTCGGCGCCGCGCGCCAGCGCTTCGGGCACATCGACGGGGCGATCCATGCGGCGGGCGTTCCGGGTGGTGGGCTGATGCAGTGGCGGACGTCCGAGGAGGCGGAGGCGGTGCTCGCGCCGAAGGTCCAGGGCACGCCGATCCTCGCGGAGCTCCTGGCCGAGGACGCGCTCGATTTCCTGGTGCTCTGTTCGTCGCTCAATGCTCTGGTCGGCGGGCTCGGCCAGGCCGACTATACGGCGGCCAACGCTTTCCTCGACGCGTTCGCGCAGTCCCGCCAAGACGAGCTGCCGGTGGTCTCGATCAACTGGGACGCATGGCGCGGCGTGGGTATGGCCGATCGGAGGCCCGAGGCGGAGGAACGGTCTGCCGAGGTCGGGGATCTCTCGCCGTTCCCCCACCCGTTGCTCTCCGAGCGGGGGACCGACGGGGAGGGGGCGGGGGTCTTCGTCGGCCACCTCTCTCCGGGAACGACCTGGGTGTTGGACGAGCACCGGCTGGGCGGCCACCCGGTGGTGCCGGGAACGGCCTATCTGGAGATGGCGGGAGCCGCCTTCCGGGGGCTTTCGGGCACGGCCGGCGCGATCGAGCTGCGCGACGTGCAGTTCGTCACTCCTTTGCAGGTCGGCGACGGCGAGATCCGGGAGCTCCAGATCGTGCTGCGCGATGGCGCCGGCAACGGGGACGGCTTCCATCGTTTCTCGGCCCGCAGCCGCGACCGCGACGGCTGGCAGGAGCACGTGATCGGGGCGGTGGGGCAGGCGAGCGCGGCGGGAAGCGAGGAGTGCATCCGGCTCGACGTCTCGTCGCTGTCATCGCTCGCGGGCTGGGAGGAGGAGGTGCTGGGCGAGGACTACCGGGAGGACCTGAAACAGGCCGGCCTGGGTCCACGCTGGGAGGTGCTGAAGAAGATCTACCGGCGAGACGGCGAGCTGGTGGGCGTGCTCGAGCTGGCGCCCGAGTTCGCCGACGACGTCTTGAGCTTTCAGCTCCATCCGGCACTTCTCGACGCCGCGACGAGCTTCGCCGAGTACCACGTGCCGGGCGCCCGGGGCAACTACTACCTGCCGCTGTCCTACAAGCGCCTGCGGATGCTCGGTCCGCTGCCCTCTCGGATCTACAGCCACGCCCGGCTGCGCCCGCAGGGGCTCGATGAGGTGGAGACCATCTCCTTCGACGTCGCGATGCTCGACGAGACCGGCGTGGAGCGCGTCCGGGTCGAGGAGTTCACGTTGAAGCGGGTGGACGTGGCGGCGACCCTGCGGGACCGAGCGCACCGGGCTGGCGCGCCGCCGGCGCCTCCTCAGATGGAAGAGCTCCTCGCCAGCATGGATCCAGAGCAGGCGGTCGAGGCGTTCGGCCGCATCCTCGCGTTCGGCGATCTACCGCAGGTCGCGGTCTCGGTGCGGCCCCTGCCGGAGGTACTGGAGCGGGCGCGATGGCTGACCGCGGAGCGCCTCGCCGAGACCGTGCGCCTGACGCCCGGCGGCTGGCACCACGCCCGACCGGATGTAGAGACCCCCTACGTGGCTCCGCGAGGCGAGCTGGAGGGGCGGCTGGCAGCGATGTGGAGCGACCTGCTCGGCATCGCACAGGTCGGCGTGTTTGACGACTTCTTCGAGCTCGGCGGTCATTCCCTGCTCGGCACTCAGCTGATGTCCCGGGTGCGCGAGGCGTTCGGCGTCGAGCTTCCGCTCGGCAAGTTGTTCGAGGCTGCCACGGTGGCCGACTTTGCCGCCATCGTCGAATCGCAGCAGCTTGAAAGTCGCCGGCCGCTCTCCTCCCTGCAACCGGCGAGGCGTGCCGGGAGCCTGCCGCTCTCGTTCGCTCAGGAGCGGCTGTGGTTCCTCGATCGGCTCAAGCCCGGCAGCCTGGCCTACAACATCCCTGCCGTCGTCCACCTCGCGGGGACGCTCGACGTGGCGGCCCTCATCCGGAGCCTGCGCGAAATCGTGCGGCGGCACGAAGTCTTGCGCACCACTTTCGGCCTCGCCGACGGGCAGCCGGTCCAGCGGATCGCGGCCGAGCTGGACCTGCGCTTTCCGCTGGTCGATCTGGCTGCGCTCCCGGTCCACGGTCAGGAGACGGAGGCCCGGTGGCTGGCCGGCCGCGAATCGGCAGAGACTTTCGACCTCGGCCGCGGGCCGCTCCTCCGCGCCACCCTCTTACGGCTCTCGCCTCTCCGGCACCGGGCTCTTTTCACTCTCCATCACATCGTCTCCGACGATTGGTCGACCGAGGTGCTGGTGCGAGAGATGGCGGCTCTCTACCGCGCGTTCCTCGCCGGGCTCGCGTCGCCCCTGCCCGAGCTGCGCATCCAATACGCAGATTATGCGCTGTGGCAGCGCGGGTGGCTGTCCGGCGCGGTGCTCGCGGAACAGCTCGGCTACTGGCGGGAGCGGCTCGCCGGGGCACCCGGCACCCTCGACCTGCCGGCCGACCGGCCGCGTCCGGCGCGGCAGAGCTTCGGCGGAGCGACCTTCGAGTCGGCCTTGCCGGCGGCTCTCCGCGGGGACGTGGAGGGGCTGGCGCGCCGCCGGGGCGTCACCAGCTTCATGGTCCTCCTCGCCGCCTTCGAGGCCCTGCTCTACCGCATCACCGGGCAGGAGTGTCTGCTCGTCGGCTCGACGATCGCCAACCGCAACCGGCGCGAGATCGAGAATCTGATCGGCTTTTTCGTCAACACGCTGGTGATGCGCGCCGACATCACCGGCGCGACGACGTGGGACGAGCTCCTGGCACAGACGCGAGAATCGGCCCTCGGGGCCTACGCGCATCCGGACCTGCCCTTCGAAAAGCTGGTCGAGGAGCTGACGCCGGCGCGCGATCCGGCGCGCTCTCCCCTGATCCAGGTCCTCTTCCAGCTCCAGAATGCTTCGCCTTCGAGCCTGGCGCTGCCGGGGCTCGCCATCACCCAGGAAGAGACGGTCGGCCAGACGGCGAAGTTCGACCTGGTGGTCAATCTGCGGCAAGGGGAGGGGGAGCTCAAGTCGATCTGGCACTACCGGACCGATCTCTTCGACCGGGCGACGGTGACCCGCCTGGCAGAGGGGCTCTGGCGACTGTTGGCGAGCGCGACCGCGCGCGGGGGGCTGCCCGTTGCCGACCTGACGCTGCTCTCGGCCGCAGAGCGCCACCAGCTCGCCGGCGAGTGGAACGAGAGTGTGGTGGCGCCCCTGCCGGGGGGGCTGCACGAGCTGTTCGCGGCGCAGGCGACGGCGCGGCCGGACGCCGTGGCCGTGGTCTCCGGCGACCGGTTGAGCTACGGCGAGCTCGCGCGGCGAGCCGACCGCCTGGCGAGCGAGCTGGCGCGCCGCGCTGTGCGGCGGGGGGATCGCGTGGCGCTGCTCCTCGGGCGTTCAGCGCGCATCCCGGTGTCGATCCTGGCGGTGCTCAAGGCGGGGGCGGCGTACGTGCCGCTCGACCCGCTCTACCCGGCAGAGCGGCTGGCCTTCATGCTGGCGGACAGCGGCGCGCAGGTGCTGGTGACCGAGGCGTCGCTGGCCGCGGCCGTAACGCCGCCGACCGGGCTGCGGGTGGTGGTGCTGGAGGGAGAGCAGGAGCGGCGCGAAGGCGGGAGCGACGCTCCCTCGGTGGGGCGGCCGGAGCCCGGGGACCTGGCCTACGTGATCTACACCTCGGGTTCGACGGGCCTGCCGAAGGGCGTGGGGGTCACGCACGCCAACGCGGTACGCCTGCTCACCGCGACCAGAGGCCACTTCGGGTTCGGGCCGGTCGACGTCTGGACGCTGTTCCATTCCTATTCCTTCGACTTTTCGGTCTGGGAGCTCTGGGGGGCGCTGCTCCATGGCGGCCGGCTGGTGGTGGTGCCGTACGAAGTGAGCCGGACGCCTGCGGCCTTCCGTGACCTCCTGGCGCAGGAGGGCGTGACAGTGCTGAACCAGACGCCCTCGGCGTTCCGGCAGTTGATCTGGGCGGAGGAGGCGGCGCGGGCGCGGGGGGACGCGGAGCTGTCGCTGCGCTGGGTGATCTTCGGCGGCGAGCCCTTGGAGCCGGGGAGCCTGGCGCCGTGGTTCGCGCGGCATGGCGACGAGCGCCCGGGGCTGGTGAACATGTACGGCATCACCGAGACGACGGTGCACGTGAGCTACCGCCGGCTGTCGCGGCGGGACCTGGGCGCCGGCAGCGTCGTCGGCCGGGCGCTCCCGGACCTCGCGGTCCACGTGGTGGACCGGCACGGCTCGCCGGTGCCGGTGGGCGTGCCGGGGGAGATCCGGATCGGGGGCGCGGGGGTTGCGGTCGGCTATCTGCAACGGCCGGAGCTGACCGCGGAGCAGTTCGTGCCGGACCCGTTCGCCGGCGAGCCGGGAAGGCGACTCTACCGGTCGGGTGACCTGGCGCGGTGGCTGCCGAGCGGCGAGCTCGAGGTTCTGGGCCGGATCGACCACCAGGTGAAGGTGCGGGGGTTCCGCATCGAGCTGGGCGAGATCGAAGCGGTGCTGGCGCGGCATCCGGCCGTCCGGGAGGCGGTGGTGCTGGCGAGCGCGGAGGTTGGCGAGGACCGGCGCCTGGTGGCCTACGTGGTGGCAGAGCCGGGGGCGGCGCCGAGCCTGCGCGAGCTACGCTCCTGGGCCGGCGGTTCCCTGCCGGAATACATGCTGCCGAGCGGGCTGGTGTTCCTCACAGCCCTCCCCTTGACCCCCAACCGCAAGGTGGACCGGAAGGCGCTGCTGCGGCTGTCGGCCCCATCTCCGGGTGAGAGGCCGGCGCCGGTCGCGCCGCGGACGGCCCTCGAGCGCCACCTGGCGGCCCGGTTTGCCGAGACGCTCCAGGTGGGAGCCGTGGGGATCGAGGACGACTTCTTCGAGCTGGGCGGCAATTCGATCCGCGGCGCGGTCCTGATCAATCGGCTGCAAGAGGATCTGGGAGAGATCGTGCACGTGGTGGCGATCTTTGATGCGCCGACGGTGGCGGATCTCGCCCGCTATCTCGCGGCGCAACACTCCCAGGCGGTGGCGCGGGGCTGGGGCCGCGCATCTCTGGGGGAGGAGCGAGAGCAGGAAACGGTCGCGCCGAGGCGGCGGGTCGACCGCGAGCAGGCGGCGGCGCTGCGGGCGCTGGTCCGGCCGCTGGCCCCTCTGCCGCGACCGGTGCCGCGCAGCCGGCGGGCGATCTTCGTGCTGTCTCCCCCGCGCTCGGGCTCGACGCTCCTGCGGGTGATGCTGGGCGGTCACTCCGGGCTGTTCGCTCCCCCGGAGCTGGAGCTGTTGTCCTTTACCACGCTGGCCGAACGGCGAGAGGCGTTCGCGGGACGCGATAGCTTCTGGCTGGAGGGGCTGGTGCGGGCGGTGATGGAGGCTCGCGGCTGGAGCGCCGAGCGGGCGGAGGCGGCGCTCGCGGCAGCGGAGCGGGAGGCGACGACGCTCGAGCTCTACGCTCAGCTCCAGGGCTGGCTGGGCGAGCGGACGCTGGTTGACAAGACCCCTTCCTACGCGCTCGACCCGGCGGTGCTGGCACGGGCGGAGGAGGGGTTCGACGAGCCGTTCTACATCCACCTGGTCCGGCATCCGCTCGGGATGATCCGCTCGTTCGAGGAGGCCAAGCTCGATCAGATCTTTTTCCGCCGGGACCATCCGTTCGAGCGGTGCGAACTGGCGGAGCTGATCTGGCTGGTGAGCCACGAGAACATCGTGGAGCATCTGTCGGGAGTGCCGGCAAAGCGCCAGCACCGCATCCGCTTCGAGGACCTGGTGCGCGACCCGGAGGGGGTCCTGCAGGGTCTCTGCCACGCCCTGGGATTGGAGTACGTCCCGGCGATGGCGCGGCCCTACGAAGGCCTGCGGGAGCGGATGACGGATGGCATCCATACCGAGTCGCGCATGCTGGGCGACGTCAAGTTCCACGAGCACCGGCAGATCGAGCCCCGGGTCGCGGAGAGTTGGCGGCAGAGCCTGGCGGAGGACCTCCTGGGCGATCTCACCTGGGAGCTCGCGGCCGCGCTCGGCTACCGCCGGGAGGCGCGCGCGCGCCTCCCGGCCAGGGCCTGGCGCCCGGGCGAGGCGCGGCCGCTCTCCTTTGCCCAGGAGAGGCTCTGGTTCCTCGAGCAGTTGCGTCCGGGGAGCCCGCTCTACAACCTGCCGCTGGCGCTCGACCTGCGCGGACCGCTCTCCTGGCGAGCGCTGGCGAGGAGCCTGGCCGCGCTGGCCGTCCGGCACGAGGCCCTGCGCACCACCTTCCGCTTGGTGCATGGCCGGCCCGTGCAGGCCGTCGCGACCCCGGCGGCCGCTGCCCTGCCCGTCGTCGATCTGCGGCCGCTCCCCACGGCCGTACGCGACGCCGCGATCGTGGGGCTCGCCACGGAGGAGAGGAGCCGGCCCTTCGATCTCGCGCGGGGTCCCCTCGTCCGCGCGGTCCTCCTGCGTTCGGAGGCGGACCGGCACACCGTCCTCTTCACCGCCCATCACACGGTGGCGGACGGTTGGTCGATGGGGATCCTGGCGCGGGAGGTGGGCGAGCTCTATGCCTCCCACCTCGCCGGCCGGCCGGCTTCCCTGCCGGAGCTGCCGGTCCAGTACGCCGACTATGCGGTCTGGCAACGCGACTGGCTCGCCGGAGAGGTCCTGGCGGCCGAGGTCGACTGGTGGCGGGAGCGGCTGTCCGGGATGCCAGCGGTGCTCTCCCTGCCGCTCGATCGGCCGCGGCCGGCGGTCTACCGATTCCGCGGCGAGCGCCGGAGCGTGGCCTTGCGGCCGCACCTGGTGGAGGGCCTCGAGAGTCTGGCGCGGCGCTCAGGAGCCACCCGGTTCATGGCCCTGCTCGCGGTCTTCCAGGCGCTTCTGTGCCGCTATACCGGGCAGCGCGACGTGCCCGTGGGGACCCCGATCGCCGGTCGCAACCGGGCGGAGGTCGAACCGCTGATCGGTCTCTTCGTCAACACCCTGGTCTTGCGCGGGGATCTCTCCGGCGAGCCGGGGCTGGCGGCGCTCCTCGGCCGGGTGCGCGAGACTGCGCTCGGCGCCTACGCCCACCAGGATCTCCCCTTCGAGAAGCTGGTCGAGGAGCTGGCTCCCGAGCGCAGCCTCCAGCACACGCCGCTCTTCCAGGCCATGTTCATCCTCGACGAGTGGGAGCTCACCCCACCCGATTTTCCCGCTCTCCGTGTCGACGGGCTGCAACTGGAGAATCGGATCGCCAGATTCGATCTCACCCTGATGGCGCACACGAGCGCGGCCGGTTGGACGGCGACCCTGGGCTACAACTCCGACCTGTTCCGGTCGAGCACGGCCCTGCGGATGCTGGAGCACTTCGAGGCGCTGCTGGAGTCCGCCCTCACGGCTGCCGACTCTCCGCTCTCCGAGCTGTCTCTGCTGCGCGCGGCGGAACGCCACCAGCTCCTCGTCGGCTGGAACGACACAGCGCGCCCGGAGGCCGGGGCCGGAGGCCTGCTGCACACCCTGGTCGCCGAGCAGGCGGCCCTCCGTGCCGACGCGGTCGCTCTGGTCCTGGGGACCGAGTCGGTCACCTACGGCGAGCTGGGTCGCCGCGTCGAGCAACTGGCCCGCAGGCTGGCGGCGCGGGGTGTGGGGCCGGAGGAGCGGGTGGGGGTCTGTTTCGAGCGCTCGTTCGACCTTGTGGTGGCGCTGCTCGCGGTCATGACGGCGGGCGGAGTCTACGTGCCGCTCGATCCGTCGCACCCGCCGAGCCGGCTCTCCTACCTGCTGCGCGACGCCGGCGTGCGCCTGCTGCTCAGCCGGCGCGGGCGGCGCGACGGGGCAGAGGGAGCCGGCGTCGAGCTGCTCTGCCTGGAGGAGGGCTGGATGGCCGAGCCCGGCCGCTCGCTCGCTCCGTGCGGGCCGATCGGACCGGACGGGCTCGCCTACGTCATCTACACCTCGGGTTCGACCGGGGCGCCCAACGGGGTCATGGTCCGGCACGGGTCGGCAGTGGGGCTGATCCGCCAGGCCGGAGAGCTCTACCGCATCTCTCCGCCGAGCCGGGTGCTGCAGACCGCCTCGATCGGCTTCGACGCCTCGGTGCTGGAGATCTTCCTCGCCCTCGGACACGGTGCCAGCCTCCTCTTGGTGGGGGACGAGGAACGGTCGACTCCGGGAGCGCTGGGGGACCTCCTGCTTCGCCAGGGGGTGACCACGGCAGTGCTGACGCCGGCGCAGCTCGCGGTCCTGCCGGAGCTGCCGCTCGCCTTGGTGCGCTCGATCAGCGTGGGCGGCGAGGCCTGCCCGGCCGAGCTCGCCGGGCGTTGGGCCCCCGGCCGGCGGCTGCTCAACTGCTATGGACCGACGGAAGCGACCGTGTTCGCGACGGTCGCGGTCTGCCTTGGGGAGGGCGAGCCGGACATCGGTTTTCCGGTCGCGAACGTCCTGGCCCACGTGCTGGATGCGACCCTCGGCCCGGTGCCGATCGGCGTTTGGGGAGAGCTCGCGCTCGGCGGCGCCGGCCTGGCGCGCGGCTACCTCGATCGACCGGAGAAGACGGCGGCGAAGTTCGTGCCCGACCCCTTCTCGGACCGGCCGGGTGCCCGTCTCTACCGCACCGGCGACCTGGCATGCCGGCAGCCGGCCGGCGCGCTCGAGTTTCTCGGTCGAGCCGACGACCAGGTCAAGGTGCGCGGCTTCCGAATCGAGCTCGGCGAGGTCGAGGCGGCCCTGCTGCGTCACTCCGGGGTCGATGCGGCGGCGGTGGTCGCGCCGGTGGGCGCGAGCGGCGAGCGCCGCCTGGTGGCCTACGTCGTGGCGCGTCCCGGAGAGACGGTCGCAGCCGCCGAGCTGCGCGGCTTCCTGGCCGCGGGTCTCCCGAGTTACATGGTGCCGGAGCACCTGGTTTTTCTCGACGAGATGCCGCTTTCCAGCTCGGGCAAGGTGGACCGGCGGGCGTTGCCCGATCCGGCGGCGGTGCGACCCGCCGCGGCCGGGACCTACGTCGAACCGCGCAATGGAGCGGAGCGGTTCGTCGCCGGTCTGTGGCGCGAGGTCCTGGGTGTCGAGCGGGTGGGAGCGGAGGACAATTTCTTCGAGCTCGGTGGCAACTCGATCAAAGGAGCGGTCCTCACCAACCTGCTCCAGGAGAAGCTGGGCGAGCACGTCTATGTCGTGGCGCTGTTCGACGCGCCGACGGTGGCGCTTCTCGCGCGCCATCTGCAAACGCAGTATCCGACTTCGCTCGCACGCGTGACCGGGGGACGCACGGAGGTCGCGCCCCCAACCGGGAGGGAGCCCATGCTTGGTCGCACGATCGACCCTTCGCTGCTCGCTCGTTTCCGCTCGTTGTCGTCGGTACGCAGCCGATCGGCGAAGAACCCACGGGCGGTCTTCATCCTCTCGCCGCCTCGTTCGGGCTCGACCCTGCTGCGCGTGATGCTGGCCGGGCACCCGGCCCTCTTCGCGCCGCCGGAGTTGGAGCTCCTCGGCTTCGCGACTCTGCGCGAACGCCGGGAGACCTTCTCCGGCCGCAACACCACCTGGGCCGAGGGGACGATCCGCGCGCTCATGGAGATCCACGGCTGCACCGGGGACGAGGCACGGCAGCGGATGGAAGAGTACGAAGCCCGGGACCTGACCGTCCGCGACTTCTATCTCGAGCTGCAGCGGACTCTGGGAGACCGTATCCTGGTCGACAAGACCCCTTCCTATTCGCTCGATCTTTCCGTCCTGCAGCGGGCCGAGGAGCTGTTCCAGGAACCGCTGTACATCCACCTGATCCGCCATCCGGGTGGCATGGTCGTCTCCTTCGAGGAGGCCAGGCTCGACCAGGTCTTCTTCCATCAGGCGCACGATTTTTCACGCCGGCAGCTCGCCGAGCTGACTTGGTTGACCAGCCACCAGAACATCCGGGAGATGCTCGCGGGGATCCCGGGGCAGCGACAGGTGGAGGTCCGCTACGAGGACCTGGTGCGGCAACCCCGTGCCGCCCTGGAGACCCTCTGCCGATGGATCGGGATCGAACTCCAGCCCGCGATGCTCGATCCCTACGAGGGCTCGTCGCGACGGATGACGGACGGCATCCATCCTCTCTCCAAGATGGTCGGCGACGTCAAGTTCCACCTTCACTCGCGGATCGACCCGACCAGCGCCGACCGCTGGCGCGAGCGGCTGGACGAGCGGGAGCTGAGCGAGCCGACCCGGGAGATGGCCGCCGTCCTCGGTTACGCGGAAGTGGCCGCGGTGCCGGTCTGGGAGCCGATCGCTCCGGTGCCGCGCGGGCCGGATGCACAGCTCCCCCTCTCGTTCGCCCAGCAGCGGCTGTGGTTCTTCGACCAGCTCGTGCCGGGGAGCCCGGCTTACAACCTTTCGTCAGCGGTCCGCATCCAGGGGAGCCTCGCCGCCGCCGCCCTGGAAAGGACCCTGCGCGAGATCGCGCGTCGTCACGAAGTGCTGCGCACCACCTTCGTGGCGAACGGCGGATCCGCCGTGCAGGTGATCTCCCCCGAGGTCCGATTCCGGCTGGCGCGCATCGATCTCTCCGGGCTGCTCGAACTGGTGCGCGACCGTGAGGTGGAACGCTTGGGCAGGGAAGAAGAGCGATGGTCCTTCGACCTGTCGGTCGGCCCCCTCTGGCGGGCGGCTCTCCTCGCCTTGGGCGAAAACGAGCACATCGCGTTGTTGACCCTGCATCACATCGTGACGGATGGGTGGTCGATGGGGATTCTCGTCCGGGAGATAGGGTCGCTCTATCCGGCGTTCGCCCGGGGGGACCGGCCGGCGCTTCCCCCGCCATCGATCCAGTATGGAGATTTCTCCGTCTGGCAGCGGTCCTGGCTGACCGGGGAGGCCCTCGAGCGGCATCTCGGCTGGTGGTGTACCCATTTGGCGGGAGCCCCACCCACTCTCGATCTGCCCTTCGACCGGCCGCGTCCGGCGATCCAGAGCTTCCGCGGCCGCCATCTGCCGACCCGGTTTTCCGCCGAGTTGGCGCGTGGGCTCGAGGCGATACGCCGGAGCAGCGGGACGACGCTGTTCGTGGTTCTTCTCGCTGCCTTCCAGGCTCTGCTCTCCCGCATCTCCGGGCAGGAGGACCTCGTGGTCGGTACTCCGGTCTCTGGTCGCGATCGGCCTGAGATCTCGGGTCTGATCGGTTTCTTCGTCAACACCCTGGCGCTGCATGGGACCCTCGCTGGCGACCCCACGTTCCAGGATCTTCTGGCCACAGCCCGCGGCGTGGTCCGCGGTGCCCTGGCCCATCAAGAGTTGCCTTTCGAACGCCTGGTCGACGAGCTGAACCCGGAGCGGAGCCTCGCCTACTCGCCGCTTTTCCAGGTCATGTTCTCGCTCCAGAGCCTGGGTGGGCAGGGTGGCGCGCTGAGTTTGCCCGGGCTGACTCTGGAGCCGGTGGTGAAAGCTCTTCCGACCAGCGCCAAATTCGATCTCGGCCTCATCTGTGCAGAGTCGAAGGAGGGACTCGCGGGGAGCTGGGACTTCAATCGCGACATGTTCGACCTGTCCACCATCCAACGCCTTGCGGGCAGCTTCGAGCGGCTGCTCGCCAGTGCGGTGGCCCATCCGGAGGTCCGTGTCTCGGAGCTGGCGCTGCTGTCTTCGGCGGAGCATCACCAACTGGTCGGCGAGTGGAACGACGCGGCCGCCGATTTCCCGCGGGAGAGCTCCGTAGACCAGCGGTTCGCCGCGCGAGCGCAGGCGGCGCCGCACCGACTGGCGCTGGAATTCGGCGACGAGAGGTTGACCTACGGCGAGCTCGACCGGCGGGCGAACCGGCTGGCGCGCCGGCTGCGGCGCTGGGGAGTGGGAGAGGAGTCGCGGGTCGGCCTCCTGGTCGAGCGCTCGGTGGGAATGGTCCTGGGAATGCTGGGGATCCTGAAGTCGGGAGGCGCCTACGTGCCGCTCGATCCGAGCTACCCGCGCGAGCGGCTGGCGACGATGGTCGACGATGCCGGGATCGAGGTCCTGGTGGTGGCGGAGGGGTGGCATGGGTGGCGTCCGGAGGTGCGGAATCTCGTGCTCCTGGGCGACGAACGGGAGGAGAAAGAGGAGGCTCTCGCGAGCCGCAGCTGGGCGGAGTCGCTGGCCTACGTCACCTACACGTCGGGCTCGACGGGCCGTCCCAAGGGGATCGGCGTTTCCCACCGGGCCGTGGTGCGCCTGGTCGAGGGGACGAACTACGTCGACCTGGATCCCGAGGACCGCATGGCGCAGGCGTCGAGCGTGACCTTCGACGCCGCGACGTTCGAAGTCTGGGGAGCCCTGCTCCGCGGCGGTACCCTGGTGGGGATCGCGCGCGAGGTGACGCTCTCGCCGCGCGAGCTCGGGGCGGCGCTGGCGGCGCGCCAGGTGAGCGTCCTCTTCCTGACCACGGCGTTGTTCAACCAGATGGCGCGGGAGGCCCCATGGGCCTTCGCCACGCTGCGCCACGTGCTGTTCGGCGGCGAGGCGGTGACGCCGCGGTGGGTGGCGGAGATACTCCAGAAAGGCCGCCCCGAGCGGTTGCTCCACCTCTACGGTCCGACGGAAGCGACGACGTTCAGCAGCTGGCAGGTCGTCGCTGGATTGCCGCCTGGGGCGCGGACCCTTCCCATCGGCGGCCCACTGGCGAACGCCAGGCTCTACGTCGTCGACCGGGAGGGACGGCCGGTACAGGCGGGGGTTACGGGAGAGCTGTCGATCGGCGGCGAGGGTCTGGCGCGAGGCTACGAGGGCCGGCCGGAGCTGACGGCAGAGGGCTTCGTGCCCGACGGCGTGAGCGGTCGGGCCGGGGAGCGTCTCTATCGCACCGGGGACGTGGTGAGATGGGACGGGGCGGGGAGGATCGAGTTCCTGGGCCGGCGGGACCATCAGGTCAAGGTCCGTGGGTTCCGCATCGAGCTCGCCGAGATCGAGTCAGCCCTCGGGGAGCATCCGTGGGTCGAGCAGGCGGCGGTTGTGGTCCGCGAGGTGGAGGCGGCGGAGGGCTTCACCGATCGCCAATTGGTGGCGTTCGTCCTGCCGGCCAAGGACGCGCCGGAGGATCTGGGGCCACGGCTGCGTCGCCATCTCGGCGGCCGGTTGCCGTCCTACATGGTGCCGTCGCGGGTGCTCGTCCACCCGGCTCTGCCGCTGACGCCCGCCGGCAAGGTGGACCGGCAGGAGCTGTCCCGCTGGACCCTCCCGGCCGCGGCCGGGACGGGCGACGTCAGGACGCCCCGCGGCCAGGTCGAGGAGCTGCTCGCGGGGATCTTCTCCGGCGTGCTCAAGCGGGAGAGCGTCGACCTCGACGAGAGCTTCTTCGATCTCGGGGGGCATTCGCTCCTGGCAACCCAGGTGATCTCGCGGATCTCCAAGGCCCTGAGGGTCGAGGTGCCCCTGCGCCAACTCTTCGAGAACCCGACGGTGTCGGGTCTCTCGCGCGCGATCGAAGAGGAGCAGCGGGTGGGTCTCGGGCTCCTGGCGCCCCCCCTCGTGCGGGTCGAGCGCCGGGCGGACCTGCCGTTGTCCTTCGCCCAGGAGCGGCTGTGGTTCATCGATCAGCTCGATCCCTGGCGGCCCAACTACAACGTTCCCCTGGCCCTACAGGTGGATGGTCCGCTCGACCCCGCGGCGTTGGTGGAGAGTCTGGGCCGCGTCGTCCTGCGCCACGAGGCGCTGCGCACCCGGTTCGCGACGGTGGCCGGCCGGCCGGTGCAGGTCGTCGATTCCCCGGGCAGCCTCGCCTTCACCTGGGTCGACGTGGGCGGTCTCCCGGCGGCGCGCCGCGAGGCGGAGAGCCGCCGGCTGGGCCAGGCGGAGAGATGGCGCCCGTTCGACCTCGCGCGGGGTCCGTTGCTCCGTGCCATCCTCCTCGCGGTCGCGGCGGAGGACTGGCGGGTGCTCCTCACCATGCATCACATCGTCGCGGACGGCTGGTCGCTGGACGTGCTGGTGCGGGAGCTCTCGGCGCTCTATTCCGCTCGGCTCTCGGGGGAGGAGACGGAGCTCCCGTTGCTGCCCGTCCAGTACGCGGACTTCGCGGTCTGGCAGCGCGGCTGGCTCGCCGGAGAGGTGCTCAACCGAGAGATCGCCTTCTGGCGTGAGCGGCTCGCCCTCCTGCCGCCGGTCCTGGAGCTGCCGCTCGACCGCCCGCGTCAGCGGGTGCAAGGGGTGAAGGGCGCGAGCCGCTCGCTGGTGCTCCCGGCCGGATTGGCGCAGCGGCTGCGCGCCCAGGCCCGGCGAGAAGGGGCGACGCTCTTCATGCTGGTGCTCGCTGCCTGGCAGATCCTCCTCGGCCGGCTCACTGGCGCCGAACAGTTGGCGGTGGGCACGCCGATCGCCGGCCGCAATCGGCTTGAGACCGAGGGCCTGATCGGCTTTTTCGTCAACACGCTGGTGATGCCGGCGGACCTGTCGGGAGATCCCGGATTCCGGCAGTTCCTGGGCCGCTGTATCGAGGTCTGCCTGGGAGCGTTCGCGCACCAGGACCTGCCCTTCGAGAAGCTGGTCGAGGAGCTGAGGCCGGAGCGCAGCCTGGCGCACTCGCCGCTCTTCCAGGTGATGTTCTCCCTGCAGCGGCCGCCGGCCGAGCCTCTGGCCCTGCCCGACCTCACCCTGTCGCGGCTCCCGGTGACGGAGCGCCAGGAGACGTATCTCAAGTTCGACCTTCACCTGGAGATCACCGAGCACCCTGACCGGATCGGAGGGGGGCTGGCCTTCGACTCCGCGCTCTTCGACGCGACGACTGCGCTTCGCACGCTGGCGCAGCTCGCGGCTCTGCTCAGCGAGATCGCGGTCGATCCGGAGCGGCGGGTGGCGGACCTGCCGTTGCTCTCCCCGGGGCAACGCCATCAGGTCCGGAGCGAGTGGAACGACGCGGCATCCGCCTTCGCCTTCGCCGCGTCCGTGCACGAGCGGTTCGAGGCCCGGGCTCGTCTCCACCCGGAGCGTCCGGCGATCGAGTTCGGCGAGGCGATCGGCTATGGGGAGCTCAACCGGCGGGCGAACCGCCTGGCCCATCGGTTGCGGGCCCTGGGCAGCGGACCGGAGTCCCGGGTGGGCCTCCTCGTCGAGCCTTCGGTGGGGCTCGTGGTGGGGATGCTGGGGATCCTCAAGGCGGGGGGGGCCTACGTGCCGCTCGACCCGAGCTACCCGGCCGAGCGTCTGGCGGCGATGGTCGAAGACGCCGGGGTCGAGATCCTGGTCAGCGAGCCGGAGCGGTTGGGAGGGCTGCCGGACACCCGGCAGCTGGTGCTGCTCGGCGAGGAGGAAGGAGAGCCCGAGGACGACCCGGTGAGCTGGAGCCACGCGGAGTCGCTGGCCTACGTCACCTACACCTCGGGATCGACCGGCCGTCCGAAGGGGATCTGCGTGTCGCACCGGGCGGTGGTGCGCCTGGTGGAAGAGACCAACTATGTCGCCCTCGGTGCACAGGACCGGGTGGCGCAGGTGTCGAACGTGACGTTCGACGCGGCGACGTTCGAGGTCTGGGGGGCGCTGCTCTGCGGCGGCATGCTGGTGGGAATCCCGCGCGAGGTGGCGCTCCTGCCCGCGGCGTTCGCGGCGAGCCTCGCCCACGAGCGGGTGAGTGTCCTTTTCCTGACCACGGCGCTGTTCAACCAGATGGCGCGGGAGGCGCCGCACGCCTTCTCCTCGCTGCGCTACGTCCTCTTCGGCGGCGAGGCGGTCGAGCCGCGCTGGGTGACCGAGGTGCTGGCGAAGGGCCGCCCGGGCCGGCTGCTGCACGTCTACGGCCCGACCGAAGCGACGACCTTCAGCACCTGGCATCCGGTCGGGGAGCTGGCCGCGGAGTCGCCGGCGATCCCCATCGGTCGCGCCCTGGCCAACGCGCGGGTGTACGTCGTCGACGGCGAGCAGCGGGTGCTGCCGGTGGGCGTCGCGGGCGAGCTCTGTCTCGGCGGCGCGGGCCTGGCGCGGGGCTACGAGGGGCGGGCGGACCTGACCGCGGCGAGCTTCGTGCCCGACGGCTGTGGCGGCGAGCCGGGGGAGCGGCTGTACCGCACCGGCGACCTGGTGCGCTGGGACGGTCGCGGGCAGTTGGAGTTCCTGGGCCGCCGGGACCAACAGGTGAAGGTGCGGGGTTTCCGCATCGAGCTGGCCGAGATCGAATCGGTCCTCGCCGATCACTCCGGGGTCGATCAGGCGGTGGCGCTCGTCCACGAGGTGGCGCGGGAGGGCTGGAACGATCGCGACCTGATCGCCTATGTGGTCCCGCGGGAGACCGGGACGGCGGGCCCCGAGCTGGCGCGCGAGCTGCGTCGGCAGGCCGAGAGGCGGCTGCCGTCCTACATGGTGCCGGCGCGGGTCGTGGTGGTGCCAGACCTGCCGCTGACGCTCGCCGGCAAGGTGGACCGACAGGCGCTCGCCGGGCGGGCGGTGGAGCGCGAGGAGAGAGGCGCCAGCGACCGGGTCGCGCCGCGGACGCCGCTCGAGGAGCTCGTGGCGCAGATCTGGGAGGAGCTGCTCGGCCGCGAACAGGTGGGGGTGACCGAGAGCTTCTTCGAGTTGGGCGGCCACTCGCTCCTCGCGACGCAGGTGATCTCGCGCATCTCGGAAGCCCTGGCGGTCGAGCTGCCGCTGCGGCAGCTGTTCGAGAACCCGACGGTCGCCGGGGTGGCGCGCGCGATCGAGGAAGTGCAACGGGCCGGCCAGGGGCTGGCGGCCCCGCCGATCGGGCGGGTCGAGCGGCAGGGGGATCTGCCGCTGTCCTTCGCCCAGGAGCGGTTGTGGTTCATCGATCAGCTCGACTCCGGGCGGCCGACCTACAACATGTCCATGCCGCTCGCCGTCCAGGGTCCGCTCGATCCGTCGCGGCTGGTCGAGAGCCTGGGGCGGATCGTCGAGCGCCACGAGGCGCTGCGAACCCGCTTCGAGTCGCGCTCCGGCCGGCCGGTGCAGGTGATCGATCCACCGGGTCGCCCGGCGGTCGTCTGGGTCGACTTGGCAGGGCTCGTGGCGGAGAGCCGGGAGCTGGAGATGCGCCGGCTGGCGCGAGAGGATCGCGGGCGCCCCTTCCACCTCGCCCGCGGTCCCCTGTTGCGCGCCATGGTGCTCGCGGCCGGAGGCGAAGACTGGCGGGTGCTCTTCACCATGCACCACATCGTCTCGGACGGCTGGTCGTTGGACGTGCTCGTACGGGAGGTCTCGGCGCTCTATGCTGGGCGGATCCGGGGGCAGGAGCCCGAGCTGCCGGCACTGCTCATCCAGTACACCGACTTCGCGGTCTGGCAGCGCGGCTGGCTCACGGGCGCGGTCCTGGAGGAGGAGATCGCCTACTGGCGGGAACGGCTCGCCGAGGTGCCCGCGCTGCTCGCGCTGCCGCTCGACCACTCGCGCCCGCGCGTCCAGGCGCTCCGGGGGGCGAGCCAGTCGCTGGTACTGCCCCGCGATCTGTCCCAGTCGTTGCGCACCCTGGCGCGTCGGGAGGCGGCGACGCTCTTCATGGTGCTGCTGGCCGCCTGGCAGGCCCTCCTGGGGCGGCTCGCCGGGGCCGAGCGGCTGGCGGTGGGCACTCCGATCGCCGGCCGCAACCGGCTGGAGACCGAGCGCCTCATCGGTTTCTTCGTCAACACGCTCGTGATGTCGGCGGACCTGACGGGAGAGCCGAGCTTCCGGGTCTTCCTGCGCCGCTGCCGGGAGATGTGCCTCGAGGCGTTCGAGCACCAGGACCTGCCGTTCGAAAAGCTGGTCGAGGAGCTCCGGCCGCAGCGCAGCCTGGCGCACGCGCCGCTCTTCCAGGTGATGTTCGCGGTGAGCAATCCATCTCAGGGGCTGGAGCTCCCGGGGCTGTCGCTGTCGCCGCTCACCGGGCTGGCTGGGGAAGAGGGGGCGACCCTGAGATTCGACCTCGAGCTCACCATTCAGGAGCGCCAGGGCCGGTTGGGGAGCGTCCTGACCTACAACCGGACGCTGTTCGACGTCACGACCGCGGAGCGTCTCCTCGGCCAGCTCGCGCTCCTCCTGTCCCAGATCGTGGCCGAGGCTCAGGTCGGGGTGTTCGATCTCGCGCTGCTCTCCGCAGCGGAGCGACACCAGCTGACCGTCGAATGGAGCGGCTCGGCGGCGTTGGTGGCGCGACCGGCCTGCCTGCACGAGCTGATCGAGGAGCAGGCGCGCCTCCATCCGGCGGCGGCGGCGGTCGAGTGCAGCGGCGAAGAGGTCTCCTACGGCGAGCTCGACCGCCGGGCCAATCAGCTGGCGTACCGGCTGCGCCGCCTGGGGGTGGGGCCGGAATCGCGGGTGGGTCTTTTCGTCGAGCGTTCGGTGGGGTTGGTCGTCGGGATGCTCGGGATCTTCAAGTCGGGAGGGGTCTTCGTGCCGCTCGATCCGAGCTATCCGGCGGACCGGCTGTCGTACGTCGTGGCCGACTCCGGGATCTCGGTCCTGGTGAGCGAGGCGGAGCGTCTGGGAGAGCTGCCGGAGACCGCCGAGCTGGTGCTCCTGGGCGACGAGGAGGGGGAGCCGGTGGCGGACCTCGCGCGCTGGAGTCGGCCGGAGTCGCTTGCCTACCTCATCTACACCTCGGGAACGACCGGCCGCCCGAAGGGCGTGATGGTGGAGCACCGGCAGGCCGTGCACACGCTGTCGGCGGCGGCCCTGCGTTTCGCTCTCCAGCCGGGAGATCGGATGACCTGCCTGGCCTCGTTCTCCTTCGACATCTTCCTCTTCGAGCTCGTGCTGCCTCTGCTCTCGGGGGCGCGGACGCTCCTGCTGCGATGGGACGAGGTGCTGTCGCCGACCCACCTGGCGGCGGCGGTCGAACGGGCGAGCCATCTGCACGCGGTGCCGAGCCTGATGCGGCGGATCGTGGAGATCGTGCGCCCCCAGCCACGTGGGAGGGGGGAGCTGCGGGCGGTGTTCGTGGGTGGAGAAAGGGTCGAGGAGGAGCTGCTGGCGGAGATCCGCGAGGTGCTGCGGCCGGCTCGCCTGGAGGTTCTCTACGGACCGACGGAGGCCACGATCATCTGCGCCAGCCACCGAGCTCCCGAGCTGCCGGAGGCGGGCCGGCCCGACGGGCGGCGCCTGGGCCGGCCGCTGTCGGGGGTGCACCTACAGGTGGTGGACGCGCGAGGCCTGCCGGTGCCGGTCGGCGTGGGAGGGGAGCTGTGGGTGGGTGGACCGGGGGTCAGCCGCGGCTACCTGGGCCGGCCGGAGCTGACCGCCGAGAGCTTCGTGCCGGACCTCGCGAGCGAGCTCCCGGGGGCGCGATCGTACCGGACCGGGGATATGGTTCGCTGGGACGGCGCGGGGCGCCTCGAGTTCCTGGGGCGGCGCGACCAGCAGGTGAAGGTGCGCGGATTCCGCGTCGAGCTGGGAGAGATCGAAGCGGTGCTCTCCGAGCACGCGTCGGTGGCGCAGGCCGTGGCGCTGGTGCGGCAGGTGGGACAGGAGGGCCGGCGCGACCCGCAGATCGTGGCCTACGTCGTGCCGGCCGAGGGCGCGCCGACCGGCGTCGAGCTCGACCGGGAGCTGCGCCGATACGCGGGCGATCACCTGCCGTCCTACATGCTCCCCTCGCAGGTGTTGGGGGTCCCGTCGCTGCCGCTCTCGCCGACCGGCAAGGTGGATCGCCGGGCGCTCTGGGCGCGCGGGCCCGAGCGGGATCTGGACAGCTCGGGCTCGGTATCCTGGGTGGCTCCGCGGACGCCCTACGAGGAGCTGGTGGCGCAGATCTGGGAGGAGCTGCTGGATCATCCGCTGGTGGGGGTGACGGAGAGCTTCTTCGATCTGGGTGGGCATTCGCTCCTGGCGACCCAGGTGATCTCGCGGGTTTCCAAGGCCTTCGGCGTCGAGCTGCCGCTCCGGCAGCTGTTCGAGAAGCCCACGGTCGAGGCGCTCGCGTTCGCCATCGAAGAGGCGCAGAGGGCGGACCTCGGGCTGGTGGTGCCGCCGCTCGAGCGGGTGGAGCGGGGGCCAACTCTGCCCCCGTCTTTTTCTCAGGAACGACTCTGGTTCCTCTCTCGGCTCGAGCCCGGCAGCACCGCGTACAACCAGTTCCTGGCGAGCCGTGCCACGGGCCGTCTGGAGGTGAGGATCCTTTGGCAGAGCCTGTCAGAGATCGAGTGTCGACATGAGGTGTTGCGTACCGTGCTTGAGGTCGTGGACGGGCAGCCGGTCCAGCAGATACGGGAGTCCCCTTTCGCGGTCTGGTGGCGGGTCGACCTGAGCGGGCTGCCGGCCGACCGTGCCCATGCCACCGTCTTGCGTCTGGCGGCGGCGGAGGCGCGGCGTCCCTTCGACCTCGCGCGCGGACCGCTTCTGCGCTTCGGGCTGGTGCGCATGGAGGCAGAGGAGCACGTCTTCTTCCTCGGTATGCATCACGTCATTTCCGACGAGTGGTCGATGCAGATCTTCTCGCGCGAGTTGGCAACGCTCTACAACGCTGCCGTCCAAGGGCGTCCAGCCGCTCTGCCGGATCTGCCGATTCAGTATGCCGACTATGCGCATTGGCAGCGCGGCTGGCTTGCCGGTGAGACGCTCGAGCGCCAGATCACCTACTGGCGCGCGCATCTGGCCGGAGTGCCGCCGGTGCTGGAGCTGCCGCTCGACCGGCCGCGTCCGGCGGTGCAGGTGCTGCGGGGTGCGATCCGCTCGTGCCAGCTGTCGGCCGAGCTGTCGCAGTCCCTGCAGGGGCTGGCGCAGCGGGAGGGAGCGACGCAGTTCATGGTGTTGCTGGCGGCTTGGCAGGCGCTCCTGGGTCGGCTTGCGGGGGCCGAGCGGTTAGCGGTGGGCACGCCGATCGCGGGTCGCAACCGGCTGGAGACGGAGGGTCTGATCGGTTTCTTCGTCAACACGCTGGTGATGTCGTCGGACCTGTCGGGAGAGCCGAGCTTCCGCGAGCTGCTGGGCCGCTGCCGCGAGGTGTGCCTGGAAGCTTTCGCGCACCAGGAATTGCCGTTCGAGAAGCTGGTCGAGGAGCTGCGGCCGGCGCGCAGCCTGTCGTACTCGCCTCTGTTCCAGGTGATGTTCTCACTGCAGAGTGCTCCGGCCGGGAACTATGAGCTGCAGGGCCTGTCGCTATCGCGGCTCGGCGCATCGGGGCCCGAGGAGGTGTGGAATCTGCGGTTCGACCTCGAGCTGACAGCACAGGAACGTAAGGGCCGGATGGGGGTGGTATTGACCTACAACCGGATGTTGTTCGACGCCACGACGGCACAACGGCTCGTCGATCAGCTCGCGCACCTATTGTCGAAGGTGGCGATGGAGCCACAGGCTCGCGTGCTGGATCTGGCTCTGCTGTCCGCGCCGGAACGTCACCAGCTGACGGTCGAGTGGAGCCCTGCGGCACCCCTGCCGCTGCCACCGTCGTGCCTGCACGAGCTGATCGAGGAGCGGGCGTTGCTCCAACCGGAAGACACGGCGTTGGAGTGCAATGGCGAGGCGGTCGGCTACGGGGAGCTGAACCGGCGGGCGAACCGTCTGGCCCACCGGCTGCGGCGACTGGGAGTGGGACCGGAGTCGCGGGTGGGGCTGTTCGTGGAGCGCTCGGTGGGGTTGGTGGTCGGGCTTCTGGGGATTTTCAAGTCGGGCGGGGTTTTCGTGCCGTTGGATCCGAGCTATCCGCTGGAACGTCTGTCCTACATCGTGGCGGACGCGGGGATCTCGGTGCTGATCAGCGAGCCG
>Ga0137403_10000828_pt1 | contig 39649 bp, 36 predicted proteins | sample CZOMad2_1_16fung_FD_122057 | JGI IMG/M metagenome (GOLD analysis project Ga0137403, IMG submission 122057) | Vadose zone soil fungal communities from Angelo Coast Range Reserve, California, USA - CZOMad2_1_16fungal (Hybrid Assembly) | ecosystem: Environmental > Terrestrial > Soil > Vadose zone...
CCCACCCATGGAGATGAAAGCCGCATTTCCAAGGCCGATTGATTCCAAATGGGTTAAGGCGCGACTTTCGACGGAGTTCACATGGGCCTGCGGCCCACCCATGGGGATGAAAGTGCATTGCTAAGGTTCATTGATTCCAAACAGGTTACTCGCGCCTTTCGATGGAGTGTAATCGCCTGTGGCTCTTGAAAAACCCCCTCTTTTGAAAAAACTCATCCCAGCCGAGGGGTAGAAAAGGTCCACCAAAATCGAGAACGTCGTTTATAGGCCATCCTAGCGCGATGAAATTTCTGCGAACTTCGAGAGTGTGAGTTTTTCAACATCAGCCACACTTGGTAGCGCCATTTATCTCTTTTTCATCAGTGCATGCTCAGTGTCTACTTAGGTATGATCGGAAGCAGTATCTGGGATGGACGCTGAGCATCGTGGTAAATGGTATTTGTAGCAATCGCCCAGTGCCGATTGTCATTCAACGGCTCGCCGGTGTTGGAGTTGACGTCAAAGCGAGGGAAGTTGCTGCTGGAAATATCCACTCGAATGCGGTGACCCTTTTGAAAAACGACGGACGTGGGATACATCTCGATGGCGAACGGATAAATATCACCGGGCTTCATCAGGGCAGCATGTTCGAGGGACTCGCGATATCGCGCACGTATGATTCCGTCCTGGACATTCAGTTCGACACCGGCCGGGAAATCCTTACTGGGCGGGTAAACGTCTATCAGTTTGGCTGTGAAATCAGTGTCAGGGGCGTTCGACGAAGCCCACAATTTCACAGTTAACGGCCCGGTTACTTCCACATCCCTGTCCAATGGCTCCGTTTGAAATACGAGAACATCATTGCGGGCAGAAAGTGGACGAGCATCTTCGCAGAACCAAAGCTCGGGGCGGCAGCGTTGATCGAACGGACCCTGCTCCATAAGATTTCCGGAGTCGCCAGCGTGTTCGATGGTGTTGTGACCAGAAGGCGGTCCGTTGTGCGCCGCAATGTTTCCTCCCAAGGTCGGCACCGGATGCTTGGGATCAGACTGAAAACTGATGACAGTTTCGTTTCCCGGCTTCTCGGGTGAAAGCAGTCCCTTGGCATGCAGGTAATAAGGGGACATCACGGCTCGCGTCAGGGGCCATTCGTATTCATTCCGCCAGTGACCTCCGACGAAGATCTTGCCGTCCGGCGTTTTGTGAGCATCACCCCCTCCCATCACAAAAAGTCTTACCGGCGGTTCGCGGTCAATCCCGTTGTCGATTCCCTTCAGCCAATGATCGAACCAGCGCACCTGAAGATCGCCGAAATTAATACCGGCCTCAGGTCCGAATTCCGCCTCCCCGGCGTTGGTGAGGCGTTGTCCACCATGCCACCATGGTCCGATGATCAATCGCTGCAAGCTCTTCTTAGCCTTGCTGAGAGCGATGTAGTTTAGACTCGTGGCTCCGAGATTCGAGTCGAACCAGCCGCTGATCTGGTAGGTGGGAACATCTTTGAACTCCGCTACGTGATTCACGACGTCGATGCCGTTGCTCTTCCAGAAATCATCGTAGTCGCCATGCGACATCGCCTGGACGAGCCACTCCTCGTACTCAAAATTCAATTTCAGGGGTGTAGTCCCCGCCCGCAGTGGCATGTCTTTGGCGTACTCGCGGACTTGCTCGCCCAGTTTGACCAGCGCGCTCTGCGTTCCTTGGTTTTGGGCGGCGCGACTGCCTTCCGGGCCAAACAAGTTGAAGATCCAGTTCATCCAGCGCAGCTCGAAGGCGCCGTTGTGTCGAACACCAAAATGCCCGGTGTCGGAAGTGGCGTATGCGGGGAACATGGCTTTGAGGTAGGGCGGGTTCGAAAGCGCCAATGCGTACTGCGTTCCGCCCGGATACGACAGTCCCTCGGTGCCGATCTCCCCGTTTGACCAAGGTTGGTCGCCAATCCATTTTGCGGTGTCGTAGCCGTCATTGACGTCATCGCGAAAGAATCGCCAGGTACCTTCCGAATTGAATCGTCCACGGACATTCTGTCGAACCACGACGAAACCCGCAGGAATGAAGAAGTCTGTCATCCATTCGCCCGAGTCTTTTCCGTACGGAGTACGTTCCAGGATGACAGGGAACTTGCCATCTACGAGTTTCCCGTTCAGAGCCGGGCGATAGATGTTACAGGCCAGCTTCACGCCGTCGCGCATGGGAACCATAACGTCTTTGAGAATGACCACGTCGTACTTCGGAGAGTTCTGGGTGCCTTCGGCCGGTAGGGTCTGCTGTGCGCAAACGGTACCGGCGTCCGTGAGAAGGAAAGCCAGCGAAATCAGGAAGAGGACAAGGGTGAACGGCCTTTGAGCATTGTTGTCCACGCACATGGAAAAGGTTCCTCGAAAACAGTTATCGCATATGGCGGTTCTTCTACCTTCATGAAGAGAAACGTGAAGTTTGCAGTCTACTTCCAAAATGCGAGTAACTGTTGAAATATCGCGATTACATTCAGAACCCCTTGCCAGGCCGAGTGATGGGTCACCCGAACGGTGTTGCGTTTGTCGAAGTAGTCCGGGCCGAGATCTTGATAGGTGGTGGTGGCCCGGTGGAGCATGTAGCAGCCGGCGGTAAGGATAGAATTGGCGACCGCGATCAGCGCGAGCTTGGGACCGCGCAGCGCCACCAGGCGCCGGAACTGCGCCTGCAGATAAGTCCCCTTGCTTTTGGAAGCAGACCAGGCGCCCTCACACATCGCTCTCCGCAGCCAGGGATTACCCGCGCGCGTGGTGCCGCTACCGCTGACAACCCTACCGAGCGGCCCCAGATCCGGTCCATCTCCCCAAGCGAGGGGCGATCGTCGGAACGGCCCTGCGTCCGACGATCAGGATCTCTGATCTAGCTTCTGAATGCCCCACCGACAGGCTCATCACTTTCGTACCGCAGCCAACCGTACTGGCTCCATGCTATCGTGCCATGCAAATAGGGTCAGAATGCCGGGCAAGGAGCATGGGCATGTTGTTTCTCTTTGGCGTGCGGACGAAGTCGAAACCTATCAAGCAAATCCAATACCCCTGTTCCAACTGCAAGCGCACGACCGTGTTCACTGCGATGGAATCGAAGCGCTGGTTCACTTTGTTCTTCATTCCTGTGATTCCCCTGGGGGGTAGCTTCTTCATTCGCTGTAATCTTTGCGGGTTAACCTTGAAGTGCTCGCCGGAATTGAAAGAGCAGATCATGCCGAAGGCGATGGCAGCTGGCGCGTAGGCAGCTAGACGGCTCGGGAGCAGTGCCCTTTTAGGCCCAAACTGGAGAATGTGACACTAGCGGAAGGGTCTTCACGAGGTCCCATTGCCGATTGTTGGCGTAACATCACCATTACACGCATCGACCGGGGTTGTGACTGTAATCGCCTGTAGTTGACTCCGCGGTTGCGTGGGGTGGCGACTGCCTCCACTATTATATCAATCCCTCCCTCAGCGGGGCTGCTCAGCCTAATCATGCTTCGGCTTGTTTACGAAGACGTGGTAAGTAACGGCGTCCCAGGCGTTGTGAATGCCGATGAAGAGCAGCAACAGCGCCGCCGTTGCGACGCCAAACAAGCACTCGGTCGGATGGGCGCGAGCTGCGCACGCCGATGCAAAGAGGGTTGCGTACGCCGCGAAGGGCAGCACTGCATGAAACAGCCAATCCTCGAACACGGGCTGGTATGTGTTTTGGACCCGCTGGCGCCGAGCCACAATGATGGCATACGCAACTCCACCGAGACCCATCAGGCCCCAAAGAACTGCGGCCCCGCCTATGCTGTGCCATGGAGCACTTAGAGCCGCTGAGAGCATCAGCACGGCTCCGAAGTGAACGATGGTGGGCGTTGCAAATGCGTGGCCGGCCTGCGCCTGAGCCGGTGTGCGGGGCATGTCGGCGACGAGGGCCATGACGACGAACTGCAGTCCGATCAGGGCACCGGCAGACGACCCGACGATTACGTAAAAGTTCTCCCATCCCGCGAGTGGTGTCATGCTGTCGCCTCGAATTGGATCAGATCCGCAATGTTGCAGCGATCCGATCAATTCCGTCGCTTTGAACTCAGTCGGAGTGTGAGAGTCGCTTGGAGATTAGAGTGGCGTAAAGTACGCCTTTGTCCCAAATGCCTCTGGCGATCACTCGATCGTTGTCCTTGACCTGGGTCGGGTCAATGTCGTTGAACTTCTTGCTGCCATGCTCCTGGCTGACCCACCGAGTCCCGCTGTCATAGTGAACGATCTTTTCAACGTTTGAATCCACTCTCCGAACCGTCAACGTAGACTTTTTCGGGTTGCTCCTAACGACGTTTCCCTCCCAGCGGCCTTCGTTCGCATTCTTGTGAATCTTCTCTTGAGCGGGAGCCGCCGCTGTCAGCGAGAACACGATCACGGGCGCGCACAACAGGGCGAATAGCTTCCTGACCATCATGACCTCTCTTTAAGAGTGCTCTGGCTGCGCAAAACAATAGACCTTGGGCCTCTGAAAGGGCAAGCCCGGGCAGAACCGATTGAGACGGTCCAGCCTTATTGGTCCCCTTTGCGGGGTAGATCGCAGGCAACACCGGAATGATTTTCAGCAGGTCGCAGCACGACTGAAGTCGTGCCCTCCCCGGATGACAAGGGTTCGAGGTCAGCAGGGCTTGCGGATCACGATGTCGCTGTCGTGGATGAAGAACTGCACCGAACACTGGTCGGAGCCGCAGATTACGGGGAGCAGGCCGGCCAGTTGTTTGCGCGTGATGAGGCCCAGAGTGCCGCAGTCGGGACAGGCGAGCACAGCCCAATAGGGATCTTCCTTCTCGCCGACGTGGCCGGCATTTTCCAGCACAAAGATTGTGCCCGGCTGCATCTGCTCGGGAATCCACTCGTTCAGGACGTTCAGTTCTCCAACCATCTCTCCTCCCCCGGAGCCGAACTTTTTGGAGCCAAACTTCCCTGCTTATGACACTCTTCTGCGGGCCGTTTGCGACGCGCTGGCGCTAGCTTTTTTTTCCGCGTTGCGGATTACAGCGCGAACCTGGCGTACGGTATCGCTGAGACAAATCGCCAGCATGGGTTGACGGGAATTCTTGAGAATGTCCACAATCTGCCGGGCAGACGTTTCCAGATAGAGGGTGTGGCCGTCCGTAAGCAGATGGTAGTCAGACGAGCCAGTCACAGTTTCCGCCAGACGCTTGCTGAACTCGCGCTGCAAGAAGCGCATCACCTTGCGCACGCGCTGGAGGGAGAAACCGCGGCGGCGTAACTCGCAAATGACTGCGACCTCAGCCAAATCTTCAGTCGAATACAGGCGGCGGCGCCCTTCCCTTGCCGGAACGACGATGCGGCGCTCGTCCCACCACTGCAACTGGCGGAGCGTGATGCCGGTCAGCGCTACGACTTCGCGGGATGTGAAGTGCTCCTGCATTGTTTATACGGAAATGTTTCAAACATTTGAGATAAAAAATGTTTGACATATTTTAGGCGGGAAGGGGCGGCTGTCAATGGGAGATTTGTTTGCCGAGGTGACTAGAGGAGTTCCTCGGGCTCGCCAGGGCCAGGCGTGAGGGCGGGACGCCCTCAATACAGCCGGCGGGGCGCCTTCGCTACGAAACTCCCCCGCCTACGAAGTGGACGATCTCCAATTGGTCGCCTTCGGCAAGGTTGGTGGCCGCCCAATCGGCTCGCGGGACAATATTTCGGTTCAATTCCACGGCTACGCGGTCCTGCTTCATACCGAGCTGTTCGATCAGCAGGGCCAGGGTGGTCGGCGTGAAGGCTTGTTCCTGCCCGTTGATGACGATTTTCATTACAGCGATTTTCGCAACTATCGGGCGACGCGGCAAGCACCAGCCACGTGACTTATCTAGGCTTCCACTTTTCTTAGTTGGAATTTGCGGGTGGCGGTACGGCCGGAGTAGCTGGCTTGCACCAGAACCGACGAGTCCGGCAACGACGCCTCATCGACTTCGATTTTCATCTCCGTGTCACCGGAGGGGTCAGTAACCACCTGGGCATAGAAAGGGGCGGAATCAGGTCGGGCGAAACGGATCGTCAGGCGCGCTCCGGGTACTCCGGAACCGCTTTCTGTGACCCGCAAGCGCATAGTCAGATTACGGTCGGAGTGGACGGAGTTGGCATTCAGCCACTGCACGTCGAGCTCTTTGACGGCGGCCAGGGTTTCCGGCGTGTCGCGCTTGTCGAGGATGTCGTCCAGATGGCCATCGCGGATCGCGTCGAGAACCAGGCGGTGCTGGTCGCGCAGGCCGTGCTCTTTTTGCTGGTCGGTAAAACCGCCTGCCAGCTTGTCTCCGTACGGGGTCGCGCGCTTACCGATGCAGCGGCCGCGGACGAACACCTGGGTTTGCAGCAGGAGCTCGCCTTCGCGGGCCTCGCTCTGCACGTGGTAGACAGTGTCGCCTTGCTTGATGTCCGTGTTAAAGCCGAAGATCATTCGCTCTTCTTCACGATCACATACTAAATCTCAAAAAACAGATCGTGCTTATCGATTAAAAAGGTTTAACACATCTGCGACAAAAGCACTTGTAATGGGTTACTTTGAAAGCTTCTTGCTATGCCAGGCCCACGTCGCGATCGTACTGACGCTGGCAGCGATAGCGAAATCCACAAGGAAACCGATCCAAAGAACGTGCCCATGGCTAGCATAGGTTCCGTCCTGCATGTACGAAAGTGGGAATCCATACCTTGCTCCGCAGTCGTAACAATGGGCACTCCCAAAGAGTAATTGCCTGATATGCTCAGGCCGATCGTAATTGCGCACCTGAACATGAAGCGCATCAAGATACTCTTTCTTCCCCCGGTCGCTTGACACCACCAGTATCGAAATCTAATCTAGAATGTTTACGTAACTCTTGGCGCGAATTATATATAGCTCTCCCATGCCCGACAATTACTTCGTCCGCTACCTGCCACTACTGATTCACTTTCTGGTCGCGGGAGCCCTCGCGGGCGTGATCGTCGTGCTTTCCTACCTGATCGGCTATCGCCGCCCGACCAGGGCCAAAATGTCTCCCTATGAGTGTGGCATGACGCCCATCGGGGACGCCAGGGAACGTTTCTCGGTCAAATTCTATATGGTTGGGATGCTGTTCATCCTGTTCGACATTGAAGCCATATTTCTTTACCCCTGGGCAGTAATTCTGCGCGATCTTAAAATGTTTGGTTTCTGGGAGATGCTGGTCTATATCGGCATCATGCTGGTGGGCTTTTTCTACGTCTGGAAAAAAGGCGCGCTCGACTGGGGCAAGCCCTCTGCCCGGCGAGGCGAAGTCTGATGCCGCTGCAACCTGCCATCACCGACCTGGAGGAACTGAAAAACCACCCAGCCGTGGCCAAACTGTTGGCCTGGAATCCGGCCGCAGTCGAAGGTGCCAAGTTCGATCGCGACGAAATGAGCATCTACGTCGAGCGGTCTTCGATCCGTGATGTTTGTGATTTACTGTGCCAGAATACGGATTTTCCGTTCAACTACCTCGCCGACATCACCTGCGTCGACTGGTTTCCTTCCGAGCCGCGGTTTGAGGTGGTTTATCACCTACTCTCCCACTCCAAGAAAGAGCGGGTGCGACTGAAGGTGCGGCTGGATGGCAGCAGCCCAGCGCTTGATTCGGTGACACCGGTCTGGCCCGCAGCCAATTATTTCGAGCGCGAGGTGTTCGACTTGTTTGGAGTGCGTTTCGCGGGACATCCCTACCTGCGGCGGCTGCTGATGCCGGAAGATTGGGAAGGCCATCCCTTGCGTAAGGACTATCCGGTGGAGGGCTACCGCTAGATCTCGCCATGGCTCATCTTTCCCTCGCGCCCGCGCTCGAACCCGGTCAGGACCGCACCATGATCTTGAACATGGGGCCGCATCACCCCTCGACTCATGGCGTGCTGCGGCTGTTGCTTGAGATTGACGGCGAAAATATTGTGCGCATCATGCCCGACATCGGGTATCTGCACACCGGGATTGAGAAAACCTGTGAGGCCAAGTTCTACCAGCAAGTTGTCCCGCTGACCGACCGCATCGACTACCTGTGCCCGCTGACCAACAATCTTTGCTACGTGCTGGCAGTGGAGAAGCTGCTGGGCCTGGAAATTCCGCCCAAAGCGCAGTGGATGCGAGTGATGTTGAACGAACTGACGCGCATCAACTCGCACCTGATTTGGCTGGGCACGCACGCGCTAGATATTGGGGCGATGACAGTGTTTCTTTATTGCTTCCGCGAGCGGGAAGACATCCTGCGGCTGTTCGAGATGGTGAGCGGACAGCGCATGATGACTTCATACTTTCGTATTGGCGGGCTGGCGCTTGAACCGCCGCTGGGCTTTTTCGAACGCGTGCAGGATTTCGCCACGCGCTTTCCCTCGAAGGTGGATGAATACGAGAATTTGCTCACTGGAAATCCTATCTGGGGGATGCGCACCAAGGGCGTGGCGCGAATCACGGCAGAAGACGCCGTCGCTCTGGGAGCCAGCGGGCCGACGCTGCGGGGCAGCGGAGTAGATTTCGACTTGCGTCGCGATATGCCCTACTCCAGCTACGAGAAGTTCAAATTTAGAGTGCCGGTGTCGCAGGGCGGCGACGTCTTCGCCCGCTATGCGTGCCGGGTGGCGGAAATGCGGGAGTCCATCGCGATGGTGCAGCAGGCGCTCGATGGAATGCCGGAGGGTCCGATCAAGGCGGTGGCGCCGAAAGTAATCCTGCCTGATCGGGAGATGATGAAGACGCAAATGGAAGCGCTGATCTATCACTTTAAGATCATTACGGAAGGCTTTGCCGTGCCTGCGGGTGAGGTCTATCAGGCGGTGGAATCGCCGCGCGGCGAAATGGGATACTACGTGGTCAGCGACGGCACCGCAAAACCCTATCGCGTTCACATGCGGTCGGCATGTTTGGCTAATCTGCAGGCGCTGCCTACGATGTGTGAGGGCCGACTGCTGGCGGATGTGGTGGCGGCCATCGGGTCGATTGATATTGTGTTGGGTGAGATTGATCGGTAGAAAAAGCTTGAACCACAAAGGACACGAAGGTCCAGCGAGGAAATCCTTCGGTGTGGGCCTTTACTTCGTGGTACTTCGCATCCTTCGTGGTGAAAGATCTTGCGATGAAATTTTCGGAGCAATTCGAAGCGCGCTTCGCGGAGATGCTGACCCACTATCCGACGAAGAGGTCGGTTCTGGTCCCGACGCTGCTTTACGCGCAGGACGAGGCCGGCTACCTCTCGGACGAAGTGATCGAGGAAATTGCCAGGCGGCTGGAGTTGACGGCCCTCGAAGTACGCAACGTGATCAGTTACTACTCCATGCTGACCACTAAGCCGCGAGGAAAGTACAACGTTCAGGTCTGCACCAACATTGCCTGCATGCTGCGCGGCGGTGAAGAACTGCTGGAACATTGCGAGAAGAGACTCGGCATCGGGCACAAGGAAACCACACCGGACGGTCTGTTCTGCCTGGAAGAAGTAGAGTGCATTGGTGGCTGCAGTTGGGCGCCGGCCGTGCAGGTGAATTACGATTTTCACGAGAACCTGACCACGGAAAAGATGGACAGAGTTCTGGACGAGTACGCGAAGAAAAATTGAGCAATTGTGTAATTGGAAAAGCACAGCCGTCAGGTCGCGCAATGGTTTTCAAATTACTCAATTACTAAATTACACAATTACCAAATTTTCATCATGGCTGATCTGGTTTCCCATCCCGACGAAGTAAAGGTCGTCTCCCGGCGTTTCGGTTTGGGCGCGACCAATCTTGATCGCTACCTGGAGCTTGACGGCTACAAAGCGGTGCAGAAGGCCTTGGGCATGGGAGCAGATGGCATCGTCAATGAGGTCAAGAACTCCGGCTTGCGCGGGCGTGGGGGCGCGGGGTTCAGTACAGGCCTGAAGTGGTCATTTGTACCCAAGCAGGCGTCCAAGCCAAAATATATTTTGTGCAACGGCGACGAGAGCGAGCCTGGTACCTGTAAAGACCGGTTGATTTTTGAGCATGATCCACACGCGGTGATTGAAGGCGTGGTGATTGCTGGATTAGCTGTGGGCGCACGGACCGGTTACATCTACGTGCGCGGGGAGTATCGATATCTTCTGGAAATTGTGCAGAAGGCGATTGCCGACGCCTACACTCGCGGATTTCTGGGGAAAAACATCTTCGGCAGCGGCTACGATTTTGATGTGTACTGGCATGGCGGCGCGGGCGCGTACGAAGTGGGAGAAGAGTCGGCACTGATGGAATCACTGGAAGGCAAGCGCGGCATTCCCCGCATCAAGCCCCCCTTTCCTGCCGTGGTCGGGCTCTGGGGCGGGCCGACGGTAATTAACAATGCTGAAACCCTAGCCAGCGTGCCGCACATTATTCTGGGCGGGGCGGAGTGGTACGCCAAGCTGGGCCCGCCGAAAAATGGCGGGACGCGGCTGTTCTGTCTCAGCGGTCACGTCAAACGGCCGGGAGTTTACGAACTGCCGATGGGATACAACCTCAGAAAGATGATCTTCGAGGTGGGCGGTGGAATTCCCAACGGGCGCGCGCTCAAGGCGGTGGTACCGGGGGGATCCAGTACGCCGGTGTTGAAGTCCGATGAGATCGATATCGCCATGGACTTCGACAGCGTGGCCAAGACCGGGTCCATGCTGGGTTCCGGCGGCGTGGTCGTCCTCGACGAGACCACCTGCATAGTCAAGTTTGCTTTGCGGACCATGAAGTTTTACCAGCACGAGAGTTGCGGCTGGTGTATCCCCTGCCGCGAAGGTACGGACTGGCTGAAGAAGACACTGATTCGCTTTCACTCGGGCGGCGGCATGAAAAAAGATATCGACAACATGTACTACCTGTCGGAAAACATGCTGGGCCGGACGTTCTGCCCGCTGGGTGATGCCGCGGCCATGCCGACCATGGCGTTCATCAAGAAGTTTCGGCAGGAGTTTGAGGATCATTTGGACGGCAAGCCGTGCCCGTTTGAGAAAGCGACGGAGCCGGTGCTGGCGTAGAAATCCGGTCGTTGGTCGTTGGTTAACACCACCGACGCTAACGATTTTCGGCCAACGACGAACGACCAACGACGATTTTATGGCTGACGTAAACATCACTGTCGACGGCAAGAAGGTCACGGCTCCGGCTGGGACTTTGCTGATTGAAGCCTGCAAGAGTGCGGGCATCGAAGTACCTTCATTTTGCTATTACCCGAATCTTTCGCTGCAGGGCGCATGCCGCATGTGCCTGGTGAAAGTTGAGAAGATGCCCAAGCTGCAGACCGCGTGCACGACCGTGATCAGCGAAGGCATGGTCGCGATTACGGACAGCGATGAAGTGCACCAGGCACGCAAGGGCATGGTGGAGTTGCTGCTGGGCAATCATCCTCTGGATTGTCCGGTGTGCGATGCCGGGGGCGAGTGCGAACTCCAGGACATGACGTTTTCGTACGGGGCCGCGGAATCGAAGTACATGGAACCCAAGAACCATAAAGAGGAGCAGCAGTGGTCTCCCGTGGTGTACTTTGACCGGCCGCGCTGCATCCTCTGCTATCGCTGTGTGCGGGTCTGCGGCGAGGGCATGGACGTGTGGGCACTGGGAGTGCAGAACCGTGGCGTGGGGTCGATTATCGCCCCGAATAAAGAAGACCACCTGGAGTGCGAAGAGTGCGGCATGTGTATCGACATTTGTCCTGTGGGCGCACTGACTTCTGGAGCTTATCGTTATAAGACGCGTCCGTGGGAGATGACCCACGTCGGCACGACCTGCACCCATTGCGCCGACGGATGCAAGACCACCCTGGGCGTGCGGCGCTCCGAGACCGGCATGGAGATTGTGAGGGGAGATAATCGCGACAAGAGTGGCATCAACGGCGATTTCCTCTGCATCAAGGGACGCTACGCTTTCGATTTTGCCAACCGCGAAGATCGCCTGACCCAGCCGCTGATCCGCAAGGATGGGCAACTGGCGCCGTCCACCTGGGAAGAGGCGTTTGAACTGATCGGAAAGCGATTCAAGGAAGCTCGCGAGCAGCATGGCGGGCAAGCGATTGGAGTCGTGGGCTCGAATCGCACCACTAACGAGGAGAACTACCTGTTGCAAAAGTTCGCGCGCGTGGTTTTGCAAACCAATAACATCGACCATCACCGGACCGCGGACTTCCCTGCTTTTGCCGCGGCGCTCGGGGGCAAGCCGGAATCTACCGCCAGCATGCGTGACGTGTTCAGCGCGCCCGCGATCCTGCTGATTGGGAACGATCCTACCGAACAGCACCCGCTGTTGGCCTGGCAGATCCGAAATAACGTTCGTCTGCATAACGCGAAGTTGTACGTGGTAAATTCTGCGGATATCAAGCTTCACCGCCAGGCGGCTGGATTCTTGCGGATTCCTGCTGGTGCTGAGGGACGATTCGCTGCGTTTTTGGCGGGGGATGATTCGGCGGCGGAAGGCCTCGGGACCGTTTCAGGTGGCGGCGACGCGGGCGGGTCGCCCGCGACTACACAGAACCAAACGACCTCACTGGCTGGATTTCGCGCACAGCTTCGTGGCGAGCAGAATCTGATCATCATTTTTGGCGCCGAGATTCGCGGTGCCGATATTGCTTCCCTGGTGAAGTTTGGCTCGGGCATTTCGGGGGCGAAGTTTCTGTGTCTGGCGGATTATGCCAATTCGCGGGGCGCGGCCGATATGGGCCTCTATCCTGACCTGCTTCCCGGCTATCATTCGATTGCCGATTCCGGAAAGTTCCATGAGGAGTGGGGCGGCGTTCCGCAAACAACCGGGCTGACCCTGCCGGAAATGGTCGAGAGAGCGTGCTCCGGAAAATTGAAAACTCTCTACGTGGTGGGCGCGAATCCAGTCGGGCGTTTCGGCATCGATCCGTTCGTTTTCTCGCAGAGTTTCGTGGTGGTGCAGGACATGTTCCTGACCGAAACTGCTGTTTTGGCTGATGTTGTTTTGCCGGCGGCCAACGCCTATGAGAAATCGGGCACATTCACCAACACTTGTGGCGATCTTCAGTTGGTGAAGAAGGCGGGAGAAGTCAGCGGCAGCAAGTCCGATTTCGAGATGATCGTACGCGTCGCGGATGCGATGGGAGCTGACATTCGCAAACTGGTCCCGTTCGGTCGGGGCGAGGCTGCGGACATGGGACAATCGCGCGGAGCGCAGTCGGGCGAGGCGGACCGGCATGCGGTGTGGCTGGACGCGCACGGATTGGAGCCGAAGATGAGCCCGTTTGATCCTATGGCGATTCTGGATGAAATTCAGCGGCTCGTGCCGGGCTACGAAGGTTCGCGGATGAACCTGCTAGCGGGCAACGATCAGCACACGACTCTGGTCGGAAGCACGGCCGGAGCTGCGCAGGATCCGGGGCTGATTGCTCCCGCGAATAACAATCTATTTAGTTCGGGTACTCTGGGGCGCTATTCCCGGACGCTGAACTCGGTGATGGAGAACCACAACAGGCAGCCGGTGGAATCTGAAGTTGCAGCGGACTGAAAAACTCTTTCTACATATTTATGAGATCTGAGGGCGGGACGCCCTCAGGACAGCCGGCGGGACGACGGCGGTACCTGGGAATGACGCGTTGAATATCACCACCTTCATCATCGTTTCTTTCATCAAGACTGTGCTGGCACTCTTTGTGCTGCTGACAGCGGTGGCTTACACCGTCTGGCTGGAGCGCAAAGTTGTGGGCCACATGCAGAACCGGTGGGGACCCACCCGGGTTGGCCCGTTTGGCCTGCTGCAACCGCTGGCCGATGGGGTGAAGTTTCTGTTCAAGGAAGACCTGACACCGCCGCACGTGCACAAGCCGCTGTATATCGCAGCCCCGATCATCGCCGTGATGTGCGCTCTGACCTCGATCGCGGTGATTCCGGTGGGCAACTGGATCACGATCGGCAGCCTACGCATTCCGCTGCAGATCACGGATGTCAACATCGGGTTGCTGATTATTCTGGGCGTTACCTCGCTCGGAGTGTACGGCGTCGCGCTGGCGGGCTGGTCGTCCAACAGCAAGTATTCCCTGCTGGGCGGACTGCGGGCCAGCGCGCAGATGATCAGTTACGAAATTTCCCTGGGACTTTCGCTGGTGGGCGTGCTGATGCTGACCGGCAGCTTCAGCTTGCGCGACATCGTGGACGCGCAGAGTGGGACGTTTTGGTGGATTATTCCGCGCTGGAACATTTTTTACGGGGGCCAGTTCATCGCCTTCTTTATTTATCTGATGTCGGCCTACGCGGAAACCAACCGCATCCCATTCGATTTGCCGGAGGCGGAGACCGAACTGGTGGCTGGTTACCACACCGAATACAGCGCCATGAAGTTTGCCATGTTTTTTATGGCTGAATACGCCAACATGATTACTGTCGCAGCCGTGGCTTCGCTGCTCTTTTTAGGCGGCTGGCATGGGCCGGTGTTTGGACCGCCGCTCTTGCAGGCGCTTCTGCCGGTTTTCTGGTTTGTGCTGAGGATCTTTTGTTTTCTGTTTCTATATATATGGGTGCGCGGCACCTTGCCCCGGTTTCGTTATGACCAGCTGATGGCGTTCGGATGGAAGTTTCTTTTGCCGCTGGCGATTGCGAATCTGGTGGTGACGGCGCTCGTGGTGGCTTTGCGGTCTTAATTCTCAGTTCTCGGTTCTTAGTTCTGGGTTCTCAGTTTAATGACTCATCTGATCGTATTTCTGTTCTTCGGGGCGCTGTGCGTGGCGGGAGCGGTGAACCTGCTGGTACAGCGTCATCCCATCAACAGCGCGCTCTCGTTGGTGGTGGTGATGGCGTCGCTGGCGGTGGAATATCTGTTACTGGGAGCGGAGTTTGTGGCGGCGGTGCAAGTGATCGTGTACGCCGGCGCGGTCATGGTGCTGTTTGTCTTTGTCATCATGCTGTTGAACGCGGGAGAGGAAGAGCGGACCAAGGGAAGCCGCGTGGCCTGGTTGTTCGGAGTACCCGGAGTGCTGGTGGGGAGCGTGTTGGTGGGATGGGTACTGATCGAGCGCACGGGTAGCCAGACCGTATCCGCCGGAGCCCTACCGGGTGCACCCAGGACAATCGGGTGGCTGCTGTTTCACAATTTCCTGCTGCCGTTTGAAGTGACATCGATTCTGGTGTTGATCGCGATCATGGGCGCCGTCGTCCTGGCCAGCCATCCGGACGCGGACCAGGGAAAAAAGGAGGGCTGATGGTGCCGATCTCGTACTACCTCATTCTCAGCGGGATTTTGTTTGCCTGCGGCGTCACCGGATTTCTGATCAAGCGCAACATCATCAGCATCTTCATGTCGATTGAGCTAATGCTGAACGGCGTGAATCTTTCATTCGTCGCATTTGCCGCGCAGTGGCATGCGCTGAGCGGACAGATATTTGTGTTCTTCGTGATGGTGGTGGCGGCGGCCGAGACGGCGGTGGGACTGGCGATCATCATCGCAGTTTACCGCACCCGTGAAACTCTGAACGTCGACCAGGTGGACCTGCTCAAACTATGACGCCCGACTTGCATCTGTGGATCATTCCGGTGCTGCCGCTGCTGGGCGCCGCTATCAACGGTTTCCTGGGCGGGAAATTTTCCCGGCAAGCCGTTGCCAGTGTGGCCCTGCTGTTCAGCGGCGCCGCATTTGCCATGGTGCTTTTTGTCGCCTCCCGATTCTCTTCGCTGAGCATGCCGCATGTTGAGTTTCTTGCCCCCTGGATCCGGGCAGGAGAGTTTCAGGTGGACTTCTCGTTCTATCTCGATCAACTTTCTTTGGTGATGCTACTGGTGGTTACGGGCGTTGGATTCCTCATACACTTTTATGCCGTCGGTTACATGTGGGAGGAAGGCGGGTTCTGTCGGTTCTTCACTTACCTGAATCTGTTCATGTTTTTCATGCTGACCCTGGTTCTCGCCAGCAACTACCTGCTGATGTTTATCGGATGGGAAGGGGTGGGCCTGGCATCGTATCTCCTCATCGGTTTCTGGTTCACCAAGGACTCCGCGGCGGCGGCGGGGAAGAAAGCTTTTATTGTCAATCGCGTCGGCGATTTCGGATTTCTGATCGCGCTATTTCTCCTGATCAAACATTTCGGATCGCTTAATTTTGATCAGGTTTTCCAGAGTGTTATTCCGATGGGCGCCGAGACGGGCGCAGCCGGGCTGCTCACCGCAGTCGGGTTGCTGCTGATGGTAGGGGCCGCCGGCAAGTCGGCGCAGATTCCGCTCTATGTATGGCTGCCCGATGCGATGGAAGGCCCCACGCCGGTCTCCGCGCTGATTCATGCCGCGACCATGGTGACCGCGGGTGTGTACATGGTTTCGCGGTCGCATGTGATTTTCGAGCGGGCGCCGATGGCCTTGACGGTCGTGGCTATTATCGGGACGCTCACTGCTTTATTCGCTGCGACCATCGGCATTACTCAGACTGACATCAAGAAGGTGCTGGCGTACTCCACCATCTCGCAGCTCGGATATATGTTCATGGCCTGCGGCGTGGGGGCCTTTTCAGCAGGCATTTTCCATCTGATGACGCACGCATTCTTCAAAGGGCTGCTGTTCCTCGCGGCGGGGTCGGTCATTCATGCCGTGAGTGGCGAACAGGACATGCGTCAGATGGGAGGGCTGCGTACGAAAATTCCCTGGACGTTTTGGACCATGACCATCGCTACTTTTGCCATCGCCGGGATTCCGCCGTTTGCCGGATTCTTCAGCAAGGATGAGATCTTGTGGCGGGCTTATCAGGTCAGTTGGGTGTACTGGTTCATCGGATTGTTCACCGCATTTGTCACTTCCTTTTATATGTTCCGGTTGTGGTTTATGACGTTTTTTGGGGAGTATCGCGGGACGGCGGAATCACATGAGGATTCGGCACACCATTTGGCGCATGACGGCCCGCGGGCGGGGGCGCCGGCGGCACACGGACATGGGCATGGCGGGATTCATGAGAGTCCGTGGGTGATGGTGGTTCCGCTGGTTGTGCTGGCGTTCCTCTCGCTTACCGGCGGTTGGATTGGGGTTCCGGGATCGCTCGGCGGCAGCAATCACTTTGATAGGTTCCTCGGCCCTGTATTTCACTCCACGATCGCGGCTGGGGCTGAAGGCCTTGGCTTGGCAGCGCCCCCCCACAAAGAGACGGAGGGGCCTGAGCCGCAAACTGGTCATGCCACTGAGTTGATCTTTACCGGGATATCAGTGTTGGCCGGGCTGCTCGGATTTTTCCTGGCTTGGCAGCTCTACTATCGGAATCCGCAGTTGCCGCAGCAGATTGCGGCGGGTTTGGGAACTCTCTACAACGCCGTGGTCCACAAGTATTACATCGATGAGCTGTACGCGACCTTGTTCGTGAAGCCGCTCATCGCGGGCTCCGCCTTGATTTTGTGGCACGGGATTGATCAGGACGTGATCGACGCTTCAGTGGACAACGGCGCACACGGAGCCAATGAAGTTTCCGATTCGATTCGGCACATGCAGTCCGGCAACCTGCGCTCTTACGCCGGATGGGTGGCAGCCGGGGCTGCGGCAGTGATCGCTTACATGGTCTGGATGGGAACACGATGAACCTGCACTCCATGGAAATGGACAGGTGGAGTCCGATCATTCTCACGCTGGTGACCTTCATCCCGCTGGCGGGTGCGCTACTGCTGCTGTCATTGCCACGGCGCGATCGCGATATCCGAGTATTTTCCCTGGTGGTCACGCTGCTTACTTTTGTCCTGTCATTGCATCTGCCGGTGCACTTTCATAGGGCCCAGACCGGCTTCCAGTATGAACTCGATCGTGCCTGGATTCCCACACCCAACATTCACTACCACCTGGGCGTGGACGGGATTTCCATGTGGCTGGTGGTACTGACCACTTTTCTGACCCCGTTGTGTGTGCTGATCTCGTGGAAATCGATTCATGAGCGGGTGAAGGAATTCTTCATCATTTTGCTGGTGCTGGAGACTGCACTGATCGGGGTGTTCGTCGCGCTTGATCTGTTTATGTTTTATTTTTTCTGGGAAGCGACCCTGATCCCCATGGCGTTGTTGATCGGAATGTACGGCCATGGGCGCAAGGTTTACGCTGCCGTCAAATTCTTCATGTACACCATGATCGCATCGGTGTTCATGCTGGCAGCAATTCTTTGGCTCTATGCCAAGGTTGGGACTTTTGATTTTGTCACCATCCAGAATGCGATCCATAGCGGACAGGTGGCGAATTTCACCGGCGCGGCGCAGTGGCTCTTCCTCGGATTCTTCATCGCGTTTGCCGTCAAGGTTCCGCTTTTCCCATTTCACACCTGGTTGCCGGACGCACATGTGGAGGCGCCCACTGCGGGGTCCGTACTACTGGCTGGCGTGCTGCTGAAGATGGGTACCTATGGCATGCTGCGTTTCAATCTTGGATTATTTCCCGACCAGGCCCGTGCCAACGCTTGGTGGGTCATGATCCTGGCGCTGATTGGCATTATTTATGGCGCGCTGGTGGCGCTGGTCCAGCCCAACATGAAGAAGCTGATTGCCTATTCCTCGATCAGCCACTTGGGTTTTGTGGTGCTCGGAATTTTCAGCTTCACGCAAGCCGGTCTGGATGGCGCGACGTTCGTGATGCTGGCGCATGGCGTTTCGACCGGAGCTCTGTTCATGCTGGCGGGCATCCTGTATGAACGCCGCCACACCTATGAGATTTCGGATTTCGGCGGACTGGCGAGCTCGATGCCGGTGTACGCGAGCTTCTTCCTGTTTGTGGTGCTGGCATCGGTGGGACTGCCGCTGCTCAATGGCTTTATCGGGGAATTCCTGGTGCTTAGCGGAGCATTTCAGGATCGCGCGATTTACGGAATTCTCGGTGCCACGGGCATCATCTGGAGTGCCGGTTACCTGTTGTGGATGTATCAGCGAGTGTTTTACGGAAAGATCACGCATCCCGTGAACGAGACCCTGCCTGATCTTGATACTCGCGAGCGAATTGCGCTTCTGCCCGCGGCCGCGGCCGCTTTGGTGATGGGTGTAGCGCCGCTGCTGTGGCTGAACGCCATCGATCCCGCCGTTCAAACCGCGTTGGCACCGTTCGCACAATTGGCCGGCAAGGTGGTTGGCCAGTGAGCACTGCCGGAATGAGCCAAACCATACCGCAGGGCGTGGAGTACGTTCGCATCGCGCCGGAAATTGTTCTGTCCCTGTTCGGCATGGCCATCATGGTGCTCGAGCCGCTGGTGGATGAGCACAGGAGCCAGAAGCTGCTCGGCCTCATCGCGCTGATCGGGTCTCTGGCGGCAATCGCTGCGACGCTTTACCAGTCGCAGTTCCCCGGCCTGGGATTCTGGGGCGTGGTCAAGGTGGATGGGTTCAGCACCTTCTTCCACGTGCTGATCACCGCGATTACGGCGGTGGTCATTCTCAGCTCTTTCGAGTACATGCAGGCACAACAGATCCGGGCGGGAGAATATTACGCGCTGGTGCTATTTGGCGCGGTCGGCATGTGCCTGATGTCGTCGGCAGTCGAGCTCGTGCTCATCTTCATCGCGCTGGAGATTTCGTCGATTTCTACTTACGTGCTGACCGGCTTCCGCAGACGTGCCGCCATCAGCAGCGAAGCCTCGTTGAAATATTTCCTCCTGGGATCTTTTGCCACCGCTTTCTTCCTTTACGGGGTGGCGTTGACGTTCGGCGCGACCGGATCGACCAGCATTTCGCTTATTGCCCAGGCGCTTCGATCCGGCCCGATTCCGGTTCTGGCCTATGCTGGGATCGCGTTGATGTTCGTGGGGCTGGGTTTCAAAGTGGCCGCGGCGCCTTTTCACATCTGGACGCCGGACGTTTATGAGGGCGCTCCTGCGCCCGTGGTAGGCTTCATGTCGACCGCGCCCAAGGCAGCGGCTTTCGCGGTGCTACTGCGGGTTATGTTCGAACTCAATGCGCCCGGACGGCTTTGGCTCATCTGGGTCGCAGCCGCCCTGTCCATGACCTTGGGGAATGTGGGGGCGCTGGTACAGCAGAACGTCAAGCGGCTGCTGGCATATTCCTCCATCGCGCATGCCGGATATCTCCTGGTGGCGTTTGCCGCGTTGCCTAACAATGGCGTTCCCGCGGCCATGTTTTACACGGCCTCTTACGCGGCCATGAATGTGGGCGCGTTTGCCGTGGTCAGCCACCTCGCTGGCGCTGGCGAACGTTACGTCACGCTCGATGACTACGCGGGGCTGGGACGTCGATCTCCAGTTCTCGCCGCCACGCTAACGATTTTTTTGCTGTCGCTGATCGGAATTCCAATGACCGGCGGTTTCTTCGCCAAGTTCTACGTGTTCAGCGCGGCCCTGCAAGCCAACCTGGTTGGACTCACAATCATCGGAGTGCTCAACAGCGCGGTGGGCGCTTACTACTACCTGCGAATCATTGTGGTGATGTATATGCGTGAAGCACGGGAAGAGCTGCCGGCGATTCCGGTTTCACCCGCTCTGAGTGCAGCTCTGGCTATCAGCGTAGCCGCAACTCTTTACCTGGGCCTGCTACCCGGAAAGGTACTCGAATACGCTTCGCGCTCGGCAGCGGAGCTTTTACATTAGGTTTTCGAGGCTGGGTCGTGCACGGTAACAGGTTACGCCGGTTATCCCTAGTCAAGCCCTCGCGGCACCTGTTGAATCCTCCAAATCCTTTGCCCAGCGCACGTTTCGGCCTACCCAGAAAATGCATTGAATTCAGGATGAGTAATTGACAATCGAGCACGATGCGTTCATCATTGGTTCCTAATCGAGAATATTTTGGGGCCTTGGAGGTCAGTCATGAGGAACCTGATTCAAAGAATTTGGTCCGAAGACCAGGGACAGGACATCGCGGAGTACGCCGTCATGCTAGCCGTGATTCTCGTTCTGGTCGTGGGTACGATACGACTGGTCGGCTCTAACGCCAACACGGTTTTCTCCAACGTCGGCAGTGCAGTTCAGTAGGCACCAGAACCGTCAGTCGTGACTCCGTTTTTCAGTCGGTAGAGAGTTTCGCCGGCATGGGGGACCAGCTTGACGCCTTCATCTTCGCGTTCCTGCCAATCTTCAAACCTGATGCTTTGGGGATCGATGTAATTCAGGTTCAGGCGGCGGCAGCGTTCTTCGGAAATGCTGGTCGCGAGGGTGACTTTTATCCGCAGAGTTTCGACGCCGGTCGCGGCTTCATACGTGCCCTGCCCGATAAGGTGCGTGGAGTGAGCAATCACGCCGCGCGGCACGTTGGCAAAGCGGTCCCACTGTTTGAGAAAATAATCCCGGCAGTGATAGCCGATGCGGTCAAGGAAAGCTCCGTGGGTGTAACTGAATTCCGTAATATGCGGAGCATAGAGAACGACCTCGCCGCCATCCGCGATGGCGGGCTCAAGTTTGTACATGCCCTTGGCGCCGGTCCAGATGTCGTCGTACATCTTGGGCAAGACGGAGAGAACGCGGCGAAATGGACGGTCCTCCCAGCGGACATGCTCTCGTGCTGAGAGCTCCGCGGCCTCATTCCATGCTTCCCTTGCGGAACCAAAATAGATGCCGGCAACGTCCTGCTTTCTCAGGACCAGGGCGAAGCAGGCGACCGGGACCGTAATTTTTTGGGCGGCCTGATCGATAAGGGCGCGGACCGGAGTGCGGGGCGTGCCGATGAGGTTGTAGCTCCCGAGCAGGGCACCGAGCCAGTGCGTCTGGTTGATCATTTCTCCGCTGCTCACACCCGGAAACAGATACTTGTTGCCTCCGGAAAATCCCACAACCTCGTGGGGGAACACCGGCCCACAAATCAACACCTGGTCATAGTCGAAGAGCAGGCGATTGATCCTGACCAGGATCGGTTCAGACAGGAGTCCTCCGGACGCTTCGGCGACTTCAGCGGCCGGGATTCTACCCAAATCGACAAAAGTGTCGGGAAGGTCCCAACGATGATTCAAGACGCGGGCGTTGCCGCAGGCCCCGTTCACGACTGGACATCCCATCAGGCGGGAGAGTTGGGTCTCGTTCATTAGAGAATGTGTGCCCAGGGCGACGAGATAGTCACAAGCAGCGGCTTGCGTGCCGATCTCCTCTTGCAGAAGCTGAAACATTAAGGGCATAGGCATGGTGCGAGTGCCGTCGGGAATGATGGTCAGCACACGCTTGCCCTTGAGGCTGAGGCCGGCGGCAGCCTGGGCAACGACTTGGTGCACTTCGTCGCGGGAGAGCACGCGATCAACCGCGGTTTTGCCGAGAGTCATTGGTTACGGCCCTGCCTCTGCATTATGCCACTCGCCACGAACCTCGTGGGAACGGCCGCCCACGCGGTTCCTACTGGTTGACGCCGCTGGCCAGGAAGCCTCCGTCTACGGTCAGTACGTGGCCGGTGACAAAGCTGGCCGCTTCGGAAGCCAGGAACACGGCGGCGCCGCCGAGTTCGTCGATCTTGCCGAACCGCTTCATCGGCGTGCGCAGAAGAAATTCCCGGCCGCGATCGGTGCCGTCGAGCAGGGCGGTGTTCAGTTCGGTACGAAAGACCCCGGGAGCGATGGCATTGACACAAACGCCCGACTTGGCCCATTCGACGGCCAGGGACTTCGTCAGCGAAGCCACGGCTGCCTTGCTGGCACTGTAAGCAGCAACTTCATAGAGCGCTACGAACGACGAGAGCGATGCGATATTGATGATGCGGCCGTAACCCCGCTCAATCATATGCCGGCCAAAGACTTGACAGGCACGTAAAGTTCCGTTGAGGTTGGTTTCAAGGATCCCATTCCATTCGGATTCCATGACTTCGAGCGTAGGTGTCCGCTTGGTGCGGCCAGCGCAGTTGACCAGAATGTGCACGCTGCCGAATTCCCCCGTCACCGCTTGTAGAAGATGGTCCAGGCTGCTGGTGTCCGTGACATCGCAAGTTTGAATGAGCGATCGCCGGCCGAGCGCTTTGACCTCGGCGACGGCGGCACTCAACTGTTCGGCGCGGCGGCCCGAGGGGACAACATTCGCGCCGGCTTGAGCCAGCGCTTTGGTGAGAGCCAGCCCGATGCCGCTGGTCCCGCCGATCACAACCGCGGTTTTGTTCGTCAGATCAAGAAGCGGATGGCCCATTAATAGTTCCTCGCTAGTGCCGGTTTTGTTTGGACTGAATTATAAGGTCAGATCGCTTTCGGTGTTTAGGTGCAGGACGGGCGAGAACGCCCGCCTTCATTCCGATTTGTTTTTTGGCAAAAGAATATTGAAGCTCCCGAGCGAGTGTGACATCTTGAGAACATGAGTGCATCTAACGGAGGAACAGGTTTGAAAGCCATCACGCGCATCTTTCATGGGTTGTCTATGGCCGTTGTGGCCGCGCTTTTGTTCTCGCCGGCGGCAGCACAGAATGCAAATTTCCACAATGCCCCGGCATCAGTCAAGGAGTTGAAGAACCCCTACGAAGGGCAGCAGCCGCCGAACGCCAGGGCGTTATTCCATCTGCGCTGCGCCCGCTGCCACGGAGAGAATGGCGAAGGCTCAGGAAACATTCCTCCTCTGAAGGTAGAAAGAATCAAGGCGGTGACGCCGGGAGAGATTTTCTGGTTCATCACCAAGGGCGACGTACCCAATGGCATGCCGTCCTGGGCAACTTTGCCCAAACAACAACGCTGGCAGATCGTCAGCTATGTGCAATCGCTCGGTCAACCCCAGAGGGCGCAAACCAGCCACCAACCCCCGACTCCGCTGGTGGCAGAGAAACTGAATGCGCCGCCGCCTACGCCGCCGTTTACCGACTTCCGATATGAGAAGCCGGGACAAGTTCGCAAGATTACGCTGAAAGACCTTCCCGCTCCCTTTACCACCGGGTCAGCGGGCAACGGGCCCCAGGTGGTAGCGCGTCCAGAAGGCGCGTGGCCGCAGGTTCCCGACGGCTTCAAGGTGGAGCAGTACGCAACTGGGCTCGACAATCCGCGGATTATTCGCACTGCTCCCAACGGCGATATTTTCGTGTCCGAGACCAAGGCCGGTGACGTTCGAGTCTTCCGCGGAATCACCGCGAACGGCAAACCTGGGCAGATGGCGATGTTCGCCGGCGGATTGAATGAGCCGTTCGGCATCGCATTTTATCCGCCGGGTCCCAGTCCGCAATGGATCTACGTGGGAAACACAGATTCGGTTGTACGCTTTCCCTACCAGAACGGCGATTTGCTGGCCCGCGGCCCAGCCCAACACATTGCGGACTTGCCCAGTGGGGGAGGCCACACAACGCGTGATATTCAGTTTTCGCTCGATGGCAAGAGAATGTTTGTCTCGGTGGGTTCCGCTTCCAACGTCGACGACCCGGACACCACGCCAGCAGAAAAAAACCGCGCCGACGTTCTGGTGTTCAATCCCGACGGTTCAGAGATGCAGGTTTACGCCTACGGCATTCGCAACTGCGTGGGACTTGGCATGAATCCGCTGACCGGCGAGTTGTGGTGCTCAACTAATGAACGCGACGGACTGGGCGACAACCTCGTTCCCGACTACATTACGCACGTGCAGGAAGGTGGATTCTACGGCTGGCCGTGGTGGTACATGGGCAGTCATCAGGATCCCCGGCACAAGGGCAAGCATCCCGAGCTTAAGGACAAGGTCATTACCCCAGACGTCATATTGAATCCGCACAATGCCTCTCTCGGAATCACCTTCTATGATGGCAAACAATTTCCAGCCGAGTATCAAGGGGATCTTTTCGCGTCGGAGCACGGCTCCTGGAACCGGGCGGTTCGAGTGGGCTATGAACTGATCCGCATACCGCTGCATCAGACCGGACACGCCAGCGGCGAATACGAGGATTTCATGACTGGCTTCGTGGTCGACAATGAGCAGGTGTGGGGGCGTCCGGTCGGAGTCACCACCGCTCCCGACGGCTCACTGCTGGTTACCGACGACGCCTCAAATTCCATCTGGAGGATCAGTTACGCGGGAAAGTAGAGCCGCCGGTTCATTTGGGGGAGCGAGAAACACCATGCCAGATTCTCTCTTCTCGCGTCGAAAGTTCCTGAAGGCAGCGGGCGTCATGGCGGGGAGTTCCCTGCTCCGTCCAGTTGCCGCCTTTGGCCAATCGGCTGGGTCGCATGCGCAGGAAGCCGGTTCGCAGATTGACACTCCTCCGGACTACACCCTTACGATCGCTGTTAAGCCAGTCGAGATTGCTTCGAATCGCATCCTTTCGACAACCACATACAACGGCCAGTTTCCGGGACCTTTGCTGCGCTTCAGAGAAGGCCGCCAAGTGACCGTCGACATTCACAACCAAACCGACAGGCCTGAACAGTTGCACTGGCATGGGCAAACCCTTTCGACCGATGTCGATGGTGCCGCGGAAGAAGGCACTCCCTACATTGCTCCTCACGGAACCCGCCGCATTTCGTTTGCTCCCAAACCTTCAGGACTTCGCTTTTATCACACCCACGTCCGCGCAAAAGCGGACCTGAGCGTGGGACAGTACAGCGGACTGGTCGGCCCCGTATACATCGAACCGAAGAACAATCCGGGTGATTACGATCGCGAAGTATTCCTGACCTTGAAGGAATTTGAGCCCACATTCAGCCGTGGCGGTGATATGGCAATGGATTTCTTGTCCCCGGCAACGGTAGTAAAAAACCTGAAAGATACGGGAGAAAGCGCCATGCAAGCCTCGCTGGCAAAGGGCGCGTCGCATGGGTACGAAGTTGGGTACGGTTCTTTCACCATCAACGGGCGGATGCTGGGCCATGGCGAGCCGATACGGGTAAAACGAGGAGAGAGGGTGTTGTTCCATGTCCTGAATGGAAGCGCCACCGAAATTCGCAGCCTGGCGCTGCCCGGACACACCTTCACGGTTGTTGCCCTGGACGGAAATGTAATTCCAAAGCCCACACAAGTCCCGGGACTCTGGCTGGGCACAGCTGAAAGGATCTCTGCCATCGTGGAGATGAATCATCCGGGGATTTGGATTATGGGTGATCTGGCGGACGACGATCGCCATCACGGCCTGGGTATCGTGGTCGAATATGCCGGGGAGAAAGGCAAGTCGCAATGGGTTTCTCCAAAACCGTTTCGCTGGAACTATGCCCACTTTGGCCGCACAACCGCGAGCCCAGAACCTGACCAGATCTTCGAGATGAAGTTTGCCAAGCAAAATGCCGCTCAGGATGGCTTCAACCTGTGGACGATCAATGATGTCGCGTTTTCCGAGCAGGACATGCAGCCCATGTGGCAGGTGGAGAAAGGCAGGCGTTACCGTCTTCGCATGCAGAACGCAAGTGACGATATTCATCCGATCCATCTGCATCGCCACCGTTTCGAGCTGACTCAAGTAGGCGGCCAGATGACTTCGGGCGTTATGAAAGATGTCGTGATGGTCGGCGGCTATCAGAAAGTCGAGGTTGATTTCACGGCGGACAACCCCGGGCTTACACTGTTTCATTGTCATCAACAGCTACACATGGATTTCGGGTTTATGGCGCTGTTTGACTACATCTAGCGGGCTCCGGGAACGGCGCGTCAGACTGACACAGCCGCCTGTGAAACGCCCTCCCGAGGGACTTGTTGGAGTGGACCGCCGAACTGGTTACAATCCACCGTGTTGTCCCGTACCTCTTCTTCTTGATCTTGTTATCTCAGACGGTTTGCGGGTTCGTGAGCTCTCTTGATCCATAAATACGACGCTCTGGTTCTCGGCGGCGGCGCTGCTGGATTGATGTGTGCCATCGAAGCAGGCAAGCGGGGTCGGCGGGTAGCGGTACTCGAACGTGCCGAGCGGCTGGGCAAGAAAATTCTTATCTCCGGAGGTGGACGCTGCAATTTCACCAACATCCACTGCTCGGCGGCAAACTTTATCTCATCCAATCCGCACTTCGCCAAATCGGCGTTGGCCCGCTATACACCTGCCGATTTCGTGGCCTTGGTCGAGAAACACCGCATTCCTTATCACGAGAAGACCCGGGGCCAGCTTTTTTGTGATCGCTCTGCTGAAGAAGTTTTGGACATGCTTGAACAGGAGTGCCGCGAGTCGGGAGTTCAGCTGTTTGCGAAGATTGCGATCCAGGAAGTAACACGGGCCGATGAGTTCGTGGTAAAGGACGGTGAAGAAGAATTTCGGGCACCGGCCTTGGTAGTAGCCACCGGCGGGCTGTCCATTCCGAAGATGGGGGCCACGGGGTTCGGGTATGACCTGGCGCGACAATTCGGGTTGGGGATCCGCGAGACTCGGCCAGGACTGGTTCCGCTTCTGTTCGGCGCGGAGGATAGCCGCCACTACACTGACCTGGCCGGCGTATCTGCGGAAGTAATTGCTGCGTGTGAAGGCCAGCACTTCCGCGAGAAGATGCTGGTCACTCATCGCGGGCTCAGTGGGCCGGCGATCCTGCAGATTTCGTCGTATTGGAGAAAAGCGGAATCCATCCTTATCGACCTGGCGCCGGACCAGGAGGTCAATGCCGGGCTTCTCGAAGCGACCGCTCCGCGGAACATTGCCGCGCTGCGGGCAGCATTGCGGAGATTTCTGCCAAACCGCCTGGCCGACCGCTGGTTGGAGATTCACGAGCCGAAGAGCTTGACGAACGCCTCTCTTAAGGAAGTGGAGCGCAAAATACACAACTGGGCCCTGGTTCCTGCGGGTACGGAGGGCTATGGGAAAGCCGAGGTGACGGCGGGAGGCGTGGACACCGACGAGTTATCCGCGAAAACAATGGAAAGCCGGAAAGTGCCTGGGCTGTTTTTTATTGGCGAAGTAGTGGACGTGACGGGGCATCTGGGTGGATTCAACTTTCAATGGGCATGGGCATCAGGCGCCAGCGCGGGACGGGCGTTATAACGAAGCTCGCCACCTGGAACCTGCTCCTTGACGCCAATCAGAACTGGGTTGATGATCTTTGGTCGGACTTTATCCTCTGAAATTCACTTGGGAGCCTTGCACCAAATGACCCGCACTCTTTCCGTGTCCGGCTGGCGAATCAAATGGAGCACTTCCCTATTGCGGGTGGCCTGCGTGGCCTTCTTAAGCCTCGGACTGGGGATTGCATCCTGGGCGGCGGCGGCTCCAAAAGACAAATCGCTTCATATCTACTTCGTCGATGTTGAAGGCGGCCAGGCCACTTTGTTCGTTACCCCGGTGGGGCAATCACTGCTGATCGATACCGGCTGGCCGAGGAACGAGGGCCGCGATGCGGACCGGATTGTGGCTGCCGCTCGGAGAGCAGGGATCAGCAAGATCGACTACGTTCTGATTACCCATTTTCATGACGACCACGTGGGAGGCGCTCCACAACTAGCGGACCGCATTCCGGTCGGGACATTCATCGACCACGGAGAGAACCGCGAGACCACCGATGCGGTGACGGTAAAGGGCTGGCAGGCCTACCAGGCGCTGTTGGCGACGGGAAAGTACCAGCACATCAGCGCCAAACCGGGAGAGACCCTGCCGATCAAGGGGATGCAAGCCACGATTCTTAGCTCAGACGCGGCATTGATCGAAAAGCCGTTGCCGGGGGCCGGGAAGGACAACCCGTATTGCAAGGATGCCGAACAATTTCCGGCGGACACGACGGAAAACCTGCGTTCTCTAGGGACGTTCATTAATTTTGGCAAGCTAAGCATTCTGGATCTGGGCGATCTTACGCACGACAAGGAAATGCAATTGTTGTGCCCGGTCAACAAAATCGGCAAGATCGACATTTACATCGTCTCTCATCATGGCTGGTCGCAGAGCAGCAGCCCGGCGTTCGTGTACGGCCTCGCGCCCCGCGTGGCGATCATGGACAATGGCGCCAAGAAAGGCGGCACTCCTTCGGTCCTGGACATCATCAGGAAATCGCCCGGGCTTGAAGATCTCTGGCAGCTGCATTTTTCCGAAGAGGGTGGCGAGGCGCACAATGTCGCGGCGGAGTTCATCGCGAATCCCGATGGGCCCGACGCGGCAAATTATCTGGAACTGACGGCCCATCCGGACGGAAGCTTTGAAGTCTTCAATTCCCGGACTCAGAAGAGCAAAAACTATCTGGCGCGCTGACGCACGCCCAGACCGAATCGAGGACGTCCCTAATTGTTGCGCTGGCGAATCGCCATCCTGGTTAGCCTTGCTATCGCGATCAGCTACCTGGATCGCCAGGCGCTTCCCGTGGCTGTCACCGCGATCGCGAGAGATATTCCGCTCAGCAATCAGCGCTTCTCCGCGTTGCAATCGGCATTCCTGCTTTCATATGCCTTCATGTATCTGGGAGGAGGAAGGCTGGTCGACGCTCTCGGCACTCGCATTGGATTTGCGGTCATCATGACATTCTGGTCGCTGGCCAATGCGAGTCACGCTTTGGCTACGAGTTTCGCCATGCTGATGGGCAGCAGATTTCTCCTGGGGATGGGAGAAGGCGGCGGCTTTCCGGCTGCCACCCGTGCTGTGGCCGAGTGGTTCACGCCAAAGGAACGAGCCACAGCAATGGGAATCATCAACGCCGGCACAGCGGTAGGAGCGGTGGTCGCGCCGCCACTGATCGCTGTGGTACTGAGCTATTCAGGATGGCGATGGATTTTTGTCGTCACCGGTGGACTGGGATTGTTGTGGGCATGGTGGTGGATTGCGTCCTACGCTCCGCCGGAAAATCATCCCGAACCCGGTGTGCGCGAACCATTTGCGTCTGCTTCACAGTCGCGCTCTACGCCGGCAATTCCCTGGTTTGATTTGCTCAGAGTTCGCGAGTCGTGGGGATTGATAAGCGCCAAGTTCCTTAGCGATGCTGCCTGGTACTTCTACCTTTTCTGGCTTCCGAAATATCTTTACGACGCTCGCGGTTTTGATGTGAAGGCAGTCGGCACGTTTGCGTGGATTCCTTACGCCGCCGCAGGAGTAGGTTGTCTTCTGGGCGGTTGGTTTTCCAGCTATCTGGTCAGACGTCAGTTCTCGCTGAACGTGGCCAGAAAGTTAGCCCTGGGGCTGAGCGCGGCGGTGATGCCGTCTATCCTGCTGGTTCCGCGGCTTCCGGTAGCATGGGCGTTGGCGATTTTCAGCCTTGCATATTTCGGGCAGCAGTCGTGGTCAACCCTGGTGATGGTTCTTCCCACCGACCTCTTCCCTGCTAGCGTCGTCGGTTCCGTCGCCGGACTTGTAGGCTTTGGCGGGGCGATGGGTGGAATCGCATTCGGACAGCTCGTGGGGTATCTGCTCGACCACGGTTTCGGATACGGTGTCGTATTCTCACTGGCGGGCACCTTTCACGTGGCTGCATTCGTTATTATTCTTGCTACCGTTCCTGTGATCCAGTCTCTCAATCTGGAACGAAAACTGAGTTATCTGGGAGCTTGATGAGAATCAAAGAGGTTCGTACCCGCGTAATGCGCTGGCGCGGAAAGACGGTTCCCCTGCCGCCTCATTTCTGCACCAATCCCTTGGATGTGTTGAACCTGCCGGAAGCTTCGATGCAGACGTTTGCTTTTCACGGCTGGCTGGTGGTTGAAATCTTCACCGACGACGGACTGGCGGGGATCGGCAATGCCGCGCTCACGCCCCAGGTCACGAAACAGGTCATCGACCTCCATCTCAAGCCGCTCCTGATTGGCAAGGACCCGTGGGACATTGAGTTTCTGTGGCAGCTCATGTATCGCAAGACGATGGCCTTCGGCCGCAGAGGCCTTGGCATGGTTGCGATCAGCGCAGTTGATATCGCGTTGTGGGACATTCTGGGCAAGTCGGCGAAGCAGCCTGTGTACCGGCTGCTGGGGGGGCGGACCAAGCCGCGCATTCCGGTCTATGCCAGCCGCCTCTACAGCGTCGAGTTGAGCGAGTTGGCCGCCGAGGCAAAGCGTTACAAGGCCGAAGGCTACAAGGCGATGAAACTTCGTTTTGGCTGGGGACCAACGGACGGCGCCGCCGGCATGCAACGCAATCTGAATCTGGTGCGAACCGTGCGCGAGACCGTCGGCGATGGTATCGATGTGATGGCGGACGCTTACATGGGATGGACTCTCGACTATGCCAAGCGTATGCTGCCGCTCCTCGAACCCTTTCAATTGAGGTGGCTGGAAGAACCGATCATTCCGGATGATGTGCACGGCTACGCCGAATTGCGGTCGTATGGGCGCATTCCAATCGCCGGCGGCGAACACGAGTTCACCGCCTACGGCTTCCGCGACTTGCTCGAGGCCCGCGCGCTGGACTACATCCAGTTCGATACCAATCGCGTAGGCGGCCTCACCCAGGCCCGCAAGATTGCAGCCCTGGCGGAGGCGTATTCCGTCCCGGTCATTCCTCATGCCGGACAGATGCACAATTATCATGTCGTCATGGCCAGCCTGAATTCGCCGATGGCCGAGTACTTCCCGGTCGTCGACGTCGAAGTTGGCAACGAACTATTCTGGTACATCTTCGATGGCGAGCCCAAAGCTAAAGACGGCTTCATTGATCTGGATGATAGTGTTCCGGGCCTGGGCCTGACCATCAACGAAGCGGGGCTGGAGAGGTTTGAAGTCATCGAATGACGCTCATGACACGACTGGTTCAACTCAAGCGGGAGAATGCGAGGAGGGTGGCTCTCGTCGAGGAGCCGCAACTGCGGCTGCTTGAGGGTTGCAGCTCCATCTACGAACTGGCCAACTCGGCCATCGGCGGCGGAGTAAAGCTCAGTGTTCTAGCGCGAAAGCGGGCCACGGGTGAACTGCTGGAATATGACCCTATCTACCATGGGCGCTCGGAATGGCGAATTCTGCCGCCGATCGATCATCCGGAACCAGCGCGCTGCGCGGTCTCGGGAACCGGGTTGACCCACTTGGGCAGCGCTCGCAATCGCCAAAGTATGCACGCCTCGACCGACGCGGACCTGACCGACAGCATGAAGATGTTTCGCTGGGGAATTGAAGGAGGGCGTCCGGCGCCGGGAGCCATCGGTAGCGCTCCGGAGTGGTTTTATAAAGGTACGGGCACGATCCTGCGTGGGCAGGGCGACGCGCTTGAGGTTCCACCCTACGCCGGCGATGGGGGCGAGGAGGCGGAGATAGCCGGCATCTACTTGATCGATCCCGACGGCCAGCCGCGTCGCATCGGGATGGCGGGTGGCAACGAATTTTCAGATCACGTATTTGAGAAGACGAACTATCTCAATCTGGCGGCATCCAAGCTTCGCACCTGTGCTCTCGGTCCTGAAATTCTGCTGGACCCTGAATTCCAATCGCTACCGGTTGAAGTGAAGATTGAACGCGCCCGCACGACACTCTGGTCGAAAACATTCCGCACCGGAGATGCCGAGATGTGTCACAGCCTGGCGAACATCGAACACCATCATTTCAAATACGAAGCGCACCGCCGCCCGGGAGACGTCCACGTGCATTTCTTCGGGACTGACGGCTTGAGTTTCAGTGACGGCATAATCCTGCAGGATGGCGATGTGATGCAAGTCTCGATCGAGGGCTTTGGACGGCCTCTACGCAATCCGGTGCGCATGGCCGGGGGCAAAGCAAACGTAATCAGCGTGAAAGCTCTGGGGTGAATGATGGCAAAACCGCGGGTGGCAATTATTGGACTGGGAATCATGGGAAGCGGGATGGCTGGGCGCGTGCTTTCGGCGGACTTTCCGCTCGCCGTCTACAACAGAAATAGAGAAAAGTCTGCCCCCTTCGGCGGCGCGGGCGCGACCGTGGCGGCTTCTCCACGCGAGGCTGCGGCGGGCGCGGACATCATCATCAGCATGATCTCGGATGATGTCGCCTCCCGCGGCCTGTGGCTCGGCGAAAACGGGGCGCTGGCGGGAGCGTCTCGCGGATCGGTGCTCATTGAATGCAGCACTCTCACCGTTGGCTGGGTTAAGGAACTCGCGGCGGCGGCGGCTCAGCGAGGATGCGAGTTGCTGGACGCGCCCGTGACCGGCACGAAGCCCCACGCGGCCTCCGGCGAGTTATCATTCCTGATCGGAGGATCCGAGGCGGCTCTCGCCACCGCCCAACCTGTTCTATCTGTAATGGGGCGCGAATTCATTCATCTCGGCCCGACTGGAAGTGGGGCCCTAATGAAGCTCATCAACAATTTCATGTGTGGGGTTCAAGCGGCGTCTCTCGCGGAAGCAGCGTATATGATCGGCGCTGGCGGCCTGGATCTCTCGAAGGCTCTTGCGATCCTTACCCACGGAGCTCCGGGAAGCGGCCTGGTGCAAAGGGCCGCCGCCCGCGCCTTTGCCAATGACTTTACCCCAAATTTCCCGCTGCATCTGATGGCCAAAGACCTGGGGTATGCCATCGCCGAAGCTTCACACCTCGGACACAATCTTCAGACTGCAAGTTCCGCGCTCAGCATCTTCAAAGAAGCGATCGCCCAGGGCTACGGCGATCAGGACTTTTCTGCGGTGATCAAGTCACAGCAGCGACGTTAAACGCACTTTTGGACAACCAGTACTTTATTCCCACGAAATACGGATAAGGGAAAGCCCTTGCCGGGGCAAGGCAAATTCCAGATGTGCTGCGCCTTGGTTGATCGGCATCCATGCGGGTGAAGTGAGAAGCTGCAACTGGCCCGCGCGTTGCAATTGTTCGTATTGTTCCTCGGTCGGCGATTGCGGAGAGCCCAGATCTTTCCACACCGTGAAGGCGTTGCTATGCCCGACATCAATGCGGAAGTGCTCGAGCAGTCCGTGGCTGGTTTTTGTGGGCAGCCCGCTGACAAGCAGGTCGATCGGGGTGGCGGCAGCCGGAAGGTCATCGTCGTGGTAATTCCAGATCAGGATCTCCGCTTCATGTTCCTTTCGTGTGGCAATCACGCTAATGTCCGGCTGTCCGCGCACGCCGTCGCGGATAACGTCCTCGGAACGCAACGCACCTGAGCTGGTGGCGTTTACCCGTTGGTTGCCCAGCAGGCCCAACATCCGGAACGTGTTCAGCACCGGTTTGTCCACTCCGTTGGTGGCCAGCGTGCGGAAACCCTCAAAATAGGGTTGGTCTTCGAATTCAAATGCCCAGGTTACGGCGCCGAGAAAATTGATGCGCTCACGGCTGGCCAAAAAGAGAATATTGTTCAGGGTTTCAGCCGTGTAGGCCGCGTACAGGGGTCCGTTGCGGTAGGAATTTTGAGGATTGTTCCGGGCCGAGCAAGCGGCGCATCCTTCAGGGTCCGACTCTCCCAGAATGATCGGGGTGTGGCGCCATTCGGGAAACGATGCCACGATCTGGAAGCCCTGCTCAATCGCGGCCAACTGGCGCGCCAAGCCCATCTGCACGTGACCATCCAGCCACTTCGGAGATCCCTTGGGATGAAAGCTGATGAAGTCGAGCCGCGACTCGGTCTTTCCACTCACATAGTTTGGTTGGTGGGCACAGTGATCGAGAAACGAGCGTAGAAACTCCGCAGCTTTGGGATTGGCCGGGCCCGTGCTATCCGGACCGCCGACGCGTGCTTCGGGAAGCGCGCGCAGCACCGCGGCCACGCTGAAGTCATACAACTTGAAATATTCCTGCGGTGTTCCCTTCCAGTAATCGATGTCGGGTTCGTTCCACACCTCCCACAGCCAGGTTTTCACTTCCGCGTCGCCATAGCGCTCGCGCAGGTGATGGACAAATTGAAAGACGACTTCCGACCACTTCTGATAGTCCTTGGGAGGGTAGGCCCAGCCGGTGTATATCGAGCCCTGCGGAAAATTATGACGATAGGGTTCCGGACGCGTTGACAGCGCCTCCGGCATGAAACCGATTTCAACCAGTGGCTTTACTCCGGCTTTCTGAAAGGTGTCAAAAATCCGGTCCAGTATCGTCCAACTGTAAACCGGGTTTCCCGCGGCGTCCTCGGTGTAGACGCCGGTCGATCCCCACTTTAATGAGGCCGACCCATCGCCTGTGGTCAACAGATTGTGGACGCGAACATAAACAGGTGCGGGATCCTGCGCCGCCAATTCACCGAGCAATTTTTCACCATGTGCCGCATAAGTATAATTTGGCTCGTCATAGCCGAAATAGTTCCAGATCGGCAAAAATGCGCCCTGAGGTTGATCGGCCTGCACCCTGACATCGACACTTTTCGGGCTTGGCTGCGACTGGGCCCAGACAGATATGAGCACCGGCAGGAGAAGCATCAGCAAGAAGGGATAAAAGCGAACGCGAAACCGCCCGTGCAGCCGGTTAATCGAAGATCGGAGTCCCGGGGAGCTCATGCGCGCCTTCCTATAACGGGTGCCGGTGGAAGCTCCAGCCCCAAGTACTCCCGCGCGTTGTTAAAGCAGATATTGCGGACCATATTGCCCAGAAGCTTCTCGTCATTTGGGAGCTGTCCGTTCTCAACATCGCGGCCCAAGAGATCGCAGAGAATACGCCGAAAGTATTCGTGCCGCGGATATGACATTAAGGATCGCGAGTCAGTCAGCATTCCAATGAAGCGCGAGAGCAAACCAGTATTTGAGAGCGCATTCAGTTGCCATTCGATCCCTTCCTTCTGGTCGAGAAACCACCAGGCGCTGCCGAACTGCATTTTGCCCGCGATCGAACCGTCCTGAAAATTGCCCATGGCAGCGGCGAAAACGTAATTATCCGCCGGGTTGACGTTATAGACGATGGTCTTCGGGAGTGCATGTTCCTTCTCCAGCAGGTCAAGATAGGCGCCGAGAGCGGCGGCCTGCTCCCAATCGCCGACACTGTCGTAGCCGGTGTCGGAGCCGGCTTCGCTGGTCCCCCGCGAATTAACGTTGCGGAGCGCTCCCAGGTGAAGCTGCTTGGTCCAGCCCTTTTCAGCATCGAGGTGGCCGAAGAACAGCATCAGGAACGAGGCGAACTGCTCCTGTTCGGTGTCAGTCGTGGCCGTGCCGGCACGGGCCTTGTCAAATATGATCGCCGCCTCGCGGTCGCTGCATGGCGTGGCATGGCAACGCTCCAGACCGTGATCAGAGAGTCTGCCGCCGTTGACATGAAAGAAATCATGACGCTGCCTGAGCGCATCCAGAAAGTCGCTCAAGGACGACACTTCCCTCTGGCTTGCCTCCTGCAAACGGCTTATCCAGGCGTTCCATGCCTCCGGAACTCCTACACGCAGCGCGCGGTCCGGGCGAAAGGTGGGGTACATTCGAATCTCGGCCGAAGAAGCATTGAGCGCCCGGTGGCTGGAAAGATCATCGCAGGGATCGTCTGTGGTGCATACGGTTCGAACCTGGAATTTTCGCAGTATCCCTTGCGCTGAGAGGTCGCCGTTTTGTAGCGCAGCGCTGGCCCGGTCCCACACCAGGCCGGCGGTATTTTCGTCCAGCAGTTCACCGACTCCGAAGTACCGCTTCAGCTCGAGGTGGGTCCAAAGATAGAGCGGGCTGCGCAGTGTGAAGGGCACGGTACGGGCCCACGCCATAAACTTCTCGCGCGGCAGGGCGGCGCCGGTACAGTAGTCTTCCGCCACTCCGTTGGCGCGCATCAGCCGCCATTTGTAGTGGTCCCCTTGCAGCCAGATTTCCCACAAATCGCGGAAACGACGGTCGTTGGCGATGTCGGCTGGCGGCACATGCGAATGATAGTCGAGGATTGGTTCGTCAGCAGCGTAGTCGTGGTACAACGTTCGAGCCATTTTTGAATGTAGCAGGAAGTCATCGTGGATGAATTCCATCGCACGCTCCCGACATCGAATTGTTCACTTGTTGACTCGACCTCAAATCCATTGCTACACCTCCTCGTCAGAACAGCGGTATCATATTAGACTTCCACCGACCGCTTCTGGAAGAATAGCGCGAGAGAGAGTAGAGAGGCCAACATGATGCAGATTAAAGTCAACGGCGTAGAACGTTCCTACGACGGCGATTCCAATTTGCCGCTGCTGTGGTATGTGCGCGATGTTTTGGGGTTGACCGGAACCAAGTTTGGCTGCGGCATGGCGCTGTGTGGGGCCTGTACCGTGCATCAGGACGGAAAGGCTATCCGGTCTTGCGTGACCCCTGTCAGCGCGACCGCCGGAAAAGAAATAACCACCATCGAAGCCATCTCCAAGAATGGGCTGCATGTGGTACAGCAGAAGTGGATCGAATATAACGTGCCGCAGTGCGGCTACTGCCAGTCGGGACAGATCATGCAGGCCATTTCTCTCCTGAAAGAAAAGCCCAAACCCAGCGATGAGGACATTGAAGGCGGCATGTCGGGAAACATCTGCCGCTGCGGCACCTACCAGCGAATTCGTGCGGCGATCAAAGCGGCCGCGGGAGAAAACGCATGAGCGACAACATCCTGAATGTCAGCCGGCGCGGGTTTCTGCAGGGCATGCTTTCCACCGGGGCCCTGGTACTGAGCGTGCGCCTGATTCCCGAGGCCCTGTGGGCGACCGAGGCTTCCGCAGGTTCAAACGCCGACCGCGCCATCCTTCATCCCAGTGTGTTTGTGGGAATTGATACGGATGGAACGGTTTATCTGGTGGCGCACCGCTCCGAGATGGGTACCAGCAGCCGGACCTCCGTCCCTCTCATTCTGGCGGACGAACTGGATGCGGACTGGAAGCGAGTGAAGATCGAACAGGCCGTCGGCGACCTGCGCTACGGCGACCAGGACACAGATGGTTCGCATTCGGTCCGCGATGGTTTTACCAGCATGCGCGAGGCCGGAGCTACGGCGCGTCTGATGCTTACTCAAGCCGCGGCGCAGAAGTGGGGAGTTCCGGTTTCGGAGTGCGAGTCCGATCTGCATGTAATTGTGCATCGGCCCAGCAAACGCAAAGCTGGTTATGGGGAATTGGCCTCCGCAGCCGCCAAATTACCAGTCCCCAAAAAAGAAGAGCTAAAGTTCAAGCCCAAGAGCGCCTGGAGATACATTGGCAAAGGAGCCACCAGCTACGACCTGACCGACCTTTGCACCGGCAAAGCGGGTTTTGGTATGGACGCTCATGTAAATGGCATGGTCTATGCCTCGGTCGAGCATCCGCCTGTGCTGGGTGGCAAGTTCAAGTCTTACGATGACAAGGCTCCGCTGCAGGTGAAGGGCGTCACGCAAACGATCCCTATAAAGCCTTTTACCCCGCCGCATCATTTTCAGCCGCTGGGCGGCGTTGCAGTGATTGCTGACAACAGCTGGGCCGCGTTTCAGGGGCGCAAGAAGTTGAACGTGGCGTGGGACAACGGCGCCAACGCCACCTACAACTCGGACCAATACAGGAAGGAGTTGCAGGACACGGCCCGCAAGCCAGGCAAGGTCGCGAGGAACATCGGCGATGTCGATGCTGTATTTGCCAAAGGCGGGAAAATTGTGGAAGCAGATTACTACGTCCCGCATCTGGCGCATGCCCCCATGGAACCGCCGGTCGCGTTGGCCGACTATCGTGACGGCAAGGTAACGGTATGGACCTGCACGCAGAGCCCGCAGGCGGTGCAAGAGACCCTTGGGGAAGTGCTCGGCATCCCTAAGGAAAACGTGACTTGCCATGTAACTCTGCTGGGTGGCGGATTCGGGCGTAAATCAAAGCCGGACTATGCGGCTGAGGCAGCGGTTCTGTCGAAAGCCACGGGCAAGCCGGTGAAGGTGGTGTGGAGCCGCGAGGACGACATCAAGTTCGGCTACTATCATGCCGTAGCCGCCATGTACATGAAGGCCGCGCTCGATGAGAAGGGCAAGCCAACTGCCTGGTTGCAGCGGTCAGTGTTTCCCCCTATCGGTTCCACGTTCGCCCTGGACACGACTTACGGCGACGGGGGCGAGCTCGGACAGGGATGGACCGATTTGCCGTTCGACCTGCCCAATCATCGGGTCGAGAACGGATCGGCCGTAAACCATGTCCGCATCGGATGGTTCCGCTCGGTGGCCAATATCTACCACGGGTTCGCGGCACAGTCCTTTGCCAACGAACTGGCGCACGCGGCAGGACGGGACTCGGTGGAATACTTGCTGGAACTGATCGGGCCGCCACGAATTGTGGACGTCAAGGCTACTGCACCCGACTACGACAATTATGGGGGGTCTCCCACGGAGTATCCGCTGGATACGGCCCGGACGCGCCGGGTGGTCGAACTGGCCGCGGAAAAGTCCGGGTGGGGAAAACGAAAGCTGGGCAAGGGCGCTGGGATGGGGATTGCCGTTCACCGGAGCTTTTTGACTTACGTGGCCACCGTCGTCGAAGTGGAAGTGAACGATCAAGGCGAGGTGAAAATTCCAGCAGTGTTCACGGCGGTGGACGCCGGGGTGGTGGTGAATCCCGAGGCTACGCGGGCCCAGTTCGAGGGTGCGGCGGTGTTTGGAACCAGCATCGTGCGGAGCGGCTCGATTACGGCGAAGAATGGAGTCATTGAGCAGTCCAATTTCAATGACTACCCCGTGGCCCGAATGAACGAAGCTCCCTACAAGACCAGTGTCTATATCGTGGACAGCGACGCGCCGCCGGCAGGCGTGGGCGAGCCGGGGGTACCGCCGTTTGCGCCTGCGGTCTGCAATGCGATTTTTGCCGCCACCGGAAAGCGGATTCGCGAATTGCCGCTTTCGAAAGCGTAGCCGGGTGCCCACCCTTCGTCTTTTGAAGGGTGGGATTCCACGGTCGTCTGCTGCGGGCGAGTTGTCGCTATGCTGAAGTGATGTTCGTTACCGGATGCGTCGACGATCCCGATCACTCACCCTTTCGCAAAATACGCGAAGAGGGTGGGGCACCTGGCTTTTCCGGGGCTGGTTGAAGAGAGCCCAGGCTTACCGGGGACAAGTTCTATTGAAAACACTATGAGAAGTGCCTCTTTCATTCGCTACTCCATCGTTGTTCCTTTCTATAACGAACAGGAGAATGTCTCCCCCCTGTACATGAAACTGACGGAAGTGATGGAGGGGCTGGGCGAGCCCTATGAACTTGTTTTTGTCGATGATGGCAGCCGCGATAACACGTTCAAGGTCCTCAGCGACATCTACGA